>Ga0307511_10002743_pt1 | contig 18323 bp, 13 predicted proteins | sample 13_EM_MG_FD_200266 | JGI IMG/M metagenome (GOLD analysis project Ga0307511, IMG submission 200266) | Populus trichocarpa ectomycorrhiza microbial communities from riparian zone in the Pacific Northwest, United States - 13_EM | ecosystem: Host-associated > Plants > Roots > Unclassified | place... | reverse complement strand
TCACGTACAACGTATATTGAGCCCCACAAGTCCTTTGAGGCCACAATTCCGTCACATCAATTGCTAGTCCATACATACTCCAATTCCTACCTTCCACCTTTCACCACCTCATATTGCAATGCTCACCTAGGGCAGCACTTGCAGATGGCTTCTATGTATATACTAAAACTCTGGTTTTAATTTGAGCTTATTTGCATTATAATTCGATTTTTTAACAATTAAATACATGCGTCCCGGAAGTGCGCCGGATCCCGGTAATGCGGGTCAAATACGTTATTTCCCAAAGTTTTACTGTACCTTGCAGGGAAGCAGCTTAGTCGCTCACAAGTCAATCGCGATAAACTACTCTTCACACCAGGTGAATAAAGAGCCATCACAGACTACTGTGGCATCATGGATGATCTTAGATATCCGGTATCACATGACTTCATATGGGGAGTTGCCCAATATATGGTTAATTCACGGAAACAACCTCCGGTAAGTATTTCACATATTCCAGTTCAATACTAAGGCTAACCAGAATATGTTAAGGTATTTCTTCTCGTTCAAATGCACAAATACAGCAGTCTTCAACCGAGGTGCATAATGTTGGTGAACATTGGGTTCACAGATTCCTCAGCCGCAGTCCTGACTTCAAAAGAAACTTGATTCGATACCCAGAGCGTGTACACCTGGCAGCACCAACTGTCAAAGAGTCTCAAGCTTACTTCCTACCTCTCTTTGCCAATCTGGTCTGACGGCATAAGGCACGACTGGATGGTGTGGTGAAAAATGAACCATAATAGGAAGGAACAAGATACGTACAGTAGTGATTATACGTGCAACAAATAAGTGCCCAACAATGATGATAGAGGGAAGTCATGAGTTCTGCTTAGTACTGGATACAATCAGTGCTGCCGGACTCATCGGCAGTCATATACCTCAGCAAAAATGAGAACCGTGATGCCACCATTGGAGCATCAGACAGTGGGTATATGAATGACAAGCTAGGCTTGTTATCCATATCACAACACTTGGAACCACATACATATACAGATCACACTCGGATTCTGATTATTGATGGCCATTCATTACAGGTATGTTGGTCTGTTGTTCAGTATGGCCAAGATCACACTATCCACATTATTCAGTTACTATTAAAACCAACCCAAATATTGGTACCTTTAGATGTGGGATGTTTCGGATATCTACAGACCTCATATGATTGATACCTTTGAGAGTGGCTGCTTGAGAATCGCTTGTTGAATATCTGCAAAAAGTCGACATTCTTGAGCTGCGATTCGAAGCAAGGGCTGATGTATGTGGTTGATACTGTGAAAAGGCTTAGGAGAATGCGCTTTGTTGGCAAATGAATATGAACAAAGCTCGAGGGGCCTCAATAACCGAATTTCAATTGACTAGGTCTATTTCAGCTGAATCAGCCCCCACACTCGATTACCCCTGTTACCCCGCAAGCTCGCTCATGAGGTACCCGATGCAGAGACATGCAGACTGGAGTTGAAGCACCTACAGTACCTTCTTTGTATTCTGCCGAGGATGCTGCTGTCCCGGAAAGCACTATCGATAAGAGCAAGACCCTCGAGCTCGGGGGCAGCCGTGGATGAGCAAGGGTCTGTCCCCGGCAAGTCTGCAATCCCCTCAGGAGTTTAAGTCCGATCCGATGCCGAATCCAACCCTGATGGAGTGGCGAACGGAGGTGAGGGCGCGGAGGAAGTCGCCGATGGTGGAAAGAGCAAGGTTGAGGCTGACTCACTATCCCTCTACGGAAGCCTAGAAGGGAGGCTGCGGACGAGATCCAGGACAGAAAGAGGTATGGGGTGAATATCCTAATCATCAACAACGATGTTGATGAAGGGATTGAAGAGTTGAAGAGGGAGGCGCAAGAGGAGAAAGAAAAGGATGACGCTCTAGCGGTAGCGGGCGCTATAGCGGTGTTGGTTGGCGGGGAGAGGCCAGACCACAGGACGGCGATGAGGTTGTTGGAGAAGGTTATGCGGGTAATGAAGGCGGAGGTTGGAAATCGGGGATTCCTTCAAAGATATCGGTCCACATGTGAATTCTGGATATTCATTTTTGGTCTCATAGAGGCTCCGAAGTTTGTAAAGGGGGATGGGATGTGAGGCAGCTAATAATCAGGGTAAAGTAGTATGCCGGGGGAAATCCGAGATATGTGACTCGGATGGGATTAGGTTGTGTCTTTCGTGTCGTCTTTGTTTTCTGTATTTTGTTATGGCCTTAAGTCGCTCATTGTATTCTCTTCTAGTTCATCATCATTCTACGCACGTTCTTACGCAGTATCTTATATTTTTATACCCACACGGGCAGCCTATCAAACGTAAAAAATCACGTGAGTGATCGAGAGATCGCATAGCTCGTATTTTTATCCCGTTGACCAGCGCCTTGCCGAATCTTGAGCTTCCGCCGGCTCTTACGACTCTCTGGATATATTTACCTAGTAGTCTCTCCAGACTATTTGCGGCTTTATCATAACCCCGTCTGATATATCATCAGAATGCCTAAACTTGCTTGAGCTCTCTGGTCTGGTTGCTCGAGCTCTCATGCACTTAACTAGACGTAGATAAAGTAATCTGGCTTCACCTGCATCAACTTGGGGTTGATGTGGGACTATGAGGTTGACCGTAATGTCGGTGACAGGGATTGGCCGCACTGTGCGTGAGATATCTACCTGATACACTAAAATGGAACTCAAATTTTCCAACGCTCCTCAACTGAGCTGAAATTTAAAATAGGTCATGTAGACACGTATGTGAGCCTATACCGAATGTATAGGGCGATAGGTAAAAGATTTAAGGTACTATATAAAGGGAGTTAGCCAAGAGGTCAAAAATCTATATGGAAAATGGTATCCTTGAAACCTCAATGCCTAGGCAGCACGAATATGATGAGAATGGTCTAGGATGGTTACAAGGGCATTGCGGAAACAGCCGACGCCTTATACTCTGGTTGGTGCTTCATACATGGCATATGAGAAGCTATACTGCCACATTCCCGGACGAAAGAATCCCAGCATCCGAAACAACTGCTGGCTGAGTTAAATATTGCAATGCGAACCATCTTTGGCTGAGTACTATAGCGGGGTTATAGAAGCTAGTGCCTTACTCTTGCGATTTGGGAACCTTCCGTTAGCAATGCTTGTCAGGACACTTCACTCCGACCCTCCCACTGGGTGGCTATAGTCGCTCTACATATGCATCTGTGGCCGCCCAGCGCGACTACCATAGACTCTCTCAGACCTCATTAGCCCCCGGTCTTGCATATTGGCTTTCTTTTGTGCAGCTTCATATTGACGTTGATTCTGCGGGCTTTTGTTCTCCAGATTTGACAGTGGACTATCATTGCCGATGCTGATAAACCATCTTTGAAGCGTCAGTCAGACTATGAAGCGCCAAATATTTCAGCAGTGCTCTTGCAAAATACTTGTGTCCCTAAACTAGATCCCTTACTCGGAAAAATATACTGGAGTATGTCAGAATCTGCACTTGGATTTACAAAGGATAATTGGCACCGGATTTACTCCCGTGGCTGCATGACCGGAATTACGCCAGTAGTGGAGTTACCCTCAATCTCTTTACCCTCTCCAACAGTGAGCTAGTCTCTGGTTTACTTGGACCGTTGGTTTTCTCTACCCTTAAGCTCCACTATCGTCAGTTCTCTCTTTTCATGGTACCTCTTTGCTAACATTTGTACAAGTCCCTAAACGTCATTTAAGTGTATACTACATAAGCTAGTATAGTTGATATATAGATTAGTGGAACTTGTGTACCATATAGATATAAAGGTGGAATACTAGAGCTCAGGCTACTACCCTGGCAGGTCTGGATGGAAAACAACGACGAGCAAACCATGCACCAGTAAAAATCCTACATAGCGCAATAAAAAAAACACTGCTTTCCAATATTTAACCTGATGGTTCTATTAATATGGTCCGGTGATACTGTGGAGACAATATTCCACCAAAGTACCGGAGTTTTTCTAGAGTTAAAAATCCGGGTACTAAGCACCGTAATTTTTATAGCACATTACTGGCTTATCGCACCGGAAAATTTCGGTGGTTTATGCTCATAAGGGTTAGACCTCACCAAAATCGATATCCAGAGCTGATGGTCTTCCCGCCGAGACTAAAATAATATATGGGGACAGTGCTGAATTCGAACCTTCTGGTGGGATAATGCAGCTCGTAGGGTGCGATGGGGAGATTCTATGAGCCGAGAGGGGAAGTTGGTACTCTAGAGCTTCTCCTATCGATGTCTAGACGGATTAACTACAACAGGCAACTCACCGATGGCGGCTTGTTTGCTTTCAAGTTCCTTCTCTTTCTCAGCGAGCCTCCTTCAATAATCATTGTCCATTTCTTCAAGGGAAATGAAATCTTGTGCTTCAGAAATTAGCTGATATCCTGATGAGGTGTGATGGCGATAAGGGTTGCGCGCCTAGAATTAAGCAGGTGTTTCTGATTAGTACCTCCGGTAGAGGGAGATTATTGATTGTTCCCCTGGGGGAATGATTAGCGCCTACAGACAGAGAGTTGCTCAGGATCCATGCCTTCCACAATAGCGCTGGATCTAGATCTTGCTCTAATGATAGGAGCTCTAAATGGTATATAAGGGCATTACTTTCCCACCTGATATGAATCCATCATATACCCTGCACCCACAGCTGCCTCCCTTTCAGATGAAGCACGGCAAGAACCTAAAAACTCAGAGACAAGGAAACCACTTCCGCCTATCACCTGATCGATAGAGAGAATCCGACGATGTTTGTTCAGCCCAAATAACACACCTACAGTTCCAGTGGGAGAGGAGGAGGCTATGCGAAAGAGAGTCTGGTGTGCTCGCAATGAGTTTGCACTACATCATTGAATTTTGATGCGACCTTTCTCAAGTTAGTAATAGCTGAACTAATCATCAAAATGTTTAAAATGTACAGGTAAACGCTGTCCATGTATCACCCGAGTTCAGCTCTGGAGGGGATGTCGATTGGGTATGCACGAGCAGGACGCCCTAGGCATGGCTGGGATGACCTAGCGGCGGGTAGGGTAGAACAGGTATACTCACTCATATGACGCCCGCTTCGGATTTTCTCGTCTCTAGATCAGCAGGACCAATAAACAAGTCAGTTCTTGCCCTGATCTGGCGATTGACCCTACCCTTCATATTTCTCGTGCTTCATACCTATGTTCTGTCCTGCCGGAAGGTGTTGTTTATGGACTGACAGTAGAGTGTTCTATGCGTTCAATCACTAGCCGTGGAAATCTTAATATAAAAACCTTAAGATTGTAACTAGCAAAGAGAATATTAGTCTGAGAGTTTTTACAGTATCCAAATTGCTACAGAATGGTTGTTTCATCCTTGCATTGGTTTTTTTTGCTGTCTATGGAGGAGTGCAGCAGTCCCTTGGGGATGAGCTGCAGATGGCTCTGAGGTTGAGCTGATTCTTCTCCACATGCTAATTGATATATCATTGATCAATATGGCAGTCAGGACTTGAAAATCAAATTAGCAATTTCCATACAAGGTGGTTATTGCGACTTATCTATAACACAAGTCGACTACCTATGCGGAGTATTTAGTGAAACATGTATATATGTGGATGAGTCAAAATATCACCTAGTCTAGTTTGACGTCAGTATCTTAGTTGCGCTTTCGCCTTATGCCTTGCTATATATATATGCCCCGTGGGTATGGAGCCGTGACCACGGTCCTGTACGCATGGTACATCTGATCTTCTGGTGCTATATATGAATATAGATACGTACGCGAATGAAGCACATTAGAAAGCACATTCAGAAACACGTTCTAAAGCACATTTGGTGCATAATCCTAGAGCATACTAGATCTATTTTTGAGACCTTGAGGCATGCCAAAGTCAGTCAATATGCTGAATTTCGGCATGCGAAAGCTAAATCAGGCCCCAAATGCACGTTAAACTCCTCTATACGTAGTATGTAATACTATGCTCTCGAATTTACTCTGCAAACTCCCATTTATGTCCCTACCGTTAAAACCTGATAGTGAGATGATATCTAGTAGTAAGAAGGTAGTTGTGGGTCTATGAGAGCGGATGCCTAGATTAGAGTACTAGATATAGGTATCAAGTCCATCTAAGAAAGCTACCTGGCTTACTTCGGTAATGAAAACCGCTTTGAAACAACGTGGGACGGGGGGCTATTTCACGCTAGGTTCATGACAAAGCAAGCACATGAGGTGTTTTACAGGCAGTTATTGAATGACAATGAACTGCGTCATGATACACTCTATTGATTAACTGGCAAGGATAATTATGGAAATTGGAGTGCTTGAGAGCATGATGAATTTGATGTTATTTATAAAACAATACCTAAGTAACTTAACACCCCCTCGAATGATGTTGGCGTAGCACCAATCGAGTTCTGCAGATATAAAGTTCAGTCCAAGCTTCCCACAATTAATATTCCCACCGGCCATCCTAGTAGATATGGCCCGGATAACCTATAAGCACTTGGCTCGTGCCAGGCAATATATCTACATGTACCTAACTAGTACTATAGTAGTCCATTTCCTAAAAACACATGGGTGTGAATTGGGGGGGCATCTGGTATTGGTAGAAACAATTATCTACTTGTATTCGAAATCTTTTTTTTTTAAGCATATCCGTCATAAGCAAATAAGGAACAGAACATATTCTGGCCAATCAGCTTGGGTTCTGATTGTCGGCATGTATCGTAGTTATCGCAACTTTCAGAAGCAGCTCACGAATCCGGATGGATTTATTTTGTGCGTTTTGGCAATACAATAGGTACTAGCGACCTGCAATCCCCAAATCAAATCCAACACCCAATTATCAGAGATCTAGCTGAGTATGAACTTTACATTCCTCTCTCCAGATTGCTTCTAATACTGCAACTTATAACCCAATGTCAGTTCTCATGGCATATGTGTATAACCACGATCGTCTTGGCCAAGCCCTTGGCGGCAGGTTTGCGCCATGCCAACCAGTACACTAGCCGGGGGTGTTGCGCACTTACTGTTATCGATAAGTTTGCTTGAGAACCTTCAATATTCAATTCGACCATGCGGCAGCAATTTTATAGAGAACACTGGCGGGTTGAGGGTGCACAAACAAGAGCGCAAAGGCAACAAAGGTCATACTGGGGTTTCGAGTGTAGGCAGTGATGCGGGACAACTGATAGATTGTATAGCTTACGAGTAATGATAGAATAAGCTATGGAAATAGACCTTGACGTAATGTAAACATGGGTAGCCCTGACGGAAATCAAGTTCATCAAAATGGAACCACTGGGACACTAGCAACGTGCTTTATAGGTGGTTGAACGAGTTTTCTGAGCTTCGTGTGCACACCCAGCGGTCAGTAAATCATTCTTTGGATGTTCGTCATGCTACTTACTGCATTCAATTCCCAATATGCACCACAGTTAGCTGCCAATTCATCCCAGTTGCATTGCCACTCGCCATTCGCGGCTTCATTTTGTCACTATAAAAATAGCACAAGTTAACTCCGTCCACAAATCAGCAGAGAAGCGGGGTGCAAACCTGAAGACATCAAGAAACCTTTCCGGACCAGTGAAGTCTGTACTTAATCGGAAAGTGGTACCATCGGGGTTAACCTTAGTCAATGTCCAAAACTGCCCGGTGAAATTCCCTGTTTTCGCCAGGTGAACTTTGTCGTTGGTTCCGTCGTTGATAATATCAAGAGAATATTCGTCTCCTTTGTATAAGGTTCGTAGATAGTACTTTTTGGAAGCCCCAGGTACAGGGACAAGCCTCCAATACTGTCCTGAGAAATTGCCGCTTCGTGCAATGCTGAGCTCGCCGGATCCATCGGGGACAACATCAAGTGCCCAGGTAGGCCCATTGTAGTCATTGGTCAAACGATAGTAAATGGAGTCCCCTGACATTTCGCTTGATGATTTGATTCAGAATTCTAAAATGTCGATTGTCTAGTCGAATAAAGGAACTTTTTCGCCTCGGAAAAAGTATGGCAATGGGTTTGGGGATCTAGCTTCAACAACTTGGATGGCTTTGATCCTTTAAGTGCTGGTGGCCACTGCCTGATTGCTGCACACGGTAGGCTGGATTATCATGCAGCCTGTTCCGATTACTCCTCGGTTTTCTGTGTTACGAGGTTTTGTAGCTAGCTGTCCAATAGGACCGCGAAATGGCCACACATTTGGTGCAATATTTTAAACCAGACCACCAGCGGGGCAACAATCTAACGTTTCCATCAATTGTAATTTGCATATATCTTCTATCTTAGCACTTTGCTAGTGCCGATGTCAGAATATTAATAGGTACAAGTCAGTACTGAAATATAGGATGTACATAACTATCGTTGTAGCCCACATATATAGAAAGCGGTATCAGGAGTGGCAAGCCATTGCAGCTGGTTTTTGGCACACGTGTAGAAACCAATGACATTGATCATGGCAAGGTCTGACAAATATTATTTATCCCGAACATTAAACGCGGGTTGGGAGCACAAGCACATGGGTTTCCAAACAATCGCCACCCCACCACTGGGCTGACATGGTACCCCACAATCACTTTGCTGCTAACCAGACTATGAGATGTGGCGGTTGTGTAAATATGGTAGTGGTGTTTAGGCGGAAACACATTTACACACCACAATGGCGCTCTCTGCTTGACTCTGTCAAATACGTCGAGTAAACCTCTGAGCTTCTACACGCTCTGGAAACCCTGATATAAGCACAAGATATGCCCCATGCGGTATGGCCCACAATCGGTACCTATTTCCCTATGCATATTTCAGTATGATTCTGTACCAAATCTAGTATACATATATATAGTGCTCAAATATTTCCTGCACATTTTGCCCCAAGATAATATTGCACCATACCGAGAGATGTGAATACTACTTACCCAATATTACGATTGGTGTATTAGATTAGCCCATGCCCCATACCCAATAACCCCCCTGGGTATAGAATAAGTACACTGTATGGGACCCAATTTGAAACTGTTCGAACCATGTAATGGTTGACGCATGGAATGATGACTGCATAAGCGAGACCGCGGGACTGAACGGGCTGAAGGGCTGAAGGGCTGAACAATGACGATGGTCGGGTAAAGTCATTTCTCGGGTTGATTGTGTTCCGTAGGATAAGGGTATTTGATTTCCTTACGTTCTCTTTGTTAATTAAGCAAGTCTTCCGTAGTATACCAATATACTGTCTATTATCTTGGGAACGAGACAAGCGCTGAGGAGCTATTTCTTCACAAACCACTTCTGGTCCATATCGAAGTCGTACACTTCCTCCGAGAGTGACCGTCCCCGGCCCTAATGCCTAATCCGCTCCCCTATACGGCCAGAGGAACCTGGTACAGGATGATCACTATCGAGATGAAACTAGCATCGAATAATTCGCAAACCCATACAAGTAATCATTGGAACACTATTGTAGGGATTAGTGACTACATTAACCCTCAACACCCATGATATATTGGGAATTTATGTATTTCGGGGGATTCGACTAAGAGCAACATAGGCGTTGCGGTGCACCCTGTTCTTCGAGCACTTGTGAACATGTGACTAATTTTCAGTAATACCCTATTCTCAGCATGTGTAATTTACTAGTCACTTCGCAACTATCGTGCCTGTATCTCCTGTAGTCATGGGAATCCATGGTGCAATATTATGATCCCTAATATTTCTCACAGTACCATGCAAAGGCCCTTCCTGATAATTATAACTTTATCTAAAAAGTAAAAACGGTGAAGCATACAGGCACAGTAACCTAAAAACAAAACCCTACACAATGTCTAAGAGCCCCAGCCAGGAGTCGGGATAACTAGGCTTAAACTCCTATAAATCTCGAGTATACAACAAGGTCCCATAGCCAAGTTGATCATAGCCACCACTATTTGGGCCATAGTCCCCACCTCCACCCTCCGCGCCGCCGCTCTGATTGCGAACAAACTGGTTCATTTGCGTGGTATATGGGGCATAAGCTCGTTCAACTTTCACATAATAGTTGTACAGTAGCTCCCAGATCGGCCGAACTGACCCACGACTGGCATTGCTGATGACGGTTTGGCTAACATCCCGATTTGTGTAGGTAGTGTACTGGACGTTGTAGCCAAGGTTATATTTAGCAACATACTCGGAGGCTTTCAAGAGGAGATTATCTTCATATGTGAACAGGTTTGTTCCTTGATTATATGCTGTCTGGGCAATGACACCGAGAAGGCCAATGTCAAGTGTGGTGTGCCCTTGGTCCCGACCACTTTCCTGCACCTGCGCAGTTCCGTCGTCGTATACCTTCCAGATCGCCTTAGTGATGGCCCCGTTCCCCTCCCCGACCTTAAAATAGGTGAGCGCTTCATTGTACATCGTCGTATTGTCAGTGAAAATACCAATCGACAGAATGCTAGCAATATTGCACAGATCCCAATTGGCCCAATAGTGGTTGATTGCCGCTCCATTGTGCCTGACGAGGAAATCGTGGTTCATGGGATAGAAAACCTTGCGCAAGAGGGTTTGCATTGCCTTCCGATCGCCCTTGAGGTAACCAGGGAAATTGTGCATAAGCTCGGCAGCGTTTGCAAGCTGATAGCCGTATAATCCAGCTGCAAGAAATCTATCAGAGTTTCCGGTAATTGCCGTCAGTGTCTTTGCCCAGGCGTTGAGGACATTAACGGCAGCTGTACCGTATGCTTCAATGCCCGTTACCTTCCAGCGAATGGCAAGAGCGTATGCGGCAGCAATATCATTGTAGAGCTGAGCATAGTTTTGGGTACAACCCGCATTGAGTCCACGACATACACTGGAGACCGGCCTAGCAGTATAGGTCAAGGCAGAATGGGAGTTATTGGTGAGTTTGTACCACCCATCAATCCACGGCCTGGCGTTGGTAGTAACCTTCGTTGTGATGCGACTGAAGTCGGTCTGAGTGTGAAGAAGACCGGGATGAACGAACTCGAAGGCTGCACTGCAGCACACGGCAAAAGCCAGAAGCACAGTATGTAATCGCATGCTACTCCGGTTTGTATAGACAAGACAGGAAATCTAAACCAGAGAATCAATGTCTCGCAGTTGTTGGCCAGGCTTATGACTGGTCGGGAAGAGTGCGGGCGATTCTCCTCGTATATATGAATGTCTCGGGATGCCTGCCACGCCCTGACGCCTAGCAGGGCAGGGAATTGGGCGCATAATGAGACAATAATGCTAATTTCTTCTAGCTCAGCGAGCTGATATACACATCATTAAGGGTGAAGGTGGAGACTCTCAGGTAGTCGTAATCTTGGGTCAAACCGAGCCTTTGGTTCTAGGCTTTGAACATCCTTACGTTTACAAGCATTAGAAGTGCAACTATCGGCACAGACTTCAAGTATATACACATATCTGACACCTATCTAAAGTGATGCCCTCTTATTCGAAGTTTTTTTGTTTTTGTTTTTATATACTCATTACTCATATGCGGCCCCTCAGGGGGTCAAGATGGCCTCCCGGAAGCCCGGGAGGAATCTCTTATTCGAAGTACCCCAGTATGAAGGTAACATCAGAGTACTAAACGGTGACACTGTACGGGGCTTAAATTACCCAACAGTGTTTGAGGCGGAAGTGGCGAATCAAAATACGACGTCATCCAGTCATGTTCGCCTGGATAAATTTCGTCCCGCGCTGCAGTATGCTATCTATTATCATTTGTAAGCATCGATCTCTGTTGTTGTTTCGCACGCTGGTTTGATGGCTCATTCGCTATTTCATTCAGTAGTTTGTTCGCTGTTTCGCATTCCCTCGCTGCTTTAGATTTGTTCGCTATTTCATTTCATTCTTCGCTGTTTCAAAATCTACTGTGTGACCTGCGCGATCATGTACCGTATCTCTAAATATGGGTTGGCTATAAGGCGCTTACATAGGGTACTGTACAATGTACGGAGTACTCTGCTGGTAGATGTAAGCACAACTTCGTATACATAGGTACCTACAGTCCCGCAGATACCCAGTCTTTATGTAAGCAAACTGGTCGCTTCGGTATAAGCATATATCGGTACCTACTAGATGTTGTTATTGTGCCCAGACCAAAAACTTTTTTGTAGCATCGCGGCATGATCTGCAGAGAAACTAGGTTCTTCGCAAAACACCTGTGCACGGGCTCCTGCCTAGTATCCGTGGGGTTAGGTACTGCACTTGGGATCCCCGACATCACCTGATTTATTACCAATCCGTCCTATGTGACGACCAGTTATAGTAGCATTAGTACCCCATAGACAGTGCAGTTTTCTATTGTTTCGTACTCCCCTGCCTTCGACCTTTGCCCATGTTCAGCCCATTTGTACTATGCTTCGGTGCGAATTGCCCTCATCCTGTGCATGCACAGTAGACCGGCTGCTGAAAAGGGTTAAGGTATATAAATATCAGTTAGATTGTTCAGTAATCTTGAGGTTCATAAGTATTGGTTAGGGATTGGTTAAGTTGTTTAGTAATACTTCAGTGTTCAATCGTTGTGATCTAAATAATGGGGATTAGCCTAAACTGCGATTAAAGCTCTTGAACATGTTTTAGGCAGTTCTACAACGTTCATGCCCTTAAACAGAGTTAGGCTGTTCAGCAATGTTGAAGTGTGTGAGTATTGGTTAGTGGTTGATAGGGTTGTTCAGTAATACTCAAGCTATCCAACTGCTGTGATCGAAATAGAAAAGATTACCCTGAACTGCGATCATGGCATTTAAACGTTGCTTTAGGCAGTTCAACAATGTTCATGCTCTTGAACAGCACTTAGTACACACAATCAGGTGTTGAAAAGAACGTTGACGTACTTGAACATTACTTATCTACCAACACCCATAATAAACCTTCGGGACTGGGGCTGTAGTTGGATAATCGTTGGACAAGAAGGAGAAGAATGCGGCCTCTAATCTTATAAGACTGAATAGTGTTAAAGTATGTCAACCGTGGTGGCATTGCAGAGCTATTACTCCTTACTAACCTCAAGCAGTACCTAGTACTATGTAATAAACTAATCATGTATAACTATTGCAATGTTAGCATCACAGTACAGTAGTCTGGTTGCAACGCATCAAAGCCTACACATTATTACCATACAGAGTACAGGTACATTTCTTATTGATATCTCTGATTTGCAAGATCAGAACTGTATTCGAGTCAAATTACCGGAATAGGTAATATATATACTATATTTTTCTAGTAATAATTATTCCCTTCTGAAATTGTAAGATAGTGTGGTTTGGGCAGATTAGTGTGCATGTCTAATATCTATTTTACCTCCCTGGTGTTCAAGTCCCAACAGTTGCACACTCAATCTTTTACTCCGCTATCTCAGGTATTTCAACAAGACCTTAAACTTACTAAAGTATGGTCAACAGTACTTGACTTCAATTCTACGGGTAGTCGAGTGGGAACTATCTTAAGTTTTCTCTTCTACTGAGATACCATATCCACCCAAACATCAAATATACATATATAGTGTTGTTGCGATTGGTGCGAAGTGTGCCAGCCTGATTGTGCCAAGATTCATTCCCGGGGTGTGTAACTGGGTCCAGGGCAAAGTGCATTCCCAGGTTGATTCGCAACCTCAACCCAAAACCAACCATCGTCAGGATTAAATATTGAAAGTCACTCAATTATATACGGAAACAGCAGCAATGGCCTCCGCAACACCAAACAAGTTGCGAGATGCTGGTGAGCTAAACCCACAATTGCAATTTTCGTGATAGATGCGGTCGGTATTAGGGATGCTATGGGTTGAAATTTAGTTTCGCGATCCGAATTTGTGCGTGCACGGCAAAAGTTTGCGCAACGCCTGTTTACACCAGTGCTGACTTGCCCTTTGGCTCTCCCGCTGGGAGTGTACAGGCCTCATGGAACAATACTGCACCCACCGGCACAACCTCAACTACTACAACTGCGTCGTCACATCCGCCTTCTACATCTGCCCAGCTACAGGCTCAAACGTTAACGCTCCTTCCCCTGCCGACCACCAGCCCCTGGTCTATGCCGCCCTCCACAGCCTCATCCCCCAACACCCCATGCTCTCCGTCACCGTGGTCGACGAAGACACCTCCAAGCCCTACTACTCCGCCCTTACCAAGGTCGACTTGGACAAAATCGTGCATATCCACCCGTCCGAGCGGGATATGGACGAGATAGTCCAAGGTGAACTCTGCCGGAATTTTAAGCAGCAAGTGCAGGTCGGTGGACCATGCTGGCGGGTTGTGGTCGTCCCGGGGGTGGTGGATAACGTATCTGGGTTTTGGGTCGTTTTTGCATTCCACCATGCACTTGCGGATGGGTTAGGGGGGTTTGTGTTTCATAGAGAATTACTCCGGACTCTCAATAGCGGTGGTCTAGATCTCGACCGCCAAATCTTACCAGTCGTTGAAGTACAAACCCCAAAGCAGCTCACCCCGCCAATGGAGCATATGCATAAACTTCCCCTGGGCCTAGGGTATCTCCTCAAAGCCCTCCGCGACGAGTACTTATCTTTCACTAGCGCGCCCCCCCCCCATCTCTGGATCTGCGGAGATCCGGGAAACCCGTTATACTTTCTTCCTTCCTCGGCAGGCTTGCGGACCGAATTACTCACACTGCGGGTCCCGGCCGAAGTTCTGAGGGGAGTAATCATGGAAGTCAAGGAGAAAAGGACGCGCGCCAGCCCCCTCCTCGAGGTCATTTTGTCGCTAGCCTTCTTTGAGGTCTTCTCACACAGCAATAACATTCGCGTCTTGGTAATCGTTTCCCTGAGAAGATGGATGAGCAAGCAACTTGAGCCCTATGGCGGTGCAGATAATGTTTTGGGCTTATACGTGACGCAGATTTCGGAGGATTTTACTAGGGCAGCATTTGACTTTAGCAAACCCCTACCTAGTATCTTCAGCGAAGCCCAACGCGCTATGGAAACCATCGACAAGGTTCTTCTCTCATGTGGGAAAGACACCAAAGGAGGACTCCTCCGCTTCGCCGGGAACCTCGATTCCTATTTCAAGCGCAAGATTGGGCAGCGTCGGGTAGACAGTCTGGAGCTTTCGAATGTGGGGGTGTTCAAGCCTGGGGCGATCCCGGATAAGGCTACTTGGGATATTGGGGATGTGAGGTTCTCGCAGAGTTCAAATGTGGCAGGGGCAGCTGTACAGTGTAGTGTTGTTAGTTTGGAATCGGGGGCGATGGCTTTGGGGTTTACGTGGCAGGAGGGGATAGTGACGAAGGAAGAGATGGGTCGGGTATTGGAGAAGGTGAAGGCTTTGCTGGAGTTGGTTGGGGCAGAGGGGTTACAAATTTAAACTATGATTGCATGACGAAAATACAGACTCGTGGGACATGATAGGGCTCCGTTACAAGTGTATTTACAATATACAAGAGCGGAGACAAAGGATCTCCTGCTTAAGAATTAGCCATATTATCATAGTTAAACACCTTGTCGTTATAAGTTGACTGAAGTTGAAATTCCGAAGCAGGGCAGCACTGCTCACTGCTGATCATTGAGTAGCATGGGACCAGTTATGATTGCCCTTACAAAAGAGAGACTGAGTGACGGGATATATAACACCTACCAGGTCAGAGTAAGTTCCTGCAGCATATTCGTTTTTTTTTTTTTTTTTTAAAGTCTATACACCGATTCGACTTAATGTCATGCGGCGACTCCGTCGCCGCCTCCTTAAAAGGAATTGGCACCCACGGAATAACGGGCTACATAAACGTCCAGCCTCCCGAGCCTATGAAATAACAAAGGAAAATCCCCATATAAGTGTACGCAACTTCCGCCGCCACGCCCCATTCCGGCCTTCTTCTTCTTTTGGCAAAGACGAAATAAGGACTAAAAAGCCCAGAGATCCAACTTGGTAAAAAATTCCTCCACCATAACTATAACAATCTCCTTGTCCCCATCTTTCTTCTTTCTCATCCATACCTTCCTATCGTCTGCCTGTTCCCATGAACTCCATCTCCTGCCTATCCATTCTCCGGCTGTGCAGACTAGCGCCACGTGGTGCCCGGTCACCAGGTTATGGCATACCCTGCATGTTGGGTCTTCCCACGGATCGGGGATGTATCTCCACCACCCAAGCCTTACTTTCCCTGTTCGGCATTGGGTGTAGAGCAGCATATTCGTAGTCTACCTAGATACTTAAATTTCCTGTCTAAATATCGATATTTATAAATTAGTTACCCACAATAGTGTGTGAGAACATATGCATAGCATGACCCTCTATTACGTCAGGTTGGTTAGAAATTAATATTAGCAATATTCACATAAATTAGAACCCCAATATACGGAGTAATAGAGAAGATAATATCTTATACCTAGTTAACCATTGCGGAATTATTTGGAAATGTTAAACGCACATCTGGGCTCAGAACACCCACCCCTCCAAATAGAATTTACCATTGCCGTGAACACATATGAGGTGCCCACCAGACAAGATGCAAAAGGACAAGAATATTACCTGTATAGCTTATATATTTCTGAGATAGCTAGACTAGAGTGTGTTGAATGAGAACTGTCCTATCTAGGGCCACGGAATGCAGATCTTTAATAAATACTGATTTCTAAAGCAGTGAGTCTATTTGGACTAATACTAGACAACAGTAAAGATCATTATGATAGCAAATCATAATGAATACATGATGGCTCATTGTAGATACGTCCGGTGTCATGATGATGCCATGCCTAACTAGGTAATAGCAATAAGGCTGCTAATGAGATAAACAACCAACAAGAAATACGGAATAAGTTATTGCCCAATTAGGTAGACATAACAGTCTAGTTAAGTTAGTGAGCTTCATGGAAATATGAAAGCTACCACTATCCCTTCTAATAACACCTCCTCCTTTGAGACCCCCAATATAGACATTCATGAGTTTAATATCAAAGAAGCTACAAACTGCACTCACATGTGGACTGCAGAAGAATGGACAATTAAAAATGCTCCTAATGTATGCTACGACGCATGGTATCAGCAACCTGAACAAAACAACTTATGGGACTATAATATCAAGATCATACCCGAAAAGGAAAGACCCTGCTTCCCCTCTCCTGCAGTCACTACACGACAACAACATAACGCAGCTTCTGGAGAACATCAGGAACGATTTTCGAGAGCCACAACGCCCGCAGCAAGCGTCTGGACGCCAGCGATTCCTGTAGGACGCCGGGTGGGCCAAGGGCACCACCAGTATTCCGGCGCCATTTCGCTAGGGTCCGTCGCGCACCGGAGCCGTCTCACGTTGCCGGGCGACGTCCGGACGCGGCCGCTTCAGAGCGCGCGTCCCTAACTCTCAGTTTGCCTTTGCTGGCGTTCCTGGCGTCCGACGCCCCAAAGGTAAACTAATATGGTTTCTGATGAAGCTAGTGGATCTAATCAAGGTCATAACACTCTCCTATCCCCCACTAATCTCATGAGATATATGCCAGGAGTAGTATTTATGCACCAGCAATACCATAAAACCAGCAAGGAGAATAACCTTGCTTATGATCCTCAAATACAAGAGAAGAAGTCAATTTATCCTGGACCTAGTGCCACTCGCCGTTGCAACTTTCACAAAGGCAAGGGACACTATGCACTAATATGCAATGAAAAATAAAAGGCAGATAGAGACCTCAGGTATAGAATAATGCCAGCAACTAATATGGCAAATATATACCTCGATCTCAAAGATAGCCTGCAGGAAGATCCCTTTTTCTATCTTGCTGCTCACATCGCCAAAAATGATAAAATGAGGGACGCCTATCTCACATGCATCAGTATATGCCCCAGGTGGAGCCAGCTCCACAATGCTCTAAAAGGGAAGAAAGGAGTAAGCAAGGATAATAGGTTCTTATACAAGAAGAATGATAAAGAAGAATGAAGACTGGTACTACCAAGCACATTCGAAATGAATGGTAAGAACTACCTCAAAACTACAATTAAGGAAGCTTATGATGCTACGGCACATGGTGGAGCTGAGAAAACGTTGAAGTAGTTGATTGATAAATTTATTGGGCAGCCATTTTCAAGCCTCCTTAAAGAATACGTGACAAGTTGTAATACCTGTCAACAGATGAAGTATAGCAATAAGCCATCACTAGGACAAGTAACTATATTACCTGTTTCTACAAGAGCCTGTACCAATATCACTACAACTTTCTTAAGATGTCTCCTGTTTTCACTTATTGCTCTACCTTACATCAGGAACGAATTTCCTCCGCCCCAACGCCACCTGGCGGCGCCTTGAATACTACCTCACCGATGCTGTCGCCCCGTGCGCCCGATCGCCCATGTCGTCCCGGCGCCCTATGTTCTACCACTCCATATTTCTATTCAACCTTAAAACTATTTGGGTGCCTCGGC
>Ga0307511_10002742_pt1 | contig 18324 bp, 16 predicted proteins | sample 13_EM_MG_FD_200266 | JGI IMG/M metagenome (GOLD analysis project Ga0307511, IMG submission 200266) | Populus trichocarpa ectomycorrhiza microbial communities from riparian zone in the Pacific Northwest, United States - 13_EM | ecosystem: Host-associated > Plants > Roots > Unclassified | place... | reverse complement strand
TTATACTCTATTAGTAATCTTATGGCATATAAGACAAAAGGAAGTGGATATCACTATCAACAAAGACTAAAGAGAATAAGAAACCAAAAAGACAAGATTAGGCAGCAAAAACTCTACAAAACTAGAAGTGGAATAATAGTACCCCAACCAGAACCTAAATCAACTTAAAGTCTTTAAAGTACTTAGTAGTTCTGGAATATTACTTCACGGTAATATTCCACCCTAAATACTTTAGGCCCCCATTTACAACCAGACTAGCAACTAGCTTCTGCCTCGTTAGTGGAGCACAATTAGCAAGCTCTACAACTGTATATAGCGAACATCGCTAGCACAGTTGTGCAAGTTCGGCTAAAGGCCTTGCCCTGATGGCTTGTGAAATCCAGTTCAGGGTAATTCCAATAGTAATTCACAAGAACTAATTTTTACTACAATATGTGAATCTGTGGCGAGTAATATGTTTTGTTTTTAAACCCTTTGTACCAATTCAATCTAATGTTATGTGGCAGAGGGGAGTAATAGTTAAATTATAGTAGAATAATTTGAGAACAAGACAAGAGTGATTGCCGGAAGCAATTGGCATTTGCTCCGCCCGGAACTGTACTCAGGCTTATATGAAGGTTTTGATTCTGTAACAAGCTAGTCTAGAAGCATCGTGTTTTCTTAAGTAGTCTAAGAAATGGGGTAGAAACACTGCTAATGGGCTGAAGGACATCTCTCCACACTATCATTTGGAATGGGACAGATCCCTGTTGTGGAAAGTTTGTTATTGTCTACACAGCTTGGGGGTTTGGTAAATTTGGCACTGGAATAATGGTTTGGGCATGATGGAATTTGCTAGACTCAACCAAACACTATTTGTGCATTGTTTTTAGTGTAGTTGTCTTAATTTGACCCTCCTTTTCCAGTTTTAACATACAAGTACCTTGTTCTAAGTTCTACATAAACCAGTTCTGAGCAGCTTGTACTAGGGCCCTCAATTGGTAACTTCGGCAAGCTTGCCACCAGTTACTATCTTATGTTGTCTAGCATAGCTCACTGGTACACCTGTTTATACAGAGATTGTTTTAACTGTTCCTTTCCAACTCTAGTAATCATAGCATGTCACTGTTCAATAGCATTTAGCAACTCATGGGATGGATAGAAATCTCGTAAAGCTCCATAGTTGTACTTAGTCCGATAGAAGACATGGGATATAGCTGGGCTTTCTCTGAGTGACTGATATATATCCGATCTCATTGGGCGAGGAACCTCGAACTTAGAAATATCTAAAGAAGGAACAAGTTGACTGTCAGTAGGTGAATCAACAACATATACACTGCAATTGAATAATATTAGTGTTAACCTCGTTGCGTTACTGGGAATGCCACCACAGTTAACTTTGTCTATACACCTCTCTTGGCAAACTATGTAACCAACCTAGCAAGGATTCAGTAACAAAGATCTCTATTTGCTGTGCACCTGGTGGAAGACTTATCATATAAACTTGAATTTTACAACCTGCACTAGGAGGGGTATTTGTATGGCCACATGCAAAGGTTACCTTTAGCCACACTTTACAAATACTCCGCCTACCGTAGGTTGTAAAATTCCGTAGATACCTGGTATGCTCCTCGTGGGCATATGAGGGTAACAGACAAGGGAACTAAATTACAGTAATTAGCAATAAATACAATAGACTCTAAATCAGAATACCAGATATGAGATGAGAGTGTTTTTTATATCAGAATATACATCGACTGCCCAAAGTATGAAATTATGGGTAGTCCCGCTCTTTCCAATATAAAGATTCATAAGCTACAGTTATTAGGATGTCATTCAGAGATAATGTGTCACTCTTATGGCTGATATATCTTTGTATACAAGTGGGAAGTACCTATAATTTCAAATCTAGGTGGTCGACTTATATTCTTATACATAAGATATTTTAGTATTGGACCCTCTTCATTAGCAAAAAAAATTCTGCCTTACAATTCTCCATCCGGCGTTACAACAATATTTTACCTCACACACATTGTATGCGCTGCCAAGCTCATCCCCACTTGTTGCGTGTGATGTGCCTTCTCAACTGCCCCATACTTGTCTTTGCATATTATGACATGCACTTGCGCATTCCAACTCGCATGCATTCATGATTCCATTGTCTCTTACTTCTCTCTCTACATGCTCACGAGTCTGATTACATTCATCTCACATCTCTTTTTCTCTCCGCGGCATTCCTTCATTTAATTCATTCTACTATTCATCATTCATTTCATTCCACATATGGTAATCTACTCTGTTATTCACTATCCAATTTCGATCCAGCACCCGTGGTACCAAATATGCCACCCCCTCAATCGCACGTAGCTATACCACTGTTTGCCCTCCCCCGTGCAAGAATTCTTTCACCTCTGACATCCCTTTGGGGCCATGAGGCGTCAGATTCCCTGCCCACTCCAGCAGTGTCACATGTGCTAACTTGTACAACTCTCCATTTGACCTCATAAGTGTAAATAATGCATTCCAGAATCCTGTTACTAGTCCGTGGTATCCCCTTAAACACCCCATAACGGACTTAGGGTAGAGTCTCATTTACTCGATACGTAGCTATACCTAATCTCGCCTTGCCTCCTTTCTTCGCCACATTTTCCCCCTGGTGGCTCGCATCTTCTGCAGTTTGTAAGCGTTATTCTCATCCACATCTTGATCTGGCACCGGAATCGTAAGACTGTTGTATGCCTGTACAGTTGCATGCAATAAAATCCTCTCTGTGTCCAATTCCGGATCATTCGCCACCTGACAAACATTGCACGCAAAGAACTACACTATATAGTCCCCCAGTTCTAAAATCATGAATTGTTTGGCCACACATACTAGGTCATATACAACTTGTACTGCACCCTTCCCTTGCAATGTAATGTATATCTTGGTGCCTGCAGGCACAATCAGCCGGGTTTCTTTATGTTTCTGACCCACAATGTCCTCCAACCTCTACTGAATTGCCCTATCCTCTGTTGCACATGCTGCCTTATCTAACTCCTTTGTTGCGAAGCTATGAGATCGGGTGTAGCCTTGGATAATTTGTGGTATGCTTTCGACATGGTTACTCCAACGGTATGCGTCCTTTAATGCCTTGTGTGAAGTCTTGCAAACCTCCGTGGAATACGGGAGCAAGGTGCCGTAGCGTGAGGTTTGGTCAGCCCAGTGTATAATCAAATGAATCTTGGGAAAGTTGAAATATGAATCCTCTACGAGAACCTGATTAACGAGGTATGCTTGTTCATCACTATCTTCCGCCTCCGCACGTGCCTTTTGGGCTGCTCTATGTCCGTTTGCATTTGCTTCCACGTTTTGACTTTTATTCCGTTCAGTAACCCCCTTCGAGACCAAATCTGCCCTGCCTTTGGTAGCTTGGGTAGCCCGATAGCACAAAAAGACGTCCTTAGTGCAATGGAACTCTTGTAGATATTCCTGCATATATCTACTTGTGCTATTGACATAGCTCCGATACCGGGACGGGAGGGCAAAATCAATCAAGTATCATACACAAGTGATTGCTCTTTTGAACTCCCGTTCTTAGGATGTGGTCGGAGGCTGTGTGTCTGTCTTGCGATGTAGAGCAGTAGTGAAAACACTCAAAATTACCATCAGAATTGATTGTATTTCCTTGCCTGAGACTTGACTCAAAAGTCTGTATGACTTGCGTGACACATAGTTTCTAGAGTAATAAGGAAGGGAACTCCATATATTATCCAATGCGGGGAGACTGTTATGGAATTCTAGAAACCCCTTTATCCATTCCATCAAATGCTGAAGGTTCTCCAAAATCAAAGTGTGAAAGATATCTGATCGAATAAGCTCCTTTGGAACCACATCCTTGAGGGTCTAAAGAGCGTTTGTGACAGGGTTTACTCCGTCATTTTGCAGACTTTTCACATCCGATTCGTTAACCCATGCTAGATACTTTTTAGCCCTACACGGGCAATATTTTTGGCGCTTGTCGAGTTCCTCTTGAGGACATTCACATATCGGACATCGCGTGGAGTAAATTCTATCTTTTGTTGAACTTTCCATATGGTCTGCAAGCTAGCCAGCAACCCGGAAATAGCAGTCCGTTATTATCCAGTCCCAACAGCTGATCCCCAGCCCACCCCGTGCTGCGTCCGATAACGGATGCAAAATGAAGGTCAGCAACTCGTGAAGAACCTCAATCGCCTCTTGCTTCTATTTCTCCTCTGACCAGCCACTAATCTTTTTGACTGCTTTCGGACTATTCGGCAACAGAGCTACTGGTATCCACATATGAGATGTGGGTCGATTCCGAATTCTAGACTTAATGTTGCCTATGCTCACATACAAAGGCCACACTTTCCCATCACTGGAAAAATTCGTTAGATGGATAGTATGGGACGCAAAGAGTACTGGTACCAGCGTGGTGCTGACGGGGAGGGTCATCTAAGATCTGAACTTAGCAACAACTTAATACTCACAAATGTAGAACGTAGAGTACTGGCATACTTGTATATCCCACCACTACAAACCAGTTTTCATCTCTGTATAAACCCTGTCTTGCTGTATGTCAAAGTGCCTCACCGGGGCCCAGCACATATGCGCAGCAAATGATTTCCAACGCAACAAGTACTTTAAAGACTCCAAAATATCCCAATACCAGAACTCTGTATTTTTAGCCAACCGAAAGTCCACAAATCCATTCTTCTACGGAGGATCCATGGCCATGTCGTCAACCTTGGGATACAAGGTGGAAGCAGATTGAATTGAAAATCTTGTACTACGATGTATTGAGGACTGTTGGGCGTCCGTTCATTGCGCAAGTAAGCCATCCTTGAAGAACTCATCGATCCGAGCTCTTGTCATGTGGATGTAAGGAAGTTATATATATACACTGCCATAATATAACCACCTTCCACATCTAGTAGGAACCAGTGGATACTAACAAGTCGTTGGCGGATTATGACTCAGAAGGTGACTCATGCGAAAGCATAGCCACCGAACAGATTTATGACTCATGTAATTCATTTGTATAATTGAGTGCGTGACTCATTTGTGAGTCATGCAAGTATGAGTCAGAGATGGATTCCATTGCATGTATGAGTCAGAGGCTGCAGCACAGCCTCCCTACTGACTCACTATTTCCTTGGGTGCGAAATATATAAGGGCTCTTGGTCTGCCACTAGTTTTGGAGGCGGCAGAGCTCCAGAAACTATAATTAGACAGAGTTAGAGAATATATAGCCTGAAGGCTCCTACCTATCAATTCAAGGCCCCAGCGGGCAGGGCCACCTGTTGACAAGTATTAACTATGGTAGCGTGCTATAGTTACTAGGAAAATGATTTATTACTATCGGCGGATTCTTAGCTTTACAGTCTGTACGACAGGCTGGTAAACCTACCCACGCGACAACGTATTACTTTACAGTGGAATCCGTACAAAAACCTTGCAACCATATAATCGAGTGCATTTTGGAAGGATTGAAAGATATTGTACATCGGTAGCCTCTCTATAACAAATGGGTATATCTAAATGGCCTTACCTGCTACACGGTCCGCAGGAAAACTCGTGAGGTCTTCCATAGGTATGATGGTTTCCAATGGAATCCCCGCTACCTCCGAATTTTCAGGGCCATTATAGTAGATTTGTTCTCGTTGTTCTTCTGGCGATTTGGCGTAATCTTGTAGTGTAAGGTCGAGTAAGTCTAAGAAGCAGCGCTTTAACTCATCTTCGAAGTTCTGGTCATTCGTAGCTTGTGCTACGTCCATTGCCTTCTCTGTTGCGTCCAAATCTTCCTTGCTTGTATTAGATCGTTTTCAGAGGTGCTGGAGTTTGGGATATTGTTTTTCCCAATGGTTTGTGAGAGTGGTAGCAGATTTAAAAGCCTTCTTGTAAAAGGGGCAAGCACCAAGCACCATGTCTGTTGGCTGTTGTACTGCGTACAAATGTTCATTGAGTGTGGTAGTTTCTGCTCATTTTCGTTTTGATGCTTGGTGCTGGAGTTTAAGATGTTTTTTTTCCAAATGAATCTTGTGCATGCCAGCCGATTTGAAAGGCACATTGCAAAATGGGCATGCACCAATCCTTGGGCATACGCTGGAGGAATCCATAGAAACGATGTAGGCAAACAAATGAGTTGGTGTTTGTTACCACCTGATTCAGCCTAAATCAGGTGCTTCTGGGTCACTATGCATCCATTGTCATTGTATTTTGGTTGGTTGTCGTTTACAAGAACATGTTTTCTTTTGTATTCTTGCCCTCAGTCCCTTTAAGTTCGAGATCTAGAACCTGATAGCTTTATTGAAAGCATTATCTGTAAATCCACTGAGGTTTTGCACACAGTTGTCAAGGATCGCTAGGCGTCCAATATCGTACGTGTGCTAACCTAATCTAACCTGGCTAGAGCTTACTATGTAAGTTTGTCTGGTTGGCACAAGCCCTTTGGAAGAGGTATGTAAGTATCATGCAGTACCTCCATATAAGCGGTTGTGCCAACCAGACTAATGTAGACAAAGGACCTGTTTATCATAATATTATAGCACTAGGACTAGTCTGGTTGGCTACACAGGGGACCCTATTTCTTATTTCCTAGAACGTATTTATTAATTCAAATATTGATGTTTAGTACGCAGTCGCTAAGGATCGCTATACGTTTGATATCAACCCTGTGCTAGCCCAATACAGTTGTGACCAGAGATACCACTTAGCAGCACTAGTTTAATATTTTTAGCATGATCTCGATTCTAGATCTTGCTTCTACACCTGGAATGTGATAGCTGCATTTATTTTAGTAACCAATGTTGATAAATCTACATTAGCATTTATGAGGTTTAGCATGTAGCTGCTAGGGATTGCTACATGTCTGATTTCCTCCTTTGATGCTTACGTGTGCTAGCCTCCTATAGTTGAGCCTAGAGGTTACATCTTGCTTCTGGAACTATGTAATTTGACAGATAGAAGCGGTCGTGCTAACCAGACTAACGTAGGCATTCCAGCCGTCCGATCCCATTGAGACTAGGTCGGTTCAAACATACTACATTACCATAATAGTCTATGTTCCAGCTAATCTGGCATGGTTCTAGCCATATAATGCATAGTCTGTTTGGCAGGGCTTAAACGTTTGCACAAAAAGTACTATTTAGGTACAAAGGTATTGAAACCACCAGTCATCGGACGTGTGTGGGAAGAAAGAGACCGAAGAGATAGAGCAAGTGGGATAGCCAAATGTTGCGAAATCTGCCCAAACAGTGTGCCTATTACAGTGTGAATATATTCTGGCCAAATCTCTGCATTCCCTGGTCTGCTTGGCAGGGTTCAAGCGTTCTGATAGAAGCAAAAAGAACTACCTAGACAAGCGTATCAAAACTACTAGTTATCGGACGCATATAGGAAGAAAGAGGCCAGGGATATCGAGCAAATGTTCTGGCTATATCTGGCCAAACTGTGCACTTGTTCCAGCGTAAATGTATTTTGGCCAAATCTCTGCACTACCTAAACACGAGGGTATCGAAAGCAACAGTTATTGGATGCATGTAGGAAGAAAGAGGCCGGGCATATCGAGCAACTGTTCTGGCCATATCTGGCCAAACTGTGTAATTATTCCAGCGGGAATGTATTGTGGCCAAATCTCTGCACTTCTTAAACATAAAAGTATCGAAACCGCCAGTCATCAGACGCCTGTAGGAAGAAACAGGTCGGGAATATCAAGCACTTGTTCTGGCCATATCTGGCCAAACTGTGCACTTGTTCTAGCATGAATGTATTGTGCCCAAATCTCTGCACTACCTAAATAGAAGGATATCGAAACCAACAGTTATCGGACGCATGGAGGAAGAGAGTGGCCAGTGAGATTGAGAAAGTGCTCTAGCCAAATCTAGCCAAACCATGTACTTGTTACAGGGTGAATGTATTCTGGCCAGGTATGGCCAAAATGTGTACTTGCAGGTGAATGTATTAAAAGTAGTACTATAGCTAGAAATATAAAAAGGCAGTCTTCCTACACATTAGAATTGCCAAACCAGTACTACCTTCCACTGTTCCGAATACATTCCGAACTGTTCAGACATTAAAGGTATGCTACACATCAGTTATCGGATGAGGGTGATCAACTAATTTAGCTATTACTAGATTAGGTAGTCAAGTATGTCACGACCACTAGCTAAAGAAGAACAGGCGACAACACATGCCAAGACCTAGCTGAGCTGGAGCAACGTTAACCCCGAAGAGTATAAGAAGTGAAGAAGGTACGTGAAGGCTTATTTGCTTGCCAACGGTATTACCAGCAAGCGCGGAACTTCCATGGCTACCTGGCAGGCATTCAGGTACCATGCAATGGACCCGAAAAATGGACTGCGAGTGTCCGGCCGGATGCTGTTGCAGTCCGATAAGGAGAACAAAGATGGCGATGAGCCAAGAGACAGGTTCCACTATCTCTTACGGGATAGTCTAGAAAAGGATAGGGAGATGGAGACTAAGGAGGGCCTGGCCTTGGCTAAAAGCAAGCGAGACCAGGCTGCCAATGACTCCGATGGGGATGCTCCGGGTCCGACAGAAGATCCCGCCCCGTTAGTCAGGGTGGCATTTATCGACTCGGAGGATGCATGAGATTTGGAGGCCACAGGAGGGATTATTTTTGGGTAAATGCCCAAAATAAACAATTGGTTCCGCTGCGTCGGAGAAACGATGCAAGAACTAGTGGATGGGGTGCGAGCCCACATCCTTAACGGGAGAATCGTGCGTCAGATTTACAGCGTGCTAGGCATACCGCCCCCTAATGGGCAGAAGCCGGCGGACGTAGAGCGGGTCACAACAGACGCCGATCTGGCGAATCTGATTGGGTTGGCCGAAGGGGCCTACAAGCGCCTTCTGTTCCAACTCCGGTTGACTAAGGCGGAACAGGCCAACCAAAGCCCCCCTCCTGATGCCCGAGAGTATTTTGCGGGGGACGAATTCATCCCTATAGATGACCCTTACGATCGAGTGGCATCCGACTCGGAAAACGACCTGTACCTCAAAAGTGAGGAAGAAGGAAGACGAAGTTGTGGCCTAGAAGTGACCACGGTTTTGAACATGAGAAGCCTAGGTGCAGAAGGAAAGTGGGGGAATTCCGCCACCCGCTGGAAGAGGTAAAAGGATGCCATCAGGCGTTCAAGGGACCCAAGCAGGGTGATATCATCGACTGGGATAACAAAGACCTGTTTAGCTGGGTTAGGTATTTGATTCCCCAATCTGGCAAGGGGTATGTGAAAGCACGAGCTGCAGCCCAGTATGCAGTTTGTGCTAAAACCGAGGAAGAAGGTAGAGGGAGCGCTGTGGCCAAATTTGGGGCAGAGCTGGAGGAGGGAGGTTTCAATCATTGGGTGTGAATTGATGAATCTTAGAATGAAGAGGAGGATGAAGAGGAGGAGGAGCTGAAGGAGGAGGAGTAGAAGAAGGATAGGAGTGACAATGAGGAAGAGGAGGAGGAAACCTCGGAAGAGTAGGGACCAGGAGTTGGGGGGTCCGATATGGGGCTAGGAGGGGATATATGGAAAAGTTTGGTTTTAGTTTATATATTGATGTTTTATATAATGTAATGTTTTTTAATATGTATATTTTTAAATGTATTTTTTTATTTTTATTTTTTTTTGTGTTTTTGTGTTTTTGTGTTTTATGCATGATATTTATGTTAGTACGATTTTTTTTATATTGTTTATATTTTATATACATGTGATGTGACCCAAGTGAAGCGAGGCATGATTGGCCTGCATGGGTCTGATAACCACTGCAGCTAAGTGTATGCACAGTGGTGGGTGTCCGCTAACATCTGCACCAAAGTGAATAGGCAGTGGTTGGATATCCCAATGGTATGCACTATCATGGACAACACACAGATGAGGTTGGGCTTGGTAGCGGGTGAAAATATCATTTTGGGGGTATATCGTGGTTCAGGTGAAATTGTACAGATAGGACTACGCCAAGTAAGTATGTTACAGAAGAAGATCAATGCATTAGTGTCCGCTGGGAGTCCGATAACATCCTCGTGAGACAAACGGAGCAAAAAAAGCCTGGGATCAGACCCTGAGTAAACCTTTCTACTGGATATCATTGGGACAAGGAAATCTGAGACACAGAGGCTTGTGCCCAACCAACGGAGATAGAGTCTGGTAAGGACAACCTGCTGGAGCAATACAAGATGAGAATATATATATGGCATCCGTCTGGCGTTCGATTAAGATTGCTCAACAGTGGCCTTAATCAATCGTACAAATTCCATCAGACCCATACACTATTTTCTCCCTCATATCCATTTGCTTATTCGGATTTGCTCATACACATTCCCTCATACATATTCCCTCATATATACTCCCTCATACATATTCCCTCATACATATTCCCTCACGAATCATACGCATTCAGATGTCAAAAGTAGCCTGGAGGCCCGTGTCTTAGCAAGGATGTAATATGTCCACTGGAGGTTTTATACGCAAATGAAAGGAACAACTACATGACCTCAATGGTAACAAGCACCTGAGATTTCAAGAAGCTTTGGTGGTATGTTATTATTCCCATGAAAGTTGACGCAGGTACTGATAAAAGTAAAAGATCGACGAAGCCCCGGAAGACGAAATAGGGGAAATAAAGGATCTCTTGTCAGATGAGGGCACTGCAGATGATCAGATGTTGAGGGATGATCAGGAAGATGAATCGGACGTTGTGGAGGTGAACAGACTCTAGGACGGAGTTAAAAGGACAAGGTCATTTGCAGCCATTCCGCAGAAGCTGCAAGGCCTGTCCTTTATTGCACAAAACTGGATTACCGACTACACGTTCTTTATTCTCCCATTCCTAAGTTCGTTGGATATGATCAACTTAATCCAGGAAGCATGGGAATGGACACAAGACTAGGTAAAGGCATATGCACCGCGTACCAAGGCTTATGAGGCACTGGTAAGTCATTCACAAACGTGGAATGTCCGAAAGCTAACTGGGAACAGCATAAGACCACCCATTCCCGGCATAGGTTGTATGTCATTCACGAGTGTCGTATGTTATTCACGAGTGTCGTCAGAACATTATGCATTTGTACAAGCTGGATTACCAGACGAAGGAGGAAGTGGCAAAGAAGGTCAAGTGGTTGCTTGAGAAGGATCGATTTGCTTGTCGGGGGGAATAGCAGGAGGTAAGTAACTCAGGATAAGCTGCGAACAGATGCTAAGGTGTATAAAACAGACTCTTAAGCATGGATTTCGAGCTTCGGAAATAGTGACGGTAATCTATGAATCGTTTTTTCAACGGCCGAAGATGCGTGGAAACCTGGATATGAAGTTCTTCGACAATATCAACCCAGTCTTCATTTGCTTGGTCACGGCTGCGCTTCGGCATTGCCTCAAGGAATTGAAGGGTGGGGAACAAGCAGGTGAACCGATCGATTTCCATTACAAGACGGCCACAATTAAGTGTTGAATCCGACATCAGATATCCAGCAACTGACACAAGGCAGCTTCATTTCAGGGACTGAAGAACACTTAGAGCCTGTATGATATCAGATTTCGGAATCTCATATTGACAAATATTAAGGCCGACTTGCGCATATGAATTGGTAGGTTCGATAAGAAGGCAGAGGTAGAATCGAGTGATCCTTGTGTAGTGGTACAGGATGATTTGCACGTCCATGAGTTTCAACAGAAATTGAAGAGGACTATCTCAGGTCAAAATTTGGCGGGATCAGATGCCCCAAATGAGGACAAGAGGTTGGAGGAAGCTGCTAACACTTAACTCATGGGGACCGTGATAGAGGTAGGTAGTGATAATAATGAACGGAGTGCTATGGAGTTGGATGAGAATCAATATGGGCAGGCATCACAGGTGCGATTTACTGTGATGTTGGTTGGATAAAGGCTCTTGTGCGTCCGATAGCCTACATGGGTGGTATATGCTTGTGGGGGTTTTTTTTTTCTTCCTGTTTATCTTTGTTTAGCTTTTTGTTTTGTGTTATGTATGCAGAGTTTGTTACGTGCTAGTAGATTCCGTTGCAGAAGATATAATGGGTCAATATGGTATGGGGATTCAAGTCTGCCGTTTTTATAGTTTTTATTTGATTTATGCTACTGTCATCTGGTTTTTGATTTGGTCTTCCATATTAACATTCTGTTTTGTTTGCCAATAGAGTTTGGAGTAGAGAAGTGAGTCTGATTTGGTGCAGTCTGCATCTGATCGGAGGGGTGGGAAGAATGCAAATGCGGAGGGCATATAGTATGTTTGGAGATAGTAATTTATTTATAGTTGGAGGCAAAACACATAGGGATGAGAAGTGCGGAATATGTGCAGACATGTAACGACTACCGAGTGGAACGAAACAATGAAAAGGCTTCCAGGTTCTGTTGGACATAGCAAATGAGCGAACGCAAACGGACAGGTTGCATCTGAAAACAGCACAAGGGAAGAATTAGGAGTGCGCAAAAGTATAGGAACAAGATCCGACCGAGGCAGAATGAGAATGCGAGTGTCCACATGAAGTGGACGATTGGGGAACATAGACACGAAAGAAATGTGAAGAATAAACACAGCACAGGGAGCAGGTGCGGTACGCACGTTAAGAGGGGTGGTGAGTCGGATGAGGATGCTTGGGTGAGACAGCAGGGGATCAAAGATGTAGGAAACGTGGGGTGCGAGGTTGTGGAATTCAGAGGGGAGGGGAGGGGCTAGAAGAGTTTTAAGGGTAAGAACAATGAAGAATTGCATTCGAAAAGGATACCTATGGGTCCGATTGCATCATAAGAAGATTTGGGAATATGTAACATGGAAAGTCGGAGTTGGGGTTAAGAGTGTTATAAAAATGAGATCTTATGGTAACACATAGTTTTACAAATTGGCGCGGTCGGCACGCCGTGCATACAATGCAAACTAAATTTTTGCTGATGCTTTTGGTCTAGCCACTACTCTGCTGTAAGCCTATGGTCACAATTTGCTAATTTTGTGGGTCTTGTATAAAAGATAAACCTATACATCTGAAAAGCACACCCTATATATGGGCGTTACTTAACCAAGCTCCGCATATGAACTACTCACGCAATTATGAACCTTCGATTCCAAAATCATAGTACTTGGAAATGAACGGTCTGAGTACGGGTTCCAAATATGGTTCCCCTAGATCCTTTTATATTATGAGGTTATTAAGACTAGGTATTTTGAGAAAGAGAGAAGTAGAGATGTATTTATCAAGACTATGTAGAGATCGCAATAGTATAAATGCTATGGTTCTACGACCTTATGTTTGTTTCTCCGCCAGCAAACTTCAGCAAACCACAGCCATTTTATCCCTTCCGAGTTATTCCAATATCTCACTTTAGTCTATCCTACCCTTGTCCACATATCCCAATTTATTATTATTTGATTCCTGAGTTTCCTATCATGCTTCTTATGATATCGTATGTAAGAGTAATTCCTACAAATTTAAGTTGTATAAAATAACTGAGCAGAGTTTCTCAGGAATCAAGTAGTTATTGCAGGACTTATCTGTATAAGAAAGTAATAGTCTCAGTATGCTGATCTATCACCACCTTACAACTTACCCTTAACCAACATCTACTATGTAATTTCTTACTAAATTATATTAACCTGCCTGGATAATTATATGGGAAGAATTACATGTAATTTCTTTACTCTACACATATGAGTTACCTATAACTCAATAATTTCCAATGACTTATTTATGACTTTAAGGTTATGACTCACTTAATAAGTCAGAAATGGAATTTAAATTATACATGACTCACTACTATAGCAAAACCATATTAGTAAGTCACACATAGTCTTGGCATATAATATTTAAGGGTTGTAGGTCTGCATCCGGAGAAGGAGATGGGACCTGGGGAGGACAGATAGAGAATAGCCAGCTACAACAAATATAAAAGTTCCACTGGTTAATTCTAGTCCCATGAGGACTCTTACTATAAAGTAATATGTTATCGCATGAATAGGTTTACCAGCCTGTACTACTGACTGTAAACCTAAGAATCCGCTAATAGTAATAAATCATTTTCCTAGTGACTATAGTACGCTGCCATAGTTATTACTTGTCGACAGGTGTAGTGTGCACCATGGCTAGAGTTTTAGGGGGGCATAAATGGGCCAGATCTGCGAAAATTGGGCCAAAAACTCGCCCTTTAACCTATTTAGGCAATTTTATTACTCAAATAGGTCAAACTAATCTTCAGGAATTCTTCAGAACTCTGGGGATCCCCCAAAAATCAGAAAAAACTTGCTCCGTGTTGCACGCTAGACAGGTGGTCCTCTCCACTAAGGGCTTGAATTAATAGGTAGGACCCTCAGGTCTCATAAATTCTTTAATTGTGTCTAGTTACAATTCTGGAGCTCTGCCGCTACCAACGCTGGTGGCAGACCAACAGCCCATATATATTTCGTACCCAAGGAAATAGTGAGTCAGTAGGGAGGCTGTGCGCCAGCCTTTGACTCATACATGAAATGCAATCCATCTCTGACTCATACCTGCGTGACTTACTAATGAGTCACGTGATCTATAATGCAAATTAAATACATGAATCATAATTCTGTTTAATAGCTATGCTTTCGCATGTGTCACCTTCTGAGTCATAATCCGCCAACTACTTGTTAGTTTCCACTGGTTCCTACTAGATGTGAAAGGTAGTTATATTATGCTTATGCATAATTATAACTTCCTTACACTTACTTAGAAATTAGTAATCCAATCCTAGAAATCAAAGACTTAGCCTTTAAAGTACTTAGTAATTCAGGAATATTACTTCAGGGTAATTTTCCACCCTAAATACTTTAAGCCCCCATTTACAATCTGCCTATATAGGTGGAGCAGGGTTGTGTGCTAACTTAAGCTACGGCTTATACTTAAACGAACAGTAGGCTAGGACAGCCAGTGTTACCTGAGGAGTATTAAATGCAAGATAATAGGCAGCTGGTATACTTAAGAGGTAGAAGATAGATAACCGTGAGATCTGTAGTGTAAATAATATTAAATATCTACTAGAGACTAGCTATCGGTTACCTTAATGTATTGTTGTATATATATAGAAGGAGATATATGAATAATTAATAAATCTATAATGGATTGGATCAACCTAAAGACTCTTCCTAACTGCCAGTATAGAAAAACTCTTATAGTACGTACACAATTGCAAGGTTTCGAGTCTCACCAGCAAAATTCTTATTTGAATGGAAATCAGCTACTTGTGGGATTAAGTGTGCATACCACTATTTACAGTATATGAAGTAGAGTTCGATTATGATTAGTGCACTCCTAGACTTGATACATGCGATTAAGAGATCTAACGTCATTATGCTAAGTGACTTATGAGATAAGATAATCTCTAGACTATAGAATGTTTGTTAAAGAGGTGGTGTAAGTTCTTGCAATTATTCTATTTATGTACTTGTTATAGATATATACCTCTTAAGAGACCTATATGGTTTGGGTAGTCAAGCTAATACGTTTATGTGGAATAGGTTTTCGATAATAGCAGGGCTTCCATAAAGGAAAACTATAGCATTCAGGCATGCTAGGTATGAGGTATATAGAAGTAAGGGAACTTTAGGGAGATAATCTAGCTATGTATTTATAGTTATAGTTAATATAGTAAGTATGAAAAATATCATTACAGGGTTTTACTAAGCATTAATGCATTTCTGATACTGGCATGGAAAGAAGTTAATCTATCATATTGAAATAACATTGATCTTAGACATGAGTTTGTAAGTTTCTTTAGTAAGAAATGGTCTGGTAATTAAGATATATTTATCTAGATATATAGTTTCAATAATTATACTAGGTTGAGTTCAATATAGGAATTCAATACATAATACTATATATATATTAAACCTCTCAATCAAGCCTCCCCTCCACATTCTACCTTTGAGCCCAGTTTCCTTTAATCACTAATATCTGTCAACAAGATATTCCTATCAAAAACAATTCTCAAAACAAAACATCCTCCTCCTGTATCTACCGCTCTATGTACACTTCTCTACCTTATATAGTACTACCAAGATTACAATAATATAGCATTCAATTCCACTATATACTGTACAAAACCAATATGTGCAAGCTGTATTAGTATACTATATAGATATTGATTGCCTACATAATAAGTCTCTAGATAGCTGACTATGAATATCATTTTTTATTCTTTGCATCTGAGAAAATAATGATCATAAGATATAAAAGTATATCAAATAAGAAACCCATAATTAAATCCAAGCTTGGAGCCAGTACTACAATATGGAAATTATGTAGCTATAGTGCATAATTTGAAGCTAGATTTGACTGTCCTATTATTAAAAATAGTAGTTAGATATCAACTAATTGTATTGAATATATAATAGATATATGTACACCAACCTCTGGTAGAGTGGAGTTGATACCTATCATATTTCACTATAGAAATTTGTAATATGTCCTTCATCCAGTTCCATGTCCATCACTATATCATGAATCATTCTGTAATCCTAGACTTACTAATTACTAAGAAGGTAAAAAATAGAGCAATATATACTACAACACCAATATCACTTATATAGTTACATTGCCAGCTTAGTAGGAATAAGAATTGCAGATAATCTGTTATATATGTATTAGGTACTAGCTTTTATTTGGCACTATACTATATACAGACTACATTAACTCTATTCTGTTAAGACCACTCATGTGAGCAACCCCATACTAGGCTTTATAGTGCCACTTCATTCCCTCAGTAATAATAGATAATGGTATTGGGCCTCAATAGTAATTTCCCTGCATAGATCTATGAGATTCCCACTCTACTCCAGTGTACTAACCTTAAAGTTTTATTAATCCCTGGTACTTATATAAAAGTAAGTTAATAAAAGTAAGTAGACATTTTCAATAACCCACCTAGCATAGATGGATCCTATATACCTCCCATTGATAGCACAGTTCGAAAAGAATTGGAATTAATCTCCTTTATGCATCATCCAGATATGCAGCCCCATAGGGCCATCCCTAGGGGACCAATTTTGCATAAGGGCTGCTTCAACTCACTTTATGGCAATGCCAATTTCACATACTTGGCTCTCTATTTGTCTAATTGTATTCCTAAAACCAGCAGAAACACATCTCCACATCAGCAAACGGACCAATATTAGACATTAGTGGAAAAGAAGTCACCCTTACAATCCACAAGCTAGAGTAAACCTCCAGAATCCCACTCTTGATATTTTGCCTTCCTTACAGCTTCTAAGATATCATCTTTAGCCCCGCCAAATAGGTATGGTATTTGTTAATGCAATCTCGTTTGGATGCACAATGAACTGGACTCTGAGAATTGATCTCGGTAGGCATCTACAATTTCCCTTCACCACTCTCCTTGCACTCCCACGACTAGCATGTTGGTATTGCTGGGGAGGGCATACATGGGAAGATGAATGCAGCAGATTTAGATATGAATGCGTACTGTGGAGGTTTGGATTTCCGGGAAGCCAGAAGATTAATGTCCACTATCTAGCGGGTAGTCTCCCGCTTTTAAGGATATACCTATGCGAACAAGTAGTATTTTGTTTGCCTTAGGAAGAGGATGATTGCCACTCGGGTCTCATCCTACCGACATCTGGACTGTCTCCTGTTAGAAAAAAGTGTTCTTCGCTCTGATCTCAAGCCCATGGGATGAGAAGCTGATTTCTTGGATGATAGCAATGATGGTGATATTAATCATGTGTATCTAAGGTGTGTATTTCCCAATAAATATACCATTCAATGCTATAACATAAGAAAACACGCGGTGCCTAAAATAGATCCATTTGCCCATGTTCAACGAGTCTCCTTTGTTCTCGGGGAGCCAGAAGGAGGGCGGACGCGGAGGGGTGCTTGCTCTTGTATATAGTTGTTTCAGCGCGCGGAGGTGTGTCCAGATTAACTTGGGCCTCCTTTAATCCTCTCGGGGTTCCAAGAGGCTCATCATAGCCTCCTTACTGGGGCCGCATATGAGTAATGAGCTTTTAAAAAAATAAAAATAAAAAAAAGATCAATTTGCCCGTGCGGCTCAATAGCATCGCGAGCGGCATATCCCAACAGATGATCCCTAATCCATGATGGAAGATTGCCTTTCCAGCATCTCACGGTTCTTAGTGGAGTGTAGGAGTAATACACAGTCCGATTACACGGAATCAGGTCGAGTAATACATGCTGTTGGTATCACCGGGGAGCAGTATTTGGAGAAGTGCATTAGGAATCGGCGATAGGCTGAACAGGGGTCGCTCAAGTTTTGAGCCGAACATTATACTGGCTGGAATGAGCAAACAGGACCAGAATTCCGAGAGAACATGTTGTAAGTGTACCTATAATCGTTG
>Ga0307511_10002740_pt1 | contig 18330 bp, 18 predicted proteins | sample 13_EM_MG_FD_200266 | JGI IMG/M metagenome (GOLD analysis project Ga0307511, IMG submission 200266) | Populus trichocarpa ectomycorrhiza microbial communities from riparian zone in the Pacific Northwest, United States - 13_EM | ecosystem: Host-associated > Plants > Roots > Unclassified | place... | reverse complement strand
GCCGGAAGGTTTACCACGCAGCTTACCTACTCACCCACCCTGATGCAAGAGCGCACCTCCTACGCTACATCAACGAAACAACATGACTGAAAATGACATTCAGTGAGGTATAACACACGTACTTAACACGGAGCTGAGAATTGTACAGACTTCAATAGTGAACAGTCCAGTCACTCTGGACCTCGGTACCCTAGACCCAAGAAGCACAACCTGCACTCCACAGTAAGCCTACGCTTCCCAATGGAAGCTAGCAATGTTAGACACATCGATCGACCCAACAATCACGTCCCCTGCCCCCACTCGACTCCGTATTTTACTTTTCTTTCTCTTTTTCTCCCTCTCTCTGTCTCCTTTCCCGTCCCCGTCCCCGCGCCTCACCCACCTGAAGGGCGGCAACCGTAACTTTGCCGCAGGCATCTAACCCCGCCCCTGTCCCGTTCCGTCCGTCAAACTGTCTCCTCCGCCAGCCATCCGCCAACCTCGCAGCGGAGTCACGAGATTACAGAGACCCCAGGGACAGAGTGCCCGCTTTTTCTTTCCTTCAGCTCACGCACGCTCACGCGGCCGGGCTAGTGTTTTATAGAAACAAACCTACGATACACAGAAGTACCAAGCACATTTAACCACATAGTTAGTATAGTGCGACATATGACGACATGTCCTCAGGCACTTAAAATTGGATTTAAAAAAAAAAAAAAAAAAAAAGAAGGTTCGTCGCATACGTATGAAATAACTGACCGTGTCCACAGTGCATCTAGGTATGTGAAAATAGAACGTCCGAACTCATCGCCCTTTTCACCGATATGACTGTCAAGTGTGAAAAAGGATACCTTATTGTTCGTGGTGGCGATACGTCATTTTTTCGGATCTTCTGATGGGAGGAAGAAGTAACATGTCATGGGAGAATGTGATTTATTACTGCCTGGGTGACCGAGACCTTGGTTCTGAATCACTCCCTGATCTTGGAAAACACGCACTGTGGAGACGGCGGAGACAAATCCCAGTTTGTGGCCAGGTAAGCAGGCACGTTGACATTGGACAGATGGGCCTTTCTCCATCGAACAAGTTGTCCGGCAGCCGATTCTAGGGGCATAGCCTCTGCATCCGTCAGCTGGCGAGCAATCCTTCCCCCCCCCGGATATTCGTGCCAAAGCATGGGACGCATTGTAGTATCCCTGATGATGTATAACAAATTTTTATGAACAAACCGGCAGAAACGAGACAAAAGCTGACCAAGAACTAACAGGAGAGACTACCACGTCAGTGGGTACAATTCCCGACTAAAACAAGACCAAACGGTGCACCTCTGACTGTCCGCGCGTCGAAGACTGAGCAAGGTCTTGATGTGTCGTACGTCGTCATCCCTGGGCGCCACGATGGCGGGATTGGAGATGATTCACATCTCCGGCATACGTGATCTGTACAGCACTCACAGTATGTATAGGTTTAAGACGGAAATAAAGGGCGGCAAGTGCGTCCGCCAGACACGTCAGATGCTAAGCAACACGGGGCATTGGTTCTTGATGTCAGCCATGACAGGCTTGTGGTTGATCTGTAATGTATGTCTATACGAGTGATGGGATTGGCCAGACCTGGAAGCCTAGTAGCTTTCGAATTCCGCAGCCCCAGCCAGAAGCTGTGGAACCTACATCAGGTGATTACAATTCAGTTACAGCCTTTCATTCAATTGTACCCGTTTCTGCGGTAGGTTCCTCCAGACGAGGGCGAGAATAATTATCGCTGGTCGGCAGAGAACGTTCCCCAAGTGCATATCCGGCAAGAGCGTGGTGTTCCTGGCGTGGCCACAGAGAAAAGGCTTTCAGAGTCGTTCCACGACCACAGCAAGGTCATTAGAGGTGATTGGTTCCTGAACGTTCTCAGGTGGGTGTTTGGAAGGCGTGCATTGCTTCCTATGGAAAGTTGTTGCCTTGGCATGACCTCAGAGGAAAACGCCTTCGGATCTATGACACCGCCATTCGACAGGAAGGTCATTGGAGATCATCGGTTCTTGTAACGTTGGATTTCCCGCAAATACTGCTGCCTTCAAAGAAGTGCGTGGTCAAACTGGGTTTCAATCACGTCCCTGTTTCCACTGGCGACCATTCAGCTGGCGCAGGTGAATGACAATCAGAATGGGAACCCGTTGTATTGTTCACTATTCCCAGACTAACGACACACGCAAGGTGACCACCGCAAGGCGCGCATCGATCTATCAGCTATTTGCCTATATAAAATCGCAAAGTGTAATTAATATAATGGCAACCAACAAGGCTGCACCGATTAGGAACGGACATTACACCAGAAGACCGGAAAGTTGATCTACTCACTACAACATCTGAGCAAGATTCTTCTCCAGGTCTCCGCTGTCAATGGGTGAGAATACAATACCTGCGGCGTGAAATGTTACTATTGATAAGAATACTCTACCTCGCAATAATGGTCGCCCAGTTGATTCCAGAACCTGCACAATGGTACCGAATCAAAGATCACATCGCGGTGTTGGAACAGATTCCTTACCATTACATAACACTTTCCATTCCATGTCATCTTCATCCACTCAATCTACTGCACATCTAGAGTGGCACCACCCCATCATGGCTGTGGCTAATATGGGTGGGGTTGTGTAATTGAAGACATGCAGGATATGCGGACATAACCGTCAATCTCGGAGCATATGCCATACATAGATGCAACAATGTTCCATCCGGTGACACGTGTGCTTACAGGGGTGAAGTGCACGCTGCATGAAGGTCGTGACAAGTGGTTGCATATTAGATTGGCGATGTATGTTTGTATTGTCTTATCTGTTGGCTAGACCCTTTTCAGACTAGTCCGAAGAGCAAGGTAATCAGGCTATGCATTAGTAATACTTTGTTGATGATGTTGTGTTCGAACTTCGGGATCGCATGAGGATTCAAGAACCCAATCAAGCATGGGTGAGTTTTTGTCTCATCCCGTTCCTCTACTCTCAAGGCATATTGGTTTGTTAGGAATCCCTCATATTCACATCCACAAAAACATCGTGCTCCGCCCACCACTCTGATAGTATAGTACAGCTAGTATGTGTTTCAGAAATTTGCTGCCATTTCAGGTTTGATGACTACGTGACGGTCCAGATTGTTCGGCCATGTGCATCAGACATCAATGGAATAAGTCTGTGTCGCCTAAGGCTATAATCCGCAGGAATCACCTTTGTTCCCAATAAGGTCACTGCAGAAAGCGTCATCCTTTTCCTCCGTATTCAATGTGCATAAAGAGTAGGCTACTACAACGTGTTCTCATTGGTTCTCCGTCTCGATGTTGAGTTGGGAGTATGTTACGAAGTCCGTGAGAATAAATGACATCGTCAATGGTCATTTGGTTTGCATTTGTTGAATGGACTGGGGGAACGAGGTCTCTGTCGGCGCCGACGGCCTTCTAGTCGTACACAGTAAACACACGATATCAAACTCAAGTGCGGTGTATGTATGTCTGCTATCGAAAGCTAAGTCGTTGAACTACCTGCACTCGTTCTGTTCAGAAGTGTAAGTCGCCTGCATGAATGTTGACATAGAACACAAGCACCAAGACTCGGAGGGGCTAGAAGACCACAACATAGGTCTGCAGTGACCTTGTTAGGAACAAGATGATGGTGAGCGCACTTTTTGATTGTGAAATTACTATTCTCCTGAGACAGCCGTTGTCGGCGAAAGGGACGTGATTGAAATCCAGTTCGCCCACACACTCAAGTTTGGAGGCCTCTGTCAGCAGTGCTGGCGGGAAATTTGATGATGCTGCAGGAACCAATCACCTCCAATGACCTTGCTGCGGTCGTGGAATGACTCCGAAAGATTTTTCTCTTTTGCAACGCCAGGAACAATACCCCCTTGCCGGATATGCACTTCGGGAACGTTCTCTGCCGACCCCGAGATGATCTGGTGGCGTTCGGGATAGCACGCCACTCAGGGGCTAACTGGCCAATGTGATCACCGCCCAACGTTATTCGCATGCAATAGCTCAGCATTGGTCTTGCTTTCCTAATTTATCAATAGTAGATCGCTGTGTGAAATGCATACACAGAGGAGGGTGTAGTATATGCACCCTCCCTGAATATGTTCGTTCATATCCTTCACACCTGGTAGTCGAGTAAGTGCTCCTTTTTTCTTTTCCATGGAAAACTCACTGCTCTCAGAGATTCAGCCTTTCTACTCCCATTTCAGGAATCGAACATTCATATTGTGCATGAACAGAGAAGTTAGCAGACAATTTGTCACCCAACAGGCGAGGGGGTCGCATACGCAAATATTTCCCTTACTCCGGACATAATCCCTCCATTGGGGGGAAAATATGCCTGTGTCTGTTTTCGGTTCCTCTGCACGTATAAAAGGGCCCAAGTCCTGGCGTTGTCTGGCCAGTTCAGAGCTGTAGAAAACACACTCGCCCTAAGCCTCCACACGCATCCATTCACATCTAACATTATGTCTCAGACTTTTGGTATCCCCAACACCCGTGGAAAACCCTTTCAAAGGCAGGTCAGTGCTCCTGCCAGAAAAGCCATCAGCATTAGAGCCAGTGAAAGTAAGAATTTACTTCGATCACGGGCTGTTTCGCTCATGCGTCTGGATTTTTGCAGCTCCCGACACGACACAACCCTCCAATGCTCTCATCACCTCCAGCCCTTTTGAAAGATTCGTTGATGCTCCTGAAAATATCATCGTCGGATCTCAAAGTAAGTGCTAACTTCAACCTCGAGAGTTTCGCTCACCTGTCTGGATTTTAGATGTCGTTCGTGAGCAATGAGCTTCTATGTGCGAGTCGGCTCTGTGACTAAGGTCTCATAGATACTTTCCATACTCTCAACGCGCACGTCACCAGGATCCAGACTCCTAACTTGGGTGACGTTTTGGTCTATGAATCTGTCGTGGGCGACGACGCCTTCAAGACTTTCGTTATCTCTATCGGACCTGTCCTCGTGAGTGCCCACTCGTTGGATTGTGTGTCATCGTCCTGTCACTTGCTGAAACTGACAACTGTGACAGATCGAAATCTCGATTGACCTGACCAACTATGCTATCGATATCACGGTCTACCTGCAGCTGCTGTTTGTGAACGTGCAAATTGCAAAGGCTAGTGGAAGTCTCAACGACGGGGTGACCCTGAGCATCGGGTACCCGGATGTGATCGGTGGCACACTTACGGTCCAGCTGTCAGGAAATGATGTGATGCTCATCTATGACTTCACTGCTTTTGGCTTGGAATACAGTGGCAAATTCAAGATTTTCACCATCTAATGTGTGGTTTGAGGTGCAGTTCTATATTCACTGTGTCGTCGCTCCCTAACAAATTTCTATGCCAGAATACTGAACCAATGAGAGAAATGAGATGTGATCCTATGTAAACCACGTACTGTGTTTGTCTCTGTACTATCAATGTGATTGTTTTTATGTCGTCGCCTTTTGGATTGAAAGTATAGTAATGAGACCAAGACCGAGACCGAGACTGACTGGCCTTCTCTCCAGTTATGTAAACTCGCACTCCCCTGTGGAATTCCCGAAGTACGAATCTGAGTTTGTCAAATTACTGGTCTAGTGGGCGTATTTTTAGGTATTTGTTGTAGCGATTTGCAGAAAATCGTTGGACATCAGTGTATAATTTCTACACAAGATTTGCGCTCCCGGAACCACTTTTTGGGTATGTACCTTTTGCGGGCACATGGCCGAGGCGAATGAGATCACGTCCATCGTTATAAAATTGTAAGATAGGCGTGGGCGAAGCATGGAACGTTGAGTGGAGGTATTGATTCGTGACATTGACAGATATTGCATCAAATAACAACTGGTTTTTAATGTGACTGGGGAGTGGCATCTGAGAAAAGAATGCTAGACATCAAATAAGGACGCTGGCAGGGAAAGAAAGGCAGTGTATTAAAAAATTGCAAGATATGATAGGGGTTCGAATCGTGCAGTCGTCAAAAGGAGAGTCCGTGCTCAGTATTCGCCACAAGTCAGGGTTTACTCATCAACTGACTATATGCAACACGTCCATGACCGCAACATACGAGACTGGCAGTGGGGTGTGACATGTGACATACGGGATCGAGGATCGAGAGCGGGGGAGGAAAGAAATGCGAGGAACCCGAGTCTACATCGACGACAAGGGTTGAACACCAATCCTCCCTCACATCATCGCATTCGCCATCTGTTGCAACTGCTGTGCCATCTGCGGATAATTTCTAACAAACTGCAACTGTGCCTTGCTTGCCTATTTTATTTTTGCATTTTTCGCGTCAGTTTCCACACGCCGTACCAAAAAAAAGGAAAAGGAAATAAATGAACGCACCTCCAGATACGTCAATGCAGCAACGATCTCCCCTTCTCCTCTTGCGAGATCAACCTGTTTCTCAAACCATCCAATCGCCACCTCGATCTCGCTTTTTTGCAATGCGAGCTGAGCGAGCGTCGCCACTGCGGGCTCACACGACGGATCAATCACGAGGGCCTCGCGGCACAACTTTTCGGCTCCAGAGAAATCTTTCAGCCATTGGAACAATGCGAGGGCTTTGTTCACGAGGGGAAGTGGGTTGGAGGGCGATCTGAGTGTCATAAATATGATACACTGTTAACAGGGTAACAAGAAATGGGTAAACTGGACATACTTTGCTTTTTCGAGTTCGATAGCTCTGTCAAATTTCTCCACTGCTTCCTGGAATCTCTGCTGGTCCAACAAGAGCTCGCCACTATTTATCACCACACCACATATATAAACGATACGCGTCAAATAAACGCATATACTCACTAGTAATTGCACACTTCCGCGCGATTAGGGAATGCCGTCATTGTCCGTCTGAACGTCGCCATGCTATTCGCAATGTTGCCCATCTTGTACTGCGCAACTGCGAGCTGTATATGCGAGAATACGAATGTGGAGTCGAGGGTGGTGGATTTGGTGTAGTTTTCAGAGGCTGCTGTGAAGTCATTGGTGATGAAGTGAACTGCTCAGAGTTCAGAAGTTTGATCATTATGATGCGACACGATAAAAGGGGGAACATGGAATTTTAACACACCTTGTCCACGGTGGTAGTACACGTCGGGATCTGACGGGTCCACCTCGATAGCTCGTTCAAAGCTCTCCAATGCTCGCTTATTATCCCCTTCTTCCATGTGCACACTCGCAAGTTTCACCAACGATTGTGTCAACGCCGGATTGAGCACAAGCGATTCCTGCAGGTCTGCTTTTGCACCAGGAACATCAGAGGTTAAGAACCTGCGCACGGGGATCAGGAAAGTACGATCGGGGGAATGGCACACAGACGTACTTAAACGTTCCTCTGAGGTTGAGTGCCTCTGCACGGCCCAGGTCCCATGATACACCTTGGTCAAGAGCCTCGTTGACGAATGAAAGTGCGTGAGGGTAGTCTGCCGCGTCCAATGCTTCGAGCGCAAGGAGTAATGTCTGGTCGCCTTGTGATGGCGTTTCGGACAGGGTAGGATGTACACCTGGATGGCGCAACGGGATATCGGCTCAGCGAGTTCCACAAGTAAACGGCACTGACTTACGTTTCCGGAATGCTGCAAAGTAGGCAGAGATAAACGTTTGCGAAGGTAACCGTGGCTCCCGAGTCTAACGGAGCAGATACAATGTGGATTAGCTACAGCCACCTATGGAGAATGTAGACACGGGTGAGACGCACAGACAGAATGGCGTGTGCCTTGTCCGTGGCAAGTTTCTTGAGCACGCGTTCCACCGACTGAGCACTTGTCTCGTTCCGGAACCCTTCAAGAATAGTGGCTGCCGTGAAATCTGCGGAATCGCTCGGTCAGCGTGCATGGACAAACAGTGGCTTACGAGACTACATGTGCCGCGGAGTGAACATGGACCAATATATGTGTGTCACGGCGAAGCAGGCAGAGATTCCATGTAGATGCACCATCGTACTCACCTCTCAGCGACTCTTCGTATCTGCTCAAGGCTTCTAGAGCATTAGCACGCCTGTTGAGTGCCTTGACGTAGTTCGGGTCATGTCGGAGTGCACTATCGCAGTCCTCGACGACACGCTCAAACTGCGGCGGTGACATGTTCATGTAACCTACGGGGGCATGTCAGCACGAGGAGCCACATCCACCACTCTCCCCACGATCCAAGTGGATAACGCACATGCAGCTCGATTACTGTGGAATATGGGCTCCGGCTTTGGCGACACGCGTATAGCCTCTGTGTACATCTCGACTGCCTGGTCAAACTTGCGGGCCTGGTACAGCGAGTTTCCACGGGACTTAAGTGAGCCCGCTCGTTTGAGACGGTCCTGTGTAAAGGAGACAAGGTTACAACCGATGATGCATGCGAAGTCGTTGGGCACGGTGTACTGACCTCGGTGGACAGAGCCGCGATTTCTTCGAGCGAAAGCGGAGCTAAGTCTGTTTGTGCATCAGCACTGGCAAGGACATAAAGCTGACGAGCGAAAAATTTACCCTGGTCCTCCTCCTTCGGCTTGATTTCCTCCAAGACGGGTCCATCTGGGTCATTGACGGACCTTTTCTTCTTGGACGGGGACTTGTCTTTTCTCTTGTCCTTTGGCTTGGACCTGTCCGTCGAGCTGGCTCCTCGCGACGAGACGAAGTAGGCCGCGGTGAGTGCAACAGCCGCTGCAGCGGTGCAGACGAGAATTGCTCGCCTGTTTTCTGCGACCCAATCCTGGGCTCTCTCGAGCAAGGACGGCTGAGCTGTCGGGGCGACGGGAGCCATGATGCGAATGACAGGTTGGAAAAAAAATGACAAGAAACTCGACGCATCCGTGGGAAACATTATTGGTGGCTGTGCTATCCTATAACCCCTGAATTCATAGCGGATTGGTATCATATGTGCATGCACAGAAAGCGAGAATTAAATAGAAAAACCCAGACAGAAATCACCGCTCGCCCCGTCTCTCCTCGACAACAGCAGTAACCCACCGCAACAGCGTCGCCTCCAACATCGACTCCCACTCTTCTTCTCGCCTCGCCACCAGTCTTGGATCGAAATTCACCGGAGGATCGTTCGTCGCAAACCGGATCTTGGGGGCCGTTGGCGTTGGCGGACCACTCGATCCTGAATTGCGTGCAGGCGAGGCCGTGCGGGCTGGTGATGACGGTGACGGCATCTGGTCAGGCCGACCTGGGACAGACGGGATAATCAGAGGCAGGAGGTAGCGCAGCTTGAGGGCACTGCAAGGTGGGGTATATCAGTGCACAAGTACTGACAACGGAAGAACCTACCCTGCCCATAACCGCAGATTATCTGTTCTTCTGAACGTCCACCCGGTCCTGGCCTTGTCGTCTCCGCCCTCAGAGGACTGCTCGAGTGCCATGATATCATGGATGGAGTCGACGCTAATGAACCCCCAAGGTTTACTAGAACGCCGTACACCTGTGTTGTATGCGACACAGAGCAGCTGTCCCGATGATAATGCACGGAGGAAGACACTCTTTGGTGACGGTGGAGAAAGAGCAGATCGAAGATGGTCAGGGAGGAGAGCCAGTAAGAGGGCATGAGCACGCCCTGCGAACGACGTCAGCCAAGGCTCGGCAGCAGCCAGACAGAAGACAAACCGATAGGATCGTCGGCGAACGAAGCCCGTTTGGCCCATCCCGGTAGATCCTCCTCACCAACACTCTCCTCTTCCGAAAGCACCTCCATCTCTCCAGGTTCTTCCGTCAATGTCATCTCCTGCATCGACTCGAGCACCCCAGACGAAACAACACGACGTGTCGGTCTTGACGATGATCCAGAAGGGAACCGGAAAGACTCAGCGTCTGCTGCACTGACGCGTCTGTTCTTATTACGGCCCTCCCTGTCTCGCCTTGCAATCCGCTCTCGTGCCCGTTCCCATCCTCGCACTCCATCCTTCTTTCCATCGAAAAGGACGTCATCCACCAGACACGTGTACCTTTCAACGATATCGCGCTCCTTTGCCAGATCCTGCAGCCGCGTATCCTGCCTATACAACCATCCTCCACCAAGAATTAGTTTATCGTCCCACCGCTCGCGCTTATTATCTTGTTCCTCCTCGCTCATGTTAAACACGTCTTGATCGTTCTCGTCTTCCCAAACAGGAACAGAATCATAGCGACCCTGTACGCGGATAAACGATATCGACATATCTGGATCAAAAGGTTGCGAGTCCATGTCGTCATCCGATACGCCACTTGGAGAAGCGACGCGCGAGGGCGGATTGTGCCCCTGTGACGACCCACGATCACTCTGTGCGTCATATGCCTCGTCCGTCAGCGGAACTCTTGACCGCTCCTCGAGATCACGCAGTGCAGAGAGTACCTCGAGTGCAGATTTGCGGATCATGGAAAGTGGGTCAGGATGTGGGTTCTTGGACTTGTGGCGCTTGATGGGGTCGCCAGCTGCGATCCTGTTGCGGTACTGCGAACGCAGTGTGCCTGCTGATTCATCGGGGAGAGCAATAACGTAGTTGCGTACGGAACGGATGGCGCGTGTTGTAGTCTGAAGAACGTTGAGCACGTCGATACAATTAGACAGTGATGATGGCCGCGACGGTGATGATGTCGGTGATGTCGATGACGAAGGCGCGTGGGATGGGTTACTGCCCTGGATTCCCCATACGTGTGTTACGGCGACAAGATCCTCAACGACACCAGGAAGGAACGCGTCCGGATCGGTCTCGAAGGTCTTGGCGAACAGCGGGAAAGCGAGCGGGCGCGACTCAGGGATAACTGGGGACGGAGGAAGCTCGAACTCCTGCACACTTTCCAGCGCCATGTCTGTCTGCAACGCAAGCAATCCACCAATCGCAGGTACGAACTGACTCTGGGGCTTATTGGACGGGCTTCTCTGCGCAGTAAGTAACACACCAAACAAAGAGAAATCACGCGACACGCACTTTGTCTTTGCAGACAGCCCCGCCTTCGTAAAGTAATGCTGCAGATGCTCGATGCTCCCCAGTGTCATGACGCTCTGCCGTTTGGCTGCACTGCGACTGAAAGGCTTGACCGGTTTGTTTGATGAGTTCATGTTCGGGTAGAATGCAATCTGTCGACGAGCCAGTTTCTTCTCTGCCTTGCCTATTTCTAAGCCCGAGCCAGTCACGTCGGGGGTCAGCGCTGGCGGTGTCGACGATGAAGACGAGGACATCATCGCACTGGCAGATGGCAAAAGTAACCTGGAAATTAAATAAATAAATAAATACATAAGCACACCACAGGGGGGTGGGGAGGGGTCGCATGAAATCTCATAGCCAAGGCTTGTCCTTCGCAAAGCGTAATGGCACATGCAAAGGACAAGCACTACTGGACCCAGCTGAGGAGTGCACTCACAGCAGGAAACTGGAAATCCGAGGCAGTCGCACAGGCACCCAATGCAGAACCTCTCTCCTGGCCAAGGCTATTCTACAAGTTCAACAAGCACTGCAGGGGATTCCAGGAGGTTGCTGAGATTGCGGTTCAGACACGGTCGTTGGCGCTGCTGCTTGGGGCTAATGCGACGGATGGGAATGTGCTGAGGTTGGGCCACGAGTGTTTCTTGGTGCCAGAGCGTGTGCAGGAGGCGAACGAAGGATACCAGGCACTCAGGAAGCTGGAAAGCAAGCACTCCGATGTGCGCACGGCTGTTTCATGATGTCTCTGCAAACATATCATCTAACTATGTTTCCAGTCTCTTGTTCTTGCACTTGCATACTATGCCTATGCACTCGGACGACCAGAAGAGTGTATAGCTCACTTGACCAAGGTATCCAACCTCGTCGATGCACAAAGCCATATACCCGGTGCGTCGACGACACGGTCGGATCCCTCGTCTCTCCGGGTACCAGGCACAAGCACTGGAACATCGTCACCGCTAGCTGCAAGCTTTGTATCTGCGATCTCATCGACATCTATGACGAATACTAACATTTCCGATGGGAGAGCATGGGCGATCACAGAAGCGATTAGAAGCATATGCTTACAAGGTCAGACTCGTGCACCCTAACTCGCGCTAGTCATCATGATCTATCAAACAACAGGCATGTCCTACGAGAAACTCGATCCCTCGGACCCCGAAAGAGCCATTCAAGCGTATAGGAACGTGTTCCCCCTCCTGGACATCATCCAATTCGAGATCCCGCGCGCACTCACAACTCAGTCTGGCCCAAACTCATTTACGCAGTATCGCGAGCTCTGGCGATGGACCGAACGCCTCGTCTTCCGTGCAATCACCCTGCTCGCGCGTGTTCACCCTCTTGGTGGACCAGACGACATCCTATGGGCATTCTTCACCCACTACGAAGCATGCAGTGTCCACTGGCCGCCCTCGTTCCGATTTCCGCATCGATCAATCGTCGCACAACTGCACCTTCGCGCCCTGATTCTTAAATATCGAATCCCCCCCGAGCAGGTATCCCTCAATACGTCTTTGCAGCAGCCTCAGAACCCACTCTGTTGGCTGCCCACAGCCCGTTCCGTCGTAAACGAGTATTGCACGATTCTAGACCATAATACGCGCTTCCCACGGGCAGGCGAGAAGAACGAGAAGGTAGAAGATTTTGTGGATTTGTGTGTTGCTGTGTGGGAAGCGAGCGGGTCGATGTCGGATAGAGCAGGTTGGGTTATCGACGTGAGTTCTCCGCTCTATACCATCAACTTAGCTGCACTGACGTGAACAGATCCTCTGGTGGGCTACCCGTCTCACGTTTAATTCGTATCGCGTGTTCCGCCACATGAGTCGCCTGCTATATATTGCCGGGGACAGCGAACTTGCGAAGAAAACGCTGAGGCTGTACGTCCAAGTAGTCAGTAAAGCCCGCGAAGCAGGGATAGCTGGCGACTACGACACTGATCGGCATTGGGTAGAAACACTCGTACAAGGCTCGCGGATGCTCTGCCGTCTCGGGATGTCGCGGCCCGGCTTGGATGGTATAGAAGAAGTCACCGAAGCAGGGGAGCTTATTGAAAAGGCGAAAATGCGTCTTGACAGGGATGACAAGGAACTTGTGGCAAGAGTCGCACTTGCAGAAGGCGTCTGGCATATGGTTTCCGCGCTGATAGGTGAGCAGCTGATCTCGTTTATGCCCAATATACACAGATACTCAATATACGTGCGTTATTCAGAAGCGGATGCGGAAGGACGCCCGAAACAGTTTGCTCTTGCGCTCGCTCAGTTTATCAAGTCTGTAGGAACATATCCTACAGCGGCTGCCCATCACCATCTTGCCCTCTCGCTAGCACTCCCAGGACCATCGCAAGATCTCGATGAGGCTGTTGCGTCAGCCGGAGCAGCCGTCGAACTCGCTTCACATGAAATTCGCCACTGGCACCTCCTAGGACTTCTTCTATCCGCACAGGGCCAATGGGAGAAAGCTAAGGAGGCTCTAGAGTTTGGTGTTAGCATTGGCGAGGTTGCTTCCGAGTCTGACGAAAATGGCGAATTTGAGGGCTCCCTCAATCCCGAACAAGGACCATCACAAGACAGCACCAAGACCAAGGACGTTGGGCCAGACGAAACGCCCGTACAGCGTTCTGCGGCATCATCGGTGGTGGGCGTCAGAACCGCGGAGTATCCGAACCCTGATTGCTCATCGACGTTTTCGGGATCGCTCTTGGAATCAGATGTTATAACCATCCCGCAGGCTGCGACGCTACTGCAGCCGCTCCCTGACCACCCTGCGCCGTCGCCACGAGATGCATTTGAATATGCGCTGCAGATTCGGCTGACGCAGATGGCGCTTACTGAACATGTGGAGGGCCCTGAAGGCGCCGAGAGGACGTGGGTAAATGTCTACGGGTGGATCGCAGAACGGAGAGGCTCGGCTCCTGAGACTCCACGTGAGCCATTTGTCCTCCCTCCACTGGGCGGTTTTGACCGTTCATTTGACAGTGAGATCATCCATGGATACAGGAGCACGATCAGCGGCTACACAGACGGGTTCGGGATCCGTAGTGCTTGTTTCGACATCCCAATACATTGACCACGAGAAAGGAACTGATACTGATCTCCCTGCCTCACTCGGGCTGTCGATCGCGCCAGCCGATGAGGGCGCTCCGCCCCCAATCACTGTAACGCCAGCGACACCAGCAGATGCAGAACGTCGATTCCCTCTGAGCAGAGAATCACAAGACAAGGTGAAACGGACTTCGTCAGTTGGCGGAGATCCATCAGCCGGCAAGAAGATGCAACAAATGCTCAAGGACCGCGTTCACAAAGGACAAGAGAAGATCAGCACTATATCGAAGAAAATTGGGCATGGGGTAGTAAGGAATGGCGGACTACACCTCAGACGATCCAATTCTGCTCCGGGTATGCACGAGTATGCATCGTACACTGAGCCCACTGACATGTATGCAAAGATTTTCACGCGGTGCTTCAGAACCACCAGTACCAGGCATCCTCAATCCATTCGCGCCGCCGCCTACGTGCGTTTATGCGGGGACATCATGCCCAACCACCCGTGGATTCTCCTCCGGCACCACCACCGCCCACTCTGCCACCCGTACAAGAGACCAAAACCAAGGGTGACGTCACGAGGGAGGACAAATTGCTCAGCGACCTGTGGGCGGCATCTGCAGCTACATTCCGCAGACAGGGTAAGATCGAACAAGCCAAAGGTGCTATCCAAGAAGCGGAAGTGAAGAACCCCGATAACCCTGCTGTATGGGTCCAGGTACGCTGCCCTCCATTTAGTGCGAGAGTCCTGCTGATATCGCCAACTAGTTCGGATTATACCACTATGCCCTGAACCACGAACGTCAGGCAATAGACGCCCTGCAAAAAGCCCTGTTCATCTCCCCCGAAGATGTACCCGCCACAGTCCACATGTGTCGCATCTACCTCGATACCAGCACCAGCACGTCGAAGGAGTCCTCCGAATCGGACAGCAACAAAGACAAGGTGGATTTGTCTGCAGGACTGCTGAGGTATATCACGCGTTCTCGGGGATGGGATGTACCTGAGGCGTGGTACTATCTTGCCAAGGCATATGGACTGCAAGGCCGCAAGGACGAAGAACGCGAGTGTCTGGTGACTGCTTTGAAGTTGAGTGAATGGAGATGTATCAGGGACGTGGGGCGTGCGGTGGGGTGGTGTCTATAGCATCTGCAGTCAAATCTTGACCTATGTTCACCGTGCTGTGGTCTATCTTTTCATGAGGCAACGCCCGATTGGTTGTCTTACAGTAAATGAAGTCAAAGCAGTTAACACCAAAGAGCAGGGAGTCGAGACAAGTCTCCCGAAGCATGTATACACTGCAGCGATGCACTGATGGTTGTAGGCCATTCTAACATGATAATCCGAGGTCATGTCTCTACCCAGTTAACTTGTGAGAGGGGTCGCCGAGGTAGATTAATATCGCATGTACTTAGGTTTATGTATTAGGGCTAGAGTGATTTCCATTCCAAACAAGTACGGTGACCAAAAGGACTAACATCATATTCGGTTGCAACACACTCGACCTTTAGCTCTTGTCCTCACGCTATCACCTTTCGCTGCTTGGTACAACATGTCTGACGCGTCCCGCGATCTCCTTAAAATGATCTGTTCTCTTTTTCCGACCTCTTCTCCAAGCCCCGAACTGACTACACGATGGAACGAGGCAGTGGCGAAGGCTGAAATCGCAGCAAGACCAGTGCCACATGATGATGCTGATGAGACAACCATACTCTGCTACATGCGCAATTGGCGTACTGCAATGGTACGTTGTCACAGAAAGTTACATGTTCAAAGACAGCCCACCATGTGTAGAATGCAATGACAGAGGTTATAGATGACGCCAGGGGTCTTGGGGTGACAGGCCTAGCCATCCCTGCAGAGCTGTCCGAGGTATTCAAAGACGCCAAGGACTTTCTTGCCTCCCATTCGGACAAGCACGCGCAACTCCTCAACCCCGAAGGAATGCAAGAAAGTGCGACGGCCTCTTCTGCGCATGCAGGGAAGAAGTTGCCCACCGCAGACAATGACGCAGTCCGTGATGTGCCCACATCTTCTACAAGCGCGCAGCCCACAAGAAAGAGGAGGGGCAGGAGAAAGGCACAGAAGGAATCGGAGATCGATGTAAGTCCTTTTTTTCCAATTGCGCTACGCGTACTAAACTAGGGCATACTCTCGCGACAGCCCGCGCCATGTGTGCCCCCCATCAGGTATCACCACAGGGAGGTCGCAATCCAACTCGAATCTGGGGAGATGGAGGTGAGCATTATGTGCTCTACTAGTAGTCGGATCTGTGCGCTTACAAGGCCATAGTTCCTGCCCTACAATGGGTCCAACGCCGATCAACAAGTGCGGATTGCATACCCAACGCAGGCATGTACCACCTGCGAGACTGCAGGTGTCATCTGCACCGGCCCAACAGTTGGAAGGTGTGCGCGGTGTAGGGCCACGCGCCATGGCTCATGTTCCAATTCGACTCGGGCCGTGAAGGGACAAGCATCAAAGGCTCCGGAACCGAAGCCAGAGCCAAAGCCAAAGCAGACAAAGGTCAGTTTGGTCCTGAATTCTACTCACCACACTCTAATCGATGTGCACCAGCGCAAGCGCGATGACATAGCAATGCCTGCACTGGAAACCCCCGAGCGCCCCATCCCCACCGAGGTCACTGCTCTGCCTGTCCAGCAATCCTCACCGATCGAGACCCCTCCTTGCACCAAACGTCAAAAAACAGATGCCGAGTGCAGCATGAATCGCAATGCGTGTTCTCCCTCCCCTTCCACATCATGCCAAGTGACTATTGAAGACATACGGCGGGATTTAAATACATTTCTATTCCAGCAAAGCCAGCTTTTGCAGAAAATGATGAATGCACAGGTCGAACTTCAAAGAATGGCATTAGGCATTCAAACCAAGATCGGGGATATTGCGCAAAAGGCCGAAGACAACCGCGCATGTTAGATAGGACAATGCACTCACGATGCGTATTACTAGTCGCTTTCTTTTTCGCTACATCCGATTTCGCTACCTCCGTTTTGTCTATCGATGATCCGTTTTTTCTTATTGAATTTTCGCTCTAGTTATCGGCACCCGCGCCCATTCAGCAGTAGCAGAAATGACAGCATGTGTCATGGTTTACATCTATCCACCCACCGTTTGTAGTGGTACATCGGGAGACTTGCTCCAGCTTATCTATCCAGGTACTGCGCGCGCATGGCCTCTTCGAAGGTACGAAACGTCGTTGACAATATTCCAGCCCATTCCACAACGGAAATTCAGACCGGTCTGGCCAGAATTTCTTACTGTTTTCCTCGTCTGCCCCAAGGGAGCATCTCAGTCTTGCGTAGTATCTGAGGTGGCTGGCAAGACCACTCCGGCTTCGGTCTTCCCTGCTCTTAAAACACGACGCTTACCCGCGTACTATGCCTCGCATCATGTCCTTCATCGGCAGGCCCAGTGGAGGGTACCTTAGCAGTTGTGACCACATGCATCACAAAACTCCTCGCTTACACCCACGGCGTGCACGTAGCAAAGATGTGGGGATCGCATTGACAAATTCTTTTTAAGGATGTAGAACTCAGAGATCCCGTCATTCTTGCAAGATGAAGATTATGTACGTCGTAGTGGACTGTGTGTAGAGAGCAGGAGCTGACAGTTGTTCATTATCAGTGCCTGGTTTCTACACACAATCCACGTACACGATCCATATACACACGTACCATGTCGGACAAGAACACACCGTGATCATAGCCGCCATGCGCGCACATCCATGCTGCCATTGATGCCAGTGGAGGCGGACACGGGAGGCTTGAGGGTCACGACCGACAAGAGCCACGCACCACTCTGATCGTGGCCACGGTCGCCATTGCCATATAGAGAGAAGAGGTGCTTGGGCGGAGGATGGTGCTCGGCGATCAGTGTTGGGAGTGCATGGATGGGAAGGCGTTGGACATGTTCGTCACGGCCTTCATAGACACGGGCATGTGGATGAACTAGAGAAGTTGCGAAAAAGGAAGCTCCCACACCACTGGCTTACTGCGATTTCTCTGCTTCCTTTTCTTGGGTTCTGTTTGCTGATGCCGGCCGTTGTTTGTGGCTCGTTGCCACGTATGTATATACCCAGACTCCCAGAGCGTCTGATAGTTGGGTGCGTTTTCTGTTCCCTCTTTCCCTCTTTCCTCTCGGCTCGGGTCGTCGGGTCGTTGTGCTTGGACATTCACTGCGGAAACGATTTTTTAGTCCGAGTATAATCAGATCTTCAAGACATATCTAACATAGAATGATGAAATGAAGGTGTCAGCGAAGGTTGATTCTGGCTAACACATTCATTTCATCCGTTAATTCGTCTTCTCGTGACTATTTCCACACTCCTCTCATTCGGCTAACCAATTCACTCCCCATCAAGACCACCGTTTTTTTTTTTTTTTTTTTTTTTTTTTTTTTATAAAATTATAG
>Ga0307511_10002739_pt1 | contig 18332 bp, 13 predicted proteins | sample 13_EM_MG_FD_200266 | JGI IMG/M metagenome (GOLD analysis project Ga0307511, IMG submission 200266) | Populus trichocarpa ectomycorrhiza microbial communities from riparian zone in the Pacific Northwest, United States - 13_EM | ecosystem: Host-associated > Plants > Roots > Unclassified | place... | reverse complement strand
CGGCTAGGGAAGAAGAAGGAGGGGCTCTCTAGTTTTGGCCAACCAGGGAGGTGACTGAGAGAGGGATGAAGGAAGTCGTGGCTCTCTAGTCTCCTGCTGCTTGATGGAACGCCTTCTAGAACGAGAGTGAAGAAAGAAGGGAAGAGAATGTCTTTTATCTTTCAATTTTTGATACTCAGTCAGGCATGATAGTTGTTTTGGCCAAGCAAAAAGAGAAGCTTGGCTGGTTTTGGGAGAGGCTGGTTTTGGGAGAGAAAATCTAAAAGCAGGGGAGGCAGCGGCTTGTTTTATCTGGTAGAGACAGGGAAAAGTTTAGGTTTAATTTGTGTATCTTTCCTTCAAAATTTTTAAGTTGACTAGTAAATATATTAAATTGCAATGTGGGGGCATTCCCCGTAGCTTTTGCCTTTTGGAGTCATTTGGCTGGGAAAGTAAAATTATAAAGTTATGGGAATATTACTTTTGTTTTGTGTTGAAGCAGTTGTCAACAGCTTTAAAAAAAAAAGAAAAATGAGTGAGTTTCCGGGTTGATTTGGGTTGACCCATAAAATCCGAGACCCGGCTCCTCGGCCGGGTCAATTCCCGGACCGGGTTTAATAACTATGCTATCAAGTAATAAATTTAAATCTCCAATCTTATTTATATGATTTTGCACATTCATTATAGTTATAATTTGTTATTCAATATAAAATCAAATAGTAGCGCATGTGTATTGACTTATGTTTGAGTTGAGTTTCAAAACTATGTTTGACAAGTATTCTTATTCTATTCATTAATCATCAAATAAAATAATTATTTAAAAAAATTCATCATTTTTAACTCATATATATTAGGGTTTAAATTAAATTATCATACCTTTCATGGAATGAATTTAATATTCAGTTCAAAACTCTATACCTGTCGCGAATTTTTTAGTAAGGAAAAGGCAAGCAGCTAGTGTTATACAGTAAATTTATAATACGAGATTTTATTTAATAATTTTATTTTTTAAATTTAAACCAAGCTTTTTATATCATTAAATATCTGTACACTTGACTATTGAAGTACGAAGAGTTTGGTAATGACTAAGATTTATCTCAGGTGCCAGATTATCTTGAAATTAAATTTCATGTTTGTTCTAAAATGAAATTCTTCTGTATTCAGATTTAAGATATTAAGACTAATAAAATCCGCATCTTCTCACATTTTAAAAGAAGGGAATCCAAAACGGAAAGAGAAGCGTAAAACAATCCCATATATCACTTCTTTCAGTCAACATTAGAAATTTACAATCCCTAGGATAAAAAGCTTAGATTCTGGAAACTGGAATGTCACGGTCAAATTCATCATCATAAGATATCCAAAAGGAAGAAGAAAAAGGTATGGACCGATCTTGACACGTGTTATCCTCGGATGAAAGAAGTTACAGTCTTGGTGTGCAGATGGCCTCAGAGGATAATATGCATGGATGTATGGACTATGGAGGCTGAGCAAAATCCGTCATTTGACTCGGTCGCTTCTTACTTCTGTTTTGTTCACAGGCACAATACAGTAGAAGAAACAAAAATGGGGGTGCTGTTAGACGCAGCACTCATCTTTTACCGTACACGTGTCACACGTGAGTATGGGTTGTAACCCAATAATTCACGAGGCCCACAAAATGAGTTTTGACCACAAAGCCACCGCAACAAGAGGCTCAAGGAAGATCCAAAAAACCCCTTGGAATACAATTACTGTTTTCATCTTCTTTTTCGAAAGAACTAGCAAGAAAGGGACTGGTGAACAGACCATGCATTTACCGAGTAATTATATGAAAATTAGTTGCTATTAGCCATCAAAACTCCTGATCAAAGCGGACAGCTGAAGGGATGGATTGTTTCTCAAGGAAAATCAAGGAGATCTAATGTACTCATGAAATACTGCCTCGACATCGATAGACACAGAGGATTTGGAAAGCATCAATGATAAGCCATTTTCTGTGCTTAATTTGACGCCTTTTTGGACGTGTCTTAGAGATAGGTGGGAGATAACATGATGATTAAACAGTAAGGGCTTCTGCAATATCATCACAGCTAATCCTCACTTCAAATGATTAATGGACCTACATCTACCTCACGGTCCATTATACGGCTGCCTCCATCCAAACCCACCTTCACCTTAGCCAGTCATCCAAATCTACAAAAAGAGTTGCTACTTTTTTGTGCTTCTGTTGCGAGCAAGATTAGCTCTCAAATTCATCCTAAAAAACAAGAAACAAAGAAAAAAAAGTGTAAATTGACAGTACAAGTTTCAAAATACTTTGAATAATTTATTCTCTTTAACTGGACCAAGTAGATTTGACACATAAATGAGTTTGAATACATCCATGATGATTACTATCATGGCTGTAAAAACAATGAAAATCTCACATTGGTATCTTACGGTTGAATATTATCTCCTTCTAATCTCCACGCCCTCTTCGTTTTACTGCAATGGAGTTCTAGTTATGGGATTTGCATATTTAGAGACTCGGGACAAAAGAATACAACTTCGAGATGCATCAATTTTCCTTCCTCCGCATTCTGAACTTTATCTTGATCTTAAATCAGCAATCCTAGCAGTAGCTGCCTAATTCTAACAAATATAGAAACTTATAATGTTTAAGGCAGGAAAAGAGAGGATCTCCCCACCTCTCCTCCTGCAGAGATAACACCTAGATGTACCTATAGCAACTCTTTTTACAATATGAATCTGTACATGCCTCGAGAGATTCAGATGAGTGAAGCGCAAACACAGAGGAAAAGAAGATATTGAAGGGTTTTTCCCCCCCCTATTGAACATGAAGATAGTAATATCGCTTTGACTATGAACAGTCTAGTCAAATGACGTCTCAACCAAATTGAGATGGCTAGAGGCATCGAACAGGGTTAATCAAAGAAAGTAAAATCTAGATGCAATATATGTCTGAAGTAAAGCATTCATTCATGCCAAAACAAATTAAAAGGGAAATAAAGAAGAAGAGGTAGGGAGTGAAGGGTTAGCTAGACCACTAAATCACAAGGCAACGCTCAAATATTGATCACCATGCGCACTTATGACCCCGAGGAAAAAGAATAATACAAAGCTAGAAAACTAAAAGGAACAGGGAGAGCATCAACAATTGCAATGATTTGTTAGATAATATCGAAGCTTTGATTCATACTATCCGATGTATACATTGATTATCGAAGCCCCATAAGGCCAAGCCATAACAAAATTTGTTAAGAAAAAGAAAAAACTCTCCCATAATAATTTCCAGCCCTGCCGCAGCTATTTACACTCCACCAAGAAGAAAAAAAGGGGAAGATTACTTATCCCCGCCGTAACTATGGCTAAGAGGAGATCATAGTGTTAATCATGCCAGCATATTAACATGACTACACATCTCCTTATTATGTAAAGCCTAGCCCTTTGTTCTCTAAGGACAGCTCCTAGCCCTTTGCTTGAAATCCTTCTCTTTGAGCTCCCCATGCGAGCACTGTTCATCTTCATCTTTAGTGATTTTTTTATTATTTTTCTGGAGGGGGGGTCACTGGTTGAATTGAATGGAAAATGATTTTTGAGCTATTGTGTGAGTTGGCTTGAAATGGAAGTGCAAGAAGGGGAGGCTGTTTATATAGTAAGATGGGTGTGGTCCTAGCTCAGACTGGTCTAGTAAAGAGCCAACGATGGGGCATGAAAGGGCGTGCAGTGTCGCTAAACCCACCAGACAATGCCAACTAGCCCCCACAACCCCACTTGGGCACCATACCCAAACGCTCCAAGGAAAATGATAAAAAGAATCCAAACAAGCCCCCATCTCCTTCCTCTTCTCTTGCCCCGTCATACTCTATAATCTATACCATATCCTTACCTGTGTAGGAAAATAGGCATCACCCACCAGCACAGTGGGTCGGCCATTACTTCAATAAGGTGACAAATTTCTTAGCTTATGGGCTGCCTCTTAATTTGTAGATGATGATGGGATCATAGTTTGACAATAATTCTACTTCTTAACTTCTCTTTTTAAAATTGCTTGTGTTCTTGTTGGATCCAACTAAACAGACAATAGAAGGGAGTTGAATCCTACATATCAAAGCAATATTAATTACCTTTTCAGCATGTTTAAAGACTATAGTGAGCTCATCTTAATAATTCTTTTGACTCTCTATGAATATATAAATCCTTCCATGTGGGGCATGAGCGCATATGATACAATGGTGTTGTCACAATCCATGGATAATTTAGCACATTTAATTTTTATTTGTGTTATCCAAACGTTAGTTCTGGACATTTGCTGCATAATTTAGAGGATTTTGGATTTGGGACGGATATTTGTTTACTTTAAATGTACGTGGTTTGGCTGTACGTCCATGCCCATGAGAGGATGCCATAAAATTATTCTTTGGTGGGCATTCCGTTTTTAATATTTATAATTCATGATCACTTCTTTTTCCATGCAATACACGGTGCTTCATCAGAAGAAAAAGAGTGTCAAGGGACTAGATGCCCACAACCAGCTGCTTGGGATTTCAGAGAGCATGGAGGAGCACTCGTTATATTTGAATGAACTTTCCAAGCCATCAAGAAATTTGACAAGCACTTCCAAGTTAGTTACTTTGACAAATGAGCACTGTAAATCAACGGTTTAATTGAGATTTTTGGTAGACAGGGGACCTAATGTGATAGTTTACCTCCATAGAATCACCAGTGAATCAAATAGTGAACACACATATCAGGGGGTTTGTCGAAAGAGAAGTTGAAATCATGTCAGATTGTAAAGTTGGCAGCAGGCCGCATGAGAATAAGATCCTGCCGACATTTTAACTCTTGAGATTTGATGGGAATTTGAATCCACTCCTCACTTGAAATTCTACTCAAATATTTGACAGACTGGTCACATTGGTGGAATGCCTAAGAACTAAAAAAATACCAGAAGTCCTCGTATAGAAAGAGAGATGAAATGGCCGTCCAAATCACAGGATACCATTTTGCAGTGAATTAAAATCAAGAAAGACAACTCCAGAATCTCCAATTCCCAGAAAAGAAAACAAGAGTGAGTCAAGAAGTGAAATCTCACGGTTATATGACCAAGATTCCACCATATATTTACACTGCCAATCTTGTAAAAACAAAACTGTGAGAGCACATAGCCCAATTGAGTGATTGATTAAATTAAGGAGTAGATTAAACTTGATCAAAAAGCAATCAGCCACTTGCTTGGTCTCGTGTTCCTCCCATTTCACAAAGGGACACCAACTTCCATTAATTAACCCTCATTCTAATAAATAATCAATGATATTCATACTCTAATCTCTCTATTTGAACAATTTTAAGCTGTCAATATCGATTCAAGAGCTCATGATCAGAAATTTGTTGGTTCTTACACACTTTTCTTAAAACCCGGACAAGATATTTTGATGCTATGTGTGGTGCTTACCTTGAATATATAACACATGACTTTAGTTGTTTCTATGTTTTGGATGATCATAGGTTTACTACATATGTTACAAATATTATCTTGAGATTCCGGAGTCTAATTGGACACCACAGTTGTTAATTGTGTCTAGTAGACAAAGTATTAACATTTCGATCATCAAAAGAAGCTACCTACATATATGTACAAGTTATAATGTTCTAAAATCTCATGAATCAGATTATTAGGTATTTAAATAGTAGTTAATTAAATATTCATGTCAATATCTCCTTCTTCTTAGTCGAGGGAGTGCAAAATCGATAGTAAATATTATATTACCTGCAAAACAGTCTTTATCAATAAAATTTAAGGATCTTCCAATAATAAAATCAATAACTTTAGAATAAAAATAATAAAAAAAAAGCTTTAAAATTTAAGAACAAGAATGTTTATTCTTGTTTTTGAATGATTAATGCTCTAAAGATTAAGATATATATGTTTTAAGAGTAAGAAAAAGTGAAACTCTTACCTAAGTGGTTCAAAGAATATTTATACTTCTTGAACCTTGTTGATTTGGTGGAGTAGAAGGACTGAAGAGTTATTTTTGCTTGATGATATTAATGAGATATAAAGATATCTTATAGATCATTAATGAAAAATAAATATTTCTTACAGATCATTAATGAGATGAGAATATGGTAGTCTTTTAAAAGACATTTCATACATCTACAAGTGTAGAGAGATGATTATTTCTAACATAAATATGTCACGTTAATAATCTTAAAATAAAACACTATGGTCCTAACATATCAATTAGGTCGGGAGCGAAACCTAGGTGAGATGGGTTTGAAAACTTACTAGGCTCACAGTTGAATCTAAATATATTGGATCTAGTAAATTACCAAACTCATGTTCCTTTAGGCTCTACTCAAGACTGAAATCAAGTATATCAGGTCTAATATTTTGCCAAACTTATAATTCATCAGGCTCAACTCATGGTTGAACCCAGGTACATCGAGTCTAGTATTTTTTCAAATCATGATTTATTGGGCTCAGCTCATGGTTGATCCTAAATGTATGGGGTTTGATATTTTGTTAATTTATGGTTTTTTGAGCTCAACGTATGGCTAAACTCAACCCAAATATATTGGATCTGGTATTTTGTCAAACTCATAGTTCATTGGGCTTAGCTTTTGGTCGAACCCAAGTATATTGGGTATGGCGTTTTGTAAGACCCATGATTCCTTGGGCTTAGCGCATGGTTGATCCCAAGTATATTGGGTCTAATATTTTGCTGATTTATGGTTTCTTGGGTTCAGTGTATGGTTGAACCCGAGTATTTTTGATTTGATATTTTATCATGGGTTTAAAATACATTGAGTTTGTTTTTGAACTATATTAAAAATTATTTTTAACAATATCATTCACAGAGAAATCTCAGCTAAGTCTATGGTTCCTTGAGCTCAACGCATTATTAAACAAAAATACATTGAGTTTGGTATTTTGCTAGACCTATAATTTTTTAAATTCAGCTCATGATAAACCTAAATATATTAAGTTATCATCGAGTTAAAAATACTAACCAGTTAATAGGAATGGGCATCATATGATGATTGTGGACTAAAAAATATTCAATGTTCACACATTACCTGTTTTTCCCTATACTTGATGCATGCATTATTAGGCACCAAAAATATTTAAATATTTTACAGGTTGTAATTATGACATCAGCAATGGCATGCTATGCCAGGATTTGTGATGAAAACCACCATTTAAACCACAGATTCAACTAAAGATTAGAGACGATGATGACTAATAACAGTGAAATTTGATATTTTAATTGCACTATAATCAAAGAGTTACAGGTCTTGTTTGAGGTGTTTCATGCTGGGTTTTGTTGTATTGTACACATATAAAAACAGCCTTGTTGTACTGAACAAGAAGGTCAGATTTGCACGTGAATGTCTCGTGATTTACAATAACATTGCCTGTGATAGACTCAACATAAATATTATTTGTTATCTTAGTTCAATAAGCTTTGAAACCATAGTTTATAATTAATATTGGCTCGACCACCATGCGAATTATTCTACTTTGATACGTTTTTTTGTTTATGAAGCAACTTTCTTCCCACATGCTGCTGTGCTTGATTTCTCCTCACCTTGAATTCCTTCAACCAATCATTCAAATGGCCATAACTTAACATGGACTAATACTTCAATTTGATCAAACAGTTGTGTTTTTTTCGACCAATTCTAATTCTGTCGTAAACTTCATGCTTAACGGGAAGTTTACGAGAAATCCTCCATGTAATTACGAGTTAATTATTGAATCAATTATGCACGAACAGATATTTAACATGTGATTGTGTCCTTGCTTAGCTGACTGATCAGGCCAGCCAGGTTACCGTTGTCCAGTCTTAGCTACCCAGTCCCATGACCACGCAGGGATAGAGAAACGTATGCGATCATAAATAGAAAATATAGATGGCTTGAAGAATGAACAAGTTAAGGGCTAACGTTGTAGAATCGTTGCTTATTCTCGAATAATATGGATATGAACAGCTCAATTAACTAATTTAAAAGATATTGCATGCTGATAAATTCTCATAATTTTAGTGATTTTAAGTGTATTAATTAATTAACTCGAAGTTGTGTTGTGATTTTTACTTATTTTCTGGTAAATGATTTGTGAACCACATTTATCTCATGTAAAATATCCAGCCAGCATGCATGAGACCTGAAAAACAAATGTGGAATCTTCTACTTTTAAAGTTGATAGATGATTCAGCTTGTGATTCTAGGGAAGATGTTTCTAGAGGAAAGAACGGGAGCAATGTGCCAGTGGCAACATGTCATCAGGAAATAAATTTGTGAACCTTGAACCTCCCAGTTTTTCTCCTTTTCTTTTACCCATGCTGTTGCTGGGTGGGACTCCTGCGAGAGTCAGTTCTGTTCATCAAGGATGAGCATGGCCCTAATCTTCTTTGCAGTGGCCTAAGGCCTTTGTGTCTTCAAGCTACGCAAAGAGCAAGGCCAGCTTGAGAACTTACTGCTTTTGCTGTAAGGCCTTTGTGTCAAATTAAGAGGCTTAATATTGCTTTTACTGTTTGTTACTCGCAGCTTTTAATTTTATTTTTCTTAATTTACTAGGAGCTGAGTGCTCTCCATTCCTAACACAAAATAATTTTCAAAATTCCACGAAAACAATAATTTTCTTATTTTCCTAGAAGTGGCACAGGTCTGATCTGAAGCTGTCGAAAGCTGGTGAGAAAATATCGATGCTTAATAGCAGTTTCTTTACTTTTTCTCTGCAATCATCAATATCGAGAACCCACGTTCACTGGCCATTTCTTTAAAAGCAAGCATCATGAGTCAGTTTTTCTGCAGAAAAATACTTCTAAAATGCCGTGCCCAGAGCGTGTCTGAATATTCAACTACTTCCGCAAGAATGTGAAGACTTTAGAATGCTTCATGGCAGTTTCATTTCATTTATCGATTCTTTTCTATAAGTTTATCGTTACTGAAGGAGCTTACACGTGCGGTCAAAAGATTCCAGGTATGTTTCCCCAAAGATTCCAGCTAAGTTCATCTTCACACATGATTTTCTATTCCACCAAAGTGGTCAGATGTAATACTGCAGTTACAAAATTTACATAAAAACTAAAATATATGCATCTATGTACAGTTTTCATTCCTCTCTGGGGATCCATCGGCTCCACCATAGGCTCTTCCTTCGTCTGTAAAGCTCGTCCACGCTCTCGTTCACTGTTTTCATAATCTTCCTTTGGAGCCGAAGTACTGACGCAAGAGCATTCCTTTGAGGGCTTGCCTTCTTTTTAGGCTCTTGTCTTTCCTGAACATAAAGAACAGAAACAGTCAGAGATTCCTCTGTGAACGATATTGTTAAAAATAATTTTTAATATAGTTCAAAAACAGACTCTCAGATCTTGAAGTTGAGCTTCTGTGAAGCCACCCTCCTTCTCTGTTCCAGATTTTGCCATTAGCTGAATAACCCATTCGGCAGCTTCTCCATAATCCTGTTGTGTTGCTCGAAACAATTGCAGCCTGAGATTCTGCATGAGGGACAAAACTAATAGTCCTTCCCTATCGAAGTAAGGGTTAGCTAAACCTCCCTTTGCACTTATTCTTTGTCCTGCTTTATATCGAACCATTGAAGTAAGAAGCTCCCATCCTATCCCACCATCTAAATCCAATAACTCAAAACCCTTTCGAAGGTCAGAGCTGGCACGTGGCTCTACGCTTTTCCTCCATGCATTTAAGTCATAATCGCATCGTTTTAATTGACGGTTAAACTGTATGAGTGCACTATCAGATCGTAGTCCTGAAAAAGCCTGTAAGAAGAGGTGTTAAAAGTTGAATACAACTAAAAAATTCCATCACAAGAAGTAGTCAAAACTAGCAATCTGTTTAGACTCAGGTAACAACATGAAGAAGCACGTTACTATTTTAAGAGCTAATAATGCCTAAAGACAGTTTCTCATATCCAGTGTGTGACTAGCTGAATGTTTGAATTTTCAAGTACTTCGTTCTACTTTGATCAATTGAAAATGGCATGTGACCTAATCACTCATGTTTGGTGGTACATTTTATCAATTTATTTGACCTTCAATGCAACTAAAATCTTAATTTATAAACCAGAACATTTCAAACAATTTCTTGATGTGATAATTTGAGTGGTAAATCAATGAAAATGCTAACCTAAATGCAAAATTTATTTCCCTGAATGCATTTACTGTATTTCATTCCCCCTCCCCTCCACAACTCCCCATTATTTACGGTACTGGTACTCCTATTGCAAAATGTTTCTGGGCATGAATCAGTAGATAGTACCCTCAAGCATTAAAGAAAAGGATTCCTCACTGCTGTTGTTGATGTACAGAAGGATTTAATAATTTTTGTCCATTCTTGAACTGCTTATATGAAAGTCACTACAGAATGTCTGTAGGTGTGAACAGATGCATGGCAGACAAAGTATTCAGCGCTTGAACACGGTAACCATAGCTGCTCAGTGATTTTCACTCACCATTTGCAGGAAGATTAAACCAGTGCTGTAAATATCAAATCTATCTGGCAAGTTCATCTGTTTGTCAAAAGCATCAGAAGGAAGATTATTTCGTTGAGGGAGAATGCCAGGCTCATGATAATTATACTAGGAGATATTGAGGTTGGTATTTGCACCTGCCAAAGCACTGGGGAAAGTGCAGTTGCCACAGGAGCTGAGGGCGCAGATGGAGTTTGCGTGCTCATGATATATTGCTCTGGCGCTGCATATCTGAGATGGGATGGATTGTGAATACAATATGATAAACGGGAAAGAAATTAGGAAAAAGAAACCAAGTAAATAAAATGTATGCTGTGTCTCTACTACAATCATGGATATAAAAAATGATGTAAAATTGAAGGGCCATCTTATTGTCAAAAATTTAGTTAGCAATGCCTGTTTCCTATTTGTGAAGTGCCATGGTGATCGACATAAAGTAAATAAAGGAATTCAAATGCTACATAAACATGCTAAATGCTACATAAACGTGCTAAGAAAAGGAAAGCTCCTTTTGGAGATCTGAAGAACGAAATCCCAGAACTATGAACTCGATGACAAGCATGATTCAAACTTAAATGATTGCATCACACGAGTCTCAGTACTAATTTCAGTTACTAGTGAAGAAGTTGGGGGTTCAACCTGTCATATAGTTAGTTATCTTCAATAAAATTGTCACCATAATCTTTTATAGTTGTTGTTGCCTTGTGAGAAAGAAAGTACCTTGGGTCCAAAAGAAATTCCTTTGGAATATAATTGATTCCCACTCGCAAATCTGCTGCTGCTCCAAGATCAATGATTTTGAATGTACGAGATCCTGCTCCAGTTTTACATGAAAACATGAATAATTTGATCTTAGATTGACTTTAACTTTTATGTTAGAAGAAATCTCGATGTCATTACCTTCAGAGAAAATAATATTCTGTGGTTTAATATCCCTATGCACAATTCCTGTCGAGTGAAGGCCATCCAGCGCAAATAAAAGTTGTCTCATGATAGTTTGAATGATTCTGTTTTCCCTCTCCAGCCCCCTAGGCAAGTCCTGTACCTCTTTGACTATCATTGTCTCTACCTGAACATTAGGTAATATTACTAAAACTGGCACTGGTAATTTGAATAAACCAAGTTTTAATCTTGAAGCAACTTAATAGAACCAATTAAGTCCAAACCAACTATATCTACAAAATCAGTTGGGAATAGAAACACAATGACATATTTTCTATTTCAGAATGAGAAGTACAGATGAATTAGACCGTTCAGTTGTGATACTACATCAACAATAGAAAAACCTAATATTTATCACCAATTAAAGACTGAAAGTTGTTGCTCAGAAGGAAGGATCAACCTTTTCACTTAAGCTAATTGATTATACAAAGTTCTCAAACACGGGATTCAGATGTATAAGTTATTGAATCTAAGTAATGAGTATTATTATAAAGAAGGAAACAGAGAGAATGTACCAACATTGTAGGGGAACTCTTTGCTCTGCATCAAATCATAAAGTGTGGCCTCCCCTTCATACCGCCATATGAGCCAATATTCAGCTCCTTTCTTTGAAGAATTCTGAGATTAGTTCCATTTTAGCAATTCAAGTCACCAGAAAAGGAACAGAATACAAAAGGGTGTGAGCTATCAGATTGATTTGCTCAATTCTTGAGATAAAAATACCCTTAATTTATATGGTAGTACTAGTCATTATAGATCAACACCTCAAGAAATCCATGCACAAAATCAGCACAGCTGTTTGCACAAGCTCTTCGAACTCGTTCATTCATCCAAATTTCCACTGCCCCGTATTCAGTAGCCTTTTTCAATACTAAGTCACCTTCCTTCTGATAAGGCACCTAAAAACCACAAATTAATGTAATGTATTAAGTTCCTCAAGGCATTCTTAGTCAATGAAAGCTAAGAAGCATGTGCATCACTCATAAATCATTACCAGAACATCGAAAACACCAATAGAATTAATTGATTAGTTTTCCTTTTTAATCATCCGGTCATCCCATGAAACGATCAGTGAGAATATCTTCCAAAAACATCTGATGTTGAAGAGATTTAAAGGTATGAATCTATTAGCTTAAGCAGGACAGCTAATAAAGAAAGTGCAGCGATTGGTAAAATTAATGTCATGAATTAACTGTGAAATATCTAACCAATTCAATTTTAGTCATGTACCTAAAAAGACACAATGATGCAATTGATTCAAGAGTCAATTTCTGTAAGAACAAGTTCAAAGAAAGTTTCTGACAACAAAAAATAATTTCATCAAACATTTTATACCTTGGAAGAAGGCTTCTTCGTCAATGAAGCTCTATAAACCACTCCAAAAGCTCCCTCGCCCAACTTCTTCCCCAAAACAAAGTCATCCTGAAACCAAAAAACAAACCCATAACCACAAGTTATATGCAATCAAGAGCCACAAAAACAATCCAACCAAGAGAAACAATAAAACCAATCACAACTAACACTAACCTTCTTAAAAGTGGGCCTAAACAATCTCTCAACAAAAGCAAGAAAAAACATGTCAAAGAACCCAGGAGCCACACCGGGAGTGGCCCAGAGGTAAGACAAAGTACCCAAAGCCAAAGCAGCGCCAGGAACAGTAAGCGTCAACCCACTGGGCTTTGGCAAAGTGCTTCTATATATTATATCACCACACTCCATCACTGTACATGGTAGCCCTACTCCTACACCCAAAAAGAGATTGTGAACTGCATCGAAGAACTCACCTCCTGATGATGCAACAACTGCAAGTGTTTTGGGGTGTAAGGTGGCTATGGATGTTCTTGAAGAGGGATTGAGATTGAGTTTTCTTCCAAGAAATGGAGATGGGGGTTTTGGTCTGTGAGTGCTGTGGAGTTTGATAGGTATTGTACCTCCTGATGCCACAGTGGCCATGACTGCAGAAAAAAGGTTTTACTTGAATCTCCGCTTCAAGTGTCAAGTCACTGGTTTCTCTTGAATCCGCTTCGAGTTTAGACCTCTAGTTTTTCTTTCTTTCTTTTTTCATCATTTCTTCCTTTGATATTTTTGGCTTGGTTATACAGTGACAGTTATGGCAGGTATTTTGTGTGGATAGCACTTAGCAGTACTGATGGCTTGAGGGGATGGAAGAGGAAGAAAAGCAATGGACACCACAGATGACACGTAGATACTTGTAAACATGATTGGGCTGGGCTTCTGCTTATCCACATGGCATTTGCTAGGTGGTATGCGTGCGTGATCTTGCCTCTAACAACTATTGACTACTTTATTTTTTTTCTTTTTTAAAAAAAGAAGGCATAAAATGAAGAGAAAATCTTAATTGTTTTTTTTTCCTTCTTTAAACTCCTCCCCTCTCTTCTTTTCATTCCATATAAAATAAAAAATGACATGTCAAGATGCCATTTTTCATTGAAATACAACATGGAAAAAAAAATACACTGTTCAAAATATTACATTGACAATTTGACTGGTTTTTACCATTGAAATTGCCCCAAGAGGCACGTACATGATGTTGTACAGTGAGCACGCTTGATGTCAACAAAACACGTTTTCTAGAAAAAGCCCAAGGAAAAAAGATCCAGCCTAGGTATACACAGTGACCGATGGAACCCCAGGCCCATGTTCGAAGCCAAAGCAAGAATCGGTTTAAGGCATTGCTCCTATTTGGTTTATTGAATCCGCAGCCTTCATCAATGGTCGAGGCATATAGCTTATATGAGCATCAAATTCAACCCAAGTGAATTCAAATATTTTCTTTTTCTTTTTCCCGTTTCTCTATTTACTATTGCCTTGCCTGCACTAGGAGTGGAAGTTATACTCCATTGTTTTATTTTCTTTCCTTCTCTAGCAAGTGTAATGACTGTGGATGTTAGATTCAGCTTTAGATTTATTGCATTCTGAAAAGAAAAAAAAAAACTTTAGCTTTATCGCTGTTTAAAAATTAACTATAGCTTCCCGATATAACCTTTAAAACAAACAGGAAAAGCTCCAGATCAATGGCAAACAGGAGGGAAAAGAGAGCTCGATTTCTTTTATTTCCCTAGCTAGGAACTTGGAAGTCCTGATTGAGCAAATCAACGAAAGAAGGAAAAGAAATTGTTCCAGTCGCTGGTTTTAAATCAAACAAGCGGCGATTCTTGGGCAAAAAAATGCAACCAATACCCACGACAATTCAAGAACCCGCGCTTACTTTACATTTTAATTGCAAACTTAAGGTTTCGTTATTTTTTTTATTATCCTGACATATCAAAAAAAAATATTTTCCTATAATATTTCTCTGTAAGATATATTATTTTTAATTATATTTTTTAAGTAATGATAATAAATCAAGAAAAATACATTATCTATGATAAAGAAAGGTGATGATATTAGTAATAATGATAAAAAGTTTTGAAAATTAAAAATAAAATAATAATTATATCAACAATTTTTTGGCGCCACTGTGCGACCATAATTTTACTAAATCTTGAATGTATTTTTTAAAAAATTAATTTTTTAAAATTTTTATTGTTTTTATATATTACTATTAAAAATAAAATAAAAATTTAATATATTTTAAAAAAAAATCACTTTAAAACTGTTTCAAACCCCCTTTTAAAATATCGTCGACTACTGGTTATTGTAGTGTTCGGTGAATAATAACAAGTTGATAGCAACTGATAAAAATATTTTAAACATGTTTTTTTAAAAAATTGACATTATTAAGAGGTTAACTAAAAAAAAAATTATGTACTTATTTTTCAATTTTTGATTAATGTTGAAAAATAATTTCAGTAAAGTTTTTAGCAAGCAAACAAAAGCTAAAACAACTTTTGATCAGCGACAAACATTAATCAAACAATGTAGCAGGTGGAGATCCCTTATTGGTATTTAACAATACCCCTTTCACTTACTATTATTATTATACTGTACAAAGCGAGACCAAAAACCCTTTGAAAGCGATTTTCCATAATCTTGAAAGAAAACCTTCTTCAAAAAAAAAAAAACCCTCCACCACCTAGCTTTTCCTTTATCCACGCAGTCAATCATCATCTTTATCGGATCACCATGACAAACAACCGAAGATCCCACTTTTTCTCTGCATTTTCAAAGTAATTGAACGCTCCATTTTCCACAAAATCACAGCCGTTAACAAATTTCTTTTAACGGCCGTAACCCCCTTAGGTCTCAACGATAGACCTGACAAAAATCCTCACATTTCAACCTTTGTCCTAGCATCAAGATCACAGCACCAAACCTAGCTAGGTATCACAAAACAAGGTGGGATGACGATAAAGATCATAAGGTGCCCACAAAGAATCCAACGGACACGGTCTTTTAGAGTTCAACCTGAGCCAAGGCTTGCCCTTACCACTCCAATGTAACAAACTTACCGGACCGGGATGCAAATCCCTGCACAGCCCTTCAAGATTATCGCCCCCAAGCCCATGTTGATTCCATCTATGCTCGACGCCCTCCACGTCGCCGGCGAAAACAAGCAAAAAAGGAGGCAATGAACCCAACTCGTAAATCCTATTCTTCTTCTGTACTCTCATCCAGTACTCTAATTTTTCAGTGTATTTCCCTTCTCTCCATTTTCTCAAATCTATCACCATCACCCCCGTGTTAAAATAGCACGCTCTCCTCCCCGTAAACGATGTCGCATACACTGGACTCGACCAAAACCGAGAGTTAAAATAATAAGAAAAATTAACATGGCAATATTCTGGTGCGCCAAGTACGTGTGCACCTAGATTGATGTTCCATAATTTTGCCACGTCATCGACCACGATTAAATCAGAATCGAAGTAGATGATTCTCCTCACTGTGAACGGTAAGAGGTCGGCGAGGTAGATTCGCGCGTAATTCAACGGTTGATCCAGAGCTCGGCGAATGGAGGAGGAGATCTTTCCTCTGACCAGATCAGTGTTGAAATGGTAGAGATGGAAGGTTAGGTAAGGGAATGTGGAGGTGATTGTGCGTCGGAGGTCGGCTCGGCGGTGAGTGGCGATGAAGTGGAAGACTATGTGTTCAGGACAGGCGGCGTGTTGGAGGACGGAGAGGACTCCGGCTACGGAGCCACGGAGGTAGGTGGCATCGAGTGTCATTGCGATGTGAATTATAGAAGGATCGTGGCGGTGGTGGTTGAGGTTGTTGAATGATGAAGGCCATGTCTTTTTGGGACATTCTCTGCCGTTTCGAAATGCCGGTGCTTCTCTAAACGCAGGAAGTTCTGCGTTAGGTAAGCTCTGTACGGAGACGACGACGGTGGTTAGAAATAGAAAAATGCAGAGGATTGACATGGTGTTTGAAACTAGGTGTATGGACTATGGTGGCGACAGGAGATGATGATAAGAGGAGATAGTTGGCTGGGGTAGTTTGGGGATTTTGTGTGAGAGAGTGGGAATATAGACTGTGTGGGTTAAAGCCAGGCTGGCAAAGCCCCTTTTGTTTTTGTCTGTAATTGAGGGCCAAGGACAAGGGTTTTCATCCTGTGCTAGTGATTGCACCTACCTTATACTGAAATTGCTGAAATCATTGACCGTTTGTTGATTTTAATATTAATTCACGTTATCTTACTGGACAGCGATTTCACTTGCTGTATGGTTTTTTAATAGTTTTTATGATTGTGATTTGAAAAAAAAATATAAGTCATGGTTTTCTCAAATTTAATTTTTTATCATAATTTAGAATAAAAATACATTGAAACAGTAAAAATTAAATAACTTAAATCTAAAAACATCTTTAAGCATACCATCACGATGCAGACGGAACCTAAGTCGTAGGTGGGTCAATCTATGCTTTGTATGGAGACACGTAAGCACAAACCTAATCCATGGAATCGTGTCTGCTTATGAGATGGTAATTAACGTTGAACACCAGGCTTTTAGGGGGTATCTTTCGCTATTATCCTTCTTGTTTGAATGTTTCCCAGTAAAGGAATCGTGCCAGAGAAGCTTTCTACTTGATTTGATTACACCATTAGCTTTTTTGTTGAGATTAGGGAAACTTTGTTGGATCCATGGAAACATTCGTTTATTGACTTGATCCTGTGAATTTAATTGCTTTGGATTCTAGCTTATATGAGCAGATTGTTTGGTCACTCATCCAACGCTGCTAGGACGATAAATTAATGAGCTGGATTTGCAATTTAAATCCGAAATAGAAGTAGGGGTGGAAATAGAAACGGTTTCCTCGATCGTCTGTCTTTCTTCTTCCCCTTTGCTTGGAAATATGCTATCATTTTCTGGTCCGATTATATGGATTGTTTTTCATGAAAATCCATGCATGCCTACTCTTGTTTTCTGAAAATACTTTTTGGATAGAGAGATTTTTAGAATAGATTAATTATTGGATTCGTGTTGCAGCTATTTAAGTTAATTTTACGTGTTGATTATCAAAATTAAAATAACGACGTATATCTGCAAGAATATTTATATTGTTCTTATTTTTTAATGTTACTTGTCCTTGCTCCTCTGTTTGAATAAGCAGTTTAAAATAGTGTTCGTCGGCAATAATAGTAACAAAATAAAAATAAAAAAACTCCCAGACCCGATAAAAATGAAGGAAGGATGAGATATCCAGGTCCTTCCCAGAACTTATTCCAATGTCGTCCTTGGTAGTAAACGATTGTTCAAATTGATATCCCAAGTGTATCAGTTCTGTAACAGGCAGTGTTTAAATGTATAAGTGTCTGTTTGGAAACGAGGTTAATTGCACGCAACCTTTGTTTCCAGACGGAGCCTTGGTGCATGTATATGCAGAGACAGGGCTAGTTTTTAATAAAAAAAAATACATAATTTGATAATATATTGAAGTTCTTGAGAAAGCTGATTCTCTGTGGTGCTACCGTAGTGGCAACCCCCCAGAAGAAAAAAAATCTCATGTATAATGCTGGGGTGCAGGGGTTCAAAAC
>Ga0307511_10002738_pt1 | contig 18332 bp, 7 predicted proteins | sample 13_EM_MG_FD_200266 | JGI IMG/M metagenome (GOLD analysis project Ga0307511, IMG submission 200266) | Populus trichocarpa ectomycorrhiza microbial communities from riparian zone in the Pacific Northwest, United States - 13_EM | ecosystem: Host-associated > Plants > Roots > Unclassified | place... | reverse complement strand
CTAGGTTTCAACCCGAACCTACCCCCTCTCTCTCTCGCTCCAATGGCAGCGGAGCAAGATGACACCGTATTCGACCAAGATCTCGAGGTTGACGACGAAGATGAAGATGATCGATCTTCTCAATCTCAAAACGACGATCTTGAAGACGATCTTGAAATCGAAAATGATGACACCTTGCCCGAAAACGATGACGTCTTATCCGAAGAATTACTCGAAGACGATGATACCTCCACTTCCGCCGCCGTCCCCACTGCCATCCCCGCTGTCACCATCGCTTCCATCCCTGCTGTCACAACCACCACCACAGCAGTGGCCTCTGATTCCACACCCGATGTATTGAAACGACAACGCGTTCCCCCTGACACGACAATCATCCCCTCTCAAGACTCGAAGAAACCGCAATTCGATGACACCAGGCGGTTATTTCAACGATTATGGACCGATGAAGATGAAATTGAACTACTTCAAGGGTTCTTAGATTACACAACGACAAAAGGTACTGTTAATAATCACCATAACGACACCGCTTTATTCTATGATCAAATCAAGTCGAAACTCCAGCTCGATTTTAACAAGAACCAGCTTGTTGAGAAACTACGTCGTTTAAAGAAGAAGTATCGTAATGTTCTGAATAAGATAAATTCTGGCAAAGATTTTTGCTTTAAATCCCCACATGATCAGGCTACTTTTGAGATTTCGAGGAAGATCTGGAGTTCTACGGGAAAAATCGCGGGTTTTGGTAATGAAGATGGGCACAATTTGGATGATGATGATGGAGGAAACCCTAACCCTAACCCTAACCCTAACCCTAACTTCAATAACCATAATGTGATGATGGATGCTGATGTTGCTGTTAAAATTGAGGATCAAAGGTCTACTCCTAGATCAAGAAAACGGTCGCGGTCGCGACCGGTTGTTGGTGTTAGAACGGAGGAGAAGCGTGTGTTGATGAATGATGGGTTCGTGGGGAATGAGACTAATGTTAATGGGGGTGGGAGTGGGAACGGGAATTTGTCGAGTGTGATCGAGGAGACAATGAGGAGTTGTTTGTCGCCTTTGTTTAAGGAGTTGTTGAGCAACATGGCGGGAGCAGGGATGGGTGGTGTTGGTAGAGGGGTTGGGGGATTGGCAATGAATGCGATGCCATTGAGTTTTGGAGTAGGGGATGTAATGATGATGGATGATAAGTGGAGGAAGCAACATATATTGGAGTTGGAGGTTTATTCCAAGCGGCTGGAGTTGGTGCAGGATCAGATTAGAGCACAATTGGATGAGTTGCGGTCTATGGGTGTTTAGTTTGTTGATGATGGTACTGTAGGAATCAAGGAGATTTTTCCTTTGGTTATTGATTTAGTGTAGGGGAAGTCACTTTTTTTCTTTTCGGGTTTTTCTGGGGATTCCTTTATCGCTAGTCTTTTTTAACTTTGATAAGATAGTCAATGAATAATGATTTTCTAATTTGTTTAGTGGTTCATAGTTTGTTCTTCTGTAGATATGGTTTGATGCATAGATTGGAATGACTTTTTAGAATAAAAGATACAGGTTTTATTTCGCCGTCGGCATTCATTTTGTTCCGAGTTTTTGTTGTGGTTTTCTTCGTGACATTGTTTTTAGAATCCCATTTTGTGACAAAATATACCACTTGCCTGTATCTCTATTAAGCTTAAGATGAAACTGTAGGAATCAAGGTTGTCTCTTTTTGGCCAGTATCTTTTGATCTTTTCTTATATTCAAGGGAATTAATAGAAGCGTAAGATAGTGTTAGGAAAAAAAAGAAAAAAGAGGAGGTACCTCCCATGAGTTGAAACTGCATCTCTATTAAGCTTCACTGTTGTGCTTGAATGGAAAATGGCGGCATCCATGGTTCATTTCATATTGTGGAGTTCCTTTCCCTTGTCTCCATCAGCCGGAATTCTCTTAATTTGCTTCCAAAAGGCCTATCAGTGATGGTGCTGGAATTTGTCTTAATTTCACTGCTATTGCAAGTGGCAATGGCTTACATGATTGTTGGGTCACTCAAAGAATTGGATATTGCTGCTAGATTGTGATCAAATTGCTTGAACCTGTTTTGAAATTCCGTGATTTGAGCCAGCCCACTAATCTTGTGCTCGCAGTTGGATTGTTGAGGATGTCTTTGTGGATTTAAGTTGTGATTGGAGCTTTGAATATCTACTTTCCTCCTTTGATCATTATATCATTGTTTTTAAGCTTGGCTTGGACTGTAGAAGTTATGAGGAATATCTTTGATTAGACAGTTCGTTCGGTAATTGCTCTGTATTATCTTCAAGGAAGCAATCTAGTGCTCAATTTTGCTCCAAAAGTGCTTGAACTTGAAATCTTGGAAGTGCTTGTTTAGGGTCAATTGTGCCTGCCATTTAAGCTTTGAGAATCCTCACTCGGGGTTTGAAGAATTTGTTAGAGGGAGAGGATGAATTCATGTTTTCTTGTGCACATTGCTGTCTTGGTGTTATGGATTCTATCTCCAGATACGGCAATGGCTGAGCCTTTGTACAGGTAATCTCTCTAAAACCGACCCCATAGATTTTACTCATCTTTTGCAGTGTTTTATGGAAGAAACATTTTTACATCGAATTTCTCTTTCTCTATTTATATTTATATTTATATTTATTGAAAAATAAATCTTAAAAAATAACTAATAATACACTACTAGTTATTTTCTAGGCATAGTAACTATTCTATAACAATTAGATTATCTGATAAAAACCATTAACTATCCTGAAAACAGGATAAGTTCCGGCTGCTGCCGGTCCTTGTGACCTTATAAAAATATGTTTTCATCATAATACGAAGCCCATAGCAAGAATTATAGAAAATATATAGAGTCCGCTTGGGTTTTTCTTTTTATATTTTTATAAATGTATTAATTTTTAAAATAATTTTTAAAAATTAAAAAATATTATTTTAATATATTTCTAAACAAAAACATTTTTGAAAGATAACCATATCACAATTCTAAAATGTAATCTGCATTTTAGAGCAGTAGTTTGAGTACTTGGTAGAGACTCTTTATATGTAATTTAAAATGATTAATTTATTTTTGAAATTTCTATACCTAATTTAAATCATCGAACAATATTTACTAAGCAATAAAAAATATGTACAGTAAATCATAAATGAAAAGGCTGTATAAACTTCTAAGATTGATAATTTTAAATAGATGGATATGATTTTTATTTTTTTTTATATAAATGATATAAGAAATCAAGAAAGTCCTTTTCGCAGTTATGAAAATTATTGTCAGAGATTATTATATAATGTTAATCTAATCACCTAAACCCCATTGTAAGGTGGTTCAATTTTAATCATTCTATAGTTTATAAATTTTATAATTTTATCGTAACAATATTTTAAACCATAATATATATAACTCATGTATTATGATAGTAAGTACATTTTTTTTATATGATGACTCACGCCAATTAACGTAATTAACTTTATCAGTGTTAATGCAAAGTGAATTTACTTAAATTTCAAGGCAATTAACACCTGACTTTCATAAATTTATTTATAACTTTAGTTGTTAGTTTTTCCTTTTGTCCAAATCTCAGTGCAATATCAACAAACCTCTTTTGTTTCGCATAATGCAGCAGTCCATAGTAAAAAGGTAGATGTTTTTAATTTTTTTTGTCTTTTTTCTTTGCCTTTTCTTTTGAATTATTAATTTTTTTGATTTAATTTGTTAATATTAAATTTATTTTTATTTAGTTATTACACTCTCATTACACGAATTTCAAATTTAACGGGTTAACCCAGTTGATTCAGATTTTTTTTTAATTAGCTTTTTTCTTTTAATTTCATCTTTTAATATCAATTTGATTGAAAATTAAACTTTATAATTTGTTTTGTTTACTTTTTATTTGATTATCGTGATCTCATGAGGGAATTTTATTATACCCCTCCTCACACTATTCATTGGAATAGTGCTTTGCTTTGTTTTTTTTCTTTGTTTTTCCCTTTTCAATTAATTTTTTTGTTTAATATTAAATTTTTTTCTATCTAGTTATCACACTTTCATGACACGGCCTTGCAGTCAGACCCAGATCCAAGGCTCTTGAGCCTGGCGTTGCAGTCAAATCCATTTAAACCAGGGTCATACAAGTTTAATATTATTATTTTTATTATAATGAATATTGCTAATATTATTAATAAATTTGAAAAACATATTATTAGTTATAGTTTTTTTTTGCTTTTTTATTTTTAATTAATCTTTTTTTTGTTTGATTTAGTTTGTTAATATTAAATTTTTTTATATTTAGTTATCACATTCTCAAGACACGGATCTCAGGTTTGACGGGTTAACCCAGTTGATTCATAATGTTTTTTTTTTTCTTAATTACTTTTTTCTTCTTCCAATTTCAACTTTTATTATCGATTTAATTGAGAATTTAATTTTATAATTTATTTTATTATTTTTCATTAGATTATTGTGATCTCATAAGAGAATTTTACTCTACTCCTCCTCTCAATGCACTATTAATTGGAATAGTGCTTTGCTTTGTTTTTTTCTTTTTAATCGATCTTTTTTTTTAATTTTATTCTTTAATATTATTTTTTTTCTATTTAATTATCACGCTTTAATGACATGATTTTGTAGCTAGACCCACATCCAAGGCTTTTGGGTGTGGTGTTGCAACCAAAGCTAAGACTCTTGGGCCTGACGTTACAGCCAAACCCACTTAAACTTGGGTTATGCAAGATTAATATTAAAAATATTATTATTATTATTATTATTATTATCAGTGTTATTATTATTCTTAATATTGTTATTATTTTATTATCATTAAATTTTTTTAAAAATATTATTACCGTTGAAGAAAAATAATAAATTTGATTTGAATGAATTTAAAACTATAAGAACTTCGGTAATGTAAGATTATTATTATTATTATTATAAATATTATTATTTTTATTATTATTAGAGGAACCAAACCCTAAAAACTTGGGTCTAGTTGGGGCACCATATCCAAGTTTATAATCACTAGTATTATTTTTATTGTTATTATTATTATTATCATTATCATTAATAATTTTTTTTAAAAATATTATTACTATTAAAGAAAAATCATAAATTTCATTTCAATGGATAAAAAACTATAAGAACTTGAGTGAGACAAGTTTTTTTTTATTAAAAATATTATTATTATATTATAAATATTAGTATTAGATCAGGTATTGCAGCACGCCTCAAATTTTTTGGGTCTAACTTTACAGATAAATTTAACGCTCTTAGATGTTAATATTTTTTTATGTAAAATAAATTAGCTTGTCGCCTAGCGGCCACTCCTACTAGAATAAGATAAAAGAGCACCGAGGCTTGTGGCCCAGCGGCAGAGGCAAGGTTTCCTTGCCTCTGTCACCTGGGTTCGAGCCTCAGCGTGCACGCCTGTCAACCCCGCGGAGTTTTACCTGCCTACTGGGCTTGTAGGGTGTTTAGTGGGTTCGAGGATTAATTGTGGTGCGCGTAAGCTGGTCTGGACACCCCGAGTTAAAAAAAAAAAAAAGATAAAAGAAATATCAATAGCAGCAAAGTGACAAAAAGAAAAGAAAATAAGTGAATAAAAAGGGATAATTATTTAGCCAACAGAATGAAGTTTCAAAGTTTCAGACTTTCAAGTTTCAATTGCTGAATAACTACGCATTTGAGGAAAAACTACGCTTTTTTGGGCTAAAAGAAACTCCATTTCTTCCGCGGCGGGCCATCCTCATCTTTTAAAGTATATATTTTTTAAATATATTAAAATAATATTTATTTATTTTTCATATTAAAATATTAAAACAATCTTAAAAACAATTAAAAAATTAATTTAAAACAAAAAAATCATAATTGTTTTTTTAAAACACCTTGCCTCTTCATTTCCCTTTGGGAATTTGATCTAGCGGATAGATTATCAAACAAATCGGCAATTTATTTACTGAACAAGGAGGAGGAGGAGGGAATCAACGAACTTTGATTTTTTTTTTTTTTTATCTTGCTTTACTGATGTAAAAATGCTGAGAACTAGTTGTCTCGTCCCTTCATTTTTTTTTTAAATTTGATTTCTCAATGCTCTAAATATTCTAATTTCTTCAAAATTTGAATTTTATTTGCAGACTGATTCAACAAAAAGAAGAAATAAAGATGGCTGTTGTAGAAGCTATTACCTCTGCTATTCTTCAGCCTTTGTTCGAAAAGTTGGCTTCTGCTAGTTTTCTTAAGTTTGCTAGCAAAAAGGAAAAGGAAATTGACAGTGAACTTAAGAAATGGGAATTAAGGTTGTTGGAGATTCGCGCGGTTCTGACTGATGCCGAAGAGAAACAAATAACTAACCAGGCCGTCAAATTATGGCTTAACAATCTCCGAGATTTGGCATATGATGTCCAGGATATCTTGGAAGAGTTTGAAAATGAATCCTGGTCTCAAACTTACAGCTACAAGAGGAGGAAGAGTAAATTAGGCAAGAATCTGGTCCCAACTTGTTTTTCTGCTGGTATTGGCAAGATGGGGTGGTGCAAGCTAGAGGAGATCACTTCGAGATTACAAGAGATTGTTGCAGAAAAGGATCTCTTGGACTTGAGCGAGTGGAGTTTGAGTAGATTCAATGAAAGACTGCCCACAACGTCGTTGATGGAAGAAAAACCACGTGTCTATGGGAGGGGAAAGGATAAGGAGGTTCTGGTTGAATTGTTGATGAGAGGTGGTGAAGCAGCAAATGGGTCGCCGTTCTCTGTGATTTCAATTATTGGTTTTGGAGGTGTCGGCAAAACAACTCTTGCGCAGCTAGTGTATAATGACGAGAGTGTGGAGTTTGATTATAAAGCATGGGTTTGTGTTTCTGATGATTTTGATGTGCTTAGGATAACCAAAACAATTTTAAGTTTTGATAGTTCTGCTGCGGGATGTGATTTAAATTTGCTTCAAGTGCAGCTGAAGGAGAAGCTGTCTGGCAAGAAGTTTTTGATTGTTTTAGATGATGTTTGGAGTGAGAACTACGAGGAATGGACTGCTCTTTGTAGCCCATTTGCCAGCGGGGCACGAGGAAGCAAAGTTATTATCACCACTCGTAACGAAGGAGTCTCATTACTGACGGGTTCAATTTATGCTTATGCACTGAAGGAGCTGTCGGATGATGATTGTCTGTTGCTATTTGCCAAACATGCTTTAGATGCAAGTAATTTTGATGATTATCCAGATTTGAAAGAAATAGGCGAAGAGATAGTTAAAAGGTGCAGGGGATTACCTTTGGCAGCAAAGACGCTTGGAGGCCTACTGCGTGGTAAACCGAATTCTAAAGAGTGGAAGGCTGTATTGAATAGCAAAATGTGGGATTTACCAGAAGAGAATAGTGGGATCCTTCCAGCTCTGAGATTGAGCTACCATCACCTTCCTTCTCATTTAAAGCAGTGCTTTGCATATTGCGCAATTTTTCCAAAGGACTACGAATTTGACAAGAATGAATTGGTTTCGTTGTGGATGGCAGAGGGTTTTCTGCAGCAACCAAAGGAAAAGAAACAGATGAAAGACATAGGCAAGGAATACTTTCATGATTTATTATCAAGATCCTTCTTTCAGCAGTCCAGTGCCAACAATGTCCGGTATGTTATGCATGACCTAATAAGTGAACTAGCTCAGTTTGTTAGCGGAGAAGTATGCTTTCATTTGGGTGATAAGCTTGAGGATTCACCATCGCATGCAAAGGTTCGCCATTCATCATTCACTCGTCACCGTTATGACATCTCCCAAAGGTTTGAAGTCTTTTATGAGATGAAAAGTTTACGAACTTTCTTACCATTGCCAATTTTTTCACCACCATATAACCACTTGACCAGTAAGGTGTTGCATGACTTGGTTCCAAACTTAAAACGTTTGGCTGTGCTATCTCTAGCTGGTTATTGTTTAGTAGAGCTGCCAAGTTCTATTTGTGCATTAAAGCATTTACGGTACCTTAACTTGTCTTATACTGAAATTGAAGTGTTACCTGAATCACTATGTGAAGTATTTCGGCTGCAGACGCTGGGATTGAGGGGTTGCAAGAAACTTATTAAGTTACCTATAGGCATTGACAATCTAATTGACTTGCAGTACCTTGACATTAGCGGCACAGATAGTTTGCAAGAGATGCCACCTCAGATAGGTAATTTGACAAACCTCCATACCTTGCCAAAGTTTATCATGGGAAAAGGGCTTGGGATAAGAGAGTTGATGAAACTTTCTCATCTTCAAGGACAACTTAATATCACAGGGCTGCATAATGTGGTGGATGTTCAAGACACGGAGCTTGCCATTCTAAAGGAGAAGAGGGGCCTTAGTGAATTATCCTTGGAATGGATTCATAATGTCAATGGTTTTCAAAGTGAAGCAAGGGAATTGCAGCTCCTCAACCTTCTAGAACCTCATCAAACTCTACAAAAGCTTTCAATTATGTCATATGGTGGCACAACATTCCCATCATGGTTAGGGGATCACTCATTCACTAATATGGTGTGCCTACAACTTCGTGGATGCCATAAAATCACATCATTACCATCACTAGGACAACTACCTTTACTTAGAGATTTGAGCATAAAAGGCATGGATAAGGTAACGACAGTTGGTGCTGAGTTTTTGGGGGTTGGTTCTTCTGTCAAGGCCTTTCCATCTCTGGAGGGTCTAATAATTGAGGATATGTTGAATTGGAAGCAATGGTCCTGGTCTAATGGATTCAACCAAGAGGAAGTTGGAGAATTTCCTTATCTACGTGAGCTTACAATAATAAATTGTCCCATGTTGGCTGGGAAGTTGCCAAGTCACCTTCCATCTGTGAAAAAACTTTCTATTTGCAATTGCCCGCAGTTAGTAGCCTTACCTGAAATACTTCCATGTCTTTGTGAATTGATTGTTGAAGGGTGTAACGAGGCAATTCTAAACCATAAGTCTTTGCCCTCCCTTACTACTTTAAAAGTTGGGAGCATCACTGGCTTTTTTTGTTTACGTAGTGGTTTTTTACAAGCCATGGTGGCACTTCAAGATCTGGAAATTGAAAACTGCAATGATTTGATGTACCTGTGGCTAGATGGAACTGATTTACATGAACTTGCAAGTATGAAGCATTTAGAGATCAAGAAGTTCGAGCAGCTTGTGTCATTAGTTGAGCTTGAGAAATTTGGTGACCTGGAACAGCTACCAAGTGGGTTGCAGTTCCTTGGTTCACTTAGAAATTTGAAAGTTGATCATTGCCCAAAACTAGTGTCCTTTCCAGGAGGTTTTCCATACACTCTACAACGTCTTGAGATTTCACGGTGTGATTCGCTGAAGTCATTGCCTGATGGGATGGTGATAACGATGAATGGCTGTAAGAGCAGCCAGTGCCTTCTTGAAGAGTTGCTAATTAGTTGGTGTCCATCTCTCAAGTCCATTCCAAGAGGAATTTTGCCCATCACACTGAAGTCATTGGCAATTTCATGGTGCAAAAATCTCGAGAATCTACATGGGGGAATTGTGTATGATGGCGGTGATAGAACGGAGTTGTCTCGTCTTGAGCATTTGACCATAGAAGGTCTACCTCTCTTGCCCTTCCCAGCTTTTGAATTTCCTGGGTCTCTTAAGACACTTGAAATTGGCTATTGCACAACGCAGTCACTAGAGTCCTTATGTGACCTATCCCATCTCACTGAGCTGGAAATAAGTGGGTGTTCTATGTTAGAATCATTCCCAGAAATGGGATTGATCACTCCAAATCTTATTTCTTTAAGCATATGGAAATGTGAGAATTTGAGGTCTCTACCCGATCATATGGACTGCCTAGTTTCTCTTCAAGAGTTGAGTGTATATCATTGTCAGAGTCTTGTTTCTTTTTCAAAAGGGGGTTTGCCTCCAAACTTAATTGAATTTGAGATCCATTATTGTGAGAATGTCACAGAGTCAATGTTAGATTGGGGACTCTACACACTCATCTTTCTTAAACGACTTGTAATTGAATGCACAAGTCCTTGTACAAATATGGTTTCCTTTCCCGATGATGAGGGTCAACTTCTTCCCACTTCACTAACCTCTCTTTACATCTTGAGCCTCAAGGGTCTGAAGTCCATATCAAAGGGCCTCAAACGTCTCATGTCTCTTGAAATTTTAATGATTTCAGACTGCCCTAAACTCCGTTTCTTGCCTAAGGAAGGCTTCCCTGCTACGCTTGGGTCCCTGCATATTGAATTTTGCCCCCTTCTGAAAAAACAATGCTCAAGAAAGAATGGACGCTATGGGTCCATGATTGCCTTCATTCCCTATGTAATACTGGATGTTCGTTTTCTATAAATGAAGTCCGGATAGAATTTTGCAATCCAGTAACCATGATGGTGGTAGAACCTGCAGATTGTTACTAGTTTCTGCTGATTGAAAGTGAACAAGAGAATCAGGTACCATTCTTCTTTCTCTGACTTCAAAGTTGGCCAAGTGGTTTGCGCAATTGTTGTCTTGTCAAAGTCAACTTCTTACATGCTCATACACCATATTTCATTTCTTATGGCATCTCGCAATCTGTAGTGGTGAAATAACTAACTAAAATCATGCTATCATCAAGGCAATCAAGCCAAACAAGCGGTTTAAGATAACACATATTCTGTATCTCCATATAGATTGTTAATTTATCCCTCAACAAATATTCATCAAGAAGCCAATCAACCACCATGTGCAACCCATGTTCTCTTCATCATTTGCATATAATTGTAGTGTTTTCTCTCAGATGATAAATAATATGTCAAATACTCTCTAATAAGAGTGAGTATGATAATTTGATCCCCTATGCCTACCCTATCTACAATAAGCAAATACCTAGCGCCAGGTACTTCTGAAGCTCTTTGCTACACTTTCTTCTCTTATGCAATTTCAAGTTAGTGTCTATTTTATCAAGTAGAAAGAGCTAGAAAAACAACTTTATATTGTTTTTGACTATTGGGTTGTCATCTCATCGAAAAGATCAAATCCCTAATTATTTATTTCACAGGTATCTAATTGTATTGGAATATGTAATCTCATAAATAATAGTAGAAATTGAATCATTTTTTTGTTATTTTATATAAAATTTCATAAGTCTAAGTTAAGTGGAGTTTCTCAATTCTTTTCCAGTTGTATCCATTGCAAATTCCAATCTGAGTAGAAAATTAAAATTCTCTTTATTCCTCTATTCATACATGTTTCAGACATTCCATAGTCGTGTATGGAATTAGATAAAATTGTTATATTATTCTATAAACAAAATGTCAATTTCATCAGTTTTGATTGTTGATCCATATAATTGGATGAAAAACGAACCAATAATGGGATTTCTTTTTCAATAAATGGGAAATTAAAAATGATTGGGGATGGAAATGGGGAATGTCTACGATACCTGAATTTAATCCAATACAATTTGAAGGTATTTGTAGGTTCATTAATTAGAGTTTAGCATAAGAACTTTATTAGTTCCCAACAATTGAAGATAAAAATCAAGAAATTGAATACATGGAAAATTGTTTATTAGGAGTGTAGGCTCAAGGCATAGAGGCAATTACTTTGTGTTCTTTTTGAATTTTTATTGATAGGACATTTGAGAACCTTTTGCTTGGTGATTGGACTTCCAATTGAGGAACACTTAGCTGCTCACACCAACGCGCATGATATGGGGTCATAACTGCTGTTACTGTTATACTCCCACACTTTATTGAGATATATGCATGTTATTGATCACTGAACATGTAGAACTATATTTCAACAAGACTGCTTACAAACCCTTGTGCGAAAGAGAAGTGCATTAATCCTGCAAAATACGAATTTTTTCTTTCATAAGTTCTGTTTTCATTGTAATGATTTTCAATTGTTTGTTTGGCAATATATATATATATATTCCTTTTCTTTATTGTTATATGTGGTCCTTGAGCACTAGGGTTACTGCACAGGAAAACCTGCACGCATGATTCCCTTTTGACCATTCCTATAATTGTAGAAGAAGTGGAGGCATTTCTGTTCCTGGCACTCCCTCTCCTATGTTTTTCTGTTCAATTCTTTTTTTCCTTCCATGTTTAATCCTTTCAATTTGAGAATTTCTGCCGTTTATTTTCTTTTGTTTGATCAGTTGATTGTTTGCACCCTCTGCACTTCATATTGGTTCTCTCTTGTATGAAAATTGATGTATCCTTGAATTACTGATATGAAAGAAACGAACCTTTTCATTTATTACAGCAGTGGAGAAGTGATTAAAGATCATTCTAAGACATTATCACAATTTTTTTTTTTTTAATGAAGGCTCAACTACTTAAATGAGGAAAATGGTGTATCCATCACCCAGATCACCTCAGAGGTTTTACTAAAACAAGGGGTCCATGTTGCTATTGACAGGTAAATGGAAACTTGTTTCTTGCATTTTCTAGATCCTCTTCGAAATAGTAATAGGTGTCTATTGGTAACTTTGTTTCTTTTGTGGTCTGATTATAATTCTAGATGGGAGTTAATCCACCAAGGTTTCATGGGAATGAAACAATCAGTGTCTTTTGACTGTTGAAGTGTTAGAAGTGATTATTGGTTTTTTAAACAAGTCTTGCATCTTTTTCGGAGGTAAATTATCAAAGCAGCTTGCCTTCTGATCATTTCCTGTTATTATTTGTAGGGTTCCGGTGGAAGTTGAAATCCACGGGTCTCATTCCTGCCCAATTGCTTGCTTTACAAAAGATGAAGTGAATGGTGAGACAGTCCAATATGGTGGAGGTGAGGAGATGCCGCCGATTGCTTTTGAAGTAGTTTAAGCTGTTGTCAATGAACTAGGAGCAGATAAAGTTGGAATAAGGCAATTTCCCTAAGCAAACTACACGGACAAGAGATTAATTTCAAAAGGTTTGGAGCCTTACATGAACTTTTTAATAAAATATGGATTCTCTACACCGTATGATTGAGTCATTGCATGAAGACAGTGGAAGGGAAATATGGGGACACCATGGTCTTCTACCCATTAGATGGGACATATTTATACAGTTGCTTGGGGTATGACTGATGAGGACGCTGAGAATATAGCTGTGCTAGAGAACTGTGCAGAACTTGTCAAATTATATTTTGCTTGCCTGTAAATCCAGACAATGTCAAGGAGATACAAGTTTGATGCTCCTCGCAACAAGTACAATCAAGGGAAATCTAACTGCATGACCGTGTCATAACAGTGATGATCCATTTTATTCATTCTCTTAATGCTTCTCGACTTGTTGAAAACACTACTTAAGACTCAGAAGGTCAGTTGGAACTTGAATTGTCCAATCATTTTTTCTTGTTTTACATCCATTAAACATTACTAGAAAATTGACAAATAGCAACGAAAACGCTGATGAAAACAGCGACGGAACATTTTTGTTGGCAATTGCTAATGAAAATGGTGACATAATTAAAAAAATAAAAAAATTATATTGGCAATTTCATTAGCATGGTAGCATTGATGACGTGTCATTTTGCCAGTGAATAGCTGATGAAAATTCTATTGGTGATTTTAAAATGAAATTACACCTGACAGTCCTCTCCCCCATTTCTTCTTCTCTCAATTGAAATTCCTAATTTTCCCATTTCCCCCAAATTTCCCGCCCTAATTTCACTCGATCTCTCTCCTTCCCTGTCATTTGTGGTGGCACCTTTGGTTCTCCTTTTTGTGCTCTTTTCTCTGCTGTTGTTTCTCGGGTTTCTTGGTGTCTTTCTCTCTAATGTTTGCTTTTTTTAAATGCAGGCCTTTGGGTTTTGGGTGCTTTGGAGATTTCATTATCCTAGTGTCTTCCTTCCAAGGAAGTTGTTGTAGAGGCTAGGTGTGGAGATTGATTTTTTTGGATTTAACATTCAATCGGTTCTTCTCTCTTCCCACCATTCCCATTCCATTTGGGTGTTGCTAGGTAGGTTCATGTTTCTTTTCTGATTTGGTTAGCTTCCAATTCTCTTTTCAATGTTTTGTTCTTTGACTTGTAATTCCTGTTACTTTTGTTGAATGCTTATTTGTGTTTATGTATATTCCAGTTTGACCAATTGACGTTTCCTGCAAGAAACTTGACTGATAGATGCAATCAGAGATACCATTTTATAGCTAATGTATTATGTAGTGTGTATGCTTTTATTTGGTGGAAATGGGGGTTGGATTGTATAAGGAAATGAGGGTTGAGTTCATAGTTAATTGCATGCAACATTGTAAATGATTTGGATAGTTTTACTTGAAATTTGTATGCCAAGATTGAATCCATTACTTTGCAAGTTTCCATTTTGTTGGTTAGTTTGATGAATAATTGTTGTCGTACTTGGCTAATAGAGTGTAAAAATTGCTTGTGTTGTATTATGTACGAGTAGTGTGTTTTGAACGAGTGAGGTATACGGCTCAAGTGGTATTATTCTGCCTTCTTTGCAATGTTTAGGGCAAACAGAGTGTTCCTTACTGACTTGAGTCTTTTTCTCTTGATATTGTTTCTTCTTGTTAGGTTTTTTCTTATTGCAAAAAAGAGATTCTGTTATCTTATTTGGGCCAGTTGAGGTTAGGGAACCTCTTGCGTCGAAAAAGAAATGTTAGGCAAAAAGAATGACATCAAACTCATCTATTATGTAGCGTGACCTGTAATGTAGTTATGCTCGTATGAGTTTGCCATTGAAGCATTAACTTCTTTCTGTGGAGGTTGGTTTGGCTGTTGATTATGTTGTTCACTCTAGCCATGTTTGTTTATCTGACATATATTTGAGTAGTCTGTGGTTTATGGTTTTTTTGTTTCAGAAACGAATTGATAGCTGGATAAACATTGAACAATATGTGGGTTTGGGTACAATAAGTGGTCTCTTCCGTAATTGGTTTTGGACTTGGTTGGTTATGGATCATGTGCTTCTAGGAATCAGTTTTGTTTGTGTTATAGAATTCTTGCATTTTTTAATCTTAAAGGCAGTTGTTTTAAAAATAGTTTAAAGTACTTGAGAGGTAACAAAAGCTGCTTGCAAAAATCTAGGATTCCCTTGTAAGTTGTAACATATGGAAAACCAAAATCAACAATTACGTTAACTACCAAATTCTTTGAGTTCCACACACTCGTCTAATAGGTTTTGGAGAAGAAAGAAATATGAAAGAGTTGCTCAACATTTCTTCTTCGTAAGGGCTTCCCTTTTTGTTAGACAATTTTTAAACTATACCTATTGGGTTCGATGTATCTAGAGCTATACTATTACAATAGAATCTGAATTGTAAAATTTGAATGATATGTGCATATTTGTTTTGCCTAAAAGTCTTGAACTTAAAAGTGACTGAATCTGTGCAGGGCCAATTGAGTTGGTGGATTGTTCCAAAAACTAAGTTAAGAGTTTTCTTGCAATTGTGTTAGTTGTTTCCTTTTAGATACCATGTATCAAAGAAGAAACATGCCTAATGCCAACAACATCGCTACTGCTTTGTCAAGTAGCAGTGTCAAAGCAATAACGTTGGTGATCGTGTTGTTAATTCAGGTGAATCATGAAGAAACACATGAAAAGGCATCTACCACGGAAGTTACTGACCAAGGCTCGAACAATGTGGACAACAAAGTTGGAATTTCCTTTACCAGAGACATTTTATTAGGTAAAATTATTGTAGAATGGAATGACGACCTCCGTATGTAATTAATATTTTTTTTCTTCTAAATACTGAAGTTATTTATTTGTATTTGGTTATTTTAAGTTTTATATTAAATTAAAATGGCTTTGATGAATTGATTTTCAGGTTTACCATTAATAAAGTTGTCTATTCGATCACATCTGCGATGAAATTATTATTCGAAGAACTATTGTTTCAATGGAGTCAGCTTCATAAGCATCTTGAATATACGAATATGGTAGCAGCTTGGTGGAGAAAGTTTAAGGTTAGATAATAATCTTTAATTTGAGTTAATAGTTTTTAAATTTTAAAAATTAATTAATATATGATTTTAATACAAGGAAAAAATTTACTGGGACAATAGCAATGAGATGCTGGTCAAGAAAATATGAGAAAACCATGGTGTAACTAGGTAAGTTTTAATATAAAAAATGTTATATTATTGTAAATTTATATAAATAATTTAAGCTTCCGTACAATCTTTTCCTCTGATACTATTCAGTATTCACTCAAATAATTGGGAAATTAATGCAACCACAGGTGTGGATTATTAAGTAATACTTTAAAAAGGTGTGGGGAAAGTACTGTAGCTTTCCCTACACACATGTTTTGTTTTATATTTTTTGTTTATTTTTTTTTCTGGGTTTTACAGTGTTTTTTTCTTTAAAACACTGTGAATTGCTACAGTGTTCCCCCACATGATTTTTTTGTTATGATTTTTTTCAAAATTTTCTTTGTTCATTTTATTTTTTTAAATATTAAGCTGGTTAAAAATTTAATTTTGCATTTTTTTCTTTAAAAACATTGTGAATTACAACAGTTTTTTTCCATATAATTTCACAAGCATGCCACAAGCCCATGGCATCGGACATGGTCATCTAGTAATCATCTAACCTTCGAAGTAGGACAATGAAGGTGACTTTTATCATCGACCCAAGATAGATTATTATTCAAATCTTCAAAGTCTTGGCCTTGTGCTTGTTAGTAACTACTTTGATTTTCTAGAAAGACATGGATATTAGTAATTTATATATCTAGACACATTTATATTTAGTTTAGTTGAGAATAAATTGATAGTAGCATTGTTATACATGCGCACTGGAAGGTTCATTGAATGCTGGGCTGCATAAAAATAATAAAAAAAGCTCTCCACTCTCATGATCGTCCTCTCTCAACCGCTAGCCAGAGATATAGTGTGAACCTCTGTTTTTTCACAAGAAAATATACAAGATATGGGAGAAACGGACATCGCAACTGTTTGTGATGGGAAAGCTTAGTAATTCACGGCTGATTTCATATTTAACGTATGGGAAAGCTTTTTATTCTGATAAAGAGATGTTGTTTTTGAGGAGTGGTTGGTCTTAATTCTCCATTTCTTATTGATTTCCTAAACAGAGGATGGCATAACCCAATGAGCTAGGGAGTTCTGGATCCTCACTTGCCGGGAACGACGTGCAGCTTGCCACTTTAGTTGGTCAAGTGTCCTTGTAGTCATATGTGTTTGCACATCAGCAGATCTACCGACGAATCACGTTAATGGGACTCTTGTAATATTGAATAGACGTCTTTGCTGTAGTAAAATAATCGTTTTCCAAGATTCATTTTTTATTTTAGTTTTATTAAGGGGAATCTCAGTTTTTTTCATTATTTCTTGCATCCTTTTGAACTTTAGGATTATAATCTATTCATTATCAATATTTTTAACATATATATTTTTAAAGTTTATCTCTTTAAAATATAATTGAAATTTTTTTTTTAAAATATTTATTTAAATATCTAAACATTCAAGAGTCTTCAAATCTATAAAAAAGACATTTTACAGGTACCAGTTAGCAGTTACCTTAGCTTACCAGGCACCAGGTACAAGCTAATAGCCACATTGGCTAGGAAGAATGGGTCAGATTGCTAGAATAAAGAGATTAACCGATTATCCAACATATAAGCCTTGCTCCCAAACTACTTGAATTTTTTAGGATTTCATTATTGGTGCCATTTGTGAGAATCTCAACAAAAAGCTAATTCTTTCTTGTTTTTCAAAAGCTTTTTTCATGGCTGACGAAGCCCCAACACAGTGGTAATCATGTCAGTGGCTACGCCAACTGCTAAGCCAACAGTTATGCCTGCGGTTACGCCAATGGCAACGCCCATGACCACGCTTCACGGCTATGCCTATGACTATACTCATGGCCACGCTTCACGACTATGTTGCAAAGCTACACCCATGATCTTTATGGCAACTTGTACATGCTAAAATGTGTCAGCATGTGTCACCAGGACTTATGGGGCTTTGATGATACACAAAAGGTGAGTTCCACCTACTACGCAAGCTCCACCTACAGGACAAGCTCTACCTACTAGGTGAGCTCCATCTACCAGACGAGTTCCACCTCCTAAACGAGCCCCACACTTTTAAAATAAATGTGTTTTGAGAATGAGAAAATAATTCCATGCAATTATAAGGGGAATATAAAAAAAATTAAGAAGAGAACTGCACAAAAAGGTGTTGGTGCAAATCCCGATTAAAAATCAGTAATGTTACCGTGAAACGATAATAAGTTTGTAAATGAAATAAATGATGAAAAAAGAAAGATGAAATTATCCCATTTACACCATCAATTGAGCATAATATAAGGTCTAAATGGAAGAGGATTAAAGAAAAAGTTAAAGGGGCTAAGTTCAGAGGCTCAGATTAAAAAGGGGCAAATCTATCACACTAGACCTTTAACTACTCTTTGGTGTGTGTGTGTGTGTGTGAATATTATT
>Ga0307511_10002737_pt1 | contig 18333 bp, 18 predicted proteins | sample 13_EM_MG_FD_200266 | JGI IMG/M metagenome (GOLD analysis project Ga0307511, IMG submission 200266) | Populus trichocarpa ectomycorrhiza microbial communities from riparian zone in the Pacific Northwest, United States - 13_EM | ecosystem: Host-associated > Plants > Roots > Unclassified | place... | reverse complement strand
AGATTCTTTGATCTCCCCACCAAGACCCTCGATGGAGTCTTCAACACGCCACTCAACGCTGTCTGGAAGACAGTTGCTCCTCAGATCTGTGGGCTCTTGAAAGCTCAGGAGGTTCGCTACTCAGCCATCCAGGCGGCTCGCTTCAGCACACTTGGCGAGGATGGGAAGAAAACTTCTGGCCCCGTCGTGATTTGGATTGCGGTTCGTCCTGCTGCCACCACCGCCGAGAAGGCACACAGTGCTTCCCAGGGCATTCTCGCTCTGCTCAAGGCCAATGGGGTTGAGGGTGTGGCGGTTGAATGGTACGAGGCAACCGTACACAAGTTGTCGGATTCATGCCCGTTGTAATCTTTCAAGTTGATCTGCATCTTGTTCACACTTCGATACTTTTTGCGCTTCAGTACTTTGTTCACTTTACACTTTGATACTTCAAGCTTCACTGCTTACCCCGATCGACCAAAACGGTCGTGCGCGCCTGGCGGACTTTGGACTTCTCACCATCGTCTCTGATCCCACGAATTTCACGGCCTCAAGTTCCTGGTGGCACGACACGATGGGTGAGTCCAGAACTCCTCCATCCAGACCAGTTTGGTCTCGAGGACAGCCGACCGACGAAGGAATCGGATTGCTACGCATTATGGATGGTCATTTATGAAGTGCTCAGTGGTCAAGTTCCCTTTGCGCCACTTAAGGACTTCGTCGTCATGCGGAAGGTCGTCGAGGGTGAACACCCAGGAAGACCAGAAGGGGCAAAGGGGGTGTAGTTCGTGGATGATTTATGGGGGATGATGAAACTGTGCTGGGCAACCCAACCAGCAAGTCGGCCAAACATTACGGATGTGTTCGAGTGTTTGGACCAGGTTTCAAAGACTTGGAAGCCACCCTCTCCTCAAGTGGACGAGGGTGTATCAGAGATGGTTGAGGATGATTGGGATATCACATTGACGGTAAACGATCCTTCCTATAATGATCCTTGTTTGACCCAACCCGTGCTGATCGCACTCCCGACCCTCTCCAGGATTGATTCCATAGGTCCCCTAAACGCATTCATCACAGAAGCTGGAGTCGCCCCCCGACACTTTGAAGTTCAACTAAGTGAAAAGCGACCGATGTTTCACACAGTTTTTGTAGTCCATAGTTTGGATTCACGAGACTACGAGCCCTTCCGCCCAGTGGGAAATAGTTATACCACCTTAGAACCACCTTCGGGTAGCGTAAAAGCTGACGCTGTAGCTCCTACCTCCGGTTTGGTCTAGGCCGAGGCAACTGATTCCCCGATGAGCAGTTGAATTCGTATTCCAACGGCCCCAGCTTTGAATTTTACCCCCCCCCCCTTTTGACGCTTTTCTTGTATATTTAACACTATAGCCATATTGGTACATTGTACATTGCCCACTGGAGCAATCACCATAACGGGACATTTACTCGATTCGTACGAAGCAATTGTACAGACAAACGGATAGATGATAAAGGTCAGATGTAGCAAGATATGAAAGGGTGATCAGTCGTAGAGGTAAGGGGTCAGCATAGTATCGCAAAAGGTGTGGGAGGGCCGTCAACCTTTAGATTCGACGGCAGAGCAATTCGATTTGTGTTTCTTCCAATCTTGCTTCTGACAAGCCGTGTCGCAGTACCTTTTATCGGTGCGCCTAGGGTGTCAGACCAGGTAGACGAAGGCGAAACCGGGGGCCGCTCACCTGACTTGCCCGCACTTGCACTTCCTTAAAGCGGCGCTGGGGTTCCCGCAGTACGTGCAACGATACAACACAACCTTGTTCGGGTTCAATTTTGGGTTCGCGCAATACGTATCTCTTTGCCCGCCCGGTTCGATGTCGAGATTCTCCAACCACGCCGTCAGCTCGTCCATTCTCCGTCCAACGTTCTCCGGGACCGGATTATTCTTCTGCTCATAATCCCACTCGTTGGCGAGCAACTGGCTGATCTTCATCACTGGGGGACCCCATTCTAGGTTCCCAACATCCATATGCTTAAGGATGCTTCGGAGAGCGAGGACGGGCTGGCTTTCCTGGGGAGCTATCCCCGTGATCTTCAGGAATTCCATTGCCAACTCTCGCTTGTCCAACACGGGCTATGATAACATGCCGTAAGGATTGCGTCCTGAGAATGAGGTATACAAGATGCTCACCCCGAAATCCGATAAGCTCATCTGCAGCTCAGGACCTTTGAGGGTGATCGTCATGAGCATGTACCAATCCACGACTTCTTGCATGTGGCGAGAATCTGGTGGGGCATTCGTGATGAAATCCTTGGCGTCCTCCATCGCGCTCGTCAAAAAAGCGATACCCAATTCCTTTCCTCCCCCTTCAACGTGGGGGTTCAATACGGCCTTGATCCCCAGATCTGCGGCGAACTGAATAGCCCGCTTCATCATAGTAAAGTGCACAAACTTGGCGGCTGTCCGGCACTGCATTCCCTTCTTGGCATACCTAAGCCCATCCTCAACATCCGATGTGAGCGTGAAGGGGTAGTAGAAGTAAGGGATGTGTGGACTGCGCGCCATGGCTGCCTTGGCACGGGGGAGGGACTCCCTGAGTTTACGAGTCATGATCAGATACTTGATCTGGAGAATGTCGGCCATGTCTAAGTCGGAAGCGTAGCCGGTCTCTTGGAGGGCCTCCGCGCAGGGGGGGAGGGCATCCCTCCATCGAGTGAACGGTAGACCGGTGTCGACGGTTTCCATCCTTCCCGTCCGTTCGTTGATCGCCTGGTAATAACCGTCGGTGATGGAGAACTCGGTCTTGATAACCAAACGGGCCAAGGTACGACCGAGATCTACGAGGTTCCTGGTCTCTACGGCTTGTTGCATGGCGGACTGGAATGTCCTCGTGGCAAGGACGGTGTTGAAGATGTCGGTGTCTTGGAATCCGTAGTCGACGATGGCGGCCTCGACACGGGGTTCTTTGAAAGCGCCCCTGTCATGGCTTTCGAGAAGTCTTCTGGGGTCTGGAGTGACATGGTCATCCTTAGCATCGTGATGATGAAGGTGGAAGAATGCCCCCATGGCGTCGCAGCGAACACTGAGGTCTTCGCATCTGAGACAAGCGGCAAGGAAGTTCAAGAGGTCGGGGTGTTTCAAAGCGACGTCCCAACAGTGCATGGTAGGAGAACCGAGGAGTGGGATGGCATGGGTGACCGCGAGGGCGGAGATCCACGGATAACGCATGCTCTCCAGGACGACGTCAAGCATGTCCTTGAGTCCGATTAGCTTGACGAGTTTGGGGTCAGGTGGCTTTCCAACGACGAGCAAGGCAGTTTGAACGGCGTGAGAGACTGTTATGATGGCCAATTCGAGTAGCTTTGCGTCAGACGTATTCTCCCGCATGAGGCGGACTAGGGTCGGTGTACATTTGGCGATCTCGACACGGGCTTGGGACCCCCCATGGTGAGTGATGTTCGCCAACGCGACCAAGGCCATATGACGTGTGTGCTTCTTTTCAAGCAGTGGTATTAGTTTCTTCAAGAAGCCTGAGTGAGACCGTCGTTCCCAGGTGAGCTTGTTCCATAAACGGGGAGGATAAGATAAACGCCGTGGCACCTTTTTCGAATAGTTTGTCCCTGAGAATGGAATCTGCGGACATTTTGGCGAAAATACCGACGACACCGCCAGTGATGTTGTCGGATTGGAGGTTTGCTTCGTAGAGTCCGCTGAGGCGTCGATAGATGTTTGGGAAATCAGCGTGGACCTTCTTGAGTCCACTCCTCGTGCCAAGGTCTACGTCGTAGAGTTAGCATCGGAAGAGAGAGGTCGAGGGAAGGACCTGCCTGGGAGTTGGAGAGTCGCGCATAGCAAGTCGACGATCTTGGCCCAGTCTTCGGCGTTGTCAATGTCGGTTACAAAGGTCGAGGGCGTCGGAGGGTCGGAGGAATTGGCCTGGGTACTCTTCTTGGGCCCTTGTTTGTTCCTTTTCGAGCCGGGGCCAGGCATCCTTGTACGGGTAAGCGATGTGGGCGGGATAAGACGCGGTATACCCCTCAATCACTGCCGGACCACGCCGGTTGTTTCTGCATTGACGTTTAGCGGCTGCAGTTTCGATCGAGCGCTCCTGTCGTGCTTCGACGTTGGCCATCCACTGATCCACAGCAGCGTGGGACCGCGACTAGGCGTCATGGTGACCTACCCGTCGGCGATTGACAGCGTGTGTGGTCACGGAAGGCGTCGGGGTCCGGAACGCAGGTGGTCTACGTGAGTAGCAGAACAGGCACCCCACGATTCCACCACCCACCCCCACGTCGGGAAAATCCGACCCGCTCATGCGAACGTTGCATCGCTTGACTGGCGCTCAGATCTTGAGGGGATGGACTCTGGAACCTCGTTGCTACGGAGGTCTCCCTTCCAGTACCGTGTCCGATATATGAACTCTCTCGCGCTGTGGTGTTTAGAAAACGGAAATCACATCCAAGTTCTGGCCATAATACAGCAATTGTACGAGAGGCGTTCCGCGGGTTCCGGGCTAGGAACTGCTAAGAATGGCTTATCCGAGCGTCGGTCCAGGGGTATTCGACGACTCCCGTTCTCCCACGCAAAGACTCTAGAAAGGTCTGCTCACTGAGACCCCCCCTGTCCGGCTGCAAGTTCGCCGCCCCTGCCCTCGCTGTCTGCGCAGCGGGCTTGGCATTTTGGGTCTCTTGTCCCTGTCCTTGCCCTGGGGATGTCGGCCTTGTATTTGGACAGGCCCACGCCTTCCTAAATCACGACTTAAGCCGCGGTCCTTTATTGACTTTGTCTGGTCAACAGCGAGTGTTTTCTCTTTCCAATTCGTCGACCGCTCGAGAATTGGTGAGGCTCGGAGCTTCCGGCCCCAACCTCCCCATAGCCTCGCCCAACTAGTTTACACGTTGTATGCCATCTACTATTTAACCGACCTACACCTTCCACACCCTGACAGACCCATCGTCTCCGCACGATGCCAGATAATTCTCGAGACCTTTACGAGGACACCAAGCGACCGAGTTGACGTCGTAAACGCCGTGGGCAGACGTCACCTTGGTCAGCACTCTCGCCTCAACCCCCCCATTTTCTATCCCCTATTCCCTCCGTTGAGATCCAAGCGAGCTGGGAAGCCAGGGGGTACTCACGGTGACTTGGTACACGATAATCTGCCCGTCACTGGATGCGCTCGCAATCCACCCCAGTGAACCGGCTTTTCCCTCCCCCCAAGCGATCGAGAATATCGTTCTATCGTGGTATCCCTCCAGAACCTGAGCACACTCCCATTTGTACTGCTCCACTCGCTTCCAAATCCGCACCGTTGTGTCATCAGACCCGGAGGCGATGTAGTTCCCATCTGGCGAGAATGCTATCGACCAGACGGTGGACGTGTGCCCTCGTAGAATTGCAACGCAATCCCAGTCGTCCTGAGGATCGTCTACCCATACCCGTATCGTGTCGTCGTAAGAGGAAGACGCCAAGATCTGGTGATCGTAAAAATCCATGCACACCCGAATACAATAGAATTGATTCGCTGACCTCTTCGCGAGGATGCCAGGCGACGGATTTGACGTCTTGCGAGTGCTCCATCAACACACCCATGCACTCAAAGTCGGCGTCCGGTAATACTGAGGCCAATCGTCAGGAACCCATGTCAAATGTTGATTGAATGCATACTGCCAACCTTCCCATACCCAGACCGATTTGTCCCTACTACAGCTCGCCAAAAGGGTTCCAGAAGCCGAGTATGCAACCCCTTTGCACTCCGTCTCGTGACCTTCCAAAGAACTAACGCACTCCCATGCTCCTTCTCCGTCTTCGTCCCCGACTTGCTGCCAGATCCCAACGTTTGAATCGAACGAGCCCGTCGCCAGAGTGTTCCCAGACGGAGACCAGGCTAGAGCCCGGACAGTCTTCGCGTGTCCCGTAGCGATCGAAGTATTCAACTCGAACTTGGGTTCTCCATCGGAAGAGGGCTCGCCTTCCGAAGGAGGAGAGACACGGTAGTTGTACAATCGTACCGTTTTATCCGCCGAACACGACGCGAGGAAGGGTTTCGTTGGGTTCCATGCGATCGCCCATGCCCGGTCTTGGTGGCCTTTTGAGTAGCAAATCGGTGTCCTGCTCAGTAATCGTACCACCCAAGGCGCCGGACGCACCAGGTAGCTCCGAGACGAGTGAGATCTCAGCTGGGGGTTCGTCGGTCATCGTGGCTTCGGAAAGAGCAGCGGATCTAATCTATCGGCGCTAATTTGCCAGTTGCATCTACTGACTCGGTGATGGAAAAAACACGGCATATAACTCTTTCCTGAACGAACACCTCCACACTGGGTGTGTTTCTCATCCTGAGGTTGGGTGCCCCCCCTCTGCATCTTCTACCTGTAGTTGTTGGCTTCGTGCTAACCTCTGGTCCGGACAGCATCACTCGAGTCACCCCATTCCTTCTCTCAAAACCCAAGTCTAGTCATCCAAAATGCCGATCCACGGGCTCTCCGAGTCTCTCTACCCGAAAAAACCAGCTCACTTCGACCTTGAGTCCATAATCCGGCCCAACATCCTAGCCTTGCATCCCTACCGGTGTGCTCGGGACGACTACTCCGAAGGTATCCTCCTCGACGCCAACGAAAACTCCCTTGGCCACTCTATCCACCCCGACGAAGCGGCAAAGAGGTCCGAGTTGGACGAGATTGAGGAGCTCGATCTGCACAGGTACCCTTCGCCTTCACATGAACCGATCAAATCAAGAATCGCCGACATCCGAAACCTCCCTGGCCCAGAACACGTTTTCCTGGGGGTGGGCTCGGACGAAGTCATCGACTTGCTAATCAGGATCATCGTGAAACCTGGAGGACAGGAGAAGATTTTGATTACGCCTCCGACGTATGGGATGTATTCGGTTTGTGCTCAGATCAACGATGTCGGAGTCGCCAAGGTCCCACTTGAACTAGAACCTACCCACGGAGAGGGAGGGGAGAACGGAAGGTTCTCATTGCAAGTGGACAAGGTTCAGTGGTTCACTCACCTGAGACTCGCCTCGATAACGTGAAGCGAGTTTAGGTCAAGGAAGCGATCGACGCAGATCCCTTGATCAAAATCATCTTCCTGTGTTCTCCAGGGAACCCAACAGGAACGACCATTTCCTTGCCATCTATAAAACAGATATTAGACTACGACAAATTCAAGGGCGTCGTGGTCGTAGATGAGGCTTACATCGATTTCGCAAACCCCTCTGCCTCCGCAACCTCTCTCGTCTCCGAGTACGCCAACTTGTGCGTTGCCCAAACCCTTAGCAAGAGCTTTGGTCTTGCAGCTATCAGGTCAGTGATGATTGCACTTCAAGCGCTTCTGGTGGGTGACCAGGGGACCTTCCAGGCTGGGAATTGCGATCGCCCACCCCGCACTCATCCACGTCCTCAACAACGCGAAAGCTCCCTACAACATTTCCACTCCCACGGCGTACCTCGCACTGCGAGCGCTTTCCCCCGAATCTCTCGGTCTAAAGCGCAACAAGGTCGCAATGTTGAATGCTTCTCGAGTGAAGCTCCTGCAATCTCTTTCGACAATCTCCGCGGTAGGCGCTCCCATAGGTGCCAATGAGGCCAACTTCGCGATGGTCCCCGTGCTGGACAAGAATGGGAAGAAAGACACCGGCAGGGCACAGGCGGTTTACAAAACCCTGGCAGAAGAGAAGGGCGTAGTTGTGCGGTTCAGAGGAAAGGAACAAGGATGCGAAGCGTGCCTGCGGATCACAATTGGAACAGAGGAGGAGAATGAGAAAGTCATAAGTAAGCTCAAGGAAGTCCTGGCGGATTAAAAACTGGGTATGACTTGAAGTCCGGGTCAAATTATACAGCATACATTACTATACCTAGAGGAATCTATTAGTGCGCAGGCGGTCCTAACTCTATGGATAACTCACGACAGCAATCCATCAACGAACCAAAACGCCTCCGCCACCTCTAACAAGACCTATCCTAGCAGCCAGCTGCCTCGCCTGCATTAATTCCATCCTCCTAGATCTCGCGAATAACAGCGCCAATGCACCAGCGGCGAAGAGGGCATTACACAGGATGAACTCGAAGTAGTCGGAGCGTTCTTTGGAAACTATCCGGCCACATGACTGCCAGGCTGGTGTTTCTCCTTTGTTTCCCGGAGGTGGCGGGTGACCGTCTTGTTGTTGTTGAGATGATAACGTAGAGGAGGACGGTGTGGGATCATCATCTGGGGCGCAGTGCATCAGCCGTCTGTTTCCAAACGGTTGACAAAACGGTTTGTGGAGCTGAGTCTGGTTAGCCGGAGGGAATGGGGTGGGCAGAGATCGTAAATGCGTACCGAATCTTCTGGACATGGCTCGCAACGACCGAAAGGTCTACAGATCATCTTAGTCTCGTCGTGTTCTGCGGCGTAAGCGGCATCTAGGAGCATAAATCTGAACGTAACCGTTAGATGTTACAAGATTACACGCCGTCGTTACTGACAGTAGGAACCATAAGATGACCGTGACCCGGGTCAACATCCTTAGACCAGAGGAAAGTTGGAAAGCGGGATGAGAGGAACTCCAAAATGCAGAATCCCCCACGTGACCCAGCGGCTCGATTGCGGCATCATGCGGAAATCCCGTCGGACAGCCTTCTGCAAAGTTCGCACACGTCCATCCTGCAAATCCGAAACCCCTTCAAACCAAACCACCAAAGAAAAAATAAGCAAAAATGTCTCGACGGACGACCACGATAGAGGAGGAGTTCGACGATGACACCAGTCTCCCTCTTCCAAGCCGAGCCCTACCAAACACTGGCACACGAGGAGCGATCCTCGAGGAAATCGGATTCGACTCTGATCGAGAGGTGGACGAGGATAACGGAGATGAGGACGACGACCCGGACCTCATGGAGTTGACCACTCAACCCTCCGCAACCGGTTCCGCCTCTCGTCAAGAAGGGTCCAACAGCGGCGACCGTCCAGTCGTGACAGATATCAAACCATACAAATCGTAACGTCCCTTTCCACTCCCCCTTGGGAAGATCTTTAATTCACTCCCTACATCACCACTCGCACCCACGTGTGCATTCGCGTACTTCCTGCTTGCGATACAGGTGGACGTGTATCTATCCCATATACATCGACGCGAAGAGGGCTTATGGGACCGGCGAGAGGAGGATCTCCCGCGCAAAGGCTGTCTGGCACCCTTTAAGCAAGGACATCGCAGAGGCTACGAACAGGTTGGGTCTTGGGACATTGCACGAGGTTAATAAGTGCCACCCACGGGATTGGGAAAACCCTGGAAGGGTTAGGGTGCAGTGGAAGCGGGATGGTCAACTCGTAAATCCTATGATCAAGTCAAGTGAGACCTCTCCTCGTTTCGCGTCCTTGTCTAGCTTTGGCTTATATGCTCCCGCTACCTATCTCCAGAGAGGCTGCTGTTAGAATGGGTCGCATATCAAATCCAACGCCTAAAGCCCGAACTCATCCCAAAAACTCCCTACACCTTCCCGGAACCTAAACTCCCCCCAATCCCCCACCCAAAACCGGTCGCCGGCGGGAAAGGCAAGCAGTCTCAACAACAGAGATCCAAACAAACCGCTCCTCCTCCGACGAAGGCGGGCAAGAAGTCGAATCCAGGTTGTAGGCTCCCCGTGCCTCCAGAACCTCAACCCGCTCTGAACAATCGATTGTCCACATACTCACCTGTCATCGCCGCGGGGATCCTGATTGACACCATCAAGGCGGGTATGAGTGCTACCGAAGGCGGCGGGGCGGGTGGTCCGGGCCCCAACCTCGGTGGAAAGGGGAAACGGAAGGTGGTTAGGGTGCGACAGTGATAGTCAAGTAAGTTATAAAGCTTAGAACTCAGAGGGTCAACATGTCGTTTGTATAAGTAATCAATGCCGTACCACACCAAACACCGATTAGCAACGGTTAATCAAGTCCATTCGATTATTAAGTCCCAAGGGTATACAAGGACAGTAGTGAGTATAGTTATTAGAAGGTTCCCTGAAGACGGATGTCGCTGTGTGCGCTTCCGACATATGCGGTGAAGGTGCCGTCCGGACGAACCCACGACTGCGAGGGCACATCCCAAATGCTGTTGGTACGGTCAGCGGTCAGGGAGGCTACCGATCATCCACATCTGATACTTACCTGAGGTCACGCTGGTTGAGGTTAAACGTGACGCTGGAACTGCTGCCACTTTGCAAGAACACCTCATCGAATCCCCTCAAAACCTTGGGAGGTTCACCGGCATTCGCGGGGAAGCCCAAGTAAAGCTGCGGGATCTCCGTTCCAGGCACCGCACCGGTGTTCTTGATCGTAGCGACGACTTTGATACCAGTCCCGGAAGTCGAGATCTCGAGATCGTAATATTCGAACGTTGTGTAACTCAGTCCAAAGCCGAAACCAAACCTCGGCTGGATTCCTTTGGACTCCATATATCTGTAGTCGAGTAGCAGTTTCTCCGTGTATTTGATCTGCAGTGGACGTTAGTGATCGACTCGAATGGTGGGCATTCACGTTCATACCGTCGGGAATCCGCCGGAGTTGTAAAGGATTGGGGCAGGGTAATCACCCTCGTTCTAGTATGTAGATTAGCGGGTGCAATGGATGAGCGGCGATGAATGACCCACGTCGGAGATGGCGAAAGGAAGCTTGCCGCCAGGATATCGGGGGTTTAAACCCCACAGCACGTCAACTAGACCGGGTCCGGTTTGTTCTCCCGGAGCACCAGCATAAATAATGGCTGTGATATTGGGATGGTTCGACCAGCTCAAGCTGCGGGGTATCATCAGAATCGATCACGAGGGAGAAATAAATCGAGGAGCGTACTTTACGGGTCCAATGGAGTGGATGACGGCAATGGTGTTTTTGTTGACGGCAGCAACAGCCTCAATCATCGCTCCACCCTTCCACCACAAAGCGAGGTCGTTTCTGTCGCCCATATTTCCAACCACGACGTCGTAAAACCCAAGCTCACCACTCATACTGTGATCCCGTTAATTCACAGTTGTGGAATGTTTGGAGATTGAAGTAACCCACGCGTTTGCAAAAACGATCGCGACGTCCTTTCCTCTCGCAGCAGCGACGGCAGCTTTGATATCATTCGAGAGTGAGGAAGTCACAACCCCGCTGCTGCCGACCTGACTGGTGATGGCGTCGATCGGGGGAACAACGTTGTCCAAACTGTATGAGCCGGATCCCCATCTGCGGAATGCCGCCTTAATAGATCCCATCTCCGGAACGACGTATGGTACGCACCCAATCGCCATGGTCCCATCGTTGCACTCATTGAGATTACAGTTCGGGGTGGGCTTCTTCGCATCCTGCCCGATAACCGCGACAGTCTTGGGTTGGCCAAGGGGTAGGCCGCCCGAACTAGACTTATCGTTCTTCAACAAAACCGCAGAAGCAGCGGCAATCTCCCGAGCAAGAGTGGTGTGAGCGCCTGTGCGAACGACGACATTCTGGTTGTTGGATCCCGATCCGTCAGGTTTTTGAGCGTCAAAGTTAACCGCGGGGTAAGCCTGGACGGCTCCCTCATTAGCTATCTGTGCCCGTTACACCCTCTAGGACTTACCCCGTCTTGGTCGAATCTGTAGTATGGGGTGAGTACGTTGGCCACCATCTGATTCAATTTCTTAAATAGGGGTGAGCGAACAGCCTCCATGAATCCTACGGGTAACACTCACAACCTGGCTAACGCTTCCCCCCTTGACGGCGTTTTTCAAACCGTTGTTGCCGTAGATCGCGCCACCTGCGACGTTGTTAAAAATGTGCAGCCTGGCAATTCAAAGTAACAACGGCACCTATCAAGATCCAATCCCCTGGCTGTCTGATTACCCTGGTCAAATCGAGTGTCCAAAGACAGGCTGCCACTTGCTTACTCCATGTCCAGACCAGCGTCAACATTCTCTTTCACACTGTCGTGGGTAGCACCCCAATCGCTGACAACGAACCCTAGTATTGGAATCCAAATTAGTGCCGAGAGGGAGCTCGGGCGAAGATTACGGAGACCAACCCTTGAAGCCGCCCTCCTTCCTCAACAGATTGGTAAGCAAACCCCCGTTGTGGCAGGAAGATGTCTGGTTGAGGCGATTGTACGCGCACATAACGGAGGCGACGTCGGCCTAGGAGGAGGTGGTCAGCACGTCCGTGATGGGACCTTCGAAATACCCTCTCACTTCGATACTCCGGAGGAATGGCCACCAGTATATCTCATGCAAGGTGCGGTCATCGACATCCGCGGACAAACCGTACCTCCAGTGTTCCTGGTTATTTGCGATCAGGTGTTTGGCGCAGGCCATCTAAATAAACTGAGCACGACATCAGCACTGATTTCGGGAAGGCACGTACGACGCCAGTGCTTTGGACGCCGATGATGGTCTCGTATGCACCTTCGCCGCTTAGCCAGGGGTCGGGGCCGAAACTCTCCCATGCCCGACCTGGTCCATTGAGGGCGCGTGGTAAGCGGGGATATCAGATCAAAGATTGTTGGACCATGCTCACCGGCTTTGGGGGACCTCATCTAGAACGTGGGCGAGGAGATGTCAGCGGGGGTAATTCGCACTGGCTACAAGTCAGAACGAAACGCACGATATCCATTGCAGGCCCGAGGTAAATCCTAGCGAGATAAATGCAATGAGGGTGATGAGCCGATCGACGGAGCGCGCACGAACCTGACGCCTTTCCCTCGGAATTCCTCACCCAACGCAACACCTCTCGCCCTCATCAGCCTACGGCTGAAAGTGGAGGCGGTGTTGATCCCAGTCGGGAATCCAGTTCCGCCTTTCGTCGCACGTAACCTGATCGAAGGTGTCAAGTGAACATTCAGCGTGTGTTGATAGGCGGCTTACCCCGCAGGCCCATCGTTCATGCAGAGGTTCGGAATGTTGAGGCGACTCACCGAACCGGTGTCACCAACACACCGAGATCCGAACTGGCCCTTGCCAATCAAGATCCCGAGCTTTTCATCGAGAGTGAGTTGCAACGTCGTAGCATTCGCGAGTGTCCGAGCCTCGTCCCAGGTTCCTGGTTGACTCTAAGCTTACGAGGTCTGGACCGGAGTCGCAGAGGGGATTCTTACTGGCTTGAGCGGTGGTGCATAGGAACAGAAAGGACAGGAAGAAAGAAAGGAACGGTGGTGCTGCCATGGTGGGGGGAGAGGGGGAAAACAACGTTGGGCGCACCGCAACCCGAACCAAGTTTTGTACTCGGTTCGGGCCATTCAGACGCTCTAGGGCTCGCACTTGGGGGTTGGTTGGGAGAACTGATGCCCACGGTACTACGACCCACGCGGTGCAGAGTGATCGAGATATTTAGACTAATCGAGGGGGCTTTAGCGGGAAGCAGAAGCTAAGTAGGTAACGAACATACATCCAGTCCCTGGAAGAGCCAACGCCGGCTGTCACCTGCGGCGTTTCTTGCCTTGGGTTTCCTCTAGAATGTTGTCCTTCCTCTCGCTCACGCGCTGCAGGAATTCGACCTTGCCGAGGTAACCCCCTGAACGACGGTTTGCTTCCAGTTCGTCCTTTGTAGCCGCACCGTCAGAGGTTATGTGCGCCTTCCAATCCATGGAGGATTTGTCGAGGGTGGTCAGCCTCCTGGCTTTATGCTGGGAAGATGTCGGCAATGATGGTAACACAAGCTTAGATTTCCGAGGTCCACGTGGTTTGGCTTGTGAATCCGCCTTCGTTGGATCAACTTGAACTGCGGCAGTCGGCAAGTTGGATGTTGCGGAGACCACATCCGCAGTGTTCTGATTCGGAGCCCCTGATTCGGAACATAGAGGCCACTTCTTTGCATCTTCGGAGTCCTCCGGGACCTGGACAACCTCTCTGTGGAAGGCGGTGGGTGTTCCGTTGAGAAAGGGGTTACCGGGGAATTGTGCTCACAGGACATCCTCTCCAGCGAAGCGGTACCTCTTCTGCACTTTGACCAACTTTGGAATGACGCCAGCATGTTGCGGCGTTTCTGCCGCAGTTGACTTGAATGCCTGCCAAATCCTGTCCTGTTCGCTGTAATATCGCCGTTAGTTGGCGCCCATAGCTCGCTGCTTCCACTGACACTTTCTTGCGCGCCTCCTCTTCCTCGGGGGACAGTTTTGGGGGACTCGTTCGGATCCGCTTGACCGACCTCCCATCATCATCCTCGTCCTCAGATGGGCTCGAGCCTACGGTAAAGCTGCTCATCAGCTGACAGAATAATTAAGAATACACATATAGACCATCGTTCTGAGGAGGACCAGGCACATAATCCGGGTCGTCTTCGGAATCTGAGGACATGGTGGTCTGGTGTTCGGTCCAGAAAAGGAAATCGGCTGACTAAGCGCACATGGGGCTGATAACCTGCCGCCATCTTGACATCGATGGGTTTCCATCCAACTCTCATCACCATGTCGCTCGAAACGAATGTAACGAGATCAGTGTGCAGAACACGGACAGGTTTTGTTGCTGTTTCCATTCTGCTCTTTGTCGTCGTCGACTGGACCAGCTGTCAGCGCTGGCTGTCGTCCGCTAATTTGCTCGAAGCGCAGAACTCTCTGTAAACAGGAACCGCATATCTCTAAAATTTTCTGTGGTTGACTGTGGTCACACGGTCGTTCGCTGGCCGACATCCGAGCCCTGTGAGCATCAGCAGGGAATCACAATCATCCCGACGACTCGCAGTGTCCCGACCTTTCCCGACGGCCGCCAATTTTTTTTACGTCTCTTTCTCTCCTTGTGCCAGCCAGACTCAATTGTGGACGTAAAACTCTTCCGTCCACGGAACCAGATCCCCCGTTTCGTTTACTGTTCGATTAGTCGTCCTGATCCGATCCTGTTCATCTCGTCTGACACGTGATGCGATGCCTGGCCCGCCTTCCTAATCGGGAAGATCCACTGGATTTCCAGCACATCTCGACCGAAACCGTCCCGTATTCAGCTTACACCTTTAAAGCTCGAGTCTACTCCCCTCTCGGATGCTTCCAGCTCAGCCCCCACCCACTCTCTCACCCCCACCACCACCCCCTCCCTTTCAACATGGTCCCCCCAGTCCTACTGGCACACAAGGCCCTTTCGACCACCTTCGAGGGCGTTAACCACCCCCTATCCACCTCAAAACTCCCAATACAACAGTTTCGTGGCATCAAATACGCGTCTATCCCTGCCCGCTTTCGCCAGTCGAAACTGTTTACCTCCTACTCTGCCCATACCAAAGCCACGAACCACGGGTGAGCATAAACCCCTATCTCGCCCGCCCTCACAGTCCCTCACTCACCTGCTATAGTCCGATATGTCCTCAGCTGAGAAACGTCAGCCTCGAGAGCGAGCTGCTCGGCATTGTCGAGAACGAGCTCCCCAAACAGTTCCTGGCCCAAAACGAGTTTGAGTGTCTGAACCTCAACATCACACGCCCTGCCACTGCAGACAAGAATTCCCGTCTGCCGGTCATGGTCTGGGTTCATGGGTTCGTAGATCATTCCCTCACTTTGCCTACCTCGATCTGATGCGATGGATGTCGTCAGTGGTTGGTCCCGTGGCTCTGGTGCCAGCTGGCTACATGACGGCGGGGCATTTGTCCAAAAGAGTATCGAAGCCGGAAGATCCGTAATGATGGTCACGTTCAAGTACGCGTCTTTCCAAACTCCTCTGGGTATGAATGGCTGACCACGTGTATACTCCTTCAATCAGCTATCGAATCGGTCTCTTCGGCTGTGCCGCTAGCCCCGCGCTCCAAGAAGACAACGAGTCTGCTGGGGACCGGGGGGTCGGAAACTACGGTAGGCCCATCACATCTCTCCCACCCCACCACCTCCCTAACGCGTCCGATCCAGGCCTCCGTGACCAGCAGGTACTCTTTGAATGGATTCACCGTTTCATCTCCGAGTTTGGTGGTGATCCCTCGAACGTTACCCTCTTTGGCGAATCCACCGGGGCCGCGGATATCCTCTGCCATCTGCACTCTGCTGCGAACCAAGAGAACCACCTTTTCCATCGTGCCATCCTCCAGAGCCCATCGGTTGAGTTCAACGTTCCCGATGTCCACTCTGCTGGTGCTAGCCTCGCGCGCACATTGTCGGGCTTCAAGGCCAGCACTGCGGAAGACCTGAGGAAGCTTGGCCTTGAGAGGTTGATCGCAGTGAGGCACACGCTCAGAGCTACAGACGATGGCCACTTCTTCCGTCCACACTGGAAGCAACACATGTTCGGCTCAGACCCCAGCCACGACGTCCCCATCCTCGATGATCACACGACGTCGATGCCTTTGCAACCTGTCATCATCGGTGATTGTACCATGGAGTCGTCCCTTTGGTCGTTCCCAGTTTCATATTGGAACGCCGCTGGAGTCGTGCGCCGTATCCGTGCCATCTGCCAATCCATGCAAAGGGGCAACGCCCTCCTTCGTACCTACGATATCAGCACATCCACGCCGGAGGACGAGCTGAGTGAACGCATTCTAGATGTGATAAATGATGCCAGATTCGCCTACCCAATCGACTGCGTCGCCAACGCCCTCAAGCATGCCCACGGTTCAAAGGGTGTCTACCGATACATATTCGACCAGGAGAGCCCGACTCCCGGCGCCATCCCCCACCATGCCGCCGACCTGGTCTATCTGTTCGATAACGTTCCCCTGCCCACCCCCGTCAACTCCCCCGACATTAGTCACTCAAGATCCCTTACCCCCGAACTTTCGTACAGTGACGAGGAAGATGAGGAGGAAGACGACTTCACCGCTTTCGAGCAGGAGGATATCCACTGGATGACCCCAGTTGTTGGCGAGTACGCTTACGCTCGTGTGAAAAACACGATCCAGGAGCGTTGGCTCGCGTTCGCCCACGGCCAAAAACCGTGGAATGAGGGAAAGGCCTACGTTTTTGGACCCGAGGGCGAAACCGGGGAGCGCTCATGGAGTATCTTCGAAGGCAGGCGGCGGACCCAGACCTGGCACCAAGCCTTGGTCCCCCTCGGTCTCTCACTAGTTCAGAAACTCGGCGAGGAGCTCGGAAACGGTCCCCAAGTTGGCAGCAAGGGGTCGTTCTAAACCCGATCCAACTGCTCACCATACCCGAGGTTCATCCGCAATCTCACACGTTCATCGGCATGCGATCGCCTTTCAGTTAAAGTTATTGTTGTATGACACTTATCTCTATAGCATTCCCCCCCCTTCCATGCTCGGCATCCCCCTATCCTCTAGTCACCGTACGCCGACTCCCCTCATCCTCCGTCCGATTCTAGTCCCACTTGCTCTCTTGTGACGCTACATAGATATGTTCTCTCCTGTTACTCGCCTGTTGCTATCGCTCCCTGGTGGGATTCACTTGCGTCACGTCTCGTCAATCTCAATCCTGGTCTGTTATTCTTACTCACCATCATGCACTTTTACACTATATCCCATTCATGTATTACTGCCGTTTCATCCTGCATCTCGCAATGAAATCCGCCTACACGTTTCTGGTCTTTAGACACACATCTGGTCCGAGTGTCAGCAGGTCACGGTGATAGGCTCAAGGTGGCGTTACGGCTACTTCCTCGCCAACCGTGCGTGGCTGACCGGATCTTTACTAGTCACTTCTTCGAAGCCCCATTTGCTTCTCATTTGTGCCGGATGTAGTTACGGAATCTACACGGGCAGACGCCCAGGTGCGTCTACGATACCCTTGGGTGGTGCTTACCAGTGAGAGGTGTGGACGTGGTCGCCGGGCATCGGGGAATGGAAGCGAAGATAGCTGGCCGTGCGACTCTCCCGTCTTCGTTCCTCAACCCGACCCGGACGCATGCTTCACATCTCCGGCTTACGACACAGCACGAGGCTGCGGATACGAGAGCCACTGACCACATCGATTACATGTGCGGTGCTTCGATAAGGTTCACCGAACGAGGGCCCGAATCCACATGTTTCGTAATCCCAATTGAACAAGATAGACACCGGAGCCATCCTGGGAATTCAGCGCCAAGTGTTCAGACGCTCAACGGTCCCCCGTCTCTCGCACATCGCCGTGTACGAGAGGACTGGAGACGCCGTTTCCTTCATTGAGGCGCTACAGTATAGGGGGTTGCCGGTGGCTGTTCCTGGAATCCTAGCCCCAGTTGCAAGAGATTCGGACGTGCGGCCCAATCCCGCTGATTGGCCTCAACAGTTTCATTGTGGAATAGGTAAAATCTTCCGATAACGGTCGGGTGGACAAGTCTGTGGGCGCCCTCTCAAGACCTCTTGGACGAAAACCGTCAAGTATTTGGGTTTCGGGTGAGCGTTTCTGGCTAATTCCTCTCCGTCCTTGGGAAACGAGTGTTTCTAGTAGCTCCCAGACCTTTTGTGTGGTTACCAAATTTTCTTGCTTGGAGCCTTTTGCGGCGCACATTCAGCGTTGGAGATCGTTCCCTTTTGTTGCCTCAATAAATAACTTGAAACCA
>Ga0307511_10002736_pt1 | contig 18335 bp, 13 predicted proteins | sample 13_EM_MG_FD_200266 | JGI IMG/M metagenome (GOLD analysis project Ga0307511, IMG submission 200266) | Populus trichocarpa ectomycorrhiza microbial communities from riparian zone in the Pacific Northwest, United States - 13_EM | ecosystem: Host-associated > Plants > Roots > Unclassified | place... | reverse complement strand
ATAAAATGTTGAGGGACAAAATTGAAAGAAAAAAACAAATTAAGAAAAAGATAAAAAAAAAGAGCAATTAGAAAAATGATGACTAAATCTAGAAAAAAAAAGAAAAAAAATAAAATGTTAAGGGACAACATTGAAAGAAAAAAAAACAAGAAAATGATTAAAAAAACAATAATAAAGAGAACGAGTGCCATATTTGATATAAAAACAAAATCAAATCAAATGGAAATTAATGAAAAAAATCTTAAAAAAATCCAAAACAAAAAAAAGAACAATCAAAAGAAAAAGGATCATAATTGAATTTTTTTCTCCATTATTTTTTTATAAAAATAATACAAATTTTACTTTTCAACTGAATAAAAAATCAAGCGATTAGTTAGGGAAAAATTATGTCCACCTGTTTGATTTTTTTTTTGTTGCTATTGTTTTTTTATTGAAATAATATCATTTTTATTTTTGGTATAATTTGACCTTGGTAACCCTGATCAGTCAACCCAACCTGTGACTCGGGGCATGAAGGAGGTCGACTCCCAGGCCAGGTTTTAAAGCATCATAAAAAAATAAGGACCAATTATGAAATGAAAGTCCAATGAAATTAAACAATGAAATCAAACAACAAGTGATTAAATTGTCAAAAAAACAATTAATCAATAGAAGAATTAAATTGCAATCATATGAATGATGATTGCTAAAAAATCAAATAATTAAGGATTAAATCAAAAAATAAATTTCAAAAAGTTGATTCCAATAGTTATTCGGTAATTACATTGTATAAACATGTTACAAAGACTAGAAGACTCCTGGGCCATGTTATAATTGTAAAAAAACCAAGGTTTGAAAAACCAAAAATACCCCTTGCCCTTGGAGAAAAAGTTGACCCCAAGGACTATTTGGTAATTACAACATGAAAAAAATAAAAAACTCAAAAATACCCCTTAGACATAAGCGTTTTTTATTTTTTATAAGGTCATAGGTGTAATTATACTATGCAACAAAATGAAAATTACTAGTTCACCTCTATATTTATTTTATTTTTTTGATATTTTTAAGAACAAATCATAGTAAAACACCGATGTCAATTTAGTTGGATGTGAAATTATGTTTGCTGCTGGAGTCTTCTTATAAACAAACCGAAGTGCGTGTACTGATCTAGAAACTAGAGAGTGACTATGACCATGATGTTTATTCGAAAGACAATCTTGGACATCACATTGCTACATGTGTTAAGAAACAAAGACCGGCGTAGCTACAAGAAATAGATACAAGAGGGAACGTATCTTAACTTTGATGTGAAAAACATTTACTAAAATTTTAAAATATCAAGCAGGGTCAAAGTCAAACAATATACACAAAACAGGTCAATTCAAGGATTGAAAAATTCATTTTTTTCAAATTTCAATATATTATTTTGACACTCCTTTATTTTCTCTTTCTTAAAATGTGTGTTTTTTCTGTATTTAGACTCATTTATTATTATAATAACGGTTATTTTTTAAAATAATTTTTACTTTGAAATATATTGAAAAATATTTTATTATTATTTGTTAAAATTTATTTTTAATAACAACACATCAAAAAGATCGTGACACACTAAAAATAATTAAATTAAAACAAAGAAAAAAATGAATTTATTCAAATGTATTGTTAGCATTTCCCTGTTTGAAACTTGAAAATGAGGAAGTTTCAGCGCAAATCAAAGAAAAGGACGTACCGAGAAATATATTCATCCCAAAATAAGGGGAAACATTGGACAGTGAAGTCTTGCGAATCAAATACGATGCTTACGTACGAATATATGACCCATACGCATGCACACACACAATTTTATTTTATTTTATATAATTAAATATTAACATACATTTGCTATTTTGAAAAGGAACATGCTTTCAAGGTAGGTGACATGAGAGATTGAAAATACAGAGAATCCTCGAAGTCCATGTTAGCCGCCATTGGCCGTGTCTTGTTTTTGACCGTGACCACCGTGGTTTCCTTTTGAAAGGAGTTTTCTTTGTTTTTGTTTTCTTAATAATGATGACAAATATTTTTAAATCAATTTGCATACCAATATTGTTGGACAATGTTAAGTGTATAATTCTCACTTTGACTTGATATTTTAAAAAATAAATGATCTCGAATTAAAACTTTAAAATAAAAAAAAAATGATAAAGAAGTAACAAAACTCCTTATAACCCTCGAAGTTTTCCATTTGAGCAAATGGTTTATGTATGTACTTTTTTGACTTAACCTCCCACAGAGTGATTCAACATAGGAGAAAAAGGGGGGGGGGAGAGAGAGGGAGAGAGAGTTGCCGCGTATGCCAAGGCGGATTAGTTTCGCCGCGTCCGCAGTTTGATGACAATCAAACCGGCCTCAGGTTTCCCTTTACCATCTCAGGGAAGGACCCCTGAACCTGTCAGCTTTGACTTGCAACTTTATAAATGCTCGGAGGAATCACCCTTTGCCAGCTAATTTATTGCAAAAAATCTCCAATGCTCAAAAAGTGCTAAAGTGTGTGTATAATAATTAAAATCAACAAAAGTTATTATTTCTTATGAATACACCAGGTAGTCAGTGTAAAATTATATTAAAAAAGAATTTGATTTTGATACATGAAAACTAAATGTAATATAACTTTATTATTGAAATTTAAAAAAGTAAAAACGAAAGTGAAGTTATTATTATTAATTTTTTTTTTATTAACGTGGGTGTTTAGGCTAACTTGCGTGTATCTCGACTAATTTCACGGACCCTGAAATTAACGACCATGTAAGCCTCCAATAGATATCATATTAGTAACTACAGAGCTCGAACCTGAAATTACAGAAATATAAACTTTTTATTTTCAAGTTTTTACTATTAGGCATGGTTAAGAGTGAAGTTATTATTTAATGGCATACACATAGAATAACCCAAAGAATCTGACTAGAAACCTCCGTCCGCAATAAAATATCATGAAGATTAATTTATCAATATACCTCGAAGTGAAAAATAAAAAATCTTCGATATCATCTGATCAACTTCTTTTTTTTTCACCGAAAGCGACGAGATTAGAAGAAGATGAAAGATGCTTGAAGGCTTCGTTTCGCTACTAAATGCTCTGTGGGCGACAGTTTCTTTTCCTAGCGTGTATGCCTTTGTAATCAGCCTAAGAATGAAAACCACTTGTCAAATGTTCTCCTCTTGCTTACAGAAACTAATGATATATATTCTTCATCTAGAAAGGGAATAGCTTGAAATGCGAAATACATGAAAGGTTTCTTAGATACATGGATGATTTTGTTACGTGTTCGCTTATATAAGAGGAAATTTCAATAACATAAATTTAGAGGGTATAATTTAACTGGTTAGGTTCTAAATTTACTTTCTAGAGGTCATCAATTCGAGTTTTACAAATCTCAAGGCCACTGGAGACTTACATGGTTATTAACTTCAGGGCCTATGAAATTAGTTGAGGTACGCGCAAGTTGATTTAAACATTCTCGTCAATAAAAAAAAATTTCACTTTAATAGCTGGAGAAAAAAACGTTTTGTGTTGCTAGGGATACGATGACAAAAAAAGGAAAACAATTAATTATATACAGATCGAGAAGATAAATTTGAGCTTGAGTCGGTTAATTTGAACAACAGAGAGGATACTTGAACCACCTTTGTCAATGACTTGAATAATTAGTTGACAGTCTACACGGCTTATTTTTCAAAATCGGCTAATGAAATGATGAACATCGAAAAAAATATTTCAAAAAGATACTGCTATATTATATTTACTCTTCCTTATATATTAAGCTGAAATTTTATATGTAGATCTATAACTATTTACGTAATTAACTGATGACAGAGGTTTTTTATTGTTCCAGTCAATAGAATTCCTCCAACCTAATGATTAAAGCCTTCTCTATTTTTTTTTTTTATTATTACAGAGATCCTTCTATTTTTATTTTTAATCGTGACAACATAAAAAAAATGATATGTCACAACTGACATGAATACATGATCAAACTAGCTCCCTGTCATGTACTGAGTTGAAACTCGAAAGAATTTCTGTTGTCTTGAACAAATAAATTTTTGTTATTTAAAAGTCGTGACTTGGGAGTAGTCGTCTACAAATGGTTATTTATACATAAACCCATGCTCTGTTCTCGTTTATTTACTTATAATCGTTTTACTCTGCATTTCCGTGGGCGAAGCGAGGTACAGAAATAATGAACACAGCCACTATTGCCTTCTCCTAATTGTCTTCGAATATATTTTTTTTAGAGAATAGAAAAAACCAAAAGGGGAATCACTTCATCATCTGTATTCACACCTCCAAAACTAATAGGAGAAGGCAATTAATTAATTAATAACCAGCTCCCCACTAGCTAGCTATAAATACCACGACTTTCTCCAACCTCTTGTCCAAGCAAACCAAGGCAGACACCTCTAAATCTTTGAAGATCTTTTGTCTGTTCTCAAACCCAAACAATGGTGCTCTCTAAATTTTTTTCCCAGTCCGATGTCTCTATGCACTCCACCTTCGCCTCTCGCTACGTCCGAGAGTCGCTGCCAAGGTATAATACGCAATCATCACCTAATTTGTTGCTGTGCCTTGCGTTCCCCTCCTTTTTTTTTCTCTCATTTCTACTGCTATATATATGCGTGTGTGTGTGCCCGCGGGTGCTTGCGAGCTGGAACGTATAGGATGTTGATATATGCTGGCGGTTGATATATCATGATATTTGCAGGTACAAGATGCCGGAGAACTCGATACCGAAGGAGGCAGCGTTCCAGATCATAAACGATGAGCTGATGCTTGACGGGAAACCGAGGCTGAACTTGGCATCTTTCGTGACTACTTGGATGGAGCCTGAATGTGATAAGCTTATTATGGACTCTATCAACAAAAACTATGTTGACATGGACGAGTACCCCGTTACCACCGAGCTTCAGGTCACCCAACCCTCTCTTTAAAAATTACTTGCATACTATATATAGGTGTATTTTTTACGAGCTCTGTACAGAGTCCTTTTTAGCATCCGATGCCCAAAGCAAGAATTAGCAGAGAGTTCGTGCTGGTGATGCATAATTTTCCTCTGTTTCCAATGCAGAGATGCTACACCAGCGGACACTTTCCCATGGTTTACAAGCCTGTTTTTGTTTTGTGGTTTTAACTTTTAAGGGCAGTAAGGCTCTATCAGTTCTATCAAGACCAGGAAAAAAAAAATTATACTCGGAACTTTTTTATATTTTTTTAGGAGGCAAGAGTTTATTAGTCTTAGGGAAAGGATGCATGCTGATTTGTTTTCGCTTTTGTTTTGGTTTTCTTAGACCATGAAGTCAGAAAGCTGAAATTTGACTTTTCAGCTGAAACTCTTCCCTGTCTTATGGTGCTTTGGTCAATATCATATCAATTAAATTAACGAGCATATACAGAGGCGGTCAATAGACTGGGAATTTCTGCTTGCAGAAGATCTACGCAAACCATGAGCAATAAAATAAACGGACTGCTGGGAGATTTTTCAACAAACCTTGTCTCTCTATAGTCTATACCATATCATTTTCAAACAATTTTTTTCTAACACCGATCACACAGTTTCTTGACGTGCTTATTACTAAATCGTGGGGTTGGACAAATCAAAATGCGTTTAAATAATAGAATTAATTTGACTGACACAAAATTACTTGATATTTATGTGCAGAATCGCTGTGTGAACATGATAGCACACCTTTTCAATGCTCCCTTAGGGGAGTCTGAGGCTGCTGTCGGGGTTGGCACTGTAGGGTCATCAGAGGCAATAATGCTGGCAGGCCTTGCATTCAAGAGAAAGTGGCAGAACAAGCGCAAGGCCGAAGGGAAACCCTGTGACAAGCCTAACATTGTCACTGGTGCCAATGTTCAGGTATGACCCTTGATTCAATCCTCGCATCATTTTCCCCTCGTTTCTTTTCTTTTTTTTAATAAAAACCATATTTTCTTCTTTGTATAATAATTTAAAAGGCAGCAGTATAAACACCAGAGACAGATTAAAAAACAGAAGTTATAAGATCGAATCTTTTTTGTGATAAAGAGGAGGCTTGGGCACCTCCAAGACCAGGGCTCGTTATATTGGGCCGGGCTATAGCGTGTCAGCGCCACCAGGCAAAAGAAACATGAAAATAGCAGTCTATCAGTCAGTCCATATCATTTGGGCATCAAAACTTTTCCAATAAAATGCAATTCCATATTATACTCGCGTAGATTAATCAAGGTTTATATATTTATTTCTAAGAAAAAACGTTGCTTTAATCTTTATAAATGCAGATGGGTTTTATTTTTAATTTTTAATTTTTTTATTATCTATGTATGTATGTATGTAGGTATGCTGGGAGAAATTTGCAAGGTACTTTGAGGTAGAACTGAAGGAAGTGAAGCTGACCGAGGACTACTATGTAATGGACCCAGCCAAAGCCGTGGAACTGGTGGATGAGAACACAATCTGTGTTGCAGCCATCTTGGGTTCTACACTCAATGGAGAATTTGAAGATGTCAAGCTTTTGAATGATCTTTTGCTTGAAAAGAACAAAATCACTGGGTACCTATCAGTACTAGATCACAATCCTAAACATAGCTCATTAATTAGCTTGAATTACCTTATATATATATATATATATATATATATAGACACACATAAACAGTGCATATCCTTTATATGTATAGAGTAACATTGCCGTAATTTAATTTTTTAATCCTATGCTTGGCAGATGGGATACCCCAATTCATGTTGATGCAGCTAGTGGTGGATTTATTGCACCATTCCTGTGGCCAGAGCTTGAATGGGATTTCAGACTTCCATTAGTGAAGAGCATAAATGTCAGTGGCCACAAGTATGGCCTTGTCTATGCTGGAGTTGGGTGGGTTATTTGGAGGAGCAAGGAAGACTTGCCAGAGGAACTTATCTTCCACATAAACTACCTTGGATCCGATCAACCCACTTTTACTCTTAACTTCTCAAAAGGTGATTGCAGTTTATTCGAATATACAAGGCATAGGAACTTTCTTACACCTTAATTAACATGGAGTTCTATCGCTTTTCGATTTCAGGTTCTAGTCAAATCATTGCTCAGTACTACCAACTAATCCGCCTGGGCTATGAGGTGAGAAAGCCAATAGGATAATGTAATCCCATCTCTTCTAATAAGTTATTATTCAACAAAAGAAAAACTAAAAATTTTCCGTGTCGTCATCAGGGGTACCGAAATGTGATGGATAACTGTCATGATAATGCTATGGTGCTAAAAGAAGGACTGGAGAAAACAGGGCGCTTTAAGATTGTGTCAAAGGACATTGGGGTGCCTCTCGTAGCCTTTTCACTCAAGGACCAAAACCGGGGACACAACGAGTTTGAAATAGCAGAAACGCTACGTCGCTTTGGCTGGATTGTGCCAGCCTACACCATGCCAGCAGATGCGAAGCACATTACCGTGCTTCGTGTTGTTATCAGAGAAGATTTCTCCCGCACCCTTGCTGAGCGACTTGTGCTTGACATAACGAAGGTTATGCATGAACTTGATGCCCTCCCTGCGAAACCCTCATCTAAAATGTCTATCAATGGTAACGAGAATGGAAAGATTAGTGGCTCTCTAGAAGGAAAGAATGGCACTGTGGTCAAGAAAACAGCCATGGAGACGCAAAGGGAAATCACTACTTACTGGAAAAACTTTGTCATGGCCAAGAAGTCCGACAAAAATAAAATATGTTAGATCTGCCTAGCTACTGCGTAGCTACAAATTACAATTTTCATTGAGAAGGATCCCTTTTTAAATTTCTCATGCTTTTTTTTAACTGACATGATAAAATTGTTTGGTCTAAATATTTAGTCCTGTTTCTAGCCCTTCATTTTTCCACGAAGGGAGTTTGTAAACCTTTACGGCTACTCTTTACCTGCAGTATTCTACTATTGCTTAATTGCTTTAGTATTTGATCCGTCGATTCACTTCAATTTGATTGCTGACTTTATATTTTTATTACAAAATTGAGATCGGTTACTTCCAAGTAGTGCTATTTGGGTTGCTTGCTTTTTTGTTTTTCTTTCTTTGGACTATTTTGTGTGCGCTTTTCTTGGCTGAATAGAGGGCTTCGGCCGAAAAGTGAAATCGATTTATATTTGAGCACAATACACTGGTTCTCATTAATTAAAAAAGGGAGTGATTAAGCCCAAGCACTATAAGCACAAAAGCCTACAGAGAGCTCTATCTAGCTCAGGAAAACAGCGCAAAAAAGGAAGAAATACAGATCAAGCCCGGCCTCATAAAATTAAACCCAGGGAAAACCAAGGAGATTGGAGAGATCTGACAGAGCGTCACTTCCACGAAAAAACATTTGTATGGGCATGTTACCCTGTGGTTCTTGATATTTTATATATATATATATATCATTAAAAAAAAAAGAACTTCATTGCATACGTATGCCACACGCAATTTTGTAATATAGAAAGCACGGAGGAGCATATCATGGAACTCTCAAGTCTCAATCATGTTAAATGTAATGATAATTCCCAAGCCTCAATTCTTCCGTTCACACTATTTTGTATCTAACCCTCCAATCGAGTTGCATCATCTGTGAAAGGAGGAGAAAATGCTTGGATGAGAAAGAGAGAAAGAAAGGGTATTCTAATTGTGGAAAGATATCTTCTGTGTCAACAATAGAGGCTACTGTTTCTCAGTGGAAGTGAATCAAATCATTACATTTTGAAAACAATATTCAGGCACAAAACCGCATCCTTCTTCCACGCCTCCACAACCACCGCACTATCAAAAGATCAGGAATTTGTAGTGCCTATATATATGGGCTACATACTCGGTAATGTATGTAGCAATTAGAGTGAAGTTGCCTTCTTCGAGAATAGAAACAATGAGTAGCAACATGAGAGCCTGGGTTGTGGTTATGTTAGCTTGTTTGGTAGCTTCAAATGTTTTCATATGTGATGTTAATGCGGCAGGAGAGTGTGGGAAGACACCAATTAGGTCAGCAGCGGCTAGCTTGAGCCCATGCTTGAGCGCGGCAGGCAATGTAAGGGCCGCTGTGCCACCGACTTGCTGCTCCAAAGTTGGTTCCTTGATCAAGACTGCCCCGAAATGTCTCTGTGCTGTATTGCTGTCACCTCTGGCAAAGCAAGCTGGAATTAAGCCAGGAATTGCCATCACCATTCCAAAGCGTTGCAACATTGGAAACAGACCAGCTGGAAAGAAGTGTGGAAGTAAGTGACAGTATTTACAATTTGTTTCGAATTGATTTTTATTATTATTATCAAAATCACTATTTCCCCCTAGGCGTCTTGCCCTCCTCATGTTTCGAAATTGGTAGATTAACACTAAAATCAATAAAGCATTTTTCTCCTCGTCTCAAATTTTTTTCCGTTTTGATTCTAAGAGAAAGCCTAATGGTCATGGACTTTCATCAACATGTCAAGTAGCTTTATCAGTGAAGTAGCTAACACTAGTTAATTTTGAACTAATTTTAGTAATTTTCTTACAAAGAAGAGCTTAAATCTGAAGTTTCTGGGAAGAGAATACTATCAACTCAGTTACAAGTTAGATCAGAGACTCATTTTAATTTTTGCGCCTCATGAATCACTACTGCTTGATTCATATCAGCAAAATGGGAGTGTCATTAGTAAAATTGGCATGAAACGAGCGTGCGTTTAAGAGGACGCTACAGGAAGTTCTTGAGAAGGACATGCATTTCGACAGGGCCCGTTGCTCGATTCCTTGCGTGGGCTTTATGCAGCAGCAGGATCACTGGAAAGCCAAGATATCCGAACCATTTGCTCTTGATAAAAACAACGGCTAATCTTGCTGTCGTCTCTTTGCAGGGTACACGCTCCCATGATGAAAGTCCAGAAAATAGACAGGAGGGAAGTAGCAAAGCCCACATGAGAAGAGCTGAGATTGTGTTAATAAGAGCTGCCATTTTAGGGTCATGTTCTTCTGTATAATCATTGACCCAGTAGAATCAAAGGCGGCGGCGGCGGCAGTTGTTTAACATGCCGTCTGTATCTTCTTATGTATTCTTCAGCTTTTGCAGTTGAAGTTTGTCTTTATATATTGCTTACAGAATCTGCTATCCTTTCGTTTCTTGGTTCTTTTTTTCCATTTACTCTCCCCCTTTCCTTTTTATGTTGAAAAATAACAATAGTTTTGTATGGAAAGACTCAATCGAGGATCTCTGCTATGTCAGGGATGATCGAGGATTTATATGAGATTATTATACTTGAAATCTGGTCTTAATGAGCATCAAACTTAGAAAAATATAATGATCAACATCCAATCTCCTACAGCTAGTTTCAATCCTAGCCCTACCTTCGGGTTTGCATGATATCATGAGCAATATCAACTTAACCTTAAAAAATTATTTTCAATTCGGTTTTTATCTATAAAATAATTAAATTAAAATTTTATAAAATTTAAAAATAAAATTAAAACTAGTTCCAACTAATTAGTTTTGATTTGATTTGATTTAGTTTGATTATTTTATATTAAAAACCAAGAACTATATTGTTTCTTGAATTTTTTTTTAGAATTTCTAATTATATGATTGGTTTCGGTTTGATTTTTTGATTCATTTCGATATATTTTTAACTAAACCGGTTTGGTTTAGTTGAAGTTTTTCGATTTTAAACTTGTGAAATCGGAACCGAACCAAACCAATTTTTTTAAAAAATATTCTTACCAATTTAATTAATTTTTTTCATGGTTTGATTTTTTAGTTATTTTTTTTTTGTTCTCTCAATTTAATCTATTTTTTTTTTATCACCTTTACTTCGAGCCCGACATACAAGATTACAACCTTAGAGAGAGATGTAAAACTGTTCGATTTCATCACGCTACCAAGCATTCAATTCAATTTTCCATTATATTATACATTCAATTCAATTCCATCATGGCCCACCAAGCATTGCCCCAATATATAGTAACAAAACAAAACCAACCAGAGGGCCCTTTTATGAAAACAAAAGAAAAGGGTGAAATATAGCTGTCAATGGGCCTAACGCCCAATTACTTTCATGGAGTCTATGAGCACATCAAGCCCAGCCCACTGTCTCTCTTCTTCTGTTAATTTATGTTCGTCACTTTTAGATTTTTTGGCACACGCCACCATAAAAAATAAAAAATGTCATTCACACACCAAGTGAACTTACTCTGCTGATCTTCTCATTCTGTCTTTTTTTTTTTTTAGTTGCAGTAGGATATTACCTGACCAATTTTCTGATATCAAATTTAAGAATGTTTTTTTATTCCATTATATATTTTATGAATAAAAAAAATTAGATGTTAAAAAATATTTTATAAAATAATATGAAAAATAATATATTATAAAGACTTAAATGGTGGTGGTGGAGTGACGGCAGTGGTTATAATGGTGGAGTAAAATGACGACTGCAATTAAGATTAATTCTAAACGTCTTTTTGACATAATTTTATAAGCTAAGAATATTCTATAACAAATTAAAAATTAATTATAAAACATGTTACGTTAATTATTTCTTTTTATAAAATATTACAAGAAAAAAAAATACTCTCTTAAACTCATTTTAATCGGCACCTGCTTGTTATAAAAATTAATCTTGTCGTGGTCGGAAATTCCATCTCTGCGGTTTGATCAAAACTTCAATCATCAAATATACAAAGTTTCAAATCAAATCAAGCCCCTAGAAGGGCGTGGCCCCACACTTCTCATCCTCAAAATCCTTACGCCGGCCCCCACCAGCACGCCAAAGAAATGGACCCACTAGCAAAAAAAGCCCAACAGCAAATAAATAAATAAATAGAGTGGTGGAGGGAACTGATCTGACCCACAATTGGTGAAGGATGTGTGAAAAAAGTTCCACAAAGGGAAAACGGTTGGCAACAACAAGCACCGGAGGGGAGAAGGGGGGGAAAGGAAAAAGGAAAAACAGAGAAAAGAGAAATGAAATAGAAAAGGATGGAAAGCTGAAATTTGAATTGTGTGTCTGAGCAGGGGTTCTTGTTCTCTCTCTCTCTCTCTCTCTCACTCTCTCTCTCTCCACCGCACAGACATTTACATGCACCAAACAATAGCAAAATGATAACCTTCGCCATAATTCGGTTCTGGCCCCCCACCATGATTAACCCTTACACGTATACAAACACCAGGAAATAATACAAAAGAGCGACCCCATTTCCCATATCCCAAGAAACAATGGCTTTTCTCTTGCTTGCCGTTGACTGAATGCTGCTTCTAAATTCATACTACCATAATTCTTACTCTTTTTCTACAAACACGACGTCAATAAATAGCACCCATTTGCATCATTCTAGTGTAAATGGCTCGCCAGGACACCAGGTCACCACTGCCCCATGTGAAATGATCGTGTGTCAAAATAACTATACAGAGACAAAAATACGGGCTGGTTTTGAGCTTCACTCCATGGCTTATTACAAAAGCATTGGTGGTGCTGGCCTCTCTTCCCTAGGTTGGGATCTCCAAAGCCTCGGAGTTCTCAGAGCGGACATGTCTTTAGGTACGTACGATGCCTGATTCTGCTTTTCTTTTTTTTTTTCCGTTAATTATTTGTTCCTTTATACTACAGTTTTTGTCCACAACGCTTATCTTGGGTAATTTAAAGCCTACTCATGATGTGAATAACGTGTTTATGTCACTGCCATGGATACAAGAACTTTACCATTTTTCTCTTCTCTAGAGTCTGATTTTTCAACCGGGTACTTAGAAGATGCTCTGCTTGAATTTAACGAGCCATCCAAACGAAGACGCTTGCTGTTGTTCGCTACTGATCATGATGATCAATCCGAAAAATCAAATCACCTTCCAGAGGTAATTTATTTCACAATTTGAATTTAAATATAATGTATAATTAGCTATATAGGGGTTTAAATCTAATAATATCCTGTGCTCTTTAAGATATAAGGTTCATAATGGTTTAATATTATATAATGAGTGGTTTTTAATGTTTTGCGTACGAGCAGAGCAACTGGAATGAAGAAAACTTTGACGACTGGGAATTAATGTCAGAGAATTTTAGTTGCATGAGCCACATTACTGGTTTTCGTGGACCTTCCGGTATGATTTTTAGCTGCTTGTATAATTTGTTCTTAAATAATGTTACATGGATGAATTAATAATGTGTATCCTTATTAAATATTATGGGAGCCGGATATAATTTGCGTTTCTCTTGATTAATATTGTTGTAGATGAGCTCGTGAGCACGTCAGTGAGCAATACTAGTGACGAAGCAAATGTTATCTCTGAGATAACAACACCAGGAGAGAAAATATCAGCCCCGGAAACTCTTGATTATTCATCATCATCTTCTTACAAAGACTTGGCTGCCACAAACTCCATTTTTGAAAAAGAAAACTCCCCTCATTCTACTGGTATCTCCCTCTCTCACACACCCAGATAGATAAGCTTTTTTTTTTTCCTTTTGTATATTAATTATGTATTGTCGGTTTCCATTTCTTGGGTTTTAGGGTTAGCTGGGTATCCTCGGGGTTATTTTTTTGTTTCCTTTTCTTTAAGAGAATTATGGTTGAATTATAAGGCTATTGTTAACATTATGGTTAGTTTCTTATTATTATTAGTGTTTTGTGCTTTAGATGATCATGAGAATAAGAGAAGGAAGACGGTGGCAACAAGGGTGGTGTATCCATTTGCACTAGTGAAACCAGGTGGGGTAGAAGGAGACATGACCATAAACGATATCAATGAGAGGATCTTGATGCCACCGACAAGGCCGGTAAGACATCCGGTAGGGGATTTTGCGTGTAGGCCATGTGTATCTGCTGATGGCCCAGGTCTTTCTGGCAAAGCTGTAGTAGCCCTTACAAGAATCCACACGCAAGGGAGAGGCACCATCACTATTATTAGAACGAAAGGTTAAAGAGGAGAAGTACTAGTCCTGCTGCTTATTTCCTGTGCTTAGGTCATGCGTTGTCTGTTTGAATTGTATAGAAAATGATATGCTTGTAAAATGGTTTTCTTTTACAGAGTTATAGTCAGTATTTTCTATGTATTGGCAGGATGGCCATGCTAGTGCTTAAAGGTTGCTGAACGCAACAACGATACAACATTTTTATGGTCTGAACTCAAATGGAAGAGTGTAAGGAAAAAAGTGAAAGGAAGAATGGAAAAGAAATAAGAGAGAGAAAAAGCAAAAGCCATGTCCATTATCCAAAACCAAGAGTGGCAATCTTATCTGACAAAGACACTCGAGCAATGCGTTCTGCTATTCTATTTGGCATGGTCTGCTACTACTGCACTGGTCCTATATATCCACGAAACAATGGCAGCTCGGTGCTATCATGCATCACCTCTAATATTATACTTAAATCTAAGATTCTTAACAAATATCTTCGGGTTAATTAGCTTTCTTAACCAATCCACATTTCCTTGCAAATCATCAGTACAATCTCTAAACTTATGATGTAGCGTTTATTTTGGCTTCTGTTAGGTTCTGAATTCTACACAACCTACCTTCTATAACGCGCATATATATATATATATATAATATATGCGCATGCATGCTTTGAAGTGCATAATACAAACGATCAATAGGACCATTAGATTCAAATAATAATAAAAAAAATTAAATTTTTAGGCTGATCGGCAGATTATTATACTGATACTCAAAACATCAACATTGGAGAAATCACGATGGGTGGAAAAGGGGGCCGGTATGATTGAGAATTAAGTAACGGTTCCTTACCTAATGTGTATATTACATTTTCTTCAGCAATCGGAATAATTAACATCTGATCTTTTGACTTTATGATAGGAAAGAAATAATTGGACTGGTTAAATATAATTCCCAAATCTGAGTGCCTCTTGTATTATATATATATTAGTCTATTATTCAAGTTTAATATCAACTCTTTCTTTATAAAACATGGTCAAAGACATATCAGATCATCGATGGCCTCTCTTCTGTAAACATATATTAAAGAACAATGTAATCAATATCTCAACTTATCAAGTTATCCACACCCATATTCTTTATATTTTAGCTAGATTTTAGCTAAAAATCTTTTTGTAGTGGATATATACAGATTTCTAAGCCAGACTTGGGAAGATAGGTCAGTAGCTTATAAAATTCATAGAGGGCTTCAATCATTCGTCAAGTATGATTGTGGTCGTTAGCTAAATTCTTCTTGTGCTATTATATCTTATTTCTACCTAGGTCAACACCTACCACATTCAAAAAAGTAACGAATGCCAATACAACAGGCAACATCTGGAACCCCTTCCAATGACCTAACTGTCCCAATTATCTCTCGTCACAATTTGTAACCTAGATCACCACCCTTAAATCCCTTTGACCTCCGAATATCAGAATTTGTAGCAGCATTAGAGCGGTGATGACTTGAGGCAGACGAACACAACTAGCTGGGGACACTTCACAGCTAGCTGGAAGGCAAAATTCCCACCTCAGTGGTTGGAATTTAGTGGGGTGTGACAAAGAGTGATGTCGATTAATAGGGTTTTGTCTCTTTATCGCAACAATGATCTCTATTGGTTGGGTGAAGAAGCTTGACTTTTATAGGCATGTTTGTTTTCATTGCAAAAAGACCTGATTAAGGTAGACCCCTGTTAGATTTATGCCCATCATGCCTGCTAATTAACTGTCTGCTTAGTTTAAATTTCAAACTTTTTCTTTGTTCTGTCTGAATGTTATGCCTGTCCAATGAAATTACAATCTTTCTAGTAATCTATAAGGTGTCAAATATTCAAGTAAGAAGAGATATTTTGGCTTTTGAATTGTAGATATCTTGCGTGACACATGGAAAGGGAGCAAGTACCATATTTTCTTGTGACTTGTGATAAAGTAAAATGTGAATTTCATCAGGAAAAATGGTTTATAGTGTCAATAAATCTGTTATAATTAAATTGAAATTTTATTCGTTTTTAATCCACTACTGCAGTCATGAGAGGAAATCTTCTTGTAATTTTCTTGATCTTTAAGATCAAGATATTTTGGATCATACTAAAATTGTATCCTTTTCCAACATGTCTTCCAGACAATTAGTTCATAATTGAATCTATATATACATTAATTTATGAGTTTTTCTTAAGATCGATTTTGTATTAAGTTCAAATCATGGATGATAATTTAAAAAGAATACTCGTTCACCACTCCGAACTAAGCATTTGAGAATAATTTTCTTCAAGACTGATTAAAAAAAAAGTTGTTCAAAGCATGTAGCATTGTTCTTTTTTTTTTCTCTCTCTTTATAATTTAACTTGTCAAAAGGAGAGGTGGAAAAAAAGAAGAAGAAAAACCTAGGTATACGTGAGAATATCTTCGGCTTTCTCCTTTTCCAAATCCCAAACGAAGAGGATTTGATTCTTTTATGATTTTGTTATTGCAATTGGGATTCACCCACGAAAAATCTCTCAGGAAACAATAATAGTGTATGTTAATCAATCACCTCATTTTACTTTGTCGATCGATGATGTCAAAAAGGCCTGCCATGATGACAGATCAGTCTTGGAGTAAATGTAAGAAGGCCGATATGTGCTAACTTGGGTCCTAAGTATGTAACAGCTTCTCCCATGAGCACAGGGGGCCACTTGATGGTTTTCTACTTAAGCCCAAACACTTAAGGGTAAGAAGCCCAATACTCGGGATATGTTTCGAGACCATAGAACCTCGTTCGATCGCTTGTCCAAGGCTGAAAAAAATTGAAGGTTTCCGGTCTCTGCAGTACAACAGTCCCCGAAACTCTTCTCTGCGTCTCACGTTGATATCCTTAACCCGAGGACGGGTATCTCTCGAAAGCTCTTGCTGCTTCTTATTATGTTTTCTATCTTGTTTTTTTTTTTTTTTTAAATTAGCTGAACTGGATTATGTTTGCCCGCTGAGAAAATGTATGAAATGCTAAACAGCTTAATTATTCGCTCCACAAAAACTATCTATGATTCAATCAAAACTGGATTTGAGACTTAATTTAGAAACCCAAAGCTTGAAAAAGTTGTTTCGCTACAGTAGCTCAGGTTTCTCACCATTACAATCTCGGGTGACATCGTAGAGATGTCTCCTTTATATATTTATCTGAGGGTGTTAGTCCACTTGGCAGTGGTAATAGTGCTCCGAGCTTGGTAGCAATGGCAAATTATTGGTCAAGTCGGAAAGAGATTGAATCTATGTCAAACAAGATACTGAACATAAATTAGTTATTACTCATTCATGTAATATGATTCGGCGGAATTAAATGTTACACGTAATTGATCCAGATTCAACCCGTCATCCCTAAACTTCGAATTTCCAATTCAGCGCGCGTGCACACACACTCGTGATTTGGGACTTGATTTCTTCTCTTTATTTCACCCTTTAGAGTCAAGTTTGGGCATGTGATGGATAAAGGTGAATCTGATTAATTACCTCCCATTTGGATTCCACCAGAATCAAAGATAACGGAAAATAACTTTCTAGATAATTTTCACTTTTCCGCTTTAGTTTTTTCCCCAATTGTTGCTTCCCACGTGGCAATCAAAATGGCTGCATGGGTTTTCAAGGCCCCCGCCGGAAACAGAGTCTACTTCTAAGTTGTAATCAATGCAACAAGTCGGGAAAGAGAAATTCAAATTGCAAATTATTGTCATCAGAGAAAAATAATCAACGTTACAGGGGATAAAATATTTGAACAGGGTTCACTGTCCAGAGCATTCCTCGTTGAAAAACAGGACACCAAGTTCATAAGAACCTCACTGGTCCTCGAGCAAACAAGTTCAGCAAAAACTTATCTAACATCTATCTGTGACCCCCAAAACCTCCCCAATTGTTCTTCATTTCCAAGCACTTTCATTCCCGGGACCGGAGAAACGAGTGATATTGCTTTCCTTCTATAACTCCCACGATAGACCCATTATTAACTAATCAATTCACTTTGAAGACTCATTGATCATTATACCTAGCTAGTAGCTAGAAATCGAAAAACAAAATGCAAAAAAGGCCTCAGCAACCAAGTTAAAGAAACGGCTCTCGCAAAAATCGAAGAAGTAACGAGAGCAAGATGACATCAAGAAGAAACAGCCCTTGTTGCTGATGAATGGAAGAGGCTCTACTTTCCAAAACAGAGTCCCAAGAAAGAGGACATTTTCTTTAATGAATCCTTCAGAACTTGGCCTCGTTTAGGGATCAAACGAGGCGCCAGAGGCAACGGTGGAGTTGGAGCCGGCATGTCGAGTGGCATTGTCAAATGGTGACCTCGTTTTTGTTTTTTTTTTTTGTTTTTTTTTTTTTGTGTGTTGGCGGCTGCTGCTAATGGCAATGGATGGTTCGGCGCAGCAGATGGACAATTGTTGGGGAGCTAAGAGATGGCCGACATGAGTTAAATATGTGAATTAA
>Ga0307511_10002735_pt1 | contig 18338 bp, 14 predicted proteins | sample 13_EM_MG_FD_200266 | JGI IMG/M metagenome (GOLD analysis project Ga0307511, IMG submission 200266) | Populus trichocarpa ectomycorrhiza microbial communities from riparian zone in the Pacific Northwest, United States - 13_EM | ecosystem: Host-associated > Plants > Roots > Unclassified | place... | reverse complement strand
TGACCCCGGTGGCGCGAGACGATTATTTTTTTTTAATGTAGAAAAATAATTAAATAATAATAACTCATTTAATTCAGGTTAATTTAACTAATATATAATCTGGTATATGAGATTAAAATAACCCCACATAAAAAAAACTTAAAAAATCATAAAATTCAAGATTCAATAATTTAATACCAAGTGATAAAATAAAAAAAAATAAAAAAAAAACATCAAAGGAAAAAACTCAGGTTCACTCGGCTAACTTGCAATCCGCGTTATGAGATCGATATAAAATTAAACTGTTTAAAAATAAACTAGAAAAAGAATTGAACTTGTATCAATAAAAAAAAGTTGCAAAAAAAAAACTCAAGATAGCTTGATAAAATCACGACTTGTGATAGCTCCACTTTGAAGAAAACAACAAAAAATCACAAAGCTTAAGGCACAATAATCTAATCTCATATGATGAAATTAAAAAAAAAACATTGAAAAAAAAAACTCAGGTTGCCCGGGTTAACTTGACTAACTCATGACCTGCGACATGGGATGTGGATAAAAATAATAATGAAAAAAAATATCTAGAAAAAAAATCAAAGTTAAATCAGTAAAATAAGTTTTTTTTAAAAAAATCTATAACCTAATATCAAACGATAAAATTTTTAAAAAATACTAAATAAATGAACTTGGTTAACTCGACTATCTCACAACTAGAGATATGAAATTGTGATAACTCCATGGGAAAAAAAAAATGAAACAAATAATAAAGCTCAAAATCCAATATCCATTAATGAAATTAGAAAAAAAATAACAACTTAAAAAAAAACTTAATGTTAAATTAGGATAATTTTTGAAATCGGTAACTTAAGTCACGAGACCAATTTTGGTATAAAAACTAGATGAAAGAAAATAACTAGAGACTAAATTAGAAGATAGAATAAATTATGAAATGGATAAAAATAGGAATAAAAAAATGGAGATCAAAATAAAATAAAATATTCAAGGGTAAAATTGAATAAAAAAAATCATGAAAAGAATTAAAAAAAACCAATTAAAAAAACAATAACCAAATTGGATAAAATAAATAAATGAAACAAGATGTTCATGAACAAAAAAAAAAACTTCAAATAACATTTTAAACAAAACAAATAACAAACAAAAGAATGAAGACTAAAATTAAAATAAACAACAACCAGAGGATATATTTTATTTTTGAAAGGGCCAAAGAGAAAATCAAGGTGTGAAGAGAGAAAAGAGGAAGGAAAATAAAAAACATTCACGGGAGATCAATCACACCTCCGTTGTTGATGCATGCCATACCACCATGTAGAGGACAACGTGCCATTTCCAATGTTGTCGTGGATGATGAGATTTGAACACTGAAAAATACCGCACATGTCGTCCAAATAGCTGGCGCGTGCTACGCACTCACAAGTAACATAATTGTCCCTCATTTGAATAGACCATACCGAAAAAAATATATGGAAAAGACCCAACTGACCCTAAACATCAATTTTATTTTTTAGAAATGTAAGGTATTATGGTTATTTTGTTTTGTATTTGAAGCTTAAAAATACTAAAAATCTCTTATACCCAGCTTTATTTTTAATTTTTTTTTTAACTTTTAAGGGTATTTCAATTATTATACTGTTCATTTTAAATGTAAATGGACTTATTTAACCCCAACTAAAATAATAATGACAAATAAATCTCATTGAGAATACATTCACACCCTAATACCATGTTATTTAAGTTTTTAAAGAAAGATTTTTACTATAACTGGGTACTAGTGCATAGTAAATAATTGAGGCATGTTAATTTTTTTTAATCGATAATCAATTATAACTTATATATATATATATATATATATTTGATCATAACTTAGATATTTAACTAATTAATTATTGCACAATGAAAAATAATTAAATACATAATCTCTTGAGGAGCGCTAAGTATCCTCATTTGAAGAATGTTTTCTTATTTCATTGAAATTTGACAGACACAGGTTTTTTTTTAAAGAAAAAACCTTCAAACACGCATTACATCATAGGTGGCAGGGGTAGGGCACGACACGCAATAAGTAGGGGTGGGGTTGGACTGCAAATATGGCAAGTCTTGGAGGAAGGAAGTAAAATAAAGAAGAATCTGCTCTTTTCCTTCTCTGCGCAATTAAAACAATTCCCATTCCACTAAAAAACCCTAATTCTAATTCTAATTCTAAACAAACCCTTCCTTTTCCTCCTCCATCCAGGAAAAGGATAGGGATAGGACCACCACCACCACCACCCTTCTTTCCTCCCTCTATAAAAATCACCACAAGCCAACCCTTCTTTTCCACAAACACACACACCCCAATCTCCAAGCCCATCCTATCTCTCCCTCATCCACATATAACTCCTTCAACAATGATCTTATAATCCCCTCTCCTTATCATCTCTGTTTTCCTTCTGGCATAAACAATTTTTATTTTTTTTCTTTTCCAAATGGCTATCCCCTGTCCATCTATTTTTGGATCAGAAATGGTACCCATTGAGTCAGGAGCCATGTCTCCTCCTCCTTCCCCATTAATTCTAACCCAAGACGAGCTCAAAAAAATCGCCGCCTACAAAGCCGTCGAGTTTGTCCAATCCGGTATGGTCCTCGGCCTAGGCACCGGCTCCACTGCCAAACACGCCGTCGACCGTATCGCCGATCTCTTACACCAAGGCAAATTGAAGAACATTATAGGCATACCCACCTCTAAAAAAACCCACCAGCAAGCCGTGTCCCTTGGCATCCCTTTATCCGATCTCGATTCGCATCCCATCGTTGATCTTGCAATAGACGGTGCTGATGAGGTGGACTCGAATCTCAATTTGGTTAAGGGGCGTGGTGGGTCTTTGCTTAGAGAGAAAATGATCGAGAGTGCTTGCAAGAAGTTTATTGTTATTGTTGACGAGTCTAAATTGGTGCCTCATGTTGGTGCTAGTGGTGCCATGCCTGTTGAAGTTGTGCCATTTTGTTGGAAATTTACTCAAGATAAGCTACAAAGTTTGTTTGATTACGCGGGGTGTGTTGCGAAATTGAGGTCTAATAATGGGGGTGAAGATGGCGAGATTTTTGTTACTGATAATGGGAACTATATCGTGGATTTGTTTTTCAAGAAGGATGTCGGGGATTTAAAGATTGCTAGTGATGCTATTCTGAGGCTAGCTGGGGCTGTGGAGCATGGAATGTTTCTTGATATGGCAACTACTGTTATAGTTGCAGGCGAGCTTGGAATCACTATCAAGAATAAGTAGATTGAGATTTAGAAGATGGGTGTTTCACAAATTTGAAATTTTTGATGGGGTACTAATCAAGTTGGAAAATTTGACTGCTTTGTTATTGTAACAGTATTGATAGAAATTGTGCTTTGGGGGGAGGTTGAGGGATCCCTCCGTAATTTTTTGTCAGAATTTTATTAGGAGAGATGGTTTAGGCTTTAGGGTTTTAGGATTACTTTAGCAGTTGAATAATCTAAGCTTATTGAACGTCAGCTGTCATCTCATGTTCTTTTCAATATAAAATTGGCCCTCCTTTCCTGTTGATTGTTTTAGTTTTTCATATTCTATGTATTTTGATATGTTTTAATTGACTGGATTAGAGTCATTAGGCTTGTTGTTAAAACAAAGGGTTTCTGCTCTGTGCTGTTGAATATGCATAACTGTTGCTCTGTGATTGCAACTTGGCAACAATATGTAATACAGGGTGTCTAGTCTGTGCCGTTACTGTAGTGATTGAAGGGGCAAAACATACTTGTTTTTTCATTCAGCAAGCATTTGTTTGGCTAATTCTTGTCACGCCCCGCATAGGTTGAAGGATGAGGAGTATATACTTCTGCTGTTGGAGTGCAGTGCTTTTTGTGTGTTTTTCTTTTTCTAGTTAATGGTTGCGCTGAGCTGTTTGAAAGAGCTATTTTAGTGCATGTCTTGAGAGGCAGAAGCCCCATTTTTTAAGGTTGCAAGCCGTTCACTCTCGTTAGCTAGTTTGTTACATGGATTTCATGCACGTTGCGAGGTTACTCGAACCGATATAAGCTCACATCTTTGTTCCTCCATAGTTGAATCTGTTGGCCGTTTTCTTTTTGTTTCTGTTATGAATATAAACGGCTGTTTTAGTAAACATGGTGAATTCAGGTAAGGTTCGCTGACCCTGTTCCTGGTCTCATAAATCCTGTCTATAAGTAGTTAACCAACTTCTTGTTATATTTCTTTAGAAGTGCTGGATATCACTTTGTAAGTTGTGGACTTGAAGGAATTTGGTATTCTGGATTGGATTTTGGTCTGGTTCTCTCGGAAAAATGATTTTGGTTATGGAGTTATGATCATGGACGTTACTTTATGCAATCGCTCTGATACATTTCATTCACACGTGCTACTTGATGGAGTTACACTATGCCGTTGAGGATCATCGGTGTGTCAATAATTTCTAACAAGATATGCATCCTACTTGGGATGCTTCTTGGATTGGTGGTGTTCATAGAGAAACATTATGAACTCTGCTAGTTGAACTATATCTCATGTTCCGCTAGTGTTTGTTAATGTCAGTTATAAAAAGGAGCCGCAAGGCCGATGCTTATAATTAAAGAGCAGTTTGTCCCACAGGCTTACAAAATAATGGCGAGGGTGGATTAATTAAACATAACATCAGTATATTGAGTTCTAGACTTGAAATCCAAAAGTAAAAGATTTCTGAATGGAAACACATGTCGGGTTGGTTTGTTGAGACTAGTTGGCTCTCAGAGGGGGCTATTTTGGAGACTAATTGGCTAACAGGTGCAATTTGAATTGCTTTCCTTCCCTACTTTATAGCTCAAGGGACTAAAACTTCCTGCAGACCAGGCATTAGACTAAACAGGCTATTTTGGTGGAGAAAAGAGCCCGGGCCTTATCGATTTTTTCTGATTTATTCCAGAACTACCCAGGTATGGATGGACCTCAAATTGTGTATTAGACATGAAAAGTGAGGATAGTGCTTCAGTTCATCGTCCCTGCTTTACTAATACAAAACTGGAGATACATTTTGCCTATATTGTGTTTTTTTGCATATTGGATGATCAACGGTGATTCTCTGGTTGGTGATGGAGCTCGTATTAACATACCTGCGTTCCTGATAGTATGGATGTGGATGCTCTTGCACTACAATTTCTGCCACTCTGAAAGATTACTGAGAGTATATACATGGGATTATATCACTTTGAAAGGTCCTCGAGCTTAGTCATTGTACTGTAGTTACTTTCAAGGGCCCACTAATGGAAGAGAGCAGTGCGCACAAAAACATCCACAAGAGAGTGGATATGACCTTATGGAGTAACTGGGCTTGGGTTCATAAAGTTAATGGCCATTCTGTTTCCAAGTCATATACAGGCCTGTTTGAGGGTCCAGACATAGTGGTTTCATGACCATGTCGACGTACCAATGCTGGTGGGTAGGTAGGTGGGGGGGAAAGGGATTTACTGATTATTAGGATCTGATGCGTTTATGAGCCTAAAGTCCTTGAAGCAAATTTCTACTAACAATCACTGAACTCGCTTCCTTTGTGCGTAAGAAAAGAGAAAGGACAACCTTCCAATTATCAGATGCTTATAATTTTACTGTTCATCTGTTGAAAAAGACACAGATGGAGCCAAAAGCAAATCTTGATAATGACATTGATGGAATGATAAAGTTTAGTGTAGAGTTTGATAAAGGTAGGGAAATGCTTTTCAACTTTCCTTTTTCTTTTTAACTTCTCTCAATTTTTGCAGAAAAGATAATAAAGGAACTTCGCAGATAGTAAGCCTCTTATTGGTCCTTTGTGGCACGAAAGAAATGAAGGAAGCAGCATTGAAGACAGTATTTTGGGCAGAAGAAAGAGCAAAAATGTGTGCTTAAGGATGCAAAAATGTGTCCTTTGTATATATGCATGTTAATTATTGGGATCAGTGAAGGTAAAGAAAAGCAAGGACAAGAAGGGAGGGAAAAAAAATGCATTAAGGACCCTTGAACTGTTAATAAATTAACACCTTAAATTGGAATTCAGGAATTCATCCCACTTGCTGCACAGGCAAAAGGAGATATGATTTCATCCTTCATTATTTATCATCGATCGTTCTATCCTTGCATTGACTTTAGGACAGCCTCATCTCTTGGTAATAATACAACATGGGTTTAATTTTGGAGTTGAGGTTGGAACTTGAACCTCCATGCATGATTTATAAGTTGCAGTCAAAATCCATCCAGACCCTCAAATCTTATGATCACTCGGTGCTGTGTTGATGGGTTCGTAACTCAGTACTTTCGTAAAACAAGAGAAGTAAGAAAAGGGCGTTGCAAATGGTAAGAAAAAAAGGAGGAAGAGGGGTTTCCTCCACCATGCAATCCTTAGTGGACCAAAAGTTAAAATGGAAAATAAACACCAATATTCGGCGGAAAGTAATATTTAGGTCATGCAAGCTCTGCAAGACGACGTACATTCTCACGCACAACTTGCCTCTCTTGCTCCTTCAGGGAGCACCGAAAGGCCCTTTGTTAGGTTTGCAAATTGCAATGCCCCGTAGACATGCACCTTTATACGTTGCGTAGTTTGGTTTAGACAGCATAACATATATATTTATAATATTCAAAGTATTCTCCCTGTACTTTAGCTTCTACAAGACTACTAGGTCATGTTCTTACATGTCGGTAAACGTTAATTTTCCTTTGACAGCAACAAGAGGCTCCAAATTAAGAACAGTGACTGAACAGACATAATCCTATATACTAGCTAGTTAATTTCCTTAATTTATTTTGATGATGAAGATTTGTACACACGAACCGGTGGTTAATTGTTTTGCAGTTTTGCTACATGTGTGACCTGCTAACTTGTCATGAACACACTCAGCACCAAGTCACATGTCCATGGCTCCAGAAGAGACCCAGATTCAGACGAGGCAGAAATGATGACAAAAGATGCGCACAGCTCAGCCTCTCAGGCTGGGGATGTGGACGTATAAATTGGATGGTCTCCCTCTAGACCAACATGTATCTTGGCTATTATTCACGCTGCTACGAAGTGCCCCCGAAATGATCTCACCTCCCAACCAGAAATGCAGAAAATTAAAATGGGAGAACGTAATGATTGATTGGTATGGAATTACTACAGTTTATATGGTAAATATAATAAGATTTTATGGTAACAAATTAAACTAAATTGATCTTTTAATCTCTTCTGGTTAGTTCGTATAATCTTTTAATGATCTTATTTGAATATTATTGATTAGTTCTAATTATTTCATTTTTTTTACATTATATTCTCTAATAAAAATCAAACCAATTTTCTTCACTATATCTATATATAGGATCAAACAAAAATACGCAAATTACTTTATTTCCGTACTATATCATGGATATTTGGGTGGTTTTTAGAATAATCTGAAGAACGATAATGAAAACAAAAAATAATTATTTTCAGTACATAGGGGAAAATATTTTTAGAAGCCTTTTCTCTTATTATCTGTTTAATTCACTCTGGGCGTAGTTAGGATTTTAAGAATAGGAGGCCAAGTATGAAAATACTAGTAATTTAAACTCGCAAATAGAACAATAAATAAAAGCGTCTTTGTCAACAAATTGAACATTTCACAAGAAATTTGAACCCGCCATCCATTTCAAGCATCTTTTTCATGTTGATTCACCTTCTTTCGATCTTGTTTTTTTTGTCAATAAATTTAAATCATTTACCCTTTAATTAAACCCCAAAAAAATGCAATAGCCAAAACAAAATTTAAGAACCAAAATAAAAAATATTGAATAGTAAATTCAGAATGCTGTTCAAATCATATTTTTTTAATTTTTTTTAACTGTGGTTTCGTGTTTTTAAAACAAACTGATTTTTTATTTAAAATAATATTTTTTATATTTTTTATTATTTTGATATGCTGATATTAAGAGTAATTATTTAAAAATATTTTAAAATTTTTATTTTTTAAAAAAAACAATTAATTTTAAAAATCACTCAGCCGAAAGGTAGGATCACATCAAAATGACGTTCCGTGCTAGTTTTGCTTTCTTTACCTCATCTGATAATGCAATATTGTCGCCGTGCCACGCCAGAAGTCATACATCTCTCTAGCGTTATTTTGGTTTATTTCTTACCGCCATTCAAGACCAGGACTAGCAATTGCCAGCCATCCCTTCCGATGGGGACCTTGAACCGCTCCATTTAAAACGGCCAAGCAAAGCGAAAGCCAGACCCGACACCGATGACTACGTACGTCGGGATCTGGATTTGCCCTTTAATAATATACTAACCAGTAATGTTCTTGATTATAAGCTATGAAAATCAACATGGTCACGGAACAGGATATTTGGACCACGTAGTATTTTCATCTGAAGATAGGAATAACTTGGAAAGGCATTCTTTAATAGGGTAAATCTAGTCCCTGAGTTTTAAATGCAATTATAAATTAGTCCTCGAGTCTTGTACGTGACAATGTTCTCCTTGCCCCATAATTTCAAAGAATATCTCTTCCACGGGATGAGAAAAAAGCAGAAAAACGTGGCGCAATCTGCACCTTATAAAAGACAGATTGAATAAGCGCGGAGGAACCGCGTAATCAGGTGGCGGTGATGCGCAAAAGGGGCGCTCCTTTTCATGCAGTGTGATTGATTGCAGAGGAATTGCTGGCCCCACAAATCCGCGCGTAGATATTAGACTCTGGGGTTTAGACGGGCCCAGCGTGTCTCTTGCCACGCGTCGCTTCAAGTCCCAAAACTAAGATTTCACTTCTCAGACAAGCAGAAAAAATGGAAAAACAGAGAGAGAGAGAGGGCAAAGATATAATAAAATGCTTTTCCAGATACATACATCACATATAATTACACGTGACAAAACAGAGGCCATGTGATTTGATCTGATCTGCAAACAGATCCCATCAAAACAAAGGTTCTGTACGGGCCCCATCTCTCAACGAAGTAGTTGGTCTTTAGTCTTAACAAAATAGAGAGCAACATGATGCTACGCTACACCTAACCCACTCAATAAAATCTCCATGACAACTAAACGTTGTCATTAATTATTAACTACCGAAAGAAAAGGACCTTCTTAAACAAATACACACTGGATTTTACTTGCCTAAAACCGGCTCTCTCTACATGCACTCTTCATGTATTTGTATGCAAAACTAATTAAAATGTATATATATATATCCTTTAATAAATAATAATAATCTTGTTAAGACATGGCAGCCCTTATAAGTGGTTTGGTAAAAGCTGTTTTTTTTTTTTAAAAGAAATTTTTTGGATGCTGTAGCAAGGATGTATCTGTCATTAAGAATTATCTGAGGAGGCGAGTCAAGGATGCAAAAACTCCAAAAAGTAGATATTATAAATAAGCAACTGATACTAAATCATGGAAAGTAGTTTAATAAATAACTTAATGTGCATAATAAAAAAAGAAGCAGCACTGTGCTTTTAGTTAATGCACTAAGCAAGCTTAGGTAAGCTTTATAATGGAGGGGTTGAGAAGGACGACTCTGTTAAGTTATCAATCACACCCGCTTTTTCAGTTCCCTCTACCCATGTGAGGATCAGCTTTTTTTAGATGCAAACCATGAACATCTTTTTTTACTCTCTCGCCCCCTCCCTCTATTTTGTTTTCCTCTTATCAATGATAAGTCACATACTAGAATAAACACGCCACTCTTTTTTTTGTTGTCTCTATTTTCTTGGATTCTTTTCTTGAGTTCTCTAGACTTGGAGAGTGAGAGAGAGGCCAAGATATTTGGGAATGGGTTTTCTTGATTTCTTTTGGTGTTAGAGAGAGTTTGGTTTCGCTGCAAAGCATGAAGATGTTCCTGGTTCCAAGATTTGGTTTCTTGTTTCTTGTTGTTTCTTTGAGCTGCTCTGTTTTAGCTCTGCCTGGAAATGGGCCTGCTAAAGATCCTCTCAAGTATATCTTAGGTATGTTTTCAGTAATGTGCAATCTGGTGTCTTGGTTCATTTGGGAAATTAACGATATTGCTGTCCTTCACATTTGTTATCTGGGTTTTGTTGATTTTCAATAATGTGTACGATCCTGTTACTCTAAAACAAAGTTGTTATTTGCATACCAGATATGCACATTTTCGGCTGAAATTTGAGCTTGCCAGTAAGTACTGAGCTTTCTGTGCAAGGCGTGCACTCTTTTCTAATGATGCCGAATTTTCTTGCCAGCCAAATGGGGTATTAATGATTTTGTTTTGCTAATTTAATAGCCCTCTTTGCTATTTACTTATAAGGAAAGGGACGAGATTTTACTTCTTGTGCAAATGACCGTGAGCATGTGCAATAGACTAGATTAAGCATTTTGGCATGAATTATCATGTAATGGTTTTTTTTTCCCCGGCTATGCTGTCGTGCTTGCAGGACAGGATAATTTAGGGCCATTTAGAAATGGAATCTCGGAGACTGCTGCACAAGCACCTGGGCCTTCTGATTACGGGTCTAATAACACACTTGTGTTGGCGGCGAAGAGGACGGATCGACCGGACATTCTTCACGGATTTAAGCATTATCGAGGAGGTTGGAACATCACCGATCCCCATTACTGGGCTGTAAGTCTTGTTTCTGTTCTATTTTACGTTATATCAATGTTGCAGTTTATATACAACTACGATAAGATCGATCACGTCACCCTTTGAGATCGTGGTTAAAAGAAAATGAGTACCATGAGAATTAACGAAAAGGTGTTACCTTGATCTGTTAATTGGCATGTTAGAATTGCCGTTGTGTGCTGAATCGGAAAGCATCAGTATATTATTTAGATCCATGGGAAGAAAATCTTCCAACTTTTCTTCACCTATTGTTTATCAACAGTGTCGAATCAACTTGGCAATGTCGGTTCTACAACTTTCTAAGAGTGAATGGTTAAAATTTAGCCGTGGAACAAGGCTATTAGCCTGTTAGTACTTGTCTTTGTTTTCAGTACAGCTCTTGTGGGAGGCAAGCTGTGTTATTTGCTCATATATTAAAGATCAGATATAAGTAACTGTGACAATTAGAATTGTTGAATGAAAATTATCAGCGTGCTTGTGTGCTTTCACTTTAGTCCTAATGTCTTTGGTTACTAGTGCTAGTATCGCACCTTTTCTTGACTATTTTCATCTCTTAATGTCCATATTTATGTGCTGTACTTATATTTGGAAAAGTTCATCTTTATTCTTCAGTGTTCTCGGTTCTGACCCTACTTTCTGCAGTCTGTTGGCTTCACAGGTGCTGCTGGTTTTATTCTGGCTTTCCTGTGGTTTTTTTTGTTTGGCTTTGCCCTTGTAGCACATCATTGCTTCAAATGGAGAATTAACATTAAAGACAAAGGATCAAGCCGATCTCAAAGGATTTCTCTTATAATGCTTATACTGTTCACTTGTGCCGCAGCGTAATAATCTTAACTGCCAACTTACCTCTACCGTTATAGCCTTTCTTCAATTTTTTCTGGCCTTTTGTTTGTTATATTACCACTTGATGGTTTTTATGTTTGCTTTATTGCATGTATAAAAGTATGGAGAAGTATACTGTATGCTTATTTTTGTCATCATTTGTCAATATTATATTTGAAAAATTATGATACTATGTTGATTTAGAATCACATTTGATGTGAATTAATTGGCTTGTTATGGGAGAGAGAAATGTCAAATTTCCACTATCGGACGCTTTACCATCATTATTTGAAGTTTCTAATCCATCATTCAAATGAATCCATTTTATTTGTGAAGTTTAATGTGCAGACTTAAGTGTTTCTGAAACTTGGGTGGTTAATTGTCTGTTCTAAACTGTAGTTTCTAGAGTTCGTAATTTTTTTTGGCAATTGCATAAATGATTAGAGTTGAACCATATTTCAAGCAGATATGTGTGTGTGTGTATCTGTAATACTCTATTTCTAAAATATCTACCATGTCATTCATGACTGATTTTCTGTCTTAAAAGTAAATCAGGTCTCTCCTATTTCTGAACCAATGCATTGACCTTTTCTTTGTGTCTCTTCCTGATGCCTTATTTTGATGTTTTCCAGGATTGGATGTATCCTTCTCTGTGTTGGGCAGGATGACTTTCACGGTGAAGCTATGAATACTCTGAAATATGTTGTAAACCAGTCAGACTACACTGTGCAAACCCTGAAAAATGTTACGGAGTATCTATCCCTTGCGAAGACCATCAACATAGCCCAGTTTGTCCTTCCTTCTAACGTCATGGATGATATTGACAAGTTGAATGTGGATCTCAATGCTGCTGCTGATACACTGACAGAGAAGACTAGTGAAAATGCTGGAAAAATAGTGAAAGTATTCAATGCTGTGTATGTATCTGAATCCTTGGTAAATTACGAACCAGGTATTTTATTAATATTCATGATGTTAATGGGCTGGTTCTGAATTTATTGTTGCAGGCGGTCAGCATTGATTACTGTGGCTGCAGTGATGCTTATCCTGGCTCTGCTTGGTTTTTGTAAGTATTTCCAACGGAGCCTTGTTGACTGACAACTCATTTTACTTCTCACCTGTTCAGTTCTTTCCTGCTTGTAACTGATGGACATGTTTTTATTTCAGTGCTGTCTATCCTTGGACATCAACATGCAATTCATATGTAAGTTACCTTTGTCTTTGTTGGATGCATAATGTATTCTAGCAATAATATTAACATCTACTTACTGGATGCTTTTCATTTTTGTATCTGATCACAAGCATATTGTTGCAGATTTGTAGTGAGTGGGTGGTTGTTAGTGGCGGTTACCTTCATTCTTTGTGGAGTTTTTATTCTTCTCAACAAGTAAGATACTGATATTCTGGATCTTACATGGAGAGATGTCCATCAATAACGTTATGCTGTGTTTGCTTGTGTGCATAATTTGAAATTTACCATGGTGTGCATCATGTTTATCATAAACCCCTTTCACATGTAATCATAAACAAATACCTGCTGTATAGTTTATGAAATTATTTGTTACTTGTGTAGTCTGCTATATTTACAATGATGATCCAGTGCTTTCTTGTGCAGTATGATTTTATGATTGCTTTTCCTTTTTGCTTGTTTTCTGAAGTTATTTTAGTTGAATGATGCCTGAGGCACACTTCAATATTGTGCCACGATTAATATGATGTTGATTTTTGTGAAATGCACTTTGATTACTTGAGGCTTTGTTGCTGCTGCTTTTGAATACTTGCATATGGAATTTTTATTCAGTTAAAAAGGAATTGTGCATGGAACAATCAAATCTTATTTCAATTACTAAAATATAGTATTTTGTGCTTTTGCAACAGTGCGATTTCTGACACCTGTTTGGCCATGGAAGAATGGGTGGAAAATCCCCATGCAGCATCTGCTCTTAGCAGCATTCTTCCTTGTGTTGACCAAAGAACAACAAACAACACACTCGTCCAGAGTAAAGAAGTCATCACTGATATTGTAAATGTTGTCAATACCTATATATACACATTTGCAAATGCAAATCCATCCCAGACCGAGTTTAATTATTATAACCAATCTGGACCTTCCATGCCTCCTTTGTGCTACCCATTTGACTCGCTTTATCAAGATCGTCAATGCGAGCCCCGAGAGGTGTCTATGGCAAATGCATCTGTGGTATGTCTATCATCTCTGTCTACATCTTAATTTGGACTTGCCTAAAATTGAAGTAGTGGCTTCTTGATCCTTATTAACCAATAAGTTCTGCTTGGAGGATAAGTTCAACATACAGAATGAGATGACTTGGAATTTTGTCATCATAGCTCATGAGATTCTCACTTCATAGTTTTTGTACCAGATGTGGTCGTGGTTGATAAGTAAAATTAAATTCAGTCACTTCATTTTATCAGTATCGGGTAAGGGGTTTTCACATAAAAAATGAAGTAGCTGATATTTAGTTTTAACTTTGTACTGTACCTCGTTAGAATTTGCTATTTTCAATGTATAACTGGACACGTGAGTCTAACCATTAAATCAGGAGAGAACAAAAGTGGAAGAGGGCGTGGGGGTGTCTCAGAGCTTACATTTTGATTAAACTTATGTTTTTTTGCATGTCCTAGAGTTTTGGATCACTTTTCAAGCCTCTTTGTTATAATATCACATGAACAGGTGAAATCTCATATGAATTGACAAAATATTGCATCAATATCTTCAAGACTTTTGCTTGGTTTATCTGAAGTATGAGCTTCTAACTGATTTGATGCTTGGTCACAGTCCTTTACTTCACTCAAGAGTTAGAAAATTATGAACTTTACATAATTGTCAGAGACTGGACTCTCTGGGATTTTGTGAGAGAAAAGAAGTGGGACAATGATTGTTGCCTTTTGATGCCTCTGCCATGTAGAGTTTTTTATGCTTTTCTGGCCTTGATTATTTTAAGGACAAGTCTAGACACTAAGTTCATGGCAAACTACTCGATCACCTATTGTGTATTCATGGAACAAATTTGAAATCCATTTATTTGTTTAAATTTTCAGGTTTGGCAGAGCTACACCTGCATGGTTTCATCATCTGGGCTGTGCACAACTGTTGGTAGGGTGATCCCTGACATCTATAGACAATTGGTGGCAGCAGTTAACGAAAGCTATGCTCTTGAGTACTACACCCCGGTTTTGCTCAGCCTCCAGGATTGCAAGTTTGTCAGGGACACATTCCTAGAAATCACCTCGAGTCATTGCCCTCCATTGGAGCATTATCTCAAGATTGTAAATGCGGGGCTGGGCTTGATCTCAGTAGGAGTTTTGCTGTGTCTCGTTCTCTGGATACTATATGCAAACTGCCCCCTAAGTGAGGAAGTGTTTGCGAAGATATCCTCGCCAATAAAATGCAGCAGTGGCTGTACAGGTGTTAAGATAGGTTCTACAAGTAGTGGCAAGAATGATGCATCGTTGTCGATTACAAGTGTAGTGTAGTAGAAATCAGTGTAAGATTAGGTTCTTTTTTCCAGTTTGTTGTATCCCCTGTTAGGGGAAGAAACCAAGATGGGGCGAAGTTCCATTTTGAGTTGGAGATCATAGCCATTGAAATGTATTTGTTACTCTTGTATAGTGCAAAAACATATTTTTGTTTAATCTCTGTAATTGGTGGTTTCTTCTGCAAGTTACAGTCCAAATCAACCTCCATGATGGCCATTCCTCATGATCCGTATGACACTTCCCATCCTTTGGGCACTGCTTAGATTTCTTTGGCTATCAGAGTCCCAACATGCTTTGGGCTCTCAAGTGCAAGGTAGTTTCTGCGAGGTGATAGCTTATACTATGCTACCTTCTATATTTTTTTATACAAATTAACTCTATTATAACTACCATATAGGCAATCGTGGAAGCATAATCCCCAAGGATGGTTCTCATTTAAAATTCAACATCATCGTCCAAGAAACTATACATTCTCTGGTTCCAATAGAATCCCATGGAGGCAATGAATGACAAGCTAGTCATTGTGATACATGTCTGGGAAACTTACCTCACTTAATCTTGCAAGGAACAACGTGTTTAAGAAAGATAGATGTAGTTGGAGAGGGTTTGGCGGCCTGATAGAGCGAACGCAGTATCATAGGGAGAGAGGAGTGTAGAATTAAAGAATCGGAGACTAATGGGAGGATTAGTGACATTGATAGGTTGCCGGAGTTGAGAGGATTACAGCGGCTTCACGGAGAGTGTCGGTGGGGAGAGAGGAGGAGGAGAATTTGGTCACTGCCATTGATAGAGCTGGTTTTGGAGATTTGTGTTTTCACGGTCTTAATTTGTTATGGTTCTGGGAGAGGGGGAGAGAAGTGCGTATGGATTGGGAAGAAAGGAGTTGGCGGGAAATAGTTGACACGTGGAGAAATGGGATTTGCTGAGGTGTTGAAGTTAGTTATAATAAGAACACGGGATGACAAGTTAGGAAGAGTGGCGGGATGCCCCTAATGGCTTTTATGGTTAGGCGCTTGTTTTGAAGGGAATTCCTCACGCTATCGTAATAATAACCAAATTTTGTTTTTTAATTGATACTAATTATTTATTCTGAATTGCTTATATTAAACCTCAATGTGTGCACAGTAATATTTTACGAGGAGCAGGAGCAATATAATGAGCAATAATTATTAAACTTTAAATCATCATATTGTCGACGAATTGCCCATGATGATTAGCGTGATTTATGAATCGGTGATATCATGTGAACTGGGTTTACACTTGCAATTATATCATCCTTTACATCACAATTTTGCAAAATCATGCTTAATAGTGGCAGAAGGGCCGTGAAAAATATAAATCCAAACTTCAAGTAGTGATTTAAGAACAATGGGCTTGAAATTGATCATTTCACAAGTCAATTAAAACACTAGCTAGTCTCTCCACTTGGATTTCCCAGTTGTTAATGTACTCTTTTTTCTTTTCTTCTATACTAATTTCTTCAGTAATTATCATCCAGCTTGGAGTGACCTCTGGGAGTTTATCTCAGCAATTCTATCTCCTGCAAAACGGGCTGTGGATTTCTGGGTTTGAACTTATGAATGTTGGCACCGTTAGCTTAAGAGAAAAAACAGATGACGATTGAAATGGATTTTGGAGCCCCACTATCTGCAGTAATTAAGACATCAAACGACTAAATATACTTATATATTATTGACGCCAAACTACTTCTCCAGTTTAGGCAAACGGTGGATGATCAGCTCACCCACTCTGCCTTTATGGAGTCAGCTTGCCGTATCATCAGTCAAGTATGTGAATCATATCCCATTAATCTAAAAACTTGCTGGTGTCGATCCTTAACGAAACTAATAAAATCATAACAGGACAAGTCAACTGAAGTCCATAATCACGATAGAAATACTTGAAGCTCTCGTCATACCCAGTAGAGGTTTAACAGGGTTGTTCAACCAAGTCTTATCTACTTTGGGTATAACTGATTTTAAGTTTTCCGACGAAAAATGAGTGATTATACTGTCAACCGATGCATGCATTAGTTTCCTATTGTTTATTGCTCCAGGCTATAAAAAAAGAGGTATCGTGAAGAAACTATGCACACGAGCACCAATACCGTTCAACTTGGATGCTAATCAAGCCTGGAAATTAAAGGACGAAAGATAATAGACTATGTCACAGAGTCTTGTAAGATAGGGGCAGTGAATTAAGAATCAGAATAAAGAAAAATGGGGGGGGGGGGGGTCATGACTTGACCTCATGCTTGAGTATTGGATGATTCTTTGCTCTCTCTTTTTTTCTTTTTTTTTTGTTTTTCAATGGAACGGTTGCCAACTAAGTTGTAATGTCATTTGTCAACCCAACCAATAGAGATACATTTGGTCATGAATTGCGGGCTCCCAAGCTCCGTGTCTCATGTTAACATTTCTTGGTATTTTATTTGTCCTTTTAGAATTTGGTCATCAACTTTCCTTTTTTTTTTTTAATTCCATTTTTTAGAATTTATAATTATTGAATTTTATAATTTATTTTTTATAAATTTATCTCAATTTTAATACCTGGTTTTGACAAATTAACCAGAATTGACTCAAATTAATTTTTTATTTTTTTAAAATATATTTTTTTTAATTTATCTTTCAATATTTGATTGATTGAGAATTTAATTTTATATTTTTTTATATGATTTTCATGGATTTATCATAGTCTTATAATTCGGGTTACGAGTTTGGCTAGTGAACTAGCTTAGCTCGGGTTTTTTTGTCATCTCAATATTTAAAAAAGATGTCGTTTTAATTTTTTTAATCAAATTATATTTTTACTGGTCATTCAAATTATTTTTAAACTTGAAAAATTAATCAATCTCGATATAATTTTATTTTTTCTTACTAAAAAATAATTTTAATAATACTTGAATATTTTTTTTTACCTTCAATAAAAAAAAATTAATCTGATACATCCACGACATATGGCGAGAAATTATCGAATACAATCTAAACGCACAACAGGGGAAGCTGCTGGAGGGTCAAAAGGCAGCAGCAAGTCAATGGTCTAATATGGATAACTAGGCCTAAGAAACCCAAATTGAATAGCTTGTAATTAATGAATATTGGGTTGAAAGAAATTCAAAGAATTAGGTATTATATGTCTTGTTTCGTTTCATACGGCATTAATTTCATCGTTTTGGACATGGGGCAGCATACCTTGAATTTATGAATATGCCTTTCAATGGCACTGCCAAAAATAACACAGGAAGATTGCATGGCATTCTATTTTTTATAATTAAATACCATCTAAAGTTAAAAACCTGCAAATGAAAAAAAAATAAAAAACCGGGCTCGAGAAAATAAATAAATAAATAAATAAATAAGCAAAGCAAAATAACCCCATAAGAGAGGAAGAGGTAAGAGGAGGAGAATTTGAATATCTCGTGGGGCCGTGCTGTTATGTTAACGGCAAAAACGGTTTAAAAAGTCAA
>Ga0307511_10002734_pt1 | contig 18343 bp, 10 predicted proteins | sample 13_EM_MG_FD_200266 | JGI IMG/M metagenome (GOLD analysis project Ga0307511, IMG submission 200266) | Populus trichocarpa ectomycorrhiza microbial communities from riparian zone in the Pacific Northwest, United States - 13_EM | ecosystem: Host-associated > Plants > Roots > Unclassified | place... | reverse complement strand
ATCGTGCGAAAGTATAATTCTAAATAAAGCGATGGGAGTGGGGAAGTCGGAGTCGCCATCGGATTTGGGGACGGGGGGGGAAGCAGTACGTATATGTTTGTTCTTATCTCGTAGAATTCTCTATTCTGTAAGCCAAACTACATGCACCTGTACATGTCGTACCGTTGCCGATATCGTCGGCTCTTTCCCGCTATCGTCTGAACAGGTTAAAATCTTATCACCTTCGTTCGCTCCTCGCTATTTACATTTCCCCTTCTCCTCATCTTCACGCGGTTGCAGGGTGCAGGTTGCACAAGGTTCCTATGTCACATGATACCTTCAGACCTAGAAGCCGCTGTGACAATGGCCTTTCAACGTCCACACATGAGATCACAACCATGGCTCCCAAAAGGTCGCGAAGAGAGATGACTGATACAGAGAAACGTGCTATCCTAGTGCTTTATTATTTATATTATACTTTTGCTACTATTTCTTTCACTGTTGGTACCTAGACCTTATACTACAGTGAAAAGTTTTATCACACTCTGATGCTCTGGCTGTCTATGCCTGACGGGGTTGCTACGGTCACTCGTGCCAAGGCCGGTAAACTCGCTACAACTAATATTTACTACTCCACCACGTTGTATTTGATTCAAGTTTCCTTTGGTCTGTAGCTTCTCCTATATGGCGTATACCTTTATTTTTGTTTTAATGTAATTCTGTCGGTTTGCTGTTGAGATATTCCCACTTCTAATAAATGGCCGGGTATACGGTAGAGGTTCGCTGCCCTGATTGGTTGGATTAAGTACCAGGACTTTTGTCTGTATGTCACATGATACTGATTGTGCTTATTGTTCCGGGTGCAATAGAACAATAGCATTTACGCGCGCTACATCGATGTAGTCACGGCCCACTAACTAGATTTCCGTCTAGTCTCTAAGCGAAGCTGTCCCACCATAGCCATAGCAACGAACGAGCCCATCACGGCCATCAGCCAATTAATATTCCACCATTCCATGAATCCATAACTTTTATATATACAGTACGTCGGCACCTTCACCACCCCCCAAATATAAGTAATACCCATCGGGTTGCATCATTAAATTTTAGATCTCCATACATGGCTAAACTATACTCCACTCACGAAAGTACACTACACTACGCCACACACACTCCAATCTAGTATGCTTATGCACCACCGCCATCGCGATCGGTTGGAGCTAATTGGTATGAAATGTATCGGTGAGAGGAGGCGGAGGATGAAAGGCGGCGGCGGCGGAGGAGGAGGAGGAGGAGGAGGAGGAGGAACTTTGATACGGTTGATGTTTTTTTTGTAGCTGTTGATCTATCGCCGAGCGGGTGTGTGTTGTGTGTTTGTGGGGGATGGGTATGGGAGTGGATGTGGATGTGCATGTAGATATGGGTGTGGATGTGGATGTGTGTAAATAATTGAAGAAAAGATAGTATCGATATAAGAGAAATAGCTATAGGCTGTTCTCATGCTCATTTTCGTACCCAGCGCCCGCATATCCCCTCCGTCCTTCCCTCCCGCCCACCATCACCCCTAACTATTCAGAAATATCGGGGATAAACTGTAGGGTGTTAATATTATAACTTTCAAGTCCCAAACTGGGCGTTGACGGTTCTTATACTATTATTTTGGGAAATTGAGATATCTCCCGGACGCCCTGGTGGTGGGCGATATGTATCCCTCCCCCGTAGCAGTGTGTCCAGCCAGTACTTATATTTCATGTAACATTATAAGCATAGACCACTGATTCCGGCTAGGTTGACAACACAACTATGGAGGCAACTACATATCCTTCTTTCCCTACCCCACCCCCCACAAACCTACGTATACTGTATACCGAGGGGCAGTAGAACCTCCACACAGATATGCATACATATATCCTAAATACAATTCAGTTCCAACTTCAAATACAAAGGGAAATCAGTATATCTAACTAGACCTTGCTAACTCGCTACCATGAAGAAGATATATTTCCCTCCAAAAGAAAACCACCGATACCGCTCTTCCTGGCAGTTGCGATATAGATTTCCCCCGAGATTGCGGGTACCTAGGTAGGCCCCTTTTTTGCTTACTTGGCCTATGGAAATACCGTTCGTCTGTCTATGCATATAATTTAAATTTCTACAAAGTTTGAGACTGTTTGACTTGATGCAAGTTAAGCTACAGTAGCCGCTTAAAATGAAAATGTTTTGCTGGGGGGTGGGGTGGATATTCTTATAATCAAAATTACAATATTCATAGTGAATGGCTTGGAATAATATATGGAGTCAAAAACCGGCAGCGGAAATGAAAGACAAAGTTGTCAAGTATCTTGTTGGTTTTGACAACCACCGGAATTCCTTTCGGCGTTCTAAAAAGCCTTCAATCTGACCGCATTGTGGCATGGCGAATTGAAGCCAGAATCGCTATGTAATCAGTATCGGGCAATTTGTGGCTTCAGAAGCTTGAATTTCTCGAGGGTGTTTATTGCTGTTCATGGTGTGGTATAACCGGTATGGTGGGGGTTTCATAATCCAATTCTCCTCCAAAAGCGGGGCTCATGTACGGGTAGCGGGAATTCATTTCTCGATATCTTCTAGAGAGATGCCTAATAATGGCATTTGATTGTTGCCAAAAGTAGAGCAGAGTCGAATTTGAGACTCGGAAGCGACTACTAATTTCGGAAGTCCCGTGACATGCGCTTGTACGTACAAACGCAACTTAGGTACCTCGATCTTGTTTAAATTTGTCTAACTGTAAAATAGTCAGAAGGACATTAAAGGGCCATTCCTCACATCGAAGATGTTCTTGATTTGTATGAATTTGTATCCTGAGTTTGTCTGGCGATATTCTTACATACATATATTTTTATGTCGGAAATCCTTATATTTGGTACTAGGCTACGGTACGCTGGGAAATTTGTTCAACTAGTTACTCAGTCTTAATTAGAGGAAAGCAGTTCAGATGTGATCCTTCTGCGCGCACTGTTTCTGTAATCTAATGCGATTTCCGCCTTATAAGCTCATGTTTGTATCAACCTCATTAATTTTTGCCGGGATGTAGGTGAAGAACTAACTGCCGGTGAAAATATAAATTTTTTCAAAGTACATGGAGTCATGACCACGGTTACCAGTGTTATTCCCACCTGGGGGATGGCTTGTTCCACCCTACATACATGGCAAGCTCCTTTTATGAGAGTCAAGCACTTCGCAGCTAGACATAGATGTATATTCAAAATACTTGGAAGAAGGGAAAACAGTGTAGAGAAGCCGTACTCTAGACATATACCCCCCTGTGTATCCCCAGTGCACAACAAGAGAAAAGGAATGCCAATATGGATCCGCCGTTACAGACTATACCAAATAACCAACGTATGAAACACAAACCAATGGAACTGCTGCCAAACATAGAACAAGCACGGGTGAAAGCGCTGGCTAGCATATGCGGGCTACGGGATTACCGTCTCTAGCAGCACGACCCATATCTCAGTAAATAAATGAGTAGCGGAAATAACATTGTCGAGAAAGCAAAAAAGACAATCAAGAGCATGATAACTATGGGCAACTCACGGAATAGGCAGAGAAAACAAACGCAGTACAATTAAGAAAACTATGAGTTCACCACTAACATAACCCCTTCATCCACGTCCCAAAAACCCAATCGTTCAAGTTAACTTACTCTGTTTCTCCTCCTCCACCTCCCCGACCCGGTCCACAGCCGGCTCCCCGATCGCCCCCCGTTGTTTAAGCAGCTCTATGTTGGTAGGATTGAGCCCCCTTACTCCGTCTATCCGCACTCCACAGACATTTATGTAGGCTCCATGATCCGTAGCCCAAATCCAAGAGAGCTCCACTGCCGGGTTCTGTCGACTATACCCCTGTTTCTGGATAACTCGCAGGAGTTGAACTCCACCAGTCTCCGTTCCGATAGCAATGAGTCCATCCTCAGCTGGGGTGCCCCCAGTCCAAGCGAGTGCCCAGACCTCACTCTGAACATCAACATTCAAATAAAGCTCCCGGGCGGATAACGACCAGAGTCGCAAAGTTTTATCGAGACTCCCGGAGGCTAGCAGAAATCCGTCAGGTGAGAAAGCAACACGCATCACATGTTTTGTATGGCCTTTGAAAATGTGCAGGCTTTTGCGATCTGGTACAGGCCACAATCGTACCGTATTGTCACAACTAGCTGAGGCAATGACCTCACCGTCAGGGGAGAATGCCACATGATTAACCCTGTTCGTGTGGCCTTTGAAAATGTGGAGTATCTTGCGGCCTGAGACTGACCACAGAATGACCGTACAGTCGTCACAGTCGGCACCAGAAACAAGCAATTTCCCATCAGGCGAGAAGTCAACACTTAGGACATTGTCTGTGTGGCCTTTTAGCGCATCTATTTTTGTACCCTCTTGCATTGACCAAAGAAATATCTCTTTCTCCTCACCCCCTGAAGCTAGAGTATTCCCATCCTGTGTGAAGGCAACAGTGCTCACCCAACCGGTGTGAGTGCCGAGCACCTCGAGTTGAGAGGATCTAGTTCTATCCAGAAAGGATCGGTGAAGGCATACCTGGCTGCTCTCAACACCTGGAAGACGAAATGCACTCACAAGAAATGCACTATCCAAGGTGAATGTTAGAGCGACTACGGAGTACGCTGACGGAGGAGCCAGTGTGTTGACCTGATATGGCATGTGGGGTGGGTCAATTGACCACAAATGTACAGTCCCATCAGCACTAGCAGAAGCGAGAAGCTTCTTGTCGTGTGAAAAAGCAAGATCGTTTACTGTTGTTGTGTGGCGGTTGCCAAATCGAACCGTATCGCTCACCTCCGATGGAACCAACCACTGTCGGACAACCCCAGTAGCGTCGCCTGTGGCAATAAGTTCGCCATCCCGGGAGAAGGCCATGGCTGAACCTCTATATATATAATGTGGGAGTGAAACGCCTTCAATAACATGAATAAGTTTCTGACGCGCAACTGACCGGATGCGGATACTGCTATCACTAGCGCTGGCGATCATCTGACTATTCGGCGCAAAGATTGCAATATAATCATTATCTCCATGGCCACTGAAGCTTTGAATGAGCTGCCCATCCGACACTAACCAAAGTTTTAGAGATTTGTCCGAGCTTGTGGAAGCCAGGATTTGGCCATTCGGCGAAAAAGTTACACTGTTAACCTCTTCAGTATGGCCCTCCAGAGTTTGGAGTAGTTTTCCGCTCTCGGTTGACCATAGGTTTACTTGCTTGTTGTCGCCTGCCGACGCAAGAGTCTGACTATCTGGTGAAAACGAAAGACTGGAAACCTGGCCACCACAGGAAAAGTCATGTATGAGGTCGTGAGTTGCGACCGACCACAGATACACCATAGAGTCTTTACCTCCTGAAGCAAGGAATTTTACATCAGGTGAGAACGCTACACTCTTCACCCAATCCGTGTGTCTATGAAATGTATGCACAAGCTGCAGATCGTGATTTCGCCGTGACCATAATCGAACTGTTTTATCCCAGCTGCCAGACACCACAAGGTCATGATCGCCGTTGGGCGGGAATACAACACATGTAATAACGGCAGTGTGTCCTGTGAACTTATGCAAGAGTGTTCGATTGGTAGCCGACCAGACTGTAATATCGTTCGTCACAGGTACGTGGGCGGCCACAAGGAGCTCACCATCCGTCATATAACAGCAGGCTAGTGGATGATGATAGTCCTTCAGCTTGAAGTATGGCTTTTCACCAAACCCCCCGCCGTTAATGTAAGCGCCACTGAGGTCGGCCCCTCTAAGCCAGATGCCATCCAAGCGAGCTTGCCTAAGGTCTGCGCCTTGCAGTTGCGCACCCCCGAACCACCCAGTACTTATATCGGCTCCAGGGATACGAATCCCCCGTAGATCATGCTCGTGGAACCGTTTTCCTGCCCGAATGAGTACGGTAATTGCGTTCGCCGCTGCAGTTGCTACCTCTGGGTTTTGTTTCGATTCCTCTACACATGCAAGCAGTTGAGCTTGTAATTTCTGGTTCTGCCCAGCTTCCTCGACAATAAAATCAATGATTCCGTGATCATATACGATGGGAAACTCGTTAAGCGGTGCGCCGGGTGCACATAGGTTCTCGTCCTGCCACATAGAGTACGCAACAGCAAAATCACGAAGAGACTTGTGTAGGAAGCGGTACGACTCTCCTACACGAACGAGGGGCGAACTATAGCGCAATAGCCGGTTTTTCGGATCATCATTTGCTAAGAAACCCTTCCAAATCGTATTTTCTCTCCTCTTGAGGGCCGACCGCCCAGGATTTGGGAAATAGGATGCCTCAAGTGATTTATGGCGGTACAACTCGACTGCAAAGTCAAGACAGTAGGTTTCGGCATGATTAGCGAAGCCTTCTTCACAAAGTGTGTTAAATGGGCCCGAGAGAGCAGATGGAAGTTGTATCCTAGAGAGGCGCTCGTGGGCGGACCGGAGCCAATGAACTAGGAACTTCCGGTAGAGTGTGACTCGGTTGAATCCAGCCTCACCTGTACTGGGTTGGACGGTCATAACCATTTTAAGCAGGAATGGGTTGCTGATCATTGCCCGCAGCTCAGGTCTTTCAACCAACTGCGCATAGCCCTTCACTGACCGTGAGGGTGCGGGCGCCTCCGGTGGATCGGCCGCAGTTACGACCTGCACATACTTGGAAATGTACTCGGCGATATCCTTTGTCGAAAATGGCGCCAACCAATACTCTTGCAACAGTTGTGGTTGACCAGGGGGGTAGAACTTATTCTGATATCCAGAGCCAAGATATTCCGGTCGGCTGGTGATCACAGTTTTTGCATTCCACAGACCAAGTCTATTGTCGATATAGAAATTGCGATCTCGTTTTTCAATTTCATCGTAGCCATCAAGAATGAATATAAATTCCAGTTCACCTCTGGCTTTCAATATGCGCTCCTCGGGCCATCCTCGTGTCTTAAACAGCTCAGCAATCAAGTCTTGATTGTGACGCGTTGGGTCGTGGAAGTTCGCCAGGGGAATAAACACCGGAATCGGCCTTCGGACATCCTGGTTAGAATTAGAAGATGGGTCCTTATCATAGTCTTCCCACAGCCTTGTTGCGAGGTAGTGGTTGAACGTGGATTTCCCTGCACCAGCGGCACCCTGAATTAGACACACTCTCTGGGGTGACTCTGGTGCCATGAAGATTTCCAGACGTTCCCAAAGGTCAAAACAGCCTTCCTCAGGCGTATGCTGTGTTGCCATTCCTTGCGCAGGAACGTAGAGGTTGGCATGGAAGATATCGGTTTGTTGGGATTCCGCCATATATTGATTCTTCAGTTTGTGCAGCTCGGAATCCAATGATTTGGATGAGAGCATTTCACGCTGTTGTGGTTCTTTGCAGGTTTTTACAACAGTCAGCTCGTCTCCTGAACCGTGGATCAAGTATCTGGTAGCTTACGTAGTGCTTTTACTACCTGAGTCTGAAACTCTACTAAGGTTTCCCTGACATCTCTTGCCACATTAAGAAGCTCTGTCGAACCAATATATAGATTAGATTTGTTATTGCCGAACAAAGTTTGGAAAAGAACTGCAACAGAAACTTTTGATGCATACCATCCAACTTTGCCAAAGGTTTCATTTCCTCCCTGATTTGCATAATCACATCACGCACTTGCTGAAGCTTTTTCGAATCCTCTAAACCAGTTGAGGACAAACTCTTGATTCTTTCCATTGTTGCCATTCCCGCATACTTTTCAACTATCTTTTCCTTATCCAAAATATCTTGAATCAGAGGCTGCATGGTGACTGAAAACGGCTTCAAGTGGTTCACAATCTTCTTCGCCACTGTACGCACAACCTATTAGAAACGCGATACCCCCCCGAAGATTTATTCACGGACTATACCACTATTTTCCGGGTCAAAATATTCCTTTGCTTTATCCAAAAACGCCCGAACGGCAGCATATAGGTCTTTCAGAGCAGTGTCGAGACCATCCTCAAATGCCTCCGTAGTTGTGGAAGTCGCCAATCCCACACGGAGACCTTCATCATATACCTGTGCGTAAAACTCGCAGGTTGCCATTTTCTCGACGATGGTAACCATGGCGGCTTCGAGGTTATCCATAAATTGAACCCCGTTGAGGGCGACCTAGAATTCCCACCATGGGGTATCAGCAGCGTGTCAGTATATGTATATCACCTCAGGTATCAAACCAAGGTCAGATAGGGTACCCCCCCCTATCAAGATAAAAAGGGAAATGTGGCCAACCGTCCATCACTCCGACCATCATCAAATCATGGAGATAGGATACCTATCATCCAAAGGAAAAAAACCCGCAAATGTGACCTACCATCAAAATAAATCTGGCGCCAGCCCACACAAGCGACGAAATCTCCGGATGATGCTGGATGGCAATATCCACAATTTTTGCACAGTCTTCCACACTTCTCAAGATTCTCCGCATGCGTTCTCCGACATCGACTTGCTTCCCATGCCGGTCCGTATAGTACCATTTCTTTTCCTGCAAGACCTTTTGGGCACTTTTGATTTCTTCAATCGTGACATGAATACTTGCTAGTATATCGTTATTCGGCTCAGGCGTGGAAGAGATGGGAGGGGTGGGATTCCCTGCTTGGGGTTTATATTCCTCCGTCAACTCCGGGGTAGAACTTTGCGGTTCCTCTGTCCCGGTTGGAGGGTTTTTTTGATCAGGGGTCTGACTATGAGCTTCTAATGCAAACAAAATGGTTAGCCGGTATAAGGTACCTAGTGAAGTAGGGTAAATATACCATTCTTGGGCATGGGGGTATTTTGCCTTAGGTCATGTGTGATCGACTCTTTTCCCCCCTCTGGTTGAAGTTTTTCGGTGAGTCCCGTACCGTCCTTATGCTTTGCTGGTCCTGCGATTACTCCAAATGCTGAACCTTGCTGCTGCGCCCCCGCTGCCGGTGTAGTCTGTTTGACTACCGGTGCCAATAAAGTAGAACCTAGAGCTAGTATCAGTCGGTTAACGCACCGTTACCTATATGCGGAGGCACAGATTTACCTCCGAGTAAGGTAGCTTCGTCTTGGACGGCAGCAGGAGCACCCGATTGTGACAACCGGGATTCTTGAGTAATGGTTTTTGGGTTTCCGGGAGCTGTGGACTCTTTTTCCCTCGACCGAAGAAGCTGTTCAGGGATAATGGGAGAGGCCCCCGATATAATTGCTGACCCGGTCGGGGTCAGACTGTTGGAATCGTATTTAGAGGATCTGGAGGGTAAACTCATGACACTGCCTGATGCCGTGCTCGCGATCGGGGAAGATGCCCCTGAGGTTTTACCCTCGGAGCGCGAGGAGGAGGATCTGCTTTGGCCTTTAAAGGCTGACTTGGCTTTCTGAAGCCATCCCGATTTCTTTTTACCACCCGACATTTGGGATCAGGTCTGCGATGTAGTTCGATATATGTACTTATCTGGATATTTCTTAGGTTGGGACGACGAATATCGATGTGTGGTTCGTTTTGAGCTAGTTCCTACTTCAAACTCCACAACAATCAGGCTACCCCGCAATACCTATCGGTGCAAGGGAAAAGCAATATGACATTCTCAGCCTTCACTGCACTCTTCCTCAATCACGTGGATTGGTTACTCCGGTACCTAGAACGCAATCGGCGCAATTGACAGATCGTTCAACAATTAACGAGATATCAGCTGCGCACAGACTGAAGGCAGACTAACCGTGCGATTCACCAATCTGTGTCGCTAGGCATCAATATACGGCGTCGACATCACTCTTATGGATCGCTTGGCGTTATCACGTGTAACCCGCTTGTTAGCCGTGGAGAGTATCAACCAGACTATCCATCCTCCGTCCCCAGAAGTCTCTGGCGATAATGTTATTTATGCTACTTTTTTCACCATGGTGCCTTGTGTTCTGAAAATGGTTTCTGTATGTCTTTGCTGTTAGGTTTGGTGCGGCGACCTCCTGTCCTCTATACCCCGCTCCTGAACAAATCCCTGGCAATGATGTATAGTCAAGTTGTTTACTCGTCTATTGTTCTGCGGGTTATATTCTAAAAATACTTACTTTGGGACTTTCCCTCTTTGAAGCCGATCAGACGGCTTGTCTTTGCTCGGTCGCTTGCTCAGCTTACGTACTACTACCGAATGCGCAGGTGGGAGCCCTTGGCTGCATGTAGAATCAGATAAATATACTTAGCACAAACGCAAGAAATTCTACTTCTGCCCTACTATCCCCGCATAGCGCCTTCGCGCAACCAGACTACCTTCGCGCTACATCGGACCTGTTTCCTGGTAGGTACTGGCCTGCAATCCCCCGTCCAGGTGGTGTGTCTAACTTTATCGGTTTCCCTTCTTGGTCTAATAAGGTTGACGCTCGCCTTCCGCTTCCACCTAATTACCTTCACTTTACCTTCTCCATTCTTGCCTTACACGCTCTTCCGTCACTACCGGTTCAACTGCTTCTTTCCTCCCCCAGAGTATCTACTGCCTCATTAATATTCTCCCGAAATTCACTGCCAGCCTTCACCCAACTGCTTGAGTACCACCGCTCGCCTGCCCATCCCTTGTTTATGTCTTCTACTGACACTACTTTCTTCAAATCCTATGCCTCTGTGCCTTTTCTACCTGCTTCCTTAACTGCCTCGATTCCTACCTGAGAATTCGAATCAGAGAGGGTCAGAACCCCACTACGCTCGCTTCCCGACTGTGTTCAAAGTCCCGCATTCTTATCCAGATCACCCACTATTACCCCCTAACGTCCTGCTCCCGAAAATCTCTCCCTCTCCGAAGTTCCCTGTCGCAGTCCCCTCCCACCCACATTGCAATTGCTCGCCTCCTTCCCTCAACATCCCGCTAATAGAGTTAAATCCGTCCTTAATGACATAGACTTCGCCATCGAATGTTGTCAAAGGCTCTACCATCCCCTCGGCTATGACCTCACTCTCGCGGTCGTCATTTCGGATAATACCGGTCGTCATCTTGCCCCATTATCTTTTGCAACCAACCCTGCCAATATTCCCTTCCGACTTTCATTACATATATTGAACTTGATCTCCTCCAGATCCCTATGCGTAATCTACCTGTATATTGAAACGTGTTCGTATTAGTTGAGATATTGCCCAGTAAATCATTAATAAACTGGACCCAAAATCAAAATCAAATCCAAAACTCCGCAACCGCACTTCGATCCATTGGCTAATCTAGACTTAATATTACTAGTATTAATATCCTCCCTCGTCAACTTCGGGGGTATAAACTAGTAGGTAAAGTATATTTATCTTCCGATCAAGACCTCGATTGGTAAATGCTGTATCAAGCAGAGCGGAAAACTCTGCGTATATGGGCTGTATCTATGCGCGGGGGTTAGTTTGACTGTCTGGGTGATGCGCGCGCACGTGAAGCTGTTTGTAATATTCATATTAAGTATAATATTTAAGAAGGGTCGGAGCTCTAGGCGTGAGGAGCTTGTGGTGAGGTGAGATGCGCAAGCTGGGATCGTCGTCGATGGAGAGAGAGAAGTGGAGCTCAAGGTGGAATGTGAATAGGGGAGGCTAATTAGCCAAGCGCTACGCATAGAGGGAAGATTTCCACCGAGGGATGACTAATCAGATTGGCGTACCACTGTAGTTGTTTTAATTCTCCGTATTGCGCAATTTCAACACCATATCATGCCTCCTAGTTATTTTCGCCTATATTGATGATGCTTGTCTTCTGTTCTGACTAGTTATGGCTAGAATCCGCTAGAATTCGACCTAGAGGTCATTCGGTCAATTGGTCGCCATAGCTTGTTCTCATGCCTTGTCTCATTTCTTATGCCCAGACTTTGGGATGCTACAAACGCCTTTCTCATTAGAGTATTGTATCACGTGATCACTAAATTAGCCGGACAAGGTAATTGTACTGTAGACTACTTATGGTTCTTATCGATAAGAGATCACCGCCCCAGAAGCACAATTGATCAAATTCCACAATTCAGAATAATCTAGTATTGCATACTGGGGCCGAGGCTATATTGCATACGCAATATGCTCGTCGACAGAGGATCCAGCACAAGGCTTCCCAAGTTCAGTCGCCTACAATTACGGACTTCCTACATAGCCCCTGCATACTAAAAGGTCATGGAATATTAGTGTCTGTGGCCAATTCTAATTAAACTGAGCTCCCGTTGACATTCTGCAATATGATTCATGGGCCCAGGCTGGGTCTACCAGATGGTTACCGGTATCGGAGAAATATGATTCGGTAGAGCACAACGAGTGGATCAATAAGATCCAGTTTCTACAAAGTCTTCCTCCGAACCACAAACCACCCTGCAGATGTACTTAGCTTTCCCGTTGTTCCGAAGACTCACCATCGGATAAGTCGACTGTTGGTATATATTGAGGGGAAAAATGAATACAGAACATAATATTATTCTAGACGCTAGTGTGCTTCACAAAGATTAACCTGTTTACTGTCGCGGTCATACCGTGTGACCGAAAGTTCACATTCTCTAGAATTCCAGGTACAAATATATGTGTAAAACTGTATTACACAATCATTTAGACGAGAGTGGGCATGATGATACCTACGAACATTAAGTACTCAACGGTCGCAGTTGAATTATTATAACTATCATTGAAGTCAGCCAGGATTTATATGAGAAGCTCTTGAGCGGCAGAGAACATATACTCATTATCAACATATCCCCGACCATATTCGAGGGTGTACTGTAATTGGAGATTTTCAATAGACTCAGAGTTGCAGTTTTGAACAACTCGGGGAAACTGGTCCACGTTAAGGAAAGCAGTTTCAGTGTGACCCTCCTACGCACTCATTTTAGAATACATGCGCCTAGTAAGACTTCCGCTGTGCCACAGAAGCATAGTTGTATGTACCTCATTGTTTTTTGAATTTTCGGTAGAGTGGATAATGTGGATGAAGAGTTGTAACTGACCATGCTACTACAATGCAATAACTATTCTCACCTAGGAGATGGCATGTTCCGCCCCTTTCTTTTTTTTCAAGAGAAAACTCACAACGTTTATGCGGCGCCAATAAGAGGCCACCCATGACGAGACATCGGGGCCAGGCAAATTAATCTGCCAGTCCGCGCAGTGCAATACATTGCATCGGAAATTACAAAGGAAACTACGTCCATCCACCATCTCTCTCCTCCCACTTTTGCTCCCGCTTCTCATGCCAACTAGGTGGATAACGAGAATACCAATACCAATAAAGCAAAGAAGACGACCAACAGGCATGACTATTTCAATCCAAGGATACACAGACACAACTTGCAACCGTAGCAGAGGAAATAAACAAGGTTCCCTAACATAAGCCCCTTCATGCGGGTCCCGAAACCAATCAATGTCTCACGCTATTCCGCTTCTTCCACTTCTTGCACTCGGTCCACAACCGGCTCCCCGATCGCCCCCCGTTGCTTAAGGAGCTCTATGTTGGTATGATTGAGCCCTCTTACTCCATCTAGGCGTGCTCCGCTGACATTCGCGAAGACTCCATGATCTGTAGCCCAAATCCAAGAGAGCTCCACCAGAGGGCTCTCCCGGCTATACCCTTGCTTCTGCACCACCTGCAATAGTTGAACTCCACCAGTCTCAGTTCCGATAGCAATGAGTCCACACTCAGCTGAGGTGCCCCCAGTCCAAGCAAGTGCGCAGACTTCACCCTGAATCTCAATATTCAAAACAAGCTCCCGCGAAGATAATGACCAGAATCGCAACGTTTTATCAGCACTCCCGGAGGCAAGCAGATATCCATCGGGTGAGAAGGCAAGACACTTCACATTGTTTATATGCCCTTCAAAAATGTGCAGACATTTGCGATCTGTCTCTGTCACAGACCACAAACGTACCGACTTGTCATAACTAGCTGAGGCAATGACCTCACCGTCAGGGGAAAATGCCACATGATTCACTACGGCCCAATGGCCCTTGTAAATGTGCAGTATTGTACGACGTGGGACCGACCACAAAATGACTGTCTTATCGTTACTACCGGCGCCAGAAACAAGGAGTTGCCCATCAGGTGAAAAGTCCACACTCTCAACACTGTCCTTGTGGCCTTTTAACGTATCTATTTGTGTACCACTATGGATTGACCATAAACATATGTCTTTATCCTTGCCCCCCGAAGCTAGAATAGTCCCATCTGGTGTAAGGGCAGCTGTCCTCACCCACCCGGGGTGGGTGCCGAGGATATGCATGTCCTCTTGAGATTTATCCAGAAAGGATCGATGTGTACATACCTTGCTGCTATCAACACTCGGGAGGAGAAATGCACTGGCAAGAAATGCGCTGTCTGGGGGGAATGCTACAGCCACTACAGATCTGGCTGACGGTGGATCCAGTGTGTTGACCCGATCTGGCATGTGAGGTGGGTCAACTGACCACAAATGTACCGTCCCGTCATCACTAGCAGATGCAAGAAGTTTCTTGTCGTGTGAAAAGGCGAGGTCATTGACTGTTGTTGTGTGACGATTGCCAAACTGAACTGAGGTGCTCATCTCCGGATCCGATGGAACCAACCATTGGGACTGTCGAACAACCCCAGTAGCGTCGCCTGTGGCAATAAGTTGACCATCTCGGGAGAAAGCCAACGCTGAACCGCCATATATGTAATGTGAAAGTGAAATGCCTTCAATAACATGAATAAGTTTCTGGCTTGCAACTGACCAGATGCGGATACTGCTGTCATCACTAGCACTGGCGATCATCTGCCCATCAGGCGCAAAAATGGCCGCATGAACTCTATCGCTATGGCCGTTGAAGGTGTAGATGAGCTGCCCAGACGAGACTAACCAAAGTTTTAGAGATTCATCCGAGCTTGTAGACGCCAGGATTTGGCCATTCGGCGAAAAAGTTACACTGTTAACCTCTTCAGTATGGCCCTCCAGAGTTTGGAGTAGTTTTCCACTCTCGGTTGACCATAGGTTTACTTGCTTGTTGTCGCCTGCCGATGCAAGAGTCTGACTATCTGGTGAAAACGAAAGACTGGAAACCTGGCCATCACAAGAAAAGTTATGTATGAGGTCGTGAGTTGCGACCGACCATAAGTACACCATAGAGTCATTACCCCCTGAAGCAAGGAATCTTGCATCGGGCGAGATCGCTACGCTCTCCACCCACGTCGTATGCCCATCGAACGTATGTACGAGTTGTGCATTCTGGTTTCGCCGTGACCATAACCGCAATGTTTTATCCCGGCTGCCTGATACCAAAAGTTCATGATCACCATTTGCTGGGAATGCAACACAAGTTATCAAATCTGTGTGCCCACTGAATGTATGCAATAGTTTTCGCTTGGTAGCCGACCATAGCGTAAGATTGTTCATCGAGGCACGGTAGGCGGCCACAAGTAGCTCACCACCAGAAGTATACCAGCAGGTCAATGGACGATTAGACGCATCCAGGTTGAAATATGGCTTCTCACCAAACTCCCCGCCATCAATCCTTGCCCCAGTGAGGTCCGCTCCTCTAAGCCAAATTCCATCCAAACGAACTCGCCTCAGGTCCGCGCTTTGCAACTGCGCACCCTCAAACCACCCAGTGCCTATATCAGCGCCAGCGATACGAATCCCCTGTAGGTCATACTTGTGGAACCGTCTCCCTGCTCGTACAAGTATTGTGATTGCATTGGCAGCTGCATTTGCTATCTCGGGATTTTGTTTGGATTCCTCGACACATGCGAGAAGTTGATCCTGCAATTCCTGATTCTGCTCTGCTTCCTCAACTATGAAATCAATGACTCCATGATCGTGTACGATATGAAACTCGTTAAGTAGTGCACTGGGTGCACACAGATCCTCGTCCTGCCACATTGAGTGAGCAATGGCAAAGTCACGAAGAGACTTGTGTAGAAAGCGGTATGATTCTCCTATCCGCACGAGAGGCGAACTATAACGCAAAAGTCTTACTTTGGGGTCCTCGGGGCTTAAGTAGTCCCTCCACAGAGCGTTTTGCAATTGCTTAGAAGCCGACCGTCTTGTCGCTGGGACATAAGACGCTTCGAGCGATTTATGACGATACAACTCTACTGCAAAGTCAAGACAGTAGACTTCGACATGTTCAGTGAAACTGCTTTCACAGAGCGCGATAAATAGGTCTGCCAGAGCAGATGGCAGTTGTATCCTAGAGAGGCGTTCTTGGGCGGACTGGAGCCAATGGTCTAGGAATCTGCGGTATAGTGTGACTCGCTTCAGTTCAATATGAATCTCGCCAGTGCCACTAGTAGGTAGAACTGTCATAACCATTCTGAGCAGGAATGGGTTGCTGATCATTGCCCGCAACTCCGCTCGTTGAACTAATTGCTCGTAATCCTTCACTGACCGTGCGGGTGCCGTTACGACTTGCACGTACTTGGAAATATACTCCATGATATCCTTGGTCGAAAAGGGCGCCAGCCAATACTCTTGCAGCAGTTGTGGTTGACCAGGGGGATAAAACTTGCGCTGATATCCGGAACCAAGGTATTCCGGTCGACTTGTAATCACGATCTTTGCATTCCATTCCCCAAGTCCGTTGTCAACATAAAAATCGCGATCTCGCTTTTCAATTTCATCATAGCCATCAAGGATGAATACAAAACGAAGATCTTCTCTTGCCTTCGCTATCCTGTCCTCAGGCCATTTCTGCTTCTTAAATAGCTCTGCTATTAAGTCCTGCTTGCGACGCGTTGCATCGTGAACGCTCGCGAGCGGAATAAACACCGGAATAGGTCTTGTAACGTTCGCATTAGAGGATGCATCTTTATCATAGGTCTCCCACAACCTTGTAGCGAGGTAGTGGTTGAAGGTGGATTTCCCTGCACCAGCGGCACCCTGGATTAGACACACTCTGTGTGGTGTATTTAGCGCCATAAAGTTTTCCAGACGTTCCCAAAGATCAAAATGCTCCTCCTCGGGTGCATTCTGTGTTGCCATCCCTCGTGCAGCAACGTAGAGGTTGGCATGGAAGATATCCGTTTGTTGTGATTCCGCCAGGTATTTAGTCTTCAGTTCTTGTAGTTCGGAATCCAGCGATTTGGAAGAGAGCATTGCAAGTTGTTGCGGCTCTTCCCAGGGTTCACAACAGTCAGCTGCAGCTCCTCTCTTGAAGCCTCTTTATGGGACTGTACTGTAGCTTACGTAGTGATTGAACGACTTGGGTCTTAAGCTCTACCAAGGTTTGCTTGACATCGTTATTCGCATTAAGGATTTGTGCGGAATTAGTCGCCATAGTATTCTTGAGATCTTGTGTCGCTGTAAGGATCTCTGTGGTCGCAGTAAGGATGTCTGTGGGAAGAACATTAGCCCTGTGATTACGCCAAATTAAATACTCCCACAAGACTTATGCGTCTCGTTGAAGAGTGCAGAGCCATCGCCTATGTAAATTAGACGGAAGTGAATGGAAAGTACATGTATCGCGAAAGCTTGCTCCAACCATAGATAAGTGCACGTTTAGTAGCAATTGTATGCTTAGGGTAGAGTAAAACATAAGCTTGAGACATACCATCCATTTTTGCCAGAGGTTTCATTTCGTTACCGATTTGTGTGACCAGATCATGCACTTCCCGAAGCCTGCTAGAATCCCCTACAGTTCTATTAGACGTTGCATTCAAACCCGATGAAAGTTGAAGACAAACCCCTGATCCTTTCCATGGTAGCCATTCCTGCATACTGTTCGATTTTCGTTTCTTTGTCCGAAATGTCTTGAATCAGGGGTTGCATAGTGACTGAGAACGGCTTTATGTCGTTCACAATCTTTTTCCCTACTATACCCATGACCCATTAGAAACCCGAGAGGGGCCAGAGATTTCTCCAAGGACCATACCATTATTTGCTGGGTCAAAATACTCCTTCGCTTTGTCCAGGAACGCCCGAACGGAAGCATATAGGTCCTTGAGAGCACCATCGAGGCCATCATCCAGCGCTTGTGTTGTCGTGGAGGTCGCCAATTTTACCCGGAGAGCTTTGTCATATATATGTGCATAAAACTCGCATCTTGCCATCTTCTCAACGATGGTGACCATAGCGGCTTCGAGACTATCCATAAATTCGATCCTGTTGACGGCAACCTAAAATTGTCACCACAGGGTGTCAGAAGTGTCAGTAGATATATCGTCAAAAAAAACCCAGGCAATGTGACTCAGCTTACCATCAAGATAAATCTAGCGCCAGCCCACACAAGCGACGAAATCTCCGGATGGTGCTGGATGGCAACATCCACAATTTTGGCACATTTTTCCATACTCATCACAATTCTTCGCATGCGTTCTCCGATGTCGACTTGCCTCCCATGCCGGTCGGTATAGTACCATTTCTTATCATCCAAGGCCTTTTGTGCGGTTTTGATTTCTGTAATGGTGACATGAATGCTTGCTACAATATCTTTATT
>Ga0307511_10002733_pt1 | contig 18344 bp, 22 predicted proteins | sample 13_EM_MG_FD_200266 | JGI IMG/M metagenome (GOLD analysis project Ga0307511, IMG submission 200266) | Populus trichocarpa ectomycorrhiza microbial communities from riparian zone in the Pacific Northwest, United States - 13_EM | ecosystem: Host-associated > Plants > Roots > Unclassified | place... | reverse complement strand
ATAGTCTGGTGATGTATGTAAATAGGTACGAGACTATGTAAATACCTCCATTGTTGTGCTCAATCTGGTTAGCGGTCAACTCATTGTGATACATGTCAGTCATGTTTCCTTCCAAACTCTTCCATGGCGTTTTCTTTCTCTCCCACAACGGTGCCGATCGCTGCATAAAAAGGAGTGCGCGGAATCTTTCACCCAGGCACTGTATAAATTGTGGCATACACATGTCGGGAGGGATGGGGGGGGGGTTATCTGAACCGCAACCAAGTTCAGAGAATTAATTGCTAGATACATGCGGAGGATACAGCGGAGAGGCACCGGAGGTACCACACTGGGGGTACAGATATCTTCTCATGTAAAGCTTGGATGTATAAGTATCCTAACTCGGTGATTAAACATACAAATGCTACTAGTAATTGGCCCGTAGCACCCGGATCCAGAGACTCTTTGTGCCATCCAGCCCGGAGCCTAAGGGTAATTCATGTGCAGCCTGGGTCGGAGGTCGAATATCTTGGTCAGAGCGCTCTCGTTACAAGCAGGGGAGAGAAACCTTGTTAGATTTGGGTATTTTCTGGGGTAGCTACCAACCATCTTACCCTTTTATGATACTTACCCAGGTTGCAATATACTTATCCATTAACATCAGTGCTTGGGGGACAGTTTCCGCGCACTCCGTTTTTATGCGGTGATCACCTCCCAGTGAAACACGAATGATACATACATGGCCACACTATATTTATGTACTCAGGTGGAATGGCCGCTGGACGCTGTGCTTGCATAACCCCACGAGTTTGCCGAAAACGGCTAGTATGTCTCAGCTGAGCGGAAACCTAGTGGTGAACGGAAACTAGGTGGTCCTTCAGCTGTTCGAGTGATTTTTTGAAGACTTCGGAATTAAAGTTAGAGAAATCCGCTATTCCCCATACAGTTTAGCGCTATATTAGTCTCTTTCAAAACATCTACAATTCTGAAAGCTACCCACTGTGAAAATCAGGCGTGTAGGCTGCCACAACTTTCGCTGCAACCCTCGTCATTTCTTGATATATATCTGGTATTTTGCTCCAACATAGTATTATCTTGATATATATCTGGTATTTTGCTCCAACATAGTATTATCTTTAATATTATCTTTGTGCACGTGACTCAGCACAAAACCCTCTCTTGAGCGTTTCCTGTCCCCGTCCCGAACTTCTGCAAATATGGCGGTACGACTGCAGCGCTAGCGGGTACGCAGATTCGATGAAGGTTCGAGTGGTGACGTCTTGCTTGAGGGCAGCCAACCCTATTGGTAACTGACCAGTATGCCTGAAGTTGCTCCCTCATCCAAGGTTTCCTCCCCCGCCCGCATCCATGTTGATATCAATTTGCGCAGTACTAAATAAATTCAGGGTGATTCCTTTGCCCAGCAGCTATGACAACAATTTTCCACTCTGCATCATGACGGCAGTTGCCTTACAGTGAAGTCGCGTTATATGCGCCGGTCACTCCAGAATTTGTATGGGAAAATAAGAAACTCGCCTTATAGGCAGGTTTCTTATTTACTTAGTAATACTCCGTACATGGAGTCTTTTATGCGGTTGTGCATGTGGGTGCCATAGCAGATATTACCCCGCGGCAACCACATCGCGTGAACTGTTTCTCAACTAGTTCACACTGGTCCTGCTCCTTAGCCAGTTGAAGACAATGGTGTGTTCTGAGATTACGGGTGCTGGAATTCCTCGATCTTAAAAGAGCTTCTTGCTCGTTTCTCATTGTTCTGATCGCTTCTAGCTGCAGTACATCCGAGCGCCATAATATAAAAAGTTACAAAAGATTGATGGCCCCAGTACCTCATCGACACCAAACTTAAAATCTCCTAGCCTTCCCATACTAGCCTATGTCACTTTGATATCCTTTCCTGTTCCCGCGACAAATACTTCCCAACGAAACCTGGCTCCAACCTTAACAAATTTGCCTCCGGTGAACCGCACCCTCTGGTGGCCTCTCCTCCTCCAATCCATTATAGAAGCCTATCAGCATGGATGACAGCGTTGAAACATCATCCACAATCTCAAAAACCCATAATAGTGCAGCTAATCCAAAAGCACTTGAAAAGCGGCCAACGTGCCCAATGTGCCGGCAACTCGCCCCCATTTCACTGATAGTTTGGTGTGGACGCCTCTCAACTCGGTTCCATCGTCACTCGCCGGAGAAGCTCGTTTAGGTAACTCATGCAATTGCCAATATAGTTACCGATGTAGGCCGAAAGCCAAAAGGCCGAGGTGCTCCGATTCTGTCAACTGACGCCGAAATGAAACCTAAGGGTGCCCCAGAAATCCCGATAAAACTCAATAAAGGTCGAATTCGGGGCTAAATTGTTATTATAGGTTCCAAGACTGTAGATGTAATAACAGATGACTTAAGCAGTCTCATAGCCTTTCCATTCTAAACAAAAACTCATTTGCTTATAGGATAGCCTTAGGATGGAAGAATCATATTGATAGAGCATGCAGATAATGAAGGAATACCTTTCTAATGAACAAGACAATGCAAACAAAATGATAGCTCCTGACATATAGCTCGGCTTAAACACATTTAAATATTGCTTGGGGTGCTGACTACTCTTAATTGCAGTTACATGTCCCTCACTCCTCAACCTCGTGATTGCAATTATTGATCAAGAATGTACCAGAAGGTAGTCGTGACAAAGACGCTGAGATAACTTTTGGCAAAACCGCCGTACCGTAAATGAGACTACGGTATGGCAACACCGGTGCTGTGTTGTCATGATTGAATATATAAGAACCTCACGATTGCGATCTTGAGTTCAATCACAAGTAATACCGTGCTCCACGAAGCGAATACGGTCGTTCGGATCTAAGTTTTACCTCAAAATGATTCGCTATTAACCTATATAGGCAGTCGAGTTGCCACATTAGGCTTAAAGGATCTCCATAAGCACCCAGAATTGTTCGCTTCGCTACTGGAGATCCCGAAGATCACCACCAAGTAGGTTAGCATAGTGCACCAAGCGTGACAAAAGTCTTGCTAAAACACCGAAATCATACCTTAAGTGCCCTTCATAGATACCTGCATGCTTGCACTCATGTTGCGAATTTAAAGGCTGCTTTTGACTGGGGAGCCCCTAATCAAGTTTATAAACCTGGAAGCTGAAAAGATGGAGAAATTATTCTTCCCCATTAAGTTTAGCGCTATTTTAGCGCTTTTCGAAATGATTTCAATTCTGAAGCCACTGTGGCTGCCCAGGACCTTATACCGAGGTGTAAAAATCAGAAAAGATAGGGTGCACTTTCCTCTTCATTCTAAATTTACTCCAATGTACGTATTATGCAAACTCGGTTTTTAACATTTTTCGCACGAGGGTCACTCTTGGTGTGATTTCGGTTTTACCGAAGACTTTGGTGATCAGGTAACGCTAGGTTAAATGGAGGGGTTCTGGTTACACCAATGTCCTGTCCGAGCAGATTGTACTGTAGCCAAAAGTGCCCATTGGATATGCCTGCATAATTGTAATCTTTCTCCGAATTTCGAGGCGATATTTGGAATTGAACTTAAGCTTGATATGGAGTCCCTAATTTCAAGTTTATAGACCTGGAGCACCTCTTCAGCTGCGTTGGTGATTTTTTGAAGTCCAGGGAAAGTGAAAAGTTGCCAAAATACGCTATTCCCTATACAAACTAGTGCTATTTTTGAAATGACAACTAATTCTGCAACTCCGCCCAGGGCTAGTCTGGTTGGCACGACCGCTCCTGTCCAGGGCCTTGAGCCTACCTGCAAAAATCAGATAAGAGACTCTGAATTTTATCCTTCAATCTAAAACTCTTTGTATGTATGTAATTATACGGAAAACTCGATTTTTAACATTTTCTGCGCGAGGGCCACTTTTGCCTATTTTGGCTGTGGTTTCGATGTTTCATCAAGACTTTTGCCCAGGGATTGTACATACTTCGAGCGATTAAGAAAACGATCAACGATCTGTCTCAAACTCAGCCGCGCTGCATATTATAGGGGTGTTGCCAGCGTACGGTACAGACACCCACCACACCACAATGTGAACAAATGGATGCTCGATTTAAGGTATTTTAAGCATGAGCAGCGTCCGAGGCGAGACCTATTAACCAGACTAGGACCGACTCAAAGCTCGAGCTAGGGGTACGCTTGTTGTGATCGGTGTCTGAACCGGGATCGATGTCCATTTCGGCGAAGGCGCATGGCCCTGCTTCCCTGCAGATCCGGAGAAAGTCAGGCTGACCGCGTACTTCCGGGAGACTCAGGATGGCTGTGCTATATAATAAACTAGCATCCAGGTTGATAATATACAGTTTCGTTATCTAGACAGACTATTCTTTATCAAACTCGTACAATTGTAATCCATATTTCCTGGATCCGTGAGAGTGTTGATTTCACAAGCTCCGTGAGTGCACCATGCCCCACGACTCTACGCGTCCCCGTATTCACGGTCAGTCCTTTTCCTTGTGCCCCATATATACCTCCCCACCATATTACCGCTAACATTTCATAGTCCCAAACCTGCCCCTCTGGACTTTCCTTTTCAACTCCCCGCACTCTTCCTTGAACCCATCAAATAATCCACCCAGCCAACTAGGATCCTTCATCGCCTCATCCACTGACGTCCCTCTTCCATTCTCCGAGCTTCCATCCCTGACAACACACCTTTCCACCGCCATTACGCGCCTCTATGGCTTCGAACATGGGGATGTACTTGCTTGTTTTGCGGCCAACGCTACCTGGTACCCCGTTGCCATGTGGGGCGCCATCCGTGTAGGGGGTGTCTTCTGCGGAAGTAACCCTGCTTACGAAGTCTCTGAAATGGTCTACGCTCTTACAAGGTCGAAAGCTAAGTTTGTGGTTGCGGATCAGGGGAGCTGGGAGAGAGTGAGGGAGGCATGTAAACAGGTGGGGGTTGGAAAGGAGAGGGTATTTTTGCTGGAAGGGGAGGATGGAGGTAGAGGTGCGGTGGTGGAAGCCGGTGTTGTTGGGGTCAGGGAGTTGTGCGAGATTGGGAAGGGATGGGGGGGAAAAGGGCAGGTACCTGAGGTTAGGGTGGGGGAGGGGGAAAGCAACAAAGATTTATTGTGTTTTTTGGCGTTCAGCAGTGGCACTACGGGATATCCCAAAGCGGTGTGCTGCTCCTTCCCCCAAAGTATTGGCCCCGGGAGCTGACATACAGACTACTTACAATGTAGGCAATGGTCTCTCACCACAACACCGTTGCTCAACTTCTCCAAATCCGCGACATCATGCTCCCCGGCACACCAGAAAAGGGCCTTGCTGTCCTCCCTTTCTTCCACTTGAGTGGTCTAATTTACACTCTGCACATCTCCACCCTCATCAACCGCACAATAATCATGCTCACTCCACCCTTCTCCATGGCCAATTTCCTCCGTGCAGTATCCCTATACAAAATCTCTAATTTGTTCCTTGTACCTCCGCTGGTCATCCTTCTATCCCATCATCCTCTGGTTAAGGAGTATGATCTTTCTCATGTTGTCAGTATAAGCTCAACCGCTGCACCATTGAGTACACAGGCGATTGCGGCTTTCGAAAATCAATTCTCAAAAGCGAAGCTCACCCAAGGATATGGGATGACGGAGACAACGGGGGTTATAGCTGCTACCCCACATGATCTTGTTAAGGGTTTACCGAAGGGTTCGGTGGGCACTCTGGTTAGCAGCACGCAAGTCAAGATTGTAGGCGACGATGGAAAGGAAGTACCAACAGGGAGTGAAGGGGAAATAAGAGCTAAAGGGCCTCAGTGTATCACTCTTGGGTACCTTGGGGATAATAAATCCAGTGAGGAGCTACGTGACCCGGAAGGGTGGCTGAAGACAGGTGATTGGGGCAAAATCGATGAAAATGGATGGTTATTCATCACCGACAGGGTCAAAGAGATGATCAAGGTATGAGCACTACTTAGAAATATCAGGCCACTCCACTAACTGCAAAAACAGGTGAAAGGCATCCAAGTCGCCCCCGCGGAACTCGAAGACTGCCTCCTAGAACACCCTTTAATCGCCGACAGCGCTGTAATTTCCCATCCACATCCCTACTCCGGCGAAGTCCCTCTCGCCTTTGTTGTCCTCAAACCCGGGATTACCGGTACGAATTCCAATGCGGCGGAGCTAGAGGAGGAAATCATGAAATATGTGAGGGAACGGAAGAGCAAGCATAAATGGATTGAAGGAGGGGTGCGCTTTGTCGATGAGATTCCAAAGAGCCCTACTGGAAAGATTCTCAGGAGAGTGTTAAAGGAAAGGGAAAAGATGGGAGGGAGACAGAAGGGGGCGAAACTTTGATGGCAATAGTGAAGAAACACAGGCCCCATGTATTCATGTATTAGATATTGGTTAAGTTTGTTCGCAACTGGATGAAGACTATATTGCTTAACCCAACCAGTGTAGAGAGTCAGAGCCCGACGAATATCCCCCCCCCCGCGCGGTAGGTAACTGAAGAGTACGGAAACAAGGAAATGGCAATGATCCGGTTGCTACATCAATTCCCCCGACTCTCATCCATATTGTCCCGCTCAACTTATCAATGTTCCTCTGACTGACATGTACAGCAGCATGATTTCATTCAAACTCGCCCTCCTGATCTTCCAGAACCATCCTAGACCTATTATTCGCTCATGCCTATAACTGCTGCCCACTCTGTTCCTAGCCATAATCCAATGGATATCCCAACCTTCAATCCAAACCACTACCCTTCCGCTCCAAGCGCTTATTCCATATATACTAAATGCTCGTCCGTCTAGGTGATCCTAATGCCCTATCTCAGTCTTCCTCCTCGTGTCCGCCAGTCCCTTCTATCTGATGAGCCTGGGCCCTGCCACTGCTGTAGTTTCCATAGCAGCTGGGAGTTCATCCCTAGATATCCTCAGATACTCAAGTCTCCCTCTTCCACGCGTTCCCTCAGAAACAGATCGTATAATGGGTTGGTTAAGGAACCGTCGCATCCTGAGCTCCTGTGCCTATAGTATAGACATTCCCAGCACCGTCTGAGTCTGACCATTCAATCCCTATTACTATCCCTCCTAGGGCATGTCGGAAATCTACTGGACGGGTTTCTTCAGGGTGTCTATAGGCTGGTAGAATCTCTATCAGTTGAGTTTCTCATGTGCAACTGTGGATGCGTACTGGATATCCAACACGGCGGCCCTCATAAGCGCTCTGCAAATGAGGGCACGAAGATCTGTACGGAATATCTAGTGGTATATAGAATGAAGTCTGTCTACTTCTAGGGGTTGGATTCTATGGTTAATACGACAACTAGGAGAGAGAGGATAGATTATTACATTATTTAGTGCTGAGAAAGTGATGGCAATATGCTGGCAAATAATTTCGAACAAAACTAACTCTGAGCAGCAGCAGGTTCACGGTAAGAGTTTGGATTTCCTTGGTTGTGGAATTAGATAATCATGCAACTGATGATAGAATCATAGAAAGGATGGATAGAATTGATCAGTCGATGCTGGGATACAACGAGATGCTGTTTTCTCCTATATAATATAGCCAGGAAATAACCCCCCCCGTAGTGAGACCTCGTCAATATGTTTATCGAATATATTTACCTGTTCACTCAGCCAACTGGGTTGACTTTCATAGTGGAGAAAGCTAAATTTCTTGCGATTAACCCGAGTGAAATATAGCTCTCGTCGACCTGGGGACTGTTAATGGGATGCTCATTCTGTAGAGATTGATGCCGGTGATGTCGATGATCTACTATATCCTTTCAAACCTTCGCAGTCCCAACTTTACACTTGCCGCCATACCATAGGTGTTTGTTACAGCAAACAGGCTATTCATACAGCCTGCGACGGGGTAGTGCAACACCACGGGGATATGCAACAAAACAGATGTAACCTAGAACCCAATGGGTTTTCAGTAGAATTAGACGGTAGGGGGCTCAAAAGCTGCGCACGAGTTCGGAAAATAATTTATGAAGTGCCTAAGAGCCCTGGATTATGGGGTCAAGGGATATATGGCTAATACATGAAGTGCGTGATGTGGACATATGAGCGGGTATTATTAGAATAATGTGCTTGAGCAGCGACTGGGTACATTTCCTACCCTTCCCGCTTAGTGCAAAAACCATGAAGTCAAGTCCACACTTCAGGGTATGAGGGATAATACATGAGCATGCACCCAAAGTAGGGGGGCGCCGGGCGTTGAGGAGGGCCTAGGAGCAAGTCTATCCAAAACGTTCTAGGTTAAGAGTTTAATATGTCAAAGGAAGTACGTACCAGACTAAGGGTATGAATTCCAGGTACCAGGCGCTTAAATTGAGCCATTATCAATATCTAGGCCCGGATTTTCAATTTCTCCGCAATAGCACTCTAAGAATCTACATACATCTACTCTCTCAATCCTTGCCTAACTGAGCAGCAAATCGGCTCAAGATTCCTTTTCTCACCCAAATTCCTTAAGTTATTGAGTTCTTAAGGTTTCCTCAGCAATATGAAGTTGTACTACTATTCTCGGTTTGGGGGGGGGGGGACTGGGGCGACCTTATCAGGTTCTCATTAATTGCTGTATATAACACTCAGAATAGAATACGTTTAATAGGGAGACTCTTTTGAGCAGCTAGGTGCTGGTCCTGGGCTGCTTTGATAGATCTGTTTCTGCAAGTCCTCCAACCCCTCGTCTCTAGATTATATAGGCTCAAGTCAAAGGTTCTGTATGCTCCTTTGAGGCTGTAAGCTTGTCCCTTTGCTTCAAATTGTGTAGGTAGACACGAGAATATACAAAGACCCGCCTTATTGTGTGGTTCGGAGTTCACTCCTAGCTAGATGTGAAAATATTAGGCATAACATATATCAGGGTAACGCTATTGGCTCCGTAAGCCAGGGGTCTTGGGCAGTTTAGGAAATGATTCTATGGACTCGCACGTCCGTCTTGAGCGCCCTACTATCCGAATCTGATCAAATCTTCTCGAGTTTGAGCCTCCACCCAGTATGTTGCAGTTCCGCTCCGGACCCCCTACTTTGGGTGCATGCTCATGTATCTTACCGTGAGGGGTGGACTTGACTTGATGGTTTTTGCACTATGCGAAAGGGGCAGGAAATGTACCCAGACGCTGCTCAATCACATTATTCCAAATTAATACCTGGCATATATCCTCATCATGTATTAGCCATATATCAGGATACCTCCCATGCCTCCATCATCCAAGGCTCTTAGGCACTTCATAAATTATTCTCCGAACTCGTGCGCAGCTTTTGAGCCCCCTACCGTCCAATTCTACTGAAAACCCATTGAGTTCTACCCTACAGCTGTTTTGTTGCATATCCCCGTCGTGTTGCACTACCCCGTCGTATGCTGTACGGACGTAGAATCTCATGATGGCTCACTTATTGTTGTGAGGAGTGACGATAAAACCTTAATTACGACTAACTAAACATAACAGCCTTAAATATTAATCCACCGGTCGCTAGCACCCGTTTCGATTCCTATCCCTCCGCTTGCAGATCTTCAGCTCAATTAATTGTAGCTGCGTTTACAACAATTAGTTATTTATCCGGATACTTGGCCAGTGGTAAGAACAGCACATGAAATTATTGAAGGGAGAAAGAGAGACATACGATTGTCACATTACGGTAACGTGCGTACTGACCTAGCGATGGCAGGGAGGGCCCCCACTTATTAATTTCCTGCCTAGTAGCCATACATTAGCATGATACCCGGTCCTTTCTGCCCATGATAGCGGCGTCTGGCCATGTTCATCCTTCGAGTACGCATTCACATCCACCCGCTCTACAAGCAATCGCACAACTTCCTCATGCCCATTTATTGCTGCCCAAGATAGCGGCGTTCGGCAAGTATCATCCTTTGAGTCCGCATTCCCATCCACTCGCTCAACAAGCAATCCCACAACACCTTCACCCCCTTCCCCTGCCGCCCATGAGACCGGCGTGCGCCCAGATCTGACTCCATCCGGTCAGCCAGCAATCGCACATCGCCCTCATACAGTATACTCTCGTTATTAGCATATGGTCGGGACCGGAGGTCGTATGCTTATAACAAATATATGCATATATCAAGAGAAAATGAAATGCATAACAAATGAGACAAATGAGGCGGGAAAAAGGTATTAGGAGTGATGTAAGAACTCGTTGATCCTCCGCTGGGTTTGTTTGGCATCCTTTCTATATAGAAACTCGACGCCTTTCCTGCTGTAACATCTCCTCCAACTGGCTTGTATTTGTATCGGACTGAAGACAATAGAGAAGAGTTTCAAGAGCATAAATAGCAGCTTGATGCTGCTACGTAGTCTCGAACCTGTTGTCGCTCACTCTCAGACCAGGCCTGTCGTTGCGCACTTCCGACTCTTGCTGAAGCTTCCGACTATATATCTACTGTACATTAGCAACAAGTACTACAAAATGGTCATGACATATGCATCTTACTCAAAGTTGAATAAACTAGTAGACAGGGATGGAGTTGTTACTGTAAATGCCGGTGGTTGTATATTGAGTTTGTATGTTGACTCTAGGTACATTGCTGTTGATGACCCCGCTCGGTGATTTCTTATCGATAACCACCTCTGCTAGCGCCTATTTGTTATAAGCATATATATGTAAGCAGAGAAATGGCATGAATATTCAAGTTACCGAATTTATGCTTAAAAAGTGCCTTTTTATATGGCGGGGCCGGAGGTGGTATGCTTATAACGAGAGTATACTGTACCATACACTGCTGCCCATGATAGTGGCGATACATCCTTGGAGTCGGCATCCAAATCCGCTCGCTGAACAAGCAGTCGCACGACAGACTCATGCCCATTCCTTGCTGCCAATGATAGCGGCGTTCGGCCAGTGCCATCCTTCGAGTTAATATCCACATCCTCCCGCTCAACAAGCAATCGCGCTGTGTAAAGAGATATGTAAAAAGAGTGTGACAGGAAGGAGAATAGCGGGTGTCTTTTATAGACACCTTAGTGACAACCTAGCTTCCCCCGATTGTTCGATCACACATAGCCCATAAGCCCATAAGCCCATCGCTCGATCACATAGAGCCCATCACGCCGTCGCTTGACCACATACAGCCTCAAAGGCCCTCATGAGTGTAATTGCCGTGACATGATGGCTGATTGCTGGTGCCGAATGGAAATATTTTCAAAACATAGTATCTAGAGATGTGGGGAACATGTCTCGTGAGCCTTCTCGTTCTACCCCGGCGCACGAGGACCCTCAACCTGACGGTGGAATGATTACCCGTGGAGAAGGAACGGAATATCTAGCCTCAGAGGGGAGGAGGAACCCTATTACCACAATGCTATTTTATATTGCTATACTCTGTCCCTGTAGTCTCAGCAAATACTTACCACGGAGCGCAATTTTGCCCCACCACAGTGCATGGGATACGGAGACTGAGAAATCGATATGCCGTGGGGTCAAGTAGGCGTTGGTGTGTGAGCCAGAGTGGGTGGTGGGATTGATATCCACACTCGGGGCAGGAGACAAGCTGGAGGGAGCCGGCACATATACGTAGTATCAGTGCGAGTACTGATTTATCGCCAAAAAAACAAGGTGGCAAGCTTACTTCGATCGTTTCAGCTCGAGGGGCTTGGCACAATAGCTTACGTATACATGTATAGGTGTCTACCTCCCTCCCTCACCGCCCGCATCACAAACCAGTAAACTCCCCGCTTTCGGGATCTACCCCCCGCCCCCATGCGCCGATCCTCAGAATCTACACCACCCAACCATCAACTGCTGGGTTTACCACCACTACCACCACGCCACCTCCATTTCAATATCCCACCGTTGCCTCCACTGCACCTTTCCGCTTAGGCTCATAATTACTCCTCGCGCTGGCTTATGGAGAGGATTCGGCAGAGATAGTTGCACCCTTCACCGGATTGCCGGGATCATGCTTCCTCATATTCTAACTTCGGATGTGCAGATTTGCGCTATCGACACTGTTAAAGGTAGGGTGGCTCCGGAGTGATACGAATATTTCAGAAGGGATAATAGACCGCCCCGGTTATACGAGCCCACATGCTCAATGCCTACCTCCTCTGCCAACTTAGCATTCGGCGAAGATAACGATCGTTTGTCCTACCATGCCAGTGCACGTATGTTAGCAAAGGAACTGGCCAGGGAAGAGAGTGAAGCAGGACTATAGGGGGAGTGGGACTCGGCCCATCACCATGGTTTTCTGGATCCACATCCCTCATCACCCTAAATCCCAAGAATCAGACGCCCCCGGAGCCGGAAGTTCTCAAGGAGGATGACTAAAGTATGATCGGTGACTACAGCTAACGCAAGCATGCCTCCGCATCTCCCAAAACTAGAATGGAGTCTCTTTCCGCGAACAACCCTAGGACCCTTGGTGGTACATGATAAATCGTATCTGCAACCTGAGCGTGGTAAAACCCCATTACAACCTCTTTGCTCTGCATATCTGCTTTTGCATATATGACGCGCTTTCGAGGGGGGAAGAGGCACACCGGGTTCTGGTACAAGATCGCCTGGACACGAGAACTAAAACCGGAGGAAACGTAGGCCACTCCTCCAGAGTGAAGAAACAGCGGGGTCTTGTTTTTGCCAAGGATGTTTATCCGGGTGTCAAATACCCCGATACCGTATGGCATGGACCTATTCATCCGAGAAGTGATGCCGAGGTTTCCTTGGGAATATCTCAGCCTAGGGAAGAAAGGGAATTGTCCTCGAAACAGTGCCGGCATTATATCCGGCGCGCGGAGGCATCGAGAGAGGCGGAGGGGGGGAGGGGGAGTGGTCAGTGAGAAGAAGTGGGAGTAAGGACAGAGAATATCAGAGGAATATTTTGTACAGGCAAGAGGATTAAATATATTTCACGTGGAGCATAGAGACGAGGATCCTACAGGGGGATAGTTCTTTTGTGGTTAGGGACATGGGAGGGCATCAATCTCCCCAAGCTCACATCTGCTAATAATGAGCAGCAGGAGGAGTCAGAAGTGCGGGAATTAACTCAAGGGAGGGGGCGGAATTGGAGAAGTATAGGGATGCTGAAGCCGAATCAGGGCCGAGAGTCAATAGCTAGGTTAAAATCCCTATAATAACAAGGGCCAGGGGGGGGATATAGGAGCACTGGTGATAGTTAACATGATGAAGATGGCGATTCCAATGACGGACGATAGTGTGTATGAGTTGGTACTTGGAGCAGGAGTTAATCTATATTCAGGAAGTGGTTACATTGTGAGAGCTACTCACATCGTTCATCATATTCTTATTAACACTAATCCATCTAAATTTGTCTCAACCTCAGCTACAGAGCAACTGCTAAGGCTCTGTTGTCACATGAAAGAAACAGGAACTCAGTCCACTCAAAAAAAACCACCAACACCACGAAGTAGCTTACTTATGGTTTCCAAAAATAAGCACTATCAAGCTCATGAGGTTTATGTGATTTAATTGTATCCCTGGTAACCTGAGAAATTCGGAAAGCTTTCAGAGCGTGGTGATAAATGGCAAAAGATATAAGTAATGGAACTTTATATGCATGTAGATAGATAGAGCAGTGCTCTTATACCCTTGAGCGAATAGCGTTCAGATCCCCTACTTGAATATCACAATAGTCCTGTGCTCTGGGCTATCATAACATCCTCGTATTCTGAGGGTACTATACTAAATAGACCAAGGTATCCACAACCACACCCGATATACTAGGGCACTGCTTCTTTTTGCTGTGACCCTTTAACAGATTTATCAAATTTGTTTCCAGGCCGCAATTACGAGTGCCACCGGGCCATACTTCCTCCAGCACAGCAAAGACATTATACAAACCACAACCACTTTGATAAAAATGAGAGTCCCAAATGAAGCCCTTTGTACTTCTCATATGCTCACCACCAAATCTATCCAACCTTGGCTGCCATTCCATGACCAAAGAGCAACCCCCCACGCCCTCTCACGACAACTGACTTCGCTCAATAACTTACTCTATCCGCTGGTCGCACACAATTTTAAGAGCCGTAAAGCTATTCCAGGTCCGTTTTTTTCTAATCCAGTCCCATGTGGTGCTATAGAAGCCACGGGCGAGTAATACACTTTCGCTAATTCAATGGTAGTGGGTGAAGCATGTTAGCTAAACCCACCATATCTTCATGGCACAGATATATCAGCTACTAACCTCTGGTTATCCCTCCATCCGGACCAACTGCTCTTGTATTGCTGGGAAATGTTGTTCTATTTCCGGTATCAGTGACAGGAGGTCATTGTTGATGAACTTGGTGATACAGCGTGATCAGGATCTCGGTGATGGTCGGTTTGCACTCCATCATGGAATTAATCGATCGCATTGAGCAAGCGGGGGATGGAGGGTTGGGCATTCTTATGTATATCACGTATAAAACAATAAACGCGGTTTCCTCTCAACCTGCCTTCATACATATGCCCAGACACATATATTCCATTCCGGAATGGACTGAATTCCGGAACGGACCAGAACATGTACATTATATCATGTATCGCAAAGAAAAACTCAATCTGATATTTGTTCGTACCGTTTCACCATACATTGACGAGTGTTATTTTATTGAACCCGTTGCAGTTGTTCCTCATAAGCTGGGAGATGTTGGTTATCTTGAGCTGACCCATTATCACAGTCGGAATTGTTATTCGATAACAACAATACTGAAGCTGTTTAAGTTTGCCTAATAGAAAAATGTGCTTGTGGTTGTGAATCTAGTGGTGATGGCGGGGAAGTGGTTTCTTCATGGATATATACAATTCTTCCTGTCCCAACGGTAGCCATATGCGGTAAAAATACTGTTTCTCGGTCTTCATATATTAAGGTAGCCTCTAGTTGGTAATAGTATACTCCGAACGTTTTGTTTGAACTTGATACATACATTAATACATTTAATTAACATAGTTTAGATATACCCGAGACCATGATATAGTAAGCCTCGTTCCCACGTAACTAACCCTATATTCAGTGGCGAGCCTACACTAACTGGCTAGCATACGTCGATTAAGCCAATTCCCAGGGAGGCCAGGGGGTGTGCCCCCTTGGCCGAGTGGTTTGTACTCGGTCCTTGTGTTGTCTCTTTGGAGGAAAGCCCTAGTTCGAGTCACAGCCGCCCCGCCAAGTTATGTATTTCCTTTGTTGGAGTTAAGTGATTTACTCGTGATTACGGGTTATGTAATCCGCTGCGGGTAGGACTATGTGTAGCATACCACAAAGTTATCGTAGCGTAATAAACCCACAATCACCTAAATCACCTACCTAGGAATCTTCCTAGACAGGCTGGCCTGCTCGGGAATTGACCCAGTCGCAACTAGGCCAGCCCATTCGCGAATCAGCAGATTCACAGGCACACCAGAACATTTCCGTAATAAAATTTATGCCATGTATTTTGATCATGGATCTACTACACCGTTTCACTGAGAAAAGCAATGGGTTTCTACCCCTACTAAGCACTACAAGACTAAAATAAAGTAACAAACTACCTAAGTTTGTCGAGAAGAACGTCTCAGTTAGCTAATTTGTATGGTGCTAAGATGTGTGTAGGCAAAATAAATGGTAGGTGCGTTGTTGTTCTTAGTTGATGAGCAGATATATCTCCTTATATGTTCCATTACACTGCTCGAGGCTTGAAATAACAATCAAAACACAGGAAGATGAAAACAAAATAATATAATATAAATGCTAGCGACAACTACAGAGCGATGTACTGTCTTCAATTCATTACCGAAGGCTCAATTAACCAGCTAGTTATCCGGTGAGCTGGCCATGATCCCCTTAGGGTTGCAGGCGCGCATATTGAGTATGTAATAAGAAGAATACAAACGTAGCCCCTGTATCAGTGCTTCTACTGTAAGCTATTGTCATTGCGCGGTTATATACTTGTTCTCGTATTGATCGCAAGTTGTTTTGTGGTAGGAGTCAAACAAGTGCTGCCAAAATATAGCTACTAGAATTTATCGGGTAGTGTATATGCAATTGCTGCTTGGGTTGACCCATTCAGCAATTAACTAGTGAATGGAACAGACTAACGACGGTCTGTGGGAGATTGGTGAATGGGATGTTCCAACAGCAATTTGCAGTACGCGCCATTGGCCAATCGACGTGATTGGCGAATGGAACATTGCACAAATCAATCAATCAACTGTATCTCGTATGGTTTATGAGTTAATATTAGACTGATATTAACCTTGGGTGTAGAACTTATACTCCAACCCCATTAATGCATTTCCCCTGAATTCACATTCCGCATTTCGAAAACTTATATGTGGCCCCTCCCCCGTATCTGGTTTCTCTAGCATGGCCACAAAGCGGTTGTGAAATCGTGCATATGCCGCACTATTCAAATATAATGCACCGCTCTCAAGCCGACTAGTAAATACTCTCATCAGACTATACTACTCAGGGAGTAATTTTCCCTTCCTAGAAATACCAACGGAATATTGTATCTTGCATACCTACAGTTCCATCTATGCTGCTGCACAGTAGTACTAGATTTGCATGTGGCCAAGGGCATGTGAAAAGCTTGAACCAATAGCCTCGGACTTACCTCACAACTGCCAGAAAATAAACTCTCAACGCATCGGTCCAGGTCAATTAAATACCACCCTTCAACCCTTTCACCAATAACTATCATAGCTCTAAGTTCGGCTGAACAACCAAGATGCTCCCTTCCAGGGACGACGTTCACCTCTTCGCCACACGTGTCTGCAACCGTGGATTCCTCCGTCGCCTCTGCTTGCACTTCCCCCGATACCCACTCCACCTCAAAATAGAAAAGATCCTTCAAGCAGCAACTTTTATCCTGTCAATCAACTTCTGGTTTACAGGCCTCTACCCATATCCGCTAGGATTGATATGCAACATCTTATTTTTTGCAATACTTGCGTTAATTCTAATGCGTATGGCTCTATCCCCTCAGAACTCCCCAACCAAGTAGGTCGGGTGGCTAATCTAAGACTCTTTGTCTCCAGGTCTGCTATTATTGGGGGTAGAAACCTATTCAGGGAGATGCGCAGAAATCGATGTCGCAATCGATTTCCAGCTTTTGGAAGAGGGTGTTATTGACAGATTGGAGTGGTGGGACGTGGAAGAAAATAATGGGAATTTGACTGTTGTGGAAGCTGGGGTTGTAGGGGAGAATGTCTTGGATATGCATGTGGTACAGATCTGGGACGATGGGCAAGACGCGAGGAAATTCCAAGTCAGCAGCTCCGGGGTGGGAATGTAATGCACAATTGGGTTCAAACCTTCAGCTCGTGCGGCATGCTAGTGCCCCGTGAAACTGAATATAAACTTTTTCTTAAATGAAAGCAGAAGCATAAATACAACCAAAGCGAAAAGTATGACGAGGTGCATAATTAAGAGCAAAGGTAAAAGCAAAGGGAAAGTTGAAAATGAAATGCAAAAATAAGCAAAAACAAAACGAATCAAGGAAGCCCAACAAGCAAAATAAAACTTCCTCCAAGCATATCTACAGTACCCTCCTAGGTCGCAGCCTCCTCAAACCCTCCGATCTCAATATCCACCTCCTTCTGCCCCTTCCCCCAATTCCATTTCCTCCAAAAACGATTCTCGTCCGTCAGCCAGCAGAACCAAATGAGGGCGAAATATAAGGGCACTTCTCGACCCATGATAGCTAGCAATACAGGAGTTAGCAAAGTAGCAAGATTTACACGAACCTTGTGCTTACCTCCGCTGAGCAAAAGAAACGACCCTGTCCCTACACATCCCCAATTCTCTATTGGAGAAGCTGTCTTGAGCCCCAGGCCAAGGATAGGGATCCCTGTTGCTGCCAAGATCCCCCCCACGGTGTTGGAGTGAGAACCGTCCCATACACCCTTACACCAGGCTCCGAAGACATCCCAGCTGCCCACTGTTAGCGAGGCACTCATCCCTAGGCCTTATGTTTCAACGGTTGTCCAAATTGGCCGAAATCTTACCGACTGGATCGACTTTCCTGGCCTCCGCGATCGTAGTCATAATATGTAGTTGGTAGGTATGGAGGGGTCTTGGAAAGATTTGGTATTGGGTAGGCTTGATGGGGATTTGAGAGGGCTGGAGGAGGTGCAGGTTTAAGTTTATGGAGTCCAGAGGGAGACGGTAGATGGTATCGGGGAACGTTGACAAGAGGGTAGGGCTCTGGGAATGTGTTAAGGACTTAAGTGCTTCCAATTCTAGCAGGACACTCTGGTGCAGGAGTTACTCGCCAAGCCAAGGGCGATATTTCCTATTTTGGCAATTCTCTGCTTCCGCAGATACAGTACTTGACAACTCCAGAGTCCTCCAATATTCACTGTGGTCTCGCGTTCCAGGATACTGTACACTCGACGCGGTATCCTTTTTTTTTTTTTTTTTTTTTTTTGTAAATAAGTA
>Ga0307511_10002732_pt1 | contig 18355 bp, 17 predicted proteins | sample 13_EM_MG_FD_200266 | JGI IMG/M metagenome (GOLD analysis project Ga0307511, IMG submission 200266) | Populus trichocarpa ectomycorrhiza microbial communities from riparian zone in the Pacific Northwest, United States - 13_EM | ecosystem: Host-associated > Plants > Roots > Unclassified | place... | reverse complement strand
CTTCTCCTTTTTATCCATAGAAGAGATCTGTAAGACAGAATTTCTTCAAACTGATTCCCCGCTGAGATATTATTTTCGGTCCTCATGAATTTGGCCACCACTGTCAAATTGCCTTATTTGGCAGGTGCTTCTCACGGTAGGCGCTCGTACCTTGGGGGAACAATCCTGCAGACCGGTCGTCCACCACCCAAGCATGCCAGAAAGGGCCAGGATATATACATTTCCAGGCTCTCAAAAGTATCTTTCTCTCCGGAGCGGCGGTGGGGAGTATTGGCGCCCACATTTGCACCCCGGCCAAATTTGGCCACTGGGAGAAAGTAGTGCTGACAAGGTGACCCGCACCATACATCCTACAGACAGTCACCCACTCATTCACTAATATACTGGTGAATATTTTCAATGAGGGGGGACCAGCAGTGCGTGAGATATAGGGGGTGCACGATTACTCTTCGCGCACGGTTTCTGCGTGATCGATAGTAATGTAATTGGCTGGAAGAGCTAAGGTAGACACAAGAAATCGATCGGAGCAGCCAAAAGCGTATTACGAACGGTTCAAACACTGTAAGTGCACGCGAGATTATACAGGAATCGGGCGAAGTCGTTGAACGAGAAGGAATCGTGTTCAACGTTTTGTCCGATGGCACAGCGAATGTAAGTTGACGGGCTCCATGATGGGGCGGAGCGAGCCATTTGACACTCCCATGCCATCGAACAAAACACTGAACGATGAGAAGGGGACCAATGGAAAAGAAAAGAAAAGGCGAAGGGTATTCCGGGAGAGGTAGTCGGGACATGAAAACGAAGGAAGAGTCCAAAATTGTCAAACGAATCGCAGGGAACTGGTATCACGTCATCGTGAAATGATCTCCTGAGGTGCAAGTAGTGGGTGGGCGTTTAATCCTCGATCTCGGCTGGAGAGATCGAGGGGATTAACGAGGCGAGTATGGGACGAATTTGTATTGCGTTCGGCCCGAAGAACCCCCACGCGAGCTTGAGGTCTTGTTCACGGGTGGAGATGGTTTGAGACGAGGTAGTGAGTTGTGGGTGCCGCTAGGGAAGTGGCTCGGAGCATGGCGCGGGGTGGTAGTGGAAGGGGTATACTGGATATGATATGTTTGGCCACTTGGGACGTAATGGCGGAACGCGGCGGACTGGTTCAGGCCAGACATCGTGTGTATGTGTGTGGTGGGGATGGAAGTTAACGGGGTGGTGTAGAAGATAGGGAGAACATACCTGCGATTCCACCCAGATTTATACCTATCCCAAATCCCGGACGTCCTGCAGGACGGAACTGAAGTCGGAGTGCTGTGTTGTATCAGTCTCAGCGAACTGGTGAGGGAATCAAGGTCAGTGATGGAACGTCCAAGTGAGAGGTGAGCCTATGCGTTCAGAGATACAGACGAGAAGATTGTACGTACCAAGGTGAAACCCTGGGCAGGCCAGACAGCTCCCGCCCCGAAGACACATATGCTTCGTCAGAATCAACGAAATCCAGTCGCTGAGCAGCGGGGAGTGAGCAAAAGTCCGTTCTGGAAAGTGTGCACGTACGTAGCAAGGGTTTCAGAAAGTTATCAGAGACGTGGGAGGTCATGGCGAAACACAGCAATATATCAGGACCGGATTTGGACGTATCACGGATTAGTCGTTGGGTTGCGCGTTTTTCGTCATTCCGTCGCGGATGACTGTTGGACGGATGTAGTTAGGATACGTGTCTTGGATATGCGTTTGTGCGAGTTGGTGGTGGCGAAGGTAGGGGCAAGAGGAGAGAACGTGGAAGTGAAAGGCAAGAGGAAACGCTGACTGTGAGAAATCGGCCGCCACCAGGTGCTGACAAGGTGTATCTTCCTCTTCAGTCTCAGTCCCCAACCCAGAGCCCCCTGGCCTCAGGTTCAACGTTTAACAGCAACCCCAGTGAGCTTTGACCTGGCTACAGCATTCGCAGCCTCAACCGTCTCCTCTTTGGACGCGATTTCGACGTCAGCGGACGGACGCTCAGCACTCAGCGTCTACGGTAACAGCCTCCGATCCAATTCAGCCTTTCCTTGTCCCGCATCGGGAACATTCGCTTTGACCCCCAGCTCATAAACTACGTCACTGGATAAGGTCCTTAATCCGTTTATCGGGCGAATCGAATCCACTATCTTGACGCTGTGTTAGCCACGGCTTTGGAGGACGTTCCCACAGCATTCGTGTTTTCCTCGATCGGTGTCTCGACAACGGACTGTTCGTTGGAGGTCGGTTTTCTTCTGTAAGTGCGGAGTAACGCCACGCACGCATGACGTGACTTGTGAACCCCCGCAAACCGTTCTGCTCGTCCCGAATGGTCCAGAACCACTGCGAAGCCCCCAACTGGAGATCCCCCAGAAGCGCCGGTTTGGCAAACCACTGCCTGTCGACCGACTGCTTTTCCCCCTGGTCCCAATCTCCAGATTGGGATTTCTTCGACTACCCGCCTCTGGTGCTACGGGGGTCCTGGCGTACAAGACTTGTGCGCGCCCGGGGGTCCGTCGGTCACTTAGGGCCAGGTCGAAGGGACCTGACAAGGAGGGCGTTGTATTTTCAAAACGAGGGGGAACGAGGGGGCTCCCTGGGATCCTGTCCTAACGGAGAGCGTTTGTAGCGCTCGGGCTAATCCCCACCCAAAGGTTTTGCTAGGTGGTTATAGGTTCGTCGCGCTTACGCGTAATCAAATCCTGGGGTGTTTACCCGCATTACCATTTTCATTTCTCTTGACGTTGGTTTATTGTTTCAGGGTGGTATTTACTCTATACATTGCAACTCTACAAGGGGGTGACGTGCAAGGGAACTAATCAAAGTTGGTAAAGGTCCCCATCCATAGTTATGAGATCGTGCTCAGCGGACGGTGGGCGGGGAGACGAGAAAATCGAGGAAACCTTTTGCAACTGCTAGGTCTATAACTCCCGTCACCACCAACCGTGCCATCTCCTCCCGGCCAAAAAACGGACCCTCGAGTAAAAACACCAATTTGAATGGCCTGAATTCGTTCATCTTGCGCAATGTCTTGAACAAAGTATCCTTCCAGTGTAAGGTAGTTGTCTCATGGCCCGTAACGACAATAACGAGCTCAGAAAACGCAGGGGATTTGAGAGTCGAGAATACCTTCATGATAGCGTCGGTTACCCAAGCCCCCACCTGTAGAGATCGGAGGGCTTTGAGTCGCGATAGATCGAATTCGGGGAATGGCGGCGAACGTGCTCCTGTTCATCGTCAGTGTGAATCAGCAGAGAAACCTGCGCATAGCCGCTTACCGGTACCAACTGAGCCATCCCTCGCATGAAATCGTAAGCTCTCTAGGGTCTCAGCACACGCGTCAAACAAGACCGGGGCACAGCTTGCGTCCATGCGCAGGTACATATGACGGAACCGTAGGCCGCCACATGAGGTGGCGAGGTGCGTCCAAGTCTCTACCCAATGGAAGTCACTAAGCGTCAGTTGCCCTCGTAGTTTCGGTGCGGAGGACGGAACGAGGTTTGCGGGTTCAGCTGTCGTGGAGACGTGTTTGCGACCGCCCCAGATTTCCACGTCGTCCAGGTTTGAAAAAATAGAGAGGAAGTACGATAGCTGCTGAGGGGTGCAACAAGGCTTGTACAATATGATGGATTGTAGGGTTGGGGAGAAGTGTTCGAAATAGCGTTCGATCCCTGGTATAAAGCGGTGGATATCCGTATTTTGGAGGTTCAGAGTGCGGACGTTCGCAAAAGCGGAAAAGTAGCGTAGATCGCGGAGGCTGAACGCCTGGGGCATGAACCAACCCCCCGTGTGACGCCATTGCTTCACTCGGATTTCCTGTACGAGGGGCAGTAGACCCAGCCCTTGCAGCTTGGATAACCGTTTCAGCTGGCCATTATTGACGCCAAGCTCGTTCTCCCTGAGAGTGAGGGTGTGGTGGAGGCGTGGGAGCGCAACAATGTACCAGGAGCGGCAGGTCAATGAAAACGCCTTGAGGGTGTCCAGGTCGTTGGTAATGTGGGCAACGATCATTTCCGCGATTTCATACGGAAGGGGGCGGGTCGGTTCGTGCCTGGTACGCGTCCATGGAAACGCATTACTGAGGAGGAGATTGGCCTTGGTTTTGCCTCGACGCCAAACGGTTACCATTCGGGTCGAGAGGGTTTTCCCTGCCGTGCGAAGAGTACACAGGTCAGAACCATTCGTGTGCGCTAACGAGTGAAGCGTACTTGATATTGGAGACGGAGGCTCTCTTGAACGACCTGCATCTCTGGCTGTTTGAGACATCGTCATGGTGGTAACGATTGGATCGGGCCAGATCGGTCCGATCAGGATCCCTGGCAAAACGCCCAGTCAGAGTCCCCGACCCCCTTTCCAACCCCGGCTTGTAAAGATCGGAGGACTTTGACCCGAGATAGATCGAGACCCTCTGTTCGCGATCAACTTCAATCCGTAGAGAAATACATACGGAACCGCTTACTGTCCATGTGACAGAACCGTAGGCCTCCGCATGAGGTGCGTCCAAACTCGACCCTATGAAAGTCCGCATCGGCGAAAGACCTAGACTCGTGACCAGTCCGCCATGCGCACGGTTCTACGATTTAGGAATCGGCACCAACTCCAAATCGTAGAACCGTACACATGGCGGACTGGTCACGAGTCTACGAAAAACCGCCAGATCTCGATGTGTCCGGGCTTGGAAAAAGAGGAAATACGATAGCCGTTGTAGGGTACAACACGGCTCGGACAACAGGACGGAATGTAGAGATGGTGGAAATTCGAAATAACGTTCATTCCCGGGAACAAGTGGTAAATTTCTAATCTCTGAAATCTCATATCTCAGAGTGTGGACGTTCGTGAAGGCGGAAATTTTTCGAATTTCCTTCATGAAAGGTATGAGACCCAATTCGTACAGCTCGATAGTGGCTTCGGCTTGCCACGAGCGATGTTAGGTCTAACCCCCTGAGAGTAAGCGTCTGGTGGGGGTATGGGACAACGGTGATATGCCAGGAGCGGCAAGTCAACGGATACGCCTCGAGAGTGTCCGGGTCGGGGAGGCGGGCGATGGCATACCGGAGCAGGTGGGCTGGGTCGATTCGTACACGGTACACGTCTCTGGGGGCACATTGTCGAGGAGGGGTTGGCCCTGGCTTTTTGTTAATTCCAGACACTCACCGTCGGAGTCTGCAGGTTCATCACTACACTATGAACAGCGCAGGGGTCAGAAACCAAGCCTCCGCCGAAGACCGGATCTTGCGTACCCGTTCCTCCACAGCAATCAAACATTCATAGCAGTAAATCGTGACCACAGGGTATACTTGTCACGGTACAGTCTACTTCGATGCCTATCTCTGTGTTGACCAAGGACAATGCGCTTATGGAGTTCAAATTACTTTGACCTCGGGCCCAGGATTGGGACTTGCTAGCCAGCGTCGAAGGTACTATGTCTCATGCCTCCACCGATTCTCAGCCTCACAACTCATTTGTGACTTTGCACCTCTCCTTAGTCCACCAATAACCACGCCGGCTCCGTGAAAGAGTTCTCCGCTCCGGACCCCCGCGCTTCAGATCCCGCCCGCAACGACGGGACCAACTTGCACCCCTTCAGTTGCCAATGCCGACACAGTCCACATCCCTCCCGGAACGGCCAGATACCCATTCAAAAGAGCAGAGTTCACCATCAGACTACGCCTGAAGACGTCTATTTTCTATGGGTGAGTTGAAGCAGCTTTTCGCTACTAGCGCGGAGAGGTTCTATGGAACAGCGGCCAACTTCTCGTTGGTTTTGGCTCGGCCAGTGTTTGCCTCATTTCTTTACACGTTGCCAATTTGGTAAGTTGCGTAAATCACCCGACCAATCGATAATCTAACCCAAGAGCCCATTGCATCGAGAGAATTTTTCACAGGATAAATGCTCCTCGATTACATCACGGTACCTCGGATGCTGGCTCGCCAACCGTTAAAGGTGTTCTAATCTCACATCATCCCCTGCTCGTTTTCATGGCACGTGCGGAGAGGAGCTGAAGTGATACATGCTAGCCATTGTTGTGTCGACCACAACCAAATCCCAAAGTGCTCACGCTGTTACAATTTTTTTCCCAGGCGTTACTATCTATGTATTGAGACAGAGCCTACGCTATACAATGGTATTACAATTCCGCGAGATTCATCGTGGTGGTACAGGGTGTGTGTGAAAGGCGCCTATTCAAAGTCGAGCAAGAGGGGGGAGCGGCGAGTGGTGGGCGGAGAATCGAGAAAATTGAGGAAACCTTTCGCAATCACAAAATCCAAAGCCCTCTTCAATTTCCATCGGGCATCTGCCAATACCCGCCGTAGCCCCCCCTGGGAGGGACTCCAGTCCGTGACCAAAAACACCAATTTGAAGGATCTGATCCCATACATCTTGCGTAATGTCCCGAACAACGTGGCTTCCTGGGCTAAATGATCCACCGCGTGGTTCGCTATGACGATAACAAGCTCGGAGAACACGGTGGACGTGATAGTCGAGAACACCTCCAGGATGACGGTATGCCGGTAATCTCCGGGAAGGCTATCTCCAGCCCAAGCAACGATCTGTAGAGACCGGAGGGCTTTGAGCCGCGATAGGTTAAATTCCGGGAATGAGGGGGAATGAGTTCCTGTTCACTGTCAACACGAATCCTTATGGAAACTAGTGGAGAATCACGTACTGACAGGACCATCCGTCGCATCGAATCGAAGCATCTCTAGGGTATCGGCACACGCCTCCAACAGGAGGGGTCCATAGCTTGCGTTCTTGCGTAGGTCCAGGTGATGGAACCGTAGGCCGCCACACGAAGCGATCATATGTGTCCAAGTTTCTACCCAGGGGAAGTTATAGAGCACCAACGTCCCTCGCAGTTTCGGTGTGGAGAACGGAACGAGCTCTGTATCGGGGGCAGTTGTGTCGAGTCTGTGCGTGTGGCTGATGCGGATGATGATGTCATCCAGGTTTGGAAAAAAGGAGAGGAAACGGAATAGTTGTTGAGGAGAACAACGTGGGTCGTACAAGGTGATAGATTGCAACGTTGGTGAGAAGTGCCCGAAATAGTGTTCAATGTGTGGTAGAAAGTGATGGATTTGGATGTTTTCGAGCTTCAGCGTGTGAACGTTCGTGAAGGCGGAAAAGTAGTGTAGGTCAAGATGACCAAATGCCTGAGGCACGAACCAGGGGCTCGGGCCAGGCCCTTGCTTTACTCGGATTTCCCTCGCAAAGGAGGTGAGACCCAGTTCGTGCAGCTTTGACAGCGGCCTCAGCCGGCTGCGATCGATCTCGGGTCTGCCTCCCGTGAGAGTAACGGTACGGTGAAGGTGCGGGACCGCGGCGGTATACAAGGAGCGGCAGCTCAATGAACACGCCTTGAGAGTGCGGCGGTGGTGGATTAGATGGGCGATGATTATTTCCACGATATCATATGGGAACGGGGATGGGAACGGGCGGATCGGAAGGGTCGGACGGGTCGATCCATCCGTGGTACAAATCTCTGGCTCCGCCGTGTTACCGAGGAGGTTGTCGACCTTGGCTTTGCATCGATTCCAAACGATAGCAATGCGAGGCGAGAGCTTCATCCCTACGGTGCAAACGGCACGGAAGTCAGGGTCATTTACATGTGTTAGTAGGGGATCGGCGATACTTGAAATAAACCACATAGGACCTCTTGAGCAATCCACGTCTCCAGTCGTTGGAAGCATCGTCGTCGCAGCAGGCGTTAGAGGTGCAACGCTCGGGTTGATCGGATTCATCGTGAGCGGCCCTCAAAGCGGCCCCCGAGAAGGTCGCCGACATCATTACCAGTAGCCTCGCCCAGTGTCCTGCCTTGTCCTGGGACTAGTGCATCAAGAGAATGCCTGGTCGTATAGGTACGCCCTCGATTGCACAACGAATCTTTGCTGGACAGGTAGTGTTTGTCGTTTCGTTGAAATGCTAGCGCCAAGTAAACAATCGGGTTTGCGAGCCGTCTCCCTCGTCGTCTCCACCACGTCTAATAATCGCTGGAGAGCACCTCCCCGACGATATACAGGGAAGACAAGGATTCTCACCGAGATACATATGCCACAAGCCGAGAACACCGCAGTTCGAACCCTACTATGTCCCCTAATCCGGATGAAATTCGGCACACTAAAAGAGTTGTAACGTCGCTCATGCCGAGAGATAACGTAGCGATAGTATGGATAGCTATTTGACCAGCTTTGTCGACGGCTGCGCCAGTTTAGTTAAACTGGTTTCCATTGTGGGAGTTTTTCAACAGACAACGCTTCGAAGAACTCGACGGCCCGGGCCTCCGCTACGACTGAGCAGAATCTGTGAATCACAGAAGTCGGACTTCTCCGGTCAATTGTTCCGCACCCCTTGTTTCAGTCGCCCCTAACCGGAAAACTTGTGGTGACACTCCACCGCCGGTTGACGCTGATCCAACACTTTGCACTCAACACTTTACCGAGGTGCGCAAACATATCTCCGCCGCCGCATCAACCGGGCAATGTCGCGCATCTATCTAAAACTCTCCCGAGAAATCATGTAGAACAAGAGAAGCATACAGATACATTTTGATAACAAGAAGGAATTTTCTCCGTCACGGGTACATGTCTACGGGTCCAATCGGATTCCACTACTTCACTTGTTCCGAATGGCAGTGATCTTCAAAGGAAGCTGGGTGCCTTTATACTCCTCTCCGAGGACTAAGGGGACCATCAATCCTGATCTGGCCCTCCTGATTTGCGGGTGATGGTCCGCTTGGGAGATGTTGAATTCTCGCAGCAGAGTCACCAGGAATATTTGCATCTCGACGACGCTATCCAAGAGGGCAGTTTTCAGCATCCTGCAAGAGGAATGAATGATATAAAAGATGGTGCAACGTACGCGAATCGCCACCCAATGCAACCCATAACGCCTCCGGAGAACGTCGCGCTGAGCAAAACGAGAGGTCAATATTCGACACCTCACTTGGAATTCCATGTACGACCGTACAGGTTTCCATACACCCCAACGGGCGATTCAACTCCAGCGTCCATCTCTAACCAACGATCCGGTCGGAATTCATGAGCGTCTGGGCCCCATACATCCTGGTTCCTGTGTCGTGAAAAACGACAATATGAGCGTGCTGTTCGAAGAAGATGGCGGCGGGTTCGTGGAATCACGTACAGGTTATACCCAAGCATCGAGATAGAGATGGGAGTTCCTTTGGGAATGGGCAATTCGTTGTATACCTTCCCGGAGGTACCAACGATCGGTCTTGTGAGAGGTACGATGTCGTCTTCGATATTTGTGCGTGACACCTCTACAGAGATAGGGTGGATCCTCAAAGATTCCTGCAAGAGGACTGGATGAGATTCGCCCTCGTTGAGCTGTTCTAACAACGCTTCCAACAGACCTTCGTGAAGGCGATCAAGAAAGGCATGTTCTCGAAGTCGTTGGCCGTGAAATCGGTGTCACCTCTCGCCCTGACTTTTGCCAAGGTCTCAAGGACTTCTGCACGAAGCCTATCCTGGAGATCTTGGTGCTTGGCCAACTCCCAGAGCGTAAAGGCCAGCTAAAGAATTCATGAGGACAACATTCAAAGATATCACGACCGAAAGTCCCAACCGATTTTGACGTTGCCTCGTGTCCGGTCCACATGATTGTCCTACAGAGAGTGAGTACGGGTATCCCGGGGTGATGGCCGGAAACAAGAGTCACCGAACTTGGGAAACGATCTCTTCATCGGACAACCTCCACTCCTGGCGCTGGGCATCACTAGCCTTGACTGGGGTCGAAAGTTCCTCAGTATCAAAGTGAACAGAGTCAAGGGGAGGCTAACCGAGCAAACTCATGACGTCCCTCCTCGGTATCCCAGCCTTCAACTCTTTCCTCTTCGAATCCAGTAGTTTCCGAGCGACGGCGCGCACCTCATCCTTGTTCCGTCGGAGCTTCTGCATCCCGGGATTGCTGGAGTTCTCGTACACGAACGTGAGCAATCCAGGGAGCCATTTCGTGATGGACATGAAGAATACGAGTAATCGAGAGGGGTTCCCGAATGACGTGAAGCTAGTGATTATGGCAGATGGTCAGCGTAACGGGAACCCCGGACCGGGCGCAGTGGTCGTACATCAGGTTCATGTAGGATTTGGTCAACGGGTTATCCGCATCGTCCAGGGCTCCGAAGTCGTACTCGAACGCTCCGGCGCCGACCCTATTGAGATATGGGTTCACGGTTAGTCCGCTACCCACACTCCCGCCCAACAATAAGGCCGATACGTACGCATCAATCGTAGCCTTTCCGAACCACATGTTCACATCGATGACGGCCGATTTGCCGGATTGACTATTGTCGATAATGTTGTTCCACTTTTCGACCATCTGACGATGACGGGGTCCTGATCAACCTTCAGGATCAAACATAAAAACAGAGTTCACATGCCTTGGTGACGGTGCCCATGAAATATGGTACCAAACCTTTGGCCTCAACGAGACCGAACGCCGGGGCCATTGCCCTCCTGTGGCGTCTGTGCATGTCGCCTATGGGACGGTTAGATGGTCAGAAGTTGGGAACGATGGTGACGATGATAACGGTAACTCACTCTTTGCCCATAAGATACCGCGATCACTCATCAGCGCCGACCGTTCCCGAAGGTCGCTTGGCTTCGCGTACAGATAACCGGATTTCTGAAGGATGTGGTTGATAGCCTTCGGGTCTCCGATCCACAAGCGATCCTCCTGGGTGCATGAGCGAATCGTGTTAGCAAAGACCCAGACTGGGGTAGGTTTAATCGCAGGTGAGGCGTACCCCGAGAGGACCCTTCCAACGAACGATGTTCCCGAACTTCTCGAGGAACCGCTTCTCGACTCCCCCGACTTCTTCGGTCATGAGATACCACTGGTGTCCTTAAACCTCTTCAACCGCTGACCGACAAGAAGAGAGGAAAAGGAGCGAGGTTGGCACTCTGGGTACGTACCAAAAATCCAAGATGGGTTTTCGGGTCCTGGTACGTCCGCGATGGAAAGCCTCCGCCTTCGAAGAATGACATACACGAAAACTGCGGCACAAGTCGCGATTGCTTCGAGCTGATACTGCATAGCTAAGTCGTCGTCCGATCGTTCGCTGCAGGGCAAAGTGGGGCGGGGACTGAGGCTCTTATAAACTGATGCCCGAAGCCTGTGCCAGAAATGGGGTACATCACCGCGGTCCCTGTCGGTTATGATTGATGACCGAACTGATGACCACTGAAGGGAACTATTCTAAATTCTCGTCGTGAGCGTCAAACGCATCCTGTGTTCACCTCGAATGGGAAGAGTCAAGGCATCGGCTTCCATGATGAACACCGAGTAAGCGCACTTCCCAGCGTGGTGTGACTGGGAATGGGATCGCTAGCTTGGGAGGTGAGACAACGGATCTACATGAGGCCGAGCTCCCATGCAGGGATGGACCGCCGGCGGATGGGAGCAAAAACCGCCACAAGGGGCTGCCTATTCCCAATCTCGTTGAGGCATAGACATTGACTTGGAACGTGGTACGCCCTGCAAACCACTACAATGTCAAGGTTCAAAGTTCACGCTTCATGAATCACTTGTTGTCTAAATAGCAGATACCACCTGGCAAAACGTTTCAGGAATAACCATACGTCTATAGCCATCAAACGGGAGTGGAGCGAACTAGTATGTGATCAGATGAAGGAAGCCTAGGAACGGTCTTCCGACGCCCAAGCTGATGGACCGAAGAAACCTACAGGACCCCGGAAAACAAGGGAAGAGGTCGGTCGGCTTCCCGAACACGATACCGTTCATCATGAAAATCTGCGGCCAGATCTTGTGCGATTATGTACAATCGATACGCTTCAGTCTACTCTATGCGATTTGGAGCGATTCCACGTGCTTCATTCAAAACGCCCGGTTTGTGTAGGCTAAAGTTTGCGTGACGGACGATTGAAACATTGGCGCCAATTACAGAACAGTTGGGCGCCGTCCGCTCGGTGACGCAGGAAAAGCCGGCAAGAAAACGCATTTGGCTGCGATCCCACGGACTCCGACATGACGGTCGACACAGAGAGTGTTTGTATGGAACCCCCTATCGTTCGACCAACTTCCAAGCACTCTCCATTACGTGGATCGGCATTCACGATGGTGCGCGTCATTTGATTCGTACTTTGTGGCCAATCACTCGACCCATTGAGAATCTTATCTCAGGGCCCGGTGTATTGAGAGACTGCCGAGTTGTCGTCGGATAGACGCTCCTCGCGTGTCGCACGCACCCCCAGAGGCTTGGCCGCCAGGCATTGGATATTGCCAATATCCCACACCATTCCTTTTCGCTTATCATTCCATTCGAGAGAAGCTGGAGTGGTCCGTGCGTCAACAAGCACATTCCAGCATACCGACTTGGACCCTCGGAGAAATCTAGAGACCGACTGTGTACTCCTGGTGCGCTTCCAAGCGATTCGAAGAGGAAGCGCATCGATATGCTCCTTCGAGGTTTTGTTCAATGCACAATTAAATAAATTACTGCTTATTCCAGGCACGAGCGCCATCCGCCCCATCTGAATCCAGTGCATGCGGGGCAATTCCGTGAGAAAAAAGGCACCCGGCCGCGGTTCCACGTGCACGAGCTTCGAAGCGCTTGGAAGTAATTGTCGGTACTTGGAGCGCTTCCAATCTGACTCGGTAATTTTCTGATGCGGCGAGATACAGACTTTTTCAAAATAGTAGCTCGCTGCGCTATAGAACGTAACGAATGTTGTACGCTTGGATTGCAACTGCGAGGTTTGAAATCGTGGCATACGGTGGGAATCAAAGGAGCCTAATCAAGGTCCAGGATGTCCCACTCAGTATAGCCAGCCTGTGCGGTACGGATAGTGGGTGGGGAGTCGAGGAAATCGACGAAACCTTTCCCGGTCGCCAAATTTAAAGCCTGCGCCAACCCTCGTCGCGTATTCCAACGATCCGAAACCTCGAGTAGAAATACCAACTTGAATGGTCTGACTTCGTGCATCTTGCGTAATGTCTCGAAAAATATCTCGTTCTGCGGTAGGTAGGCCACAGAACTGCCGACAATGATCACGAGCTCAGAGAACACGGGAGATGTGATGGTCGAGAACACCTCCATGACGAATGTATGGCGGTGGTTTCGTTGGATGGAGTCGTCCATCCAAGCTCTAACTTGAAGAGATCGGAGAACCTCGAGCTGCGATAGATCGGGAGGTCCTATCGACCGTGAGCTCAGATCCGCAGGCAAACAATTGCAGAATTACTCACCAACCGAGCCATCCTCCAGGTGTAATCGTAAGGTCTCTAAGGTTTTGGCACACGCCCCAAACAGGAGGGGCGTGCAGCTTCCACTCCCGTGTAGGTCCATGTAGCGGAACCGCAACCCACCACCCGCAGCGATGAGGGGTGTCAAAGCCTCAACCCAGCTAAACTCGTAAAGCGCCAGCCGCCCTTGTAATTTCGGTACCGAGAACGGAACGAGTTCCGTATCGGGGACGGTTGTGTTGGGGATGCGTGTGACGTGACTCTCGATGCTGAGGACGATGTCGTCCAGGTTCGGAAAGAGAGAGAGAAAATACGATAGTTGTCGCGGAGTGCAACGTGGCTTGTACAGCGCGATGGACCGTAGCGTCGGCGAGAAGTGTTTGAAATAACATTCGGCGCCTGGTATGAACCGGTAGACCTCCATGTTCTGAATTTTCAGACTGTGAACGTTCGCGAAAGCGGAGAAATGGCACAAGTCGAGGTTGCTGAACGCCTGAGGCACAAGCCAAGAGCTCGATCCGGCCCCTTGCCTCACCCGGATCTCTCTCACAAGGGGCAATATACCCAGCTCGTGCAACTTGGACAGCGGCTCCAGTCGGCTACGATTAATTTCGGGTCTGCCTCCCGTAAGAGTAAGTGTACGATAGATGTGTGGGGCCGCAGCAATATGCAAGGAGCGGCAAGTCAGCGAACATGCCTTGAGGGCGCGGATGTCGTGGATGAGGTAGGCGATAATCAATTCTGCGATGTCATATGGGGGCGGCGCACGGGGGGGTGTGGGCGGAAATGTGGGAGGACGAGTGAGGTGGGTTGGGGGTGTGGGCGGGCGACTCAGGTGGGTTTGGGGTGGGGTCGTGGGATCTGATTCGTGCCTGATGGGGGATCTGTTACCGAGGAGTTGATTGACCTTGGCTTTGCTCCGGCGCCAAATGGACGACATGCGAGTCGGGAGCTTTATCCCTGCAGTGCGAAAGGTATGGAAGTCAGAACCAGTTATAAGCGCCAACAGAAGTGCCATACCTGGAATCGAAGAGGTGGCCTCCTTCGAGGAACGCACATAAACGCCTCCGGTCGTTGAAGGCAATACCATGATCGTGGCAGGTGGTAAGAGATGCCACATCAGACGATCGGACCCACCAGCAACCCCGATAATAATCTGTACATGTGGGCCGGCGGGCAAAACGCACATCTCCGATTTGAACATGTACGGAAGATGGTCTGACAGCAGACCATAATTACTCGGCCGCTGGTTACGTGGCAATCTAACCGATACTTACATGAGGAAGACGCGTCGATTGGTTGGCAGGCGTTTGGGCGCCTAGGGTACGAGAGGTAGAACAAATCTCGCAGAACTCTAACACCGACAGTCGGAGTGATCCGACCACAGGTACCCTCTGTCTCTACGCTAACCTGGACGAATCCATTGAATTGGGTCTTCCATATTGATGACCCAGTCTTGGTCCAAGTTGAACATCTAAGATCGGTTCGGCACCACCCAAGACCGGCCTGACGACTCCTTGCAGATCTTGTCGATGACAGGTTGATCACTTTTACCTCAAGAACTCGAGATTTTCGGGCCGCCGCCTCAAACCATATTCGCGTCATCAGATGCCGGTCTCGCAACGCGGGCGTGTGCAGTAGTACCATAACTTTCTGGGTTTTGGGGTAGTGGCACAGTATACACGTGAAATGCGCCTAATCGGTTTCAAACCTGAGGCGGGAGTTCCGGTCAAAGGAACGATACCGTATGATGCTGGTGGTGGGCGGGGGGCCGAGGAAACCATTTTTTTGCTGCCTCAGAACCCATTGCTTCCCTCCACTCCCGCAATAGTTCCTCCGATTCCGGCACTAACGCAGGGAGCTCTCTTCTCCCCTCCCGGTCATTATACAAACCAATGAGAGAAAACACCAAAGTCAAGGGTATACCCTTCCAAGTTCGGATGGTTGGGGAACTTCCGGGGTCTTGCAGGATTTCGAGGGTTGCGTGCTCTCTGGAGCGCCGCCACGCATCCCCTGGTCGGGCCTCATTCATCTTGCGCAGTGTCTCGAGAAGCGTGACTTCCTAGGCCAAATAAGCCAATACACGACCGGCGATGATGATAATGAGTTCATTGAACACGGGAGACGTGATGGTCGAGAACACCTCCTCGATGATGGTACATATGACGGCGTTCTCTGCGGAAGCGACGGTCTGCCAATGCGGCGACTCGTAGAGATCGGGGGACTTTGAACCCCGATATATTGAATCTAAGCGATGGGGAAGCGTGAGCTCCTGTTTATTATCAGCCCAGGTCCCTAGGCGGGCCCACGTTTAATACTTACCAAACGCTCTTTCTCACTTTGGTTCGTAGTGTCTCCAGGGTCCCGGCACGTGCATCAAATAGGAGGGGTACACATCTTTACGAACCCGCGGTCCACGCGACGGAACCGCAAGCCAACGCACAAAGCAATCAGTGTGTCAAACCCTCGACCCAAGTAAAGCGATAGAGCACCGATCGTCCTAGTGGATCCCGTGCAGGGGGCGGAACGAGCTCTGTATCGGGATTAGTTGACTGGGTCTGTACCTGCGACCAGTCACGATCCGAATGCCGTCCAGGTTCGAGAAGAGGTGAGGAAATGGGGTAGTTGTCGAGGAGTACGGGTCGCGCAATGCAATGGATCGTAGCGACGGTGAGAAGTATTGAGGTACCGATGATGCTCCGGGTCAATTTGCATGTGTTCGACTTTTGTAACCGTGGATGCTCGCGAGAACGGAGAAGTAGCGTAAGTCAAGACGCCTGAGGTACAAACCATTAACGCACGCCAGGTTCTCACCTTACTTGGACTTCTCTCACGAGGTGGATAAGACCCAGCTCGTGCAGTTTTGATAACGGCTCCAGCCGACTGCAATCGACGTGGGGTGTATCCCCTACGAGAGTAAGGGTATGGTGACTGTGCGGAACCGCGACAGTGTACCAGGAACGGCAAGTCGGCGAACACATCTTCAGAGCGCAGGAGTAACGGCTCTACCTCGACACAAACGGCCACTATGCGTGCCATGTTGCGAATGACCTGGAGGTTAGAGTGATTTACATCGGCGGATAACCATACCTGAAACGCGCCCTCCTGAACGGCCAACATCGAAAGGCGCCCCGACGCGATCGGGACAACCGATCTGCTCACCTCGAGCTTAATCCGCGGGCGGTGGAACGTTGGTATCTGGATATCCGACGACCCTCAGAGGCAAATACTGTAGCCATAGCTATATCACGGTCTACCTAGTTGCTGCCCACGTGGCTGTAGAGCCAATACACGAGGAAGGTGGAACGAGTCTCGCGAAGTCCAACGCCAGCGGTCGGAACTGTGAGTCGGCTATACTTAGATACGCTCAAACTCCGTCTCCGCGCTGGGCCAGGGCGAGTCGTTGGGTGTATCTGTCACGATTGTGGCCCAGGTGCAAAATCGCGGATCGGTTCCGGCATCATCCGGCGACCTAAACAACCCATCCCGTGTGCGTCTCCTCCGAGAGTGGTACCCACAAACAACGACTTTTCAGTCGAGCTTGTGAGACTCTAGTTGGGGGGTTCAAAAAGCACAGATTTGTCAGCAAACATATTGCCTTTTTTAGTAATGTGAATTGCTTATCTAATTTCCGCGAGTCGGCTAACTGAGCCTGAGCGAGCGCAGCGAGCCAACACGGCGCTTGACTCTGTCATGAGGGGCACCGTCATAAAATTCATTTTTTTCTCTAGTGCTAGCTGTGCTAAGCTGAAGCATATGCTAATTATTACAAATTTGTGGAGAGTTTGAGGTGGTGGCATAGGGTGCACGTGAAAGGTACCTCATAAAAGCCTGGGAGGGACGCGTCCCCTGGATAGCGGTGAGACAACGCTCAACGAATGGTGGGTGGGGAGTCGAGAAAATTGAGGAGGCGTTTTACGGTTACCAAGTCTATAGTTCTCGCCAATTTCCGTCGTGCCTCCCCCAGGGAGGAATCCGTGGCCACGAGGAAAAACACTAGTTTGAAGGGTCTGATTTCGTTCGCCATGCGCAATGCCTCAAACGGAGCGAGTTGCGAGGGCAAATGGGCGATCTGTTCGTCCCTGAGGTTGAGAACGAGCTCGGAGAAGACAGGGGACGCGATAGTCGAGAATATTTCCATGATGATGGTATGAGGATGGGAGCAGCCTCCGGTCGTCCAATGCCTGAGTTCTAGAGATCGGAGGACGTTGAGCCGCGATAGGTCGAATTCAGGAAACGAACGGGGATAACCTCCTTCTAATGGTCAGCTCCAATCGGTGGATAAATGCGCGCTGAACCACTCACGGGCTGGGTTAGGCTCCGCGGAGAGCGTTAACGTCTCCAGAGTCTCACCACACGCCTCGAACAGGACCGGTACACAGCTTTCACTCCCGCACAAGTCCAAGTGACGGAACCGCAAGCCACCATACGAATTGATGAGATGGGTCCAAGTCTCGACCCAATCGAAGCTATGAAGCAGCAGTTGCCCCCGGGGTTTCTGTGCGGGGAATTGGACGAGCTCCGGACTGGGATGGTTGGGTCGGGTATGTGTCTGTCGACCCCCATGATCTCGATGTCATCCAGGCTTGGAAAGAAGGAGAGGAAATGTGACAGTTGTAAAGGAGTACAACGCGGGTAGAACAATTTTATGGAACGTAGCCTTGGCGATAACTGTCCGAAATAGTGTTCAATGTCCAGGACGAAGCGGTGGATTTCCATGCGTTGAATTCTCAGAGTGCGGACATTCGTGAGAGCGGAGAAATATCCCAAGTCGCGGCTGCTGAATGCTTGAGGCACGAACCAACGGTTGCCGCCCCACTGTTCCGCCCGGACCTCTTTTACGAGTGGCGCCAAACCTAACTCGTGCAGCCTGGATAGTGGTTCAAGATCGCCACGAATGGACGGCCGTTTCCTCTCGTAAACGACGAAGCGAGGTTTTTTCCCGAGAGTAAGGGTATGGTGGAGGTGTGGGACCGCAGCGATGTACCACATCAGGAAAATAGCCAACGACTGTTTTCTATGGAAACCGAATGGGTCGCGCTCGATTTACGTATGCCGAATCCAAAGTCCGCTGATCCGTGTGATGGCATTTTTGTAATACTTCGTAGTTACACTACATTTGATAACAAACCAATAACAAACGGT
>Ga0307511_10002731_pt1 | contig 18356 bp, 9 predicted proteins | sample 13_EM_MG_FD_200266 | JGI IMG/M metagenome (GOLD analysis project Ga0307511, IMG submission 200266) | Populus trichocarpa ectomycorrhiza microbial communities from riparian zone in the Pacific Northwest, United States - 13_EM | ecosystem: Host-associated > Plants > Roots > Unclassified | place... | reverse complement strand
AAAATTTCCGCTATATTTATTTTAACTTTGAAAATTTAAACAGTTAATTAACAATCTGCTAAAATAATTTCATATTACTCTTTGATAATCTACACGTAGATTATTGCTATATTTACATAACAATTTATTGATGCTGGGAAAGTATGCTACACTGTATACAATTTATAAGAAAAGAGTTCATAAATTTATCAATGGGAAAGGCAGTCCACGTAGAAATGCTGTGAATATTCTTTATAAGAAAATATCTGTGAAGCAGTAATAACTATGGATAAATATCCAACGTTGACTTCCTCCATCGACCAATAGATTTTGACAAGACTGTCCGGGGGTTTAAACAGTCATGTAATTCATGGACCATCTGAGCCCATGTGACCATCATGTGGGCAACATATCAATTGTATACAGTGTAGCATACATGCATGTTCTTATGAGCAGGGATAAAATTAACATGCATGATAAATATGTTACTGAAAACCTATGTAATAATGTGTGGTGGTGGTCCTTTCGATTAATGATTTGACTATGATATTGCAAGAACATGGGAGAAAACCTGTCATAAAGCTAATTATATGCAACAGCAAATATTTAAATCAACTTAACCTATAAGCTAAAAGCATTTAGATACTCAGAATTTTGACCTAGCTAGGAAGAGTCTTTTCAAAACGAGGCCTGTCATGTTAATTAACAGCAGACAATGTATAGCAAGGTCAATGACAAAAATATGATGGGAACAAAAGCTGTGGGAACAAAAGTTATGGTGATTATCATGATTGCTATGTTGTCGTGACAAACATGTGTAGTTTGTCTAGAAAAGCTATCTCTCTACTCAAGCAGCAATACCGAGCAAAGTTATTAATTTCTCGGTTAAAAACCTAAATTGTGGGTTGGATATTGGGTTACTTTATATTAATCCTGTTTAATATCTCAAAACCATATCATTTAAGATGTTGTTTTGAGAAAAACAAAACAAAATTTGATTTTAATTAGATCTATTAATTAGGTTTGTAGATTGACCGGTCAAAATAACCAGCAGGCCACATAAAATTAAATTCTACAATATTGTTTAATTAAAAAATCAATATGAAATAGAGATAAATCCAAGTCCATTAACCCACAAATTGAATTGAGTTGAGTTTAATTACATTTTAATGATTATATACAACAAGACCAACACAGCCAATTTGAAGTGGAATATATAATCATATGGCTTCGATCAATCGCTAGCTATTACTGTCTTGTAATTCGAAGAGTTTGATGTGATGGTTAAAGGAGTTGGATTCATCAAATTTCATTCTAGCTCTTAAGAAGTAAAATATTTATAAATCTTTTAATTGCATCATAAATCTTACCTATTTTTTTTACCAAATTAAAGACATGGATTTAATTATTTTTTATATTAGAAAAGCTATTAATTAATTCGGATACATTATTAAATCATATTGAAAACATTTGTCGATCCCTTAATGAAACTCAAGCTAATCAAACATGTATAATTAATTTTACAGATTCAGTTCAATATTTCTGGTGGCTACAGCCAGGCTTTAATTTGTTTCCAGAAATTAATTATGAAAAATAGAGAATTAACAACAAAAGGACTAAAACCACCTTTAGGGTTTCAATCTTTCTCCAATGATGAGTAGTAACCAACAAAGAGAAGCTCCCAAATTACAATGCCACTCTCAGTTGCCTAACCCACCAGCAAGATTTTCTCACCAATCTCTCACACTCTCTTCACGTGGACATCTCGTGATACAAGTGGGTGCAGAAATCTTTTGCTGATTGACTTTCTACAATTTTTATGATTTCTTGCAAAGTAGTCCGTCCTCGTGGAAATCAGTAGATTCTCTGTTCTAAAGAAAGCCAAAGCTTACACGACCTCCATATATAGATTCTGCTAAACCAACCCCACGGATGGTATATGTGCCCTAAATCACACCCTACGGGAATCCTTGTATCCTCTTATTTAATGCCATAAGGACCCACTATATCTAGATTCTATATCCACAAAGCCACATCATAAACCCTCCCCACTCCTAGAGTATTTTCCTCTTGTTTTTTCTGCCCCATGACACAGATAAATACCCCCCCTCCTATTCCCTTCTTCACTCACCAACCAACTCTAGCAAGCTACTGCTTTCTTCTTCGATAAAACCCTAGCCACAACCAAGCATTTTACAGCAACAAAAAGACTAATAATATTCCCAAAAATGTCAGGAGTTTGGGTTTTCAAAAACAACGGTGTAATTCGCCTCGTGGAGAACCCTGCGGCTGAATCTAATGGAATGAATGGAGGTGGTTCAAGGAGAAAGGTATTGGTGCACTTGCCATCAGGCCAAGTGGTAACTTCATACTCTTCCCTTGAACAAATCTTGAAAGAGCTAGGGTGGGAGAGGTATTATGGGGGTGACCCTGACCTCTTCCAATTCCACAAACACTCTTCCATTGATCTAATCTCTCTTCCTAGAGACTTCTCCAAGTTCAACTCTGTCTACATGTATGATATTGTCATTAAGAACCCTAACATGTTCCATGTTAGAGATATGTAAGCGTGCTCTACATCTCTAGCTAGAGCTTAATTTCTTCATGCAGTTGTGTCTAGCCCTCTACCCTTCTCTTTGTATCATATAGTGTGTGCTTTCCCAGGTTTATTTTCCCTAGCTAGCTAGGACATTGTTCTCCTTTTCACATTTGGTGTGCTTCCTCCTCCTCCTCCCCTTTAATCTCCCAGTGTGTAGGAATAATTCGAACTAGTTTCAGGTTGTTCCCTTGTTTGATATGTACTAAAATAAGCTTAAAACCTCATGTTCGGGTTTTCTATTGGAAATTTGTAATGCTGTGTTTGCTAATAATTAAGATCATGAGTTGACTTTTCTTTCATAGAAATTGATTGCCATCTATGTTGTCAATCCAGCTTGTTGCCATTGCTAGCAAGTGGCCTAGCTCGATATTGTTTTTTCATCTTGGAAAAAAAGAAAAGAGAACAGAATTTATGATCCCTTAAGAATGTCGTCGTTGCTCTTGCCACTACATCTTTTCCATATGCAGGCATTTGGCCATCCTGCTATGAACATATGTTCTTATGTATGCAGCAGGTAAAAGCAGAAACAAAGACGATACAAGGGAAGCTAGGATTATGTTTTTTCCCATCTTCTGGTACAAGAATGTCAATTCTCATCAGGACTTCACTTTGTTCTTTCAAGATGATTTTTTCTTGGGTCATATTTACTGTTGTGTTGTTACTAAATCTCTTTCCCAGTTTTTTAAACAACTGGACTCGTCCAAGCCATTGAATCCTTGGCTGTAAAACTCTAGGCAATTGTGAAAAATCACTTGAACAAGGGAACAATTAACTAACAGAAAGTCATAGGGGCCATGAGAATCCACCAGGTTTACAAACTCGTACAAAAAGATTCCAGCAGAGTGGTTCAATTGGCAAAACAGTGAGTTGGGAACTTGGTTGATGCTAGTTCGAATTATGGCTTTGCCAAATGAGGACATAACCCTAAATTTTGGGATATGGCAACCCAATTGATCGAATTGGAGGCTGTCTCTATATAAGAGAGAGTGGCAATATGAGTTTGATGGTGTGAGGCATATTAATTTCTATTGGTTACTAGCTAAGCAACAAGGTTTGTGAAAGAGAAGGGGGATTGACAATGGCTTTGTCTAAAACTTTTTAGCCATGACCCCTTTTACTTGAGTTATAATTGATCATGACAACACAAGGGGAAAAAAAATATAGATAAGGCTAAAACATGTCAAAAATGAGTGAAAAAAAAAAATTAAACTCTTAATAAAATAATACTACATCTGCCTTAAACTAATTATAATTATTAATTTGGCTTAATCCCTAATTAATATTTTGAGGGTTTCAAGTTTTTTTTTTTTTTTTGGATAATGATAGAAAGAAAGGGTTTCAAGTTTTCATTATCAGAGATTATGGATCGATCATGGTAGATGTGATAATGTCCTTTTGTAATATGCATGTTAATATATAATATATAATATATAATTAATTACGAGTCTATTGTGTTGCCATCCTCTTGGATGATCGATGTGGAGTTATGTATGAAAAATTGATTGAAGCATTTCTAAGTTTAAGATACCATATATATACATTAATTAGAAGTTGTAACAATTCTCAAATTTCTAAATATTTTGAGTTATACTTTCTTACTAAATTTGCATTTCCTACAAGAGAAATTTCATAGAAAAACACTAGTTAAATCAATTAATATTGTGCCTGTATAACCTTTATTGATATATTAGAGAAGATCTTAACATTAATATTTCAGTCTCTCTTGTAACTAGATTTTTTTTAAAAGAAAAGCAATAAATATATAGCAATCGATTAATTATTTTCAGTTTCATCCATTACTAAACCCCCTATCTCATGAATTAAAGTTCTAATAAAAAATTCAAAAATATTGAACTCAATTATTTTTTTCAATTTCAAAACCCTAATCTGATCAAAACAAAACATGTATGCTAATTATTCTATATAAAATCATTTCGTGCTGAAAAGAAAATGAATCAAGATAATAATTTCTCTTTAATTCGATAAATATTAACTTAAACCACCCTAAATAAATAAATAAAATGAAGCTTCCACTAATATTTAGAAATAAAAGATGGTATTTTGGGTTGAAAATAGATATTAATATTTCTTATAATCATTATGGGTAGAGAAGAAAAGGGAGACTAACAAAGAGAGTGTTTTTGGCCAATCAAATTTGTGTTTATCCTTTGATGAATATTTAGCTAAGAGGAGAGGAGATCACGAGGTCCCCCCCAAGAAGTGGGAACTGGATGATCGACGGGGTTTCACGTGAAGTACATCACGACAGGTGCCTCACAAGTCATGCCACGTGTCCAAATCAGATGTGGGGGGTGAAGAGTGTGGTCATGCACGTGGCACATCACTCAAAAGACAGTACCTTCATGTCTCTTTGCTGTTTTGAATTACAGTCGAAGGAAAATGCCTCTCTCCTCTGAGTTTTTGGGTAGCCTTGTGGGTTGTGACCACAATGGCTTTACCTTAAATTTACATCCTATGAGAATGAAAGTAAGAATTGACCTCCACATGCATTTTCAATTTAATTTTGTCATCCTATGAGTTCTGTCTCCACATCCCAATTAATGATCAAGGGTTATCATTATAATTGTAATTACTTACATAGATGTAAATAAAATTATTAAATCAATCAGGGTTATCATTATAATTGTAATTACTTACATAGATGTTGTTAATAAAATTATTAAACTCGGCTCATCTCACAACTCGGTTTAAAATTTAGATTATAGATTGATCTGGTTAATTGATTTAAATTTATATATAAAAAATAACGTGTCTCAAGATTTGTTTTTTTAAAATATAAATAGTAATATATTTTAATTGTAAGTTAATCTCTTGAGCTGAATAAATTTAACTAAATTAATTTTCATTCTGTTTAATTAAAACTAAGTTTTAAAATAACAAATCATTGAAAGGTAGATTTAATAATTGGGTTTGACTCCACTTAGTTTCAAAATTACATGATAAGAAAAAGTTATGAAAAGGACACACGGAAACAAAAGGAATAATTCTCAAATTTGAAGGGAGACATCTTCATGTGCTAGGACACATGTTTTGTTGAAATGTTCTTGGTTTCAACGTCTCAAAGTCATGACTCTTTAACCCTAAATCAAGCTATTAAACTTCGCTTGACTGTCTCCATGTTTTTTTCTTTTAAAAAAAATTAATTAATTTAAAATTAATCTAATTTGATATATGTAGCAGCTTAATATACAACTCTATTGATCAAATCAAACTTGATTTAATTTTTTAAAAAACAAAAAACACTCTTAAAAACAATGTTGTCTTGATTTTTTTTTTTTAAAAAATAAAACCATGCTGTTTTAAATTGAATTGAGTTGTGCTTAATTCACTATTTTATACAAAAATCCTGAACTTAGCAAGTGAACAGATTGTAAAGTTCTAATGGGCAGAAACATCTGGTGTCCATTACAATTTAGAAGAAGGGTTATATAGTTTGTAGAACGAGCTCAGGCCAGATTAACACTTAGAGCCCAGATAATGGTCCAAGCTTCATCTACATTTTTTTGCGCAAAAGGCCCACATATATAGTTACATCAGCCCAACCCAAATCCATGGCAGAGATTTAATCCAGAAAGTTTTGGAGTTTTTTCACTTGATTAAAAAAATTCATGGAATTTTTTTTTTCAGGAAATGTATTCTTGCAATTTTTATGGAATTTCGTTCTTTACTCGGAGAAATAACCTATGATCCTATCATTTACCCTCTCAGTTGGCTTCATAATTGTTTTTGTTTTTTAATTTTGATGTGATTTTCTTGATTTACTAGCTAGTACTGTCCTTGGTGTTTGAGGAGTGATGTTTCTAAAAAAAAAACTTTTATATTTTAAAAAACTAGAAATATAAATATGTATTTTCAGTAATTTTAGTTAATTTTAATCATTTCATTATTTTTTTTATTTTTGTTTAAACTTTGTGTGTAAAAAAATCTTGAAAATCATGAAAAACATATATAAAAATAATTATTATTATAAATGAAAATCAAACCAATAATTAAGTATGATCATGAGTAAAAAATTGAGTTTAAATTTTTTTTAAATCATAATCGAAAATGAACTCTACGCATACCCCCACCACATGAAAGCATAACCTAAGTAGCCTTCTTAATTTGGCTATGGATGAAAGAGAATAAGTTGAAACGTCTGGGCATATATAGGCATAGCCATAGCCATAGCCCTTCGATTCAACTACTTTACAACTACCGTCAAAAGCAAACATCAATAATCTCATCCGACAGAAAGTCAAGAGCTTCACATAGGGGGGGGAGTGTTGACTTCAAGCATGCACAGGAGGAACACGCAGAGAGAGGGAGCTCTTACGCTATGCAGATTTAAGTAAAAGATGAAGCTAAGAGTTTGAATTCCATCAACACTAGGAAGAGAAGGACACTAATTAAATTACCCTTTAGCCATGCATGCTCCGTTCGTTCTTCACCCGTCATCCAGCCTTTGCTTATCCACTAACATAAAAACAAATCGTAAGAAATATTAGTCAAATTAACAAATCTTTTTATTGATGCACGGAGAGAAGGAACAGTACCAATCAGAAGGGAAAAAATTAAAATAAAGATTTCTTTGGAATTTATAAGACATACACGAGTATGCTTAATAATCACATGGCTCTACCTATATATAATTGCAAAGTTGTCATCTCCCTCGTGCTCTAAGCAAATAAAAATTATTTATATAATAATAATCAAAGCTTCATTGCCATTGCTGTTAACTTGGTGTCTTGAATGCCACAAAACCAGAGTTATTGGCAACCAATTATCAGAAGAGCCTGTCCACAAAAAAAGGAGTAGAAGAAAAGTCTTTCAGTACTTGTTCCAAGTCATGGAATCAAATACACGTAGTTAAAACGAGATATATAATAATCAAGTTAAGTTTCATGGGAAGACCTAAGAATCACTCACGCATGGCATTGATTAAATTACAAATTAAAAAACTCATATAGAAGTAATTATGCCAAAACCCTTAAGCGATAATCACCACTGATCTCTCAACCAACCAATCGCCCTCCTATAGATAAGAAGATGACAAAGATAATCAGTTAATTCTAAATCATAGCTGTGTTGTAGTGATGGCCAAGGAAAAATCAAAGCAACCAGACTGTAGATCAGTTCCTCACAAACCACACCTGAACGCTGTCATCAGTCATGGGCTTCCTTCTTGATTGCATCCATTGAAAATTCCAGTCCTCAATAATATGAGCAATTAAAATAGGCTACAACATATGATGACGAGAAGACAAAAATGGACTGTGTGAATAAAAGAGCTATTAAAAAAGGGGGTTAGAAAAGCATGAAGTCTAGTAGTGACTACCTTCCTGGCAAACACTCTAATCTGAAAAGGAGAGGAAAACACTGCGACCCACATTACAACATCTATGTCCGTAGTTTTGTGCTATGAAAACAACGACCCGAAATCAAAACATATGTTTGCATTTCTCTTGTACTCCATCGAAATCATATGTAGTTTAACTCATTAGTTTTACATTTAGTTAATGTCTTGAGATAAGAAAGATTTTGGAAAAGATCATAGCAACGCGTAATGTAAAGCTTTCATGATGCATTAATTCAATAATATTGGAAATTTTACTTTCAGTGAACTGAGTTCCTGGTGAAACTTTCCATTTCTCTTGGCAGTTCTTATTTCATGTGATGTGTATCTCTCTCTCTCTCTCTATGCCAATTGGAGCTTTTTTATTCTTTTCCAGCTGCCAATGAAAAAACCTACTTTTAATTGATGTCTGTCTCCTTTTGACGGAACAACCTTTTCCAGGTTTCGTTTCCTTTCTGTTCTTTCTGCACCCTCCTTGCTTCCTGGAGCCATTTTCCAGAAAGCACTTGAGAATGTGATGCAAGTGAACGAAAAAGCTATCTTAAAGTCTCGTGGTTAGTCCCATCTTTTACCCTATCTATGTTTCTATGATCACCCAGGAACACATTTAGGCCCCGTTACTGGTTCGCGTATTAATTTAATAGTATTTAACACATATCACGTATGGATTTCATTGAAAAAGCTTTCTCTTGAAATCTTAATTAATAACAATTAAATACAATTTATAGTATTTTTAAACCTAAATCATAACCGCAAATACTACTAAACACACATTTATTCCTCAACCTTAGAAAAACTTTCGAATTTGCAAGTTTCCAATGGATACAAGTGTTATTACGGAAATAACTCGAATTTCAAATCATTCACTTGCTTTAACTACCAAGCTATGCTATGGATGTGGGAGCATTAGCTCCGTTCTTGAGGAGTGGGAGAAATTGTTGGAATTCAGTGCCCTTAATTCTAGATTTTCTTCTTCATGACATATATAAAACTTTATGATCCCCAACGGCCTTGAGGTCTTTGTTATATTTCCATATATAAGCCTATAAAAAAAGAAAGAAAGAAAACTTCTTTCATCTACCACAATGGATGGATACAAGGAAGGAAATGATAAAAAAAGAAAAAAAAATCCTTTATCGTTCCTTTTTTGTAATTTATAATTCTTTCAATTGGGATGAATTGACTTTCACCATTTTTCTTTTTTATTAACTAAAAAATAAATCATTGCAAAATGACCATCTTTCATGACAATTATACCATTAAAGAACAAGTAACATGTGATTGAACCAGCTTTTATAAAATATCTGCCCGAGACGCGCGTGCATAATTGCAGCTCAAGTCGATTTCATGTTTCTTTGTAAGAAATATAAAGAAAAAGTGATAGAGTCATGTCACCATGAGGTGCATGGACTGGAATTCTGAGTGGATTATAATTAAATTAAACAAAAACTTAAAAGTGTTCTTACAATTTATTCACACAGCAAAATTGAATTTTAGTGCCAATTGTTTGATACCTATATCAGTATTTTAAAAACACTTGTTTAATTATAAAAATAGAACTATATACCAACTTGAATGATAGTTATGATTTATCTTTATTGATATTGGATCTATCTATATTAATGTCTAATATCAGTAAATATATACGATAAATGTCACCAAAATTATCATAAATTAATATTGTCAACACAATAAAAGCAATTGTAAAATATCTTTCTTAAATATACTAAAATGGCCCTTTTATTTGGATTTTTAAGAAAATACCACTAAAAGTCAGTTTTGTTTAGAGAAAAAAAGTCCCTTAATCTAAGAAATTACATAAACTCATCATTATCTCGAGTTAAAATTTTAATTTAATTATAAAATATAATTAATAATAAATTTAAGAAATGAGATGATTTTGTAATTTACTCATTCAACAATGCTGTGTTAGTATAATCATCAAAAATATTTCCAGATAACATGAGTGGTCACAATTTCCTCAGACCACATTTAAGAAACTCTCACCAACAGAAAGTGATCAATGAAAATCGTAACAGAAGCCAAAATAAATGAAGTTAAATGTAGACTGAAACAAAGGGCATTGCAAGATTCAGGATACAGTTAGGATCAAAGATTAAGATTAAATTTTATTTTGATTGCCAAAACCAAGAAAAAAAAAAGGACAGTACTGTGATAGATCGCTAAAACTAACCAAACAGTTCAACATTTATTATGGTAGAACAGCTTGCACACATAGAAACTTGTCCAATCTGCTTTTTTTTTTTTTTTTAACATGAGAGAGGTTCAAACTCGAGAACTATTAGCCTGGAAGGCGTGGACATGAAAGCAACTTGACGTAGATTATTGGCTAAGGCATCTTCTGTCCATTACTCATCGGTTAAATCAAGAAATGAAAGCAATGACATGAAATCAAAACCTTGTTCAGCTTGAACGCATTTATTGCTAGTCCAATCTGCCTCCAACAATTCAGAAAACCCTGCTATTTCTCTTGGATTGCATCCATTAATAGACACACTATAATGATCACCATCTACCTGTATGGTATTATTGGAATGATTAGCAGTACTAGTTATATCATTGAGGTCACTTAACTTTGGGAAGTCTGAATCAAGAATCTTGTAGAAGTCTTCCATATAATGAAAATCCATCAAAATGTTGGACAAATTGTCATTATCCCCAGATGCCAACCCCTTGCTTGATGATTCATTTTCATGATGTGTGTTGGATGGTGCCATTGCAAGAGTACTAACTAGATGATCTTGAGCCATATTGTTTTCTTGTAATGCAGTAGAGGGAACAACCACCCCAGTAGTGCAGTACTGTGATTCAATGGTCTGATTCTTGAAATTTGATGCTGTTGCCCCATTTTCAGATCCTGATGCTATTTGTTTCCTATCAACTCCAGGCTGCTTCCGAGATTGCGAATGTTGTGCCTTCTTAGCGATATTGGTGTGCCAATAATTCTTTATTTCGTTATCTGTTCGTCCCGGAAGCCTTCCTGCTATCAGAGACCATCTGGTGGAAAAAGAAAGAAAAAGGTTAACTAAGTATCACTTATCCATCTTCATTAATAATGTACTCAACAGCTCCTTGAAAGAAGGGAATAATGCATGTACACAGCACCTGTTGCCTAAGAGCTTATGCAGCCTGATAATGAGGTCTTCTTCATCATCTGAGATGTTGCCTCTCTTAATATCAGGTCTCAGATAATTCATCCAGCGAAGCCTGCAACTCTTCCCACATCTCTTAAGTCCTACAACATGCATGGGAGGCATCAGATACAGTTCAATTCTCCTATCCTAATAACAGGCAATTACTCATGCACAATATATTTATAGAATATGTAAGCATAAGTGGTTTCTTAATTACCTGTTTCTTTGACAATATTGCTCCATTTACCTTCACCATGGATCTTGACATAATCCACAAGCATTTCATCTTCAAGAGGTGTCCATGCTCCTTTGTTCATACCATCCGCTGAGCACCTCGGCTTTCTTCCCATCTCTTGCAGTATCTCACTACTAGCTACAGCTCGATGTCCTCTGGATGACTGGATACTTGGTACTATTGGCTTTTATTATTGATAGTGTGTATAGATTCGATGTCCTACAGTGCGAGATGACTTTTTTGGGATTGCATCGAACCAATAATACATGCCAAAGATAGCATGGAGCGTCCAAGCTATAAACAGGGCCACTTCATCACTCATTATATAGGTAAGGACCCCCAGGCATTGATTAAAATTGAATGCCTGCTATCAAATTTGCCAACGTGCTTTTGCTTCCAATTATTTAATGAGCACCTAAAAAGACAGTGGTCAAGTTGCACAAATAACGCCAATTATTCTCTGCCATACACTGATTATATATTACTGAAATGTTTTGTTTCAAATATAAAAAGAATTAGAATTTAATTAATTGAAGAGGCTAGCTAAAACATTTCACAAAACATAATTAAATATTTATTGTCATTTTGATTTATTATTGAATGGATCTTTCCCAGCTAACATCTTTCATTTTTGGATTGTTTTATCAATTGTATAAAATAATATGAGTTATCACAAGTTTCGAAATTAAATAATTTTTATTCCATTAACGGGGTGTTTTAATTAATTGATAAAAAGTAATTCAGTGACCCCACTTTTAATACAGAAATAATAAAAACAAACAAAAAAACAAAACCAACAAATTGTATTTTATTTTTTCTTAAGATCTTGGATGGGTGTTACGTGTTGTGTCAACCACGGTTTCCACGTTGCATGCCCTCCGTTGCTTTTTCTGTCATTGTTATTTCTCAGTATCATTTCTTTTTTCATTTCGTGATTAATTATAATTATAAAATTCAACCACCCTTCTATATTTTCTCTTCTCCAGAACTAACATTTGGCCATTTCGAGTTCTAGAGACTTGAAAGTTGGTTGGCTGCATGCGTTTACTATTAGTCCACAATACAAGAAACGAATAGTGATATACTCAGGGAATTGAAAGTTTGTTAGTTACCGACAAAAAAAGACTCCAACCATCACTCAATGATCCTTGCTTTCTTGTCCTCGACCTCTCTCTCAAATCTTCTTCTCCTTGACGTAAATCTAAGATCTTGTACTTTAATGTTGATCTTTGGGGGTGTTTATGGGGGTTAAAGGTGGGTGGTGGGGGTGCTTAATTTTTAATTTCAAGAGAAATTGCTATTCAAGAACTCTTTTTAATTATGATAATTGAGATGAACTGACTCAATGATGCTTCTTGTCGCACTGCATATAGATATGAGCACACCAAGTTATCCTCAAAGAACAGGCAAAAAACTGCTGCCTTGCACAACACTTTGCCATTGATAGTGCATATGCATTTAAAACGTTATGCCAAAACATTTGCAGAAAAAGAACAAGCAAAAAAGAAAAGAAAAGCATATGATCAAGATCTTCAATGGAATCATTACAGAAGAAAAAAAATGGAAAAAAAAAATATTCCTCCCAAATCTGTTGTGTCTGGTTATAGAAGAAAGTCTGTTGAGGATTGGAAACCAATAAAATTTAAACCACACAATTCGTTGAGGACACCTTACCAATTTGAACCACACGCTGACTCCAAGCCCCTTTCTTCTATAGAAAATCTCCAACTGATCTGATTGTCAGGGATCGATGTGACCATCTAGGCTGAGCTTCAATTATTAGAATTAACCAAAATATACACATTTGGGGTAGAGTCATAGAGATGCGTGTTATTTCCATGACAATGATTGCTATCATTGAATCCGCACTAATCTAGACGTAAAAATTGAATATATTTTGATCCATATCATAAAAATTATTTTTTATACCATTTGCTCATTTCATGCACATGAAAATATGTATGTACGTAGTCATACTTACTAAAAAATTGATAAATAAAAATAAAAATATCAACAAACAAAAAAACTTATTAGTAAATTGCGGTAAATTTTACAGATGAAATATTCCTATATATGTCCCCTTTAGTATACATCGATGAAAAAGTTTTATCGGTATATACCGAAGGAATTACAATAGAAAAATAATGTAAGGAAAAAAAAACACATGTCATACTTACAAGTCATATTAGCAACACAATAAATCTGTTGCTAATATCCGTAAGTAGTTTTAAAGTTATAACCTAGCAATCACCCACTCTCTCCTCCCCCTTTTCTTCTTATTCTTTTTTTTTTTTTTTTTTTTAAAAAACAACAAAAGATCACTAGTTACCTGCTCATTTTATGTGATCCTGAAAAAGAAGGAAGCTGAAAAGTTTCTCGTGCTAGCTAGCCTAGTTGTTTAGCTGGAAATCAAGCAAAATTACATATATATTTTTTTTGTTTTAACTCATTTTAAAAATGTTAATTTTTTGGCACTTTGATGTAGTATATGTAGTTTGTTTGTGTGTTTACTTGTTTTATAGCATTTTCTCATAGAAATTTGTTATATGAATGTATGATTTGTAAAAGTTAGGGTTTGTTTGAGATTTTAAAAAATTATATTTGTTTGTAATTTGATAAATATGATTTTGATTTTGTGACTTAGGTGTTTTGTAATGAAATAATTAATAACTCATTTAATGTGTGCATTTTATATTTTGTCAATTTTATTGTTAAGTTGAGAATTTCAATAAATATGGAGGAATTTAAATTTTTCATAGAAAATTGATAATGATTTACGGGTGCTATTAAAATATATTGAATAAATTTGAGTTAAATCAATGTTAGATAATTTATTTAGTTCACATAATTAATTAATACATGTTGCCATCAATATTCTATATAGGTTTGATATAAATAATGGATGACCGTTCTTGAATGTATTGAGTTTCACTCGAAGGGTGGTGCCAGAAACATTATTGTAATGGGTTTGAGGTTTTTATTAATTACTTACTATCTAATCTTAGAAATATTAGTGGGGATGATATTAGATGTCCATGCAAGAGGTGTAAAAATAAAAAAATTCTCAATCCAGATGTTGTAATGATGTATCTTCTACAAAAAAAGGTTCATGAAGAAATACTTATATTGGTTTGCACATGAGAACCATATGTTCCTTACGAGACCATGATAAAAAAAAAATATGGTTGAGTTAACTTCTAGTTCTAGCAATATGCATGGAGTTGTAGATGATAATAGCAATTCTTATATAAATATAATTATGAATGTGATGAGAATGAATCAGGGTTATGTAGGTGAATGTCCAAATCATAGATGAAGAACCAAATGCAAATGAGGCCAGGTTTTTTAGTCTTTTGAAAGATTCTAATGAACCATTATGGGATCAGTGCACAAATCACAATAAATTATCGATTGTTGCATAAGTATTCACCATCAAGTTAGATCATGGGTTGAGTGAGGTCGGTTACGACATAATTATTGAATGAATGAGAAGCATTTTACCTGAAGGGAATAGGCTGAAAGAGAACTTCTATACTTTTAAATCCAAGATGAAACCTCTTTGGCCTAGGATACTAGAAAATTGACATGTATCCAAACTTCTACATGTTGTACTACTTTGAAAATGCATATTTGACCAAGTGTAGAACATGTGAGCATGTTCGTTATAAACCCAAAACTGGTAGGGAAAAGACTTTTATCTCATATAAAAAACTTGTATACTTTCTAATCACTCCTAGAATGCAAAGGTTCTTAAATCAAATATGTTTGGTACCTCGCACCCTCGAGCTGGAAAGTAAATGCATAGATGAAAATCTTTGTTTAAGTTAATTTTTGTACTGAAAGTATTGATCTCATGTTATTACATTGCTTGTATGTTAAGAAACTTTAAAATGTTTAAATTATTTTTTTGTCATGTATGTAATTAAGGACAACACCCTTACTTTAACAAGTAATATAGTTTTGTTGTATTTTTATTTGAATGTGTTTGTGTCCTAAGAAATTAATGTTTATTGTGAATAAATTAGTTTTTAAAATTTTGTATATGAAATCATACAATGTTAACTATTAAAAAATAAATCTACAGGGGACATGGAAATTGATGTTTTTAGTAAAGTTGTGATGCTTAATTAAATTGGGATGAGTTTGTGGTTATTATTTATAGGTTTTGATTTTTGAGTCGATAACTTGGTATTGAAAATACAAAGGAGACTCTGCTGAAATTTTTAATAAATATTTACTTGAAGAGAGACCAATCAACTCTTTTAAATAACTATTTATTTAGGCCTTAACATTCATCCTTTTTTTGTGTTTAATTCGTTTTGTTCAAGGATTTTTGAGTTTTTTGGGTGTTTAATCTGTTTTTTTCTTTAATTTTGTTTTTGGATTGTTTTCAGGTCAAACCAAGATTTTTGATTTGGTTTATGGTCGAATCAAAAATTTTAAGTCAACCCAATCAACTCAGATCAAAACAAATTGGGTCAAAGGGTTGAATACGTTGTTTGGTTTTCCATGTTTATGCTGAAGGTTTTTTTTTTGATTTAAGGGTGTGTTATGCAAAAATCCTTTAAGCATATTTTTGGTAGTTTTTATTTATAAAAAATGGGTTTTTACTAAACAAAACCTAAAAAAATAATAAAAAATATTTTTTTTTCATATGGCTAAAAATCCTAGGGTTATTTAACTAAAGAGAGAGCATCTATTGTTATCCATTTTGAGGCCCCACATAAACAAAAAAAACTAAAAAAGAGAAAATACAAAAAAAATTGAAAAAAAAACTATTGGAAGAAAATTAAAAAATATATCAATGGAAAGAATATACCAGAACGCTCATAAAATTTCCAAAGACTGGTTGAGGAAGATCAAAATATACAAGATTGAAAAATTTAACAGTGTATTTTCGACTGATGAAGACTCTATTGGTAAAGGAAAATTCAACTTAAGGAGGAAAATGTAAAATTTGATGTTTAAGGACTTAATTGGAATTTTTTAAGGATCAATTGAATTTATTGAGGGCTTAATTGTAAGAAAAATTATTTTTTAAAGTCAATTTGAGCTTTAATTGGAAGAAATTAAAGTCTAAGGGTCAAATTATAATTTTTAAAATTATTTTTAGAGGATCTAGCCATTTCAAATCTAATGTATGGTTTAAAATGGCTCCACCCAAAATACAGATATTTATGTGGCTGACGGTCCAAAATCAACTTTTTACAGATGACTTTCTTCTTAGATGTCTATTATCAAGGGAAGAGAAATCCAGGTGGATTAAGATTCCAGTTTCTCTTTGATTTTACACAGACTATTGGTTTGGTTTAAGTGTAGTGAATCTAATTTTAGCTACACTAGTAATAATCTCATTTGTTGGGTAGACGATATTCAGACGTGGACAAATACATATCACTAATTCAGTTGCTCTTTCCTATTATGTTTTCAAATGTTTCCTCTTATATTATTTGTAACACATACATTTTATTTTCTATTAAAAGGTTTTCAACTTTTTAGGGGTCATCTTTAAAATAAGTATCTTTTGATTAATATACTAAATTATTATTAAAAAAAAAGAAGGAACGTTTATTTCATGTCTTTGTTAGGTAGGAAAACTTCAAATAGTTTATGACAATAATTCGGAAAGAAGACATAGTGTAGTTTGTATTAAAAAATAATTAAATAAAAGTTCAAAAGTAATGAACAATAATTTCCCATGCACTCACAGGGTCGGTGGCTGGTGATGTTTATATAGAGAGAAGACAATTGTTTGAGTTAGAAAAAAAAATGTTTTGCCTGGGTGCTTTATTGAAATGTCATTCACCTATAAAAGCATCAAATAACATAAAACAAGCGTAGATTTTTTAATATTTTTCTTCAATCCATATTGTTTAAGAATATCTCAATATCACCCTTTCATCAGTTTCCAAATAGCTTCGAAATTACCCTTTTAGTTTCCAAAGCTTTTTATGCTACAATTCTAAATATTTTTGTGAGCTGGAGGCACTGTAATATGTATGAGAGTTTAATTAAGGGGGAAAAACAAGAGAGAAAAGTGAGCAAATATGAGAATTCATCTTTTTATTAGCTATTTAGTAGTAAATGGCATGATTGAAACTTCTTAAAAACTATATATCTAACATGAAAAAGTTTTAATTCTAGAGGTCGAAGTGGGATGTTAATGAATCTACAGGGACCGAAATGAATTTTACCCTTCCCGTATATTTCTACCTACCATTTATTCAGATTGACACGGGTGTCGAGCCACGTGTAGAAACAGGTGATTAATTAATGGACAGAGCTCTCAGAACCTGCATGGATGGTCGGTCACCTCTGTAGCCTGCCTGGGCTCACGTTTTCTCCAGCGTGAGTATTGCACTTCCTCCTCTGTAATGCATGTTCGGTCCCATTCTGATCATGACCAGGCTAATTAATTGGCCATTAACCATGCCTGCTAGGTGTTGCCTACTATCGAAGAGTAACATGTTTCAGAAGGCATGGAAAAAAGAACCCTAGATTTTGCTGGCTTCCTGTCAAGTTGGAGAGGGACGCACTAATTTCCAAGTAGAACAGAAAAAAAGAATATGGGACTCCATGAAGTCCGTTACTTTTAACTTTTACTTTTTAACATGAAGTAGATTTCACTTTTGAAACATGCATGGTTACGATTAATTTCGTGTTGAAAAAAATATATTTTTTAGTAGGTGATATAGATCAGTTAATTTACATTAATCATTCGAGATATCAATTTAACGAGATAATTATATATATATTATTAAATTTTTAATTGTTAAATAATTACAAATTCAAATCTTTCTATATAAGTTATATACACATTGAGAGTACAGAAATTGATACTGTCATGGATCAATTAGCCGGCCAAGATTAAAGTCATCTCTTCTCTAACCCGGTCTTTTCTCTGGAAAGGAACCTCAACATCTCATGGGATTTTTAAGGTGGCCTGACATAAGGTAATAAAGAGTAAATCTTCTGGTGGTCTCGGGCTGGGATCCATCCACAACAAAAATTTGGCTCTGCTATTTAAATGGC
>Ga0307511_10002730_pt1 | contig 18362 bp, 16 predicted proteins | sample 13_EM_MG_FD_200266 | JGI IMG/M metagenome (GOLD analysis project Ga0307511, IMG submission 200266) | Populus trichocarpa ectomycorrhiza microbial communities from riparian zone in the Pacific Northwest, United States - 13_EM | ecosystem: Host-associated > Plants > Roots > Unclassified | place... | reverse complement strand
TCGGCCACGATCTTTTTGAGCCGTGCGTTCTGCCTCTCCAGCTCTTTGACCTTGACCTGTTGATCGGCCTGGCCCCCGCCGTACTGTTGCTTCCATCGGTAGTACGTCTGCTCGCTCACTCCAAGCTTCCGGGCAACATCCGCCACCGCTGCTCCCTTGGCCACATCCAACTCCGCCTCCCGCAGCTTTTTCACGATCTGCTCCGGCGTATGCTTCTTTCGTTTCACGAGAATCCTTTCGACCCATTTCGGGCAGTCAGACTCTCATATCAGATGGTCCCGTTTTTAGGGAGCACGCCACAGGCACTGCATCTTGCCAAGCACAGACAAGAGTGTCTGTGCCACATGGGCTCTCCCCGATAACCGCATTCACGCAAGTACGGCAGGATCAATGTGGCACAGACACTCTTGTCTGTGCGGCGCTCGGGACTGCTGAGAATCTCGTACTGCCGATTTCTTCACAGCCTCTCAGATGACAGGGCTATCAACAACCGCCGCTAATCGCGCTTCACCTTTCCGCCGTCGTTGTGGCTCGTCGACTGATGCGAGCCGCTGTCGTGCGATGACTGGTGGGAACCGCTGTCGTGCGACTGATGCGATCCGCTATCGTGCGACTGGTGCGACCCGCTGTCGTGCGAAGACGATGGCGGTGGAGACGACGAACGCTCGGTGCGCGGCGACGACGAGCGATCGCGCGATGCGGAATCACCCGAGGGCGATGAGGATGACGAAGACGATGAACCGTCGCGGGAGATTCGCGCGCCGGCCGTGCCGTCGATGATCCGGCGCGGAACGTCGCGGCTGATCGAGCCGCTGCCGGACGGAGCCGACGACGAGCCGCTGTCATCGCGGCGTCCGATCGTCCGACCGCGCCAGTTGTCGGAAGGAGCGGGCGGAGCAGGCGTCGCTTCTTTCGTCGGCGTCTCGCCACCGCGGCGGACCGTGTCCGACGGAGCGGCATCGCGGCGGGTCGTGTCGGGTGCCGGCGTCTGCGTCTGCGATGAATCGCCGCGACGCAGATTGCCGTCGACTGCACGGCCGCGGCGCCAGTCGGTTGAGCCGCCGCTCGTATTCGTATTCGTCGTTCCGCTCGGAGCCTCGCCGCGGCGCAGACCGCTGGCGGGATCATCGCCGCGCTGAACGGTGCGTCCATCGCGACTGATGACCGGCGATTCCGTGCGTGGGATTGTGCCGTCCGCTCCGCGATTGATGCGGCCTTCCAGCGTTCCGCTCGTGCCCGGAGTCGGCACACCCGAAGACGCGCCGGGGCGCACTGCCGGGATCAAGCCACCGCCGCTGCCGCCGCCCTGCACGGGCTGCGCGCGAACGACGCGCTCGCGCACTGAATTGGAAAGCTCCGGGTCGCGACGGAAGAACGGTGTCATATCCGCCGCGGACCCGGAACCTTCTCTGCCGGTACCACTACCGATACCACGACGGAAGACGTTGCCGACCGCCGCGTTCGGATCTTTGATTTCGTTTCTGTTGAAGCGCGCGGGCGAGCTGGAGACGAGTCCAACGTTGCCATCGCGGCGCAGCCGCTCCCGAATCGTGTCCGCCGTCAGCGATGCCTGATCGACGTGGCGATTCATCAGCGAGTTGGGAGTGACGAACGTCCAGGGACGGAGGTCGACTTCGCCGGGACGAACGCGTCCCGTCCAGCCCCAGCCGATCTCGAAGCCCGACCGCGCGTACGGGCGGTAGGCCCAGTCGTAGTAGGGGCGATAGCAGTCGTACCAGCCCATCGGCGCCCAGCCGATGTAGCTCGGACCGTACATCCAGTAAACCCAGGCCGGCGCATACGCCGCACCGGGCAGCCACACCCAGCCGTAGGCAGACTCATATGCCCAGCGGCCGTAGTGGTAAGGCACCCATCCCCACGGATCGTACGAGACCCACACCAGGACGCCGCCGGGGCTATGGCGCCAGTAGCCGTTGTAGTAGGGACGCCAGCCAGCCGCGACATGCGGGCGCCAGCACCAGCCGCCGAAGTTCGCAGCGAAGACCCACGACCCGCTCGTCCCAAGATCCGCCTCGGAGTATGCGAGCGACCGATCGAGATACTTGCCGCTGGCCGTGCTGTATTTCGATGCGCGCTGGACGAACCAGCGCTCGAATTCGTCAGAAGAATTGCGAGCGTTGACCAGGTCGTAGATCCCTTCATCGTCGACGCGTGCCTCTTCGCCCTCGCGCAGGCGCGTCGTGCGCGCCGGCGTGCGGACTTCCATCGTCCCGTCGAACACGCTCACGCGATCGTGGTTCTTGGAGTCGGCTTCCACCGCGTAGATGGCCACTTCGTTGGCGGCGTAGCTGGCGTTGCCAGTATCGAGACGGAGGAGCTGGCGCGTGTCATCGTCGCGCTGAATGGCCACGTGACCGTACTTCAGCTCAACGACTGTTTGCTCCGAATCGCCGTCATACGAATCGAGGATCGACTTGAACTCGACAGACGTGGAGCGATCGAGGGCGATGACATTGCCGTCGGCCATGCGGATCTCAAGGCGCCCTCGCCGCCCGGTCGTGATTTCGTCGCCCGGAAAGACCGGCATGTTGACGCGCGTATCGACATCCCGCCCATCCTCGGATTGCCGGATGGTGGCCCCGCCGTCGTCGTAGGTGATGTAGGAGTGGCTGCGGTCACGCGCATACAAAGGCAGCGCGACGGCGGCGATGACTGCAAGAAGAAGGAGTGTGGACTTGCGCATTGGATTTCCTCTCGATCTGTGACGCCAAAGTGCGTGCCTCATGCCACGCTATGGCAGAGTATTCCGTGTGTGTTTTCAGCAGTTTAGCTTGCAGGTCGCATCACGGCTCGACGCAGTCTCTCCTCAGCGGAGGACAGGGCGTCATGGGAGTAGGTCAGTGATTCTCGGCCAAAGCACTCGGCAACAGCGAGGTGAACTGGCGCATGATGATGCACGATCGCGATCACATCGTTCACGACCTTGGCGGCATGCGCGAACTAGCGCAACAAGGCGCGACGTACGACGTGATCACCGACATCCTCCACTTCCGCCCCCAACGCTTACCCGACTTCCTGCAACGAACATGATCCGCTGACCGCCGTATCCCAGGAAGTGAATGTCCATTCGATGCGCGCGAAGGCGCGCCCTTAGAACACAGCCCCCGGCTGTGCCGGGGGGCCAACCGGTCAAGACCAAGATGGCGGGCGCGAAGGCGCCCGCAACAACCAGTGTGGCGGCCGCCTCCGTGGCCGCGACTTGCATTCCATCTGCGGTCCCACGGCGGAGCCGTGGGCTGTGTTTGTCAGGCGCGCCTACGCGCGCGCGGAAGTCTCCACATCCCGTCCTGCGGCCGGTGTTATGAAGGATGTCAAAAGGGAGCGATTCCAATCGCCGCCAGAAACTGTCGCGCCACAACCGGCGCGGCGAACTGAGTTACACGTGACCGTCCGGCATTTCCGAGGCGGGTGCGGAGATCGGCATCGCCGAGAAGCTTATCGATCGACTGGGTGAGCGTGGCCTCGTCGCCGGGATCGATGAGCATTGCGGTTGCGCCATCCGACACGACCTCGGGTACTGCGGCGACGCGGGTGGCGATGATGGGGAGGGACGAGGCCATCGCTTCGAGGAAGACAATTCCGAAACCTTCCTGCTCGGTGGGGAGGGCGAAGATGGTTGCGTTTCGGTATTCGGCGACGAGCGCGGCGAATGGGAGGTGGCCGAGGAAGTGGACGCGATTGGCGATGCCGAGGTCGTGGGCGAGATGTTCGAGCCGTTCGCGCTCGGGGCCGGTGCCTACGACTCGGAGGACGGCATCGGACTTCACGTTTGCGAAGGCGCGCAGCAACGCGTCGACGCCTTTGCGTGGATAGAGATGCGCGACGGTGAGGATCCGCGGCGGTCCTTCTTCGCGGGGAGCATCGTCCAGCGCGCGCTGCCAGGAGTCGAGATCGATCAATTCGGCGACGACGACGATCTTGTTCCGATTCACGTTGTAGAACTTCGCGATCCGTCCGGCTGAATAGTCGCTTGTTGCGATCACGCGATCGGCGCGGTGTACGTGCCTGCGTTCGAGCCACGCCTGGACGGCCAGCGCCAGCCTGCTCATTCCGTGTTCATGCTTCGCTTCGTCGGCGAGCACTCCTTTGATCGCGGCGACGTGGATGCATTCGCTCCGCGGCGCGAAGACGCCATCGAGATCGAATCCGATGACGGCGTCGGCCTGGATCGACCGGAGCGTTTTGCGGATTCGGATGTTGAAGCCGAGGCGGGAGACATTCGGCGGGCGGGAGATGATCGTCACCTCGTGCCCGAGCGAGATGATCGCGTCGCGCAGGACCGAGATCCCCACCCACGTTCCACTCCCTCCGGCCACGGTGGAGGATGTGCCGGTCACGAAGATCAATCGCGCCATGAGGTTTGCATTAAGCGATCCCATGCAGAACGTTGAAGAGATCAGGCGTTACTACGACGCCATCCTTCCGTTCTACGACGACTCGCTCGCTGATCGAGGCGATCTCCCGTTCTGGGAATCGATCGCAGTGCGCTGGGACGCGGCGAGAATTCTGGAACTTGGCTGCGGAACCGGCCGCGTCACCGAGGTGCTCGTCCGGCATGCGACGGTGACCGCGGCCGATCTGCTCGTGGAAATGCTTTGGCGTGCCTCCCGAACGGTGCCCTCTGCGCATCTCGTCGCCGCGGACTTGCGGCAATTCGCCTTCGCAGAACCGTTCGATTTGATCGTGCTCGCCGACGACCCAATGGCCCATCTCATTTCGATTGACGATCGCGCCCGAGTCCTGCGTCTCATCGCCGAGCATCTGACGGAGGGTGGGCGTGTGGTGATCGAAGGTCTGTATCGTCACGGGAAAAGTGCTCCCTCGCAGAATCCGCGCGGCCCGCTCATCGTCGAGGAATCATGGAGTGCAACCGGCGAGCCTTCGATCTGGAAGGCGACCTACCGCTACAACAAGGGACCGTCCTCCGTTGCAGTTTCATCGGTCATGCGATCGTGGTCGCGATCCGACGTCGCTCTTCTTGTGGAGGCCGGGCTTCACCTCGAATGCTTGTGGGGCGACTTCGACGAGAGTCCGTTCTCCGACAACTCGAAACGAATGATCATCGTTGCCCGCAGGTCTTGAGCAGATTTTCTACGTTCCGTACTGCAGCCGTTGCGCGAGGATTTCCGGCAACCCTGCTTTGAGAATCGACGCCTGCGTCTTCTCGACGTCGTAGGCGACTCGGAAAAACTGCACAGTCAGGCGCTTCGAATCGAAGATGACGAATGAGGCGGCGGGATTGCGGTCTCTTGGTTGTCCGACGGAGCCGGGGTTGATCAGGTAGCGGTGCTCGCTGTCGAGGCGGATGACGACGTCGCCGCGGACGGCGGCGCCGTGGATTCGGTATTGGCGATCGATGGAGAAGATCACCGGCAGATGGGTGTGGCCGTAGAGGATGAATGGCGAGGGGGTGGAGTCGAAAACTTCGCGGGCGTGGCCTTCGTGGAAGACGTATTCGTCCTCATTGTGCGGCGCGCCGTGACAGACCAGCACTCCGTCTTGCTCGATCGGGCCGAGGGGCAGCTTCTCAAGGAAATGGCGATTGCGCGCGGAAAGATGATCGCGCGTCCAGAGCACGGCTTCCTTTGCGGCGTTGTTGAAGCCTTCGGCCTGATCGAGGCCGGCGGCGACGCGATCGTGATTGCCGCGGATGTAGAGCTTGGGCGCCTTCATCGTGCGCATCGTGTCGAGGACCTGGTTGGGCTGGGCGCCGTAGCCGACGAAATCGCCGAGGCAGATCACCTGGTCGAATTTCTTGCGGCGGACGCGGTTCATCACCACACGGAGCGCCTCGGCGTTCGAATGCAGGTCGCTGACGACGAGCGCCCTCACGTACGAGCCCCTCTCCACGGCGCGCGGCGGGCCGGGTCGAGGAAGCCTTTCGGCAGCTCGAGCAAAAGGCGCTCGACGATCTCGTTCGTCGTCTCCTCCTCGCGGATCTCGATAGTGATGTCGGACATTCGGTAGTAGCGGATTCTGCTGATGTACAGCTCGTGCGCGGCGTCATCGTCGCGAAACAGCGGGCGTTCGGCGGCTTTGTCTCCGATGCGATTGCGCAGAAGCGAGTACGGTGCTGAAAGATATACGGAAAGGCCCTCGGATTGGATGAGCTGAATGTTCTCGTCGAATGTGAACGTGCCGCCGCCGGTGGCGATGACGGCGCTCTCGAGGTGGCGCGTGGAACGGAGCACGTCGCGCTCCCGCTTCCGAAAGTACGACTCGCCGTGCTCGGCGAAGACGTCCTTGATCGACATCTTCTCCCCCGACTCGATCAATTCGTCGAGGTCGAAAAAAGGAGCGCCGATTCGCGCCGCCAGCTCGCGGCCGGCAGTGGTCTTGCCGGCGCCCATGAAGCCGACGAGGTAGATTTTCATTTGAAGTGGGATTGGTCGATCAACTAATCCACAGTCCTTCCCCACTCGAACTCTTCCATGAACCTCGTGGAGAAGTCGCCGCGAATGAAGCGCTCGTTGTTGACGATGGCGCGATCGAGGGGGATGGAGGTCTTCACCCCTTCGATGATGAATTGCTCGAGGGCGCGTCGCGCGCGCGCGAGGACTTCGAGGCGATCCTTCCCTCGGATGACCAGTTTGGCGATGAGCGAGTCGTAGTGCGGCGGGATGACGTAATCGCGATAGGCGGCGGTGTCGACGCGAACGCCCGGCCCGCCGGGGACGTGGAACTCGCGAATCTTCCCAGGGTTCGGCGCGAACGTGACCGGATCCTCGGCGTTGATGCGGAACTCCATGGCGTGGCCGCGAAGGAAAAAGTCGCCGTGGGGAACGGACAACGGCTGCCCCGAGGCGACGCGAATCTGCTCCTTCACGAGATCGATGCCGGTGACTTCCTCGGTGACCGGATGCTCGACCTGGATGCGGGTGTTCATCTCCATGAAGTAAAACTCGCCGTCCTGGAAGAGGAACTCGATCGTGCCGGCGTTGACGTAGTCGACCGCTTTGCACAGCTTGATGGCCGCGTCTCCCATGGCTTGGCGAAGCTCTTTCGTCAGTACAGGTGACGGCGACTCTTCGATCAGCTTCTGATGCCGCCGCTGAATCGAACACTCGCGTTCGCCGAGGTGAACGACACGGCCTTGCGTGTCTCCGAAGACCTGAATCTCGATATGGCGCGGATGCTCGAGGTACTTCTCGAGGTAGACGTCGGCCGATCCGAAGGCGCGCTCGGCTTCGTTGCGGGCGGTGTCGAAGGCGCTCTGCAGCGACGACTCATCGTTGCAGATGCGCATCCCACGTCCGCCGCCGCCGGCGGAGGCTTTGAGGATGACGGGAAAGCCGATGGTCTGCGCAATGTCGCGCGCTTCCTCGAACGTCCGCACCGGTCCGTCGCTGCCGGGAAGGATCGGCACGCCGGCCTTGCGGGCCGTATCGCGGGCAACGGCTTTGTTGCCCATGAGGCGGATCGATTCCGGCGTCGGTCCGATGAACGTCATCCCGCATTCGCCGGCGATCTCCGCGAAGTGGGCGTTCTCGGCGAGGAAACCGTAGCCGGGATGGATGGCGTCGGCGCCGGTGATCTCGGCGGCAGCGATGATCGAGGAGATGTTCAGGTAACTCTGCCGCGAGGCGGCCGGACCGATGCAGACGTCGTGATCGGCGTAGCGGACGTGAAGCGCGTCGCGATCGGCCTCGGAATGGACGGCCACCGTCTTCAGGCCCATTTCCTTGCAGGCCAGGATCACGCGCAACGCGATCTCGCCGCGGTTGGCGATCAGGACTTTCGAGATCGTCGGCATAGATCGCTACAGCTTCACCGCGAACAACTTCTCGCCATATTCGATGGGCTGCCCGTTCTGCGGGTAGATGGTGACGACGACGCCGTCGACATCCGACTCGATCTCGTTCATCAGCTTCATCGCTTCGACGATGCAGAGCACCTGACCCTTGCTGATCCGGTCGCCGACATTGACGAAGGCCTGAGACTCGGGATTGGCGGAGCGATAGAAGGTGCCGACGATGGGTGAGGTGATGATGTGCAGCCCGACCTCGGCGGCGTCCTGTTCGGCCTTGGCCGTGGCAGCCTTCTCGGCCGCGGTGGGCAGCGGCGGAGCGGGGGCTGGGGGAGGAGGGGGTGGCGCGGCCGGTTGATTTCCGGAGTAGGAGTGGATGACCTGCGGCTCCGACGACTTGCCGTCGATGCGGACCTTCAGGCCAGCCTGTTCGATCTCCACACCGCCGATACCGCGGTCTGCGACTTTGTCGATCAGTTCGAGAATCTCTTTGAAATTCAAATCGCTACCTCAGACCAGTTCGTCGCGAAGTGCATACTTCGCTTTGGCCAGCTCATGTCGTGCGCGGCCGTAATTGCCGTCCGGCCGCATCACGAGCAGGAGAAAGTACTCCGGCGTGACCGCCGAGAGCAAGATGATGTATTTCTCGGTGAAAAGGGAGAACTGCAAAACGTCGCCGGTATTGAGGTCGGTGTTGGAGAGCCGCACCGACTTGATGAAGCCTCCAAACTCGGCGCCCATGACGTCGAGCGGCACCGAATCGGCCTTGATCGATTCGATGGGAATGCCGTCGAGGGAGATGAGGGTGATGGCCAGCGTGCCATCGATCCGGTCGCGCAAGGACTGAAGAACGTCGTGAAAGATGCTGCTAAGCACCGCGCGGCTCCCGTCGTGCCACTTTGCTCAGCCACTGCTCGAGAACGACGACTTTCGCATCGCGATGAAGGGTGGCAGGGTTACCGGGCTGGGGGGCGGCGGTGTCCTCCTCGGTTGCCGTGTCTTCGGTTGCCGTGTCTTCGGTTGCCGTGTCTTCGGTTGCCGGGTTGCCAGGTTGCCAGGTTGCCGCTGGTGTCTCGAAAGGAACCGTTTCGGCAACTTGGTCACCCGGCAACTCGGCAACCGGTCTTTCGGCAACCTGGTCACCCGGCAACTCGGCAACCGATTCTCCGGCAACTACACCATCCAGCGCTTCGAGTTTTCCGCGCACGTCGTCGTCGTATGGATCGCGCTGGAGAAGGTGCTCGTAGATCTTGCGCGCTTCGTCGATGAGGCCCTGGCGGACGTAGAGATCGGCCATCGTCGTCGTGGAGGTAACGTCATCGTCCTGGGCGGCGGCGTTCGACTCCGCGGGGGCAAAGACGTCGGCGGCGGGCTCGTTCTCGACCGGTTCCTCGATCCAGGGCGTCGCTACTTCGGCAGCAAGCGGCGCTTCTTCGACATGCATCCCTTCCGGCTGTTCGACTTCGAGCGCCGCCTCGGTGTAGCCGGCTGGCTCTTCAAACGGACTCTCGGCATGCTGCGCGGCCATCGGGATCTCGTCGTCCGTATCGAAGGGAGTTTCGATCGTGTGCGTGACCGGGATCTCTTCAAACGGACTCTGAGGCAACGGCGGAAGCGGCACGTCGGCGGTCGCGTCAAACACGGACTCCGGAGCTTGCTCAGGTTCCGGTGCGGCTTGTGGCTCCGGCGCAGCGAACGGAGACTCCGGCACGTCGTCAACTGGTGCGAGCGGAATCGTCTGCAGGTCGCGATCGAGCTGCTCGATCTTCGCTTCCAGCTCTTCATCCGACGGCATCAGGGCGTGGACGAGCTTGTACTTCTTGATCGCTTCGACTTTCTCGCCGAGGTCGAGATAGGCATCGGCAAGGAGGCGTGCGGCGACGACGTTGCCCGGATCGACCTGCAATGCCGTGTTCAGCGCATCGACCGCCTCAGCATTCTTCTGCTGCTCGCGCAGAACTCGGCCGAGACTCACCCACGCGGAGAGGTAGCTCGAATGAATGCCCAAGCCGGTGCGAAGAACCTGTTCCGCCTCGGGGAGTCTGCCGTTCTTGCGCAGCTCTTCCGCGAGCGGGAAGAAGAGCCTGCTCTTCGGATCGGTCTTGATCCTGAATTGCAGCTCTTCGATTTTGGCGCTGATGCCGGGTTGAGCCATGTGCTGAAGTTTCGAATTCTGATCAACAACCGTGGACGGCGCAACCTCGGCCGCAGAAACGAACCGCCCCCGGCGAAGGGGGCGGCTCACAAACTGACAAAGATGGTTCGGACTACTGCGATGCGCCGTTCAACGTGAAGCTCTTGTTTCCGGCGTTCGTGTTAATCGTGACTGTGCAAACGTCGGGTGTCACGCCGGTCGGTATCGTCGGCGCGTTGTACTTGATCGTCAGCGGAAGCGACTCGCACTGGAGCAGCGACGTCGGCGGAAGCTGCGACGACAGCACTGCGAAGCGAGAGCATCCGGTTCCACCCACCGGGGTAAGGGTAATCGAGTTGACGGTGAGCGCCGAGGTATTGCCCGTATTGACGATGGTCACCGTCTCGCTGTCCGGGCTGACGGCCACCGTGGGCGGCACGCCGGGAGTGATGTTGCCCTGGAACGGTGTGACCGCACCGATGAGGCTAAAGATCGGTCCGACCGGAGGCACAATCGTCAAACCCTTCTTCAGAGTGTCGGTGCAGGTCGTGGTCAGACTCGTGTAGGTGACGTCGAATGCCGTCGGGATCAGTGCGGATCCGCCGCCCGAACATGCCTGCGTGTCGAACTTGAGCGTCGGCGGCACGGTGACGGTAAAGGTCGTGCTGCCATCCGCATTTGGAGTCTGTGCGTTAACCGGTGAGCCCAATCCGCCAATCTCGATGCGCGGAATGCCCACAGCATTGGCAACAGTCACAAACACCGTGCTTCCCGGCGTCGGAGCTGCACCGGTAACCGCGACGATGGCCGGCTTGAGCACGCGGTAAATCCATGGCGTCGGCGCGGTGGCACTGTCGCCGTTGTCGACGTTCGTAACGATGATCGGTCCCGAGGAGTCGGCGCATCCGGCCAGGGCGATCCCATTCGAGATGCCGACGATCTCCGACGCATTCGCGCTGATGACCGAGGCCGCGATGCCGTTGAGGTAGACCGTCACCGGGTCATTGAAGCCAGTGCCGTCGATCTTGAAGCGCGTACCGCCGGTGAACGGACCCTGATCGGGCGTGATGGCCGTGATCTGGGCCTTGTTCACGTAACGGAATCCATCCGCGAAAACGACCGACTTGTTGGAGTTGACGTTGACGACCCTGATGTCGACCGGCCCGGTCTTCGCGCCGGAGCCATTGGGATTCGTATCGCGGGCCGTCGGCGACAGCACATCGATGGTGTGGAACAGAACACCCAGCACCTGAGCCTGTGCAGAACCGAAGAAGACCTGGACGGGAGATTCGAACGCGTCGCCGGTGATGGTGAGGCGCGTGCCGCCGTCGATCGGACCGGAGTTTGGCGAGACGCTGCGGACCACCGGAGTCAGCACCGGCGCGGTGTAGGTAAAGAACGCCGCTTTCGTGACGCGCTGCTCGGTCGGAGCACCGGCTTCCACGATGACGGTGATGGCAACGATGAGCTGCTGGCTGACGCCGAGGTCGAAGGACGGCGTGTTCACGGTGATCGACGTCGGCGTGACGCTCGTGGCGAATGCTTCCTTCGCCGGCTGGCCGCTGCCCGGATCGAACAGGACGCGTACCGGTGTGCGGAAGTTCGTGCCGGTGATGACTACCGACTGATTGCCGGTCGGCAATCCGGTGTTCGGAGTGATGGCGGCAATCGTCGGCGCGGTGGACGGCGGAACCGGCGGAACCACCGGGTCCTGGAAGGTCAGAGTGATGCTCTTCGTGACGTTGTTGACTGTCGCGGTGACGACGACCGGACCGGCCGTCGCGGAGGTGACCGTCACCTTGGCAACACCAGCGGTCGTGGTTCTGATCAGCGTCTGCGGAGCGTCGGCCGTATCGGTGAAGTTTGCGTTGACCGTCGTGGTGGCGAATTCGACTGCCGTCCCATTCGCCACGGGCGCGTTGTTTACCGTCACTGTGGCGGTGATCGTCGACGTGGAACTGGTGAACGGCGCCAGCGTGGTCGCGGTGAGGACGATGTTCGCACCAACCGGTGGCTGCGTACCGCCGCCGGTGCCGCTGCCCGAGCCGCCGCCGGACGTACCGGTGATGGGAGGAGGCGCGGTCGGCGACTCGCCTTTGCATCCCGCGAAAAGCGCCAATAGCGCCATAAGCGCCAGGAAGATGAATCGCTGCGTCGTCGTCTGCTTCATGTCTACCCCCGTCAACTCCTCATCACACCCACACGGATCCGGCGGTGACGGCTAGAAACAGCCGCCGCAGTTAAAGCAGAAGTTCACCGGAAATCTGGCCGAGCCCTGCACACGCTCTCCGGCCAGCGTCTGGCCGTAGACCGTAAGAATGATGTCCAACTTTACGAAAGGAAGTCCCGTCTCGGGATCGCGCCCCCCGTTCTGCGGCTGAAGGGCAGCGAACGGAGCCAGGTTGAATGCGTTCGTCTCAAAGGCGATGAAATCGCTGAGGCTCTGGTTCCCGCCGCCCGCTGCCAGCACCTGCGCCGTGGACCGGACGAATGTCGGCGGGATGAGCTTGCCGCCGTCGGTACGCTGATACGTCACCTGATAGCGATCGAGCTTGACGTCGTTCAGCCTGTTGTCTGTGGGTCGCGTCGGATCGCCCTGGTTCTGCAGAAGCCGTACGCTCAACTCGACCGTGCCGAGCGAGGTCGCACAGCCCACCGCTCCGGACTGCAAATCGACCTGATTGAGGTTCTGGGTGCCCGAGACGACCAGCAACACCGGTGAGCTCTCGCGCGCAACCGAGTTACACGACAGGATCGCCACGCTCGGCAGCACAATCGCGGCAATCAATGCGATCTTCTTCATCCTCATACCACCCCTCCAACTCTCCGGATCATCCGCTGCGAAAACCGACTCGTGTTGACTGCGTTCCTACGACGACTTCACGATGCGCGGTGTGATGAAGATCAACAACTCGTCATGTTCGGAGTTGTAGTCCTTCGTCCGAAACAGCGCACCGAGTACCGGAATCTGATGCAGGAACGGCAGCCGTCCCTGACTGTTGTTTTCCTTGACCTGGTAAATGCCGGCGATGACTGACGTGCCGCCGTCGCGGACCATGAGCCTGGTCTGCGCGCGGCGGGTCGACAACGGCGTACCGGCGCCGCCGACGATGTTCAGACCGGTGGCCGGCTCGTTCTTCTGCACCTGGATGTCCATGATGACGGTGCCGGACTCGGTGATCTGCGGCGTGACCGAGAGCCGCAGCGTGGCATCGACGTACGAGACGGTCGTCGTGAAGTTGACGCGCGTCTGATACGGGATCTGGAAACCGCTCTGGATTTCGGCCGAGGTGTTGTCCTGGGTCATGACGCGCGGGGCCGAAATGACTCGCACGAGGCCCTCGGTCTCGGCAGCGCTCAGCGCGAGGTCGAGAGTGAACGTACCGAGGACGTTCGCCAGCGAGAAGGAGACCACCGGATTGCCCGGTCCAAACTGGAACGGTCCGCCGACGACGTCGACGCGATTCGGGAAGACCAGGCCTGTGCCCGTGCCGAGGGACGGATCCATCGTTCCGCGGAAGCCCCAGTTGAAGCCGTACTGCTGGATGAAGAGCTTCGTCGTTTCCACGATGCGCGCTTCGATCACAACCTGCCGCGTCGGGATGTCCACTGACTCGATGAGGTTTCTCATCGTCTGCAGGTATCCCGGGATCTCGCTGATGACGATCTGATTCGTCCGGACGTCGACGATGATGCGGGCACGCGGCGAAGCCATGTCGCGCAGCAGCGTGGCCACGTCCTGAGCGCGCGCGTACGACAGCTTGAAGCCGATCGTGCTCAGCGGAACGTTCAGTCTCTCCTGCTCCGTCAGGCGGCGGTTCGCTTCCGCCTCGTCGGCAAGGCGGGCCGCCGTTCCGACGCGCATGACGTTTCCTTCGAGCACGTACGAGAGCGAGTTCTGGCGGAGGATGATCTCGAGGGCCTGATCCCACGGCACATCGACGAAATCGACGGTGACGGAACCGGTGACCGTCGGGTCGATGGCCATGTTCAGACCGGTGAGCTGGGCGAAAGTGCGCAGGACGTCTTTGATGTCCGCGTCCTTGAGGTTCAGCGAGAGCGGCTCACCGGTGTATATCTTTTCGCCGCTGGCCAGCGTGCGGCCTCCGGCTCCGGCGGAAAGCATCGTCCCATTCGCGCCGCTCGATGGCTGCGGCTGCGGGGCCGGGGTCTGCGGATCGGTAAAGACGTTCTCGGGACCCGGCGCCGGATCGAGGGCGGGAGGCGTGCTCGCGGCCGCCGCCTTGCCGCGTTTCTTCGACGATGACGGCGGGGTCTGCGTCTGCGGCGCGTTGATCACGGCCTTGGCCGGTTTCCGCTGCTCCGGCATCTTCCACGTCGCGTTCTCTGCGATCGCGGGAACCTGGGAGGGGATGTCGGTGGCGGCTGCGGTCTTCACCGGAGCTGGGGCAGTGGTCACCACCGGCGGCGGCGCAGCCTGCGTAATCGCCACATGCGGTTCTTCCGGTTTCGGCGCCGGTGCTGCCGTCGCCATCATCGCCGGCGCGTCGCCGAACGTGATGCGAAGCGCGTCACCGGCTTTGGTGACGCGATACGTGCTCTTCTCTTCGACGTCGAGAACGACGCGCGTCACGGCATCGGGAGCGCTCTTGAACTGCGAGACACGGATCCGTTTGACCACCGGATCGGTGACGTTGATGAGGTTCTTCGGCAGTTTGTTGCTGACGCCATTCAGGTCGATGACCACGCGCGACGGCTTCTCCAGCTTGAAGGCGTTGTAGGTAACGTCGCCGTCGGTGGCCAGACGCACTTCCAGGGCCGATCCGGCACCGCTGGTCTCGATCTTTTTCAGGGTCTTTGCTTTGTTCGCCGGCGGCAGGGCCTCGGTGATGACCGCCGGCTCGGCGGCAGGCTTCACGACTTCGGCAATCGGCTCGCTCTTCACCGGCTCCGGCTGCGGTTCCGCTTTCACTTCCGGGACGGTCTCGGCATGTTGCACGTCGACGGTCTGCGTGAGCGCCGGCATCGTGTCATTGGGCTTGCTGATGACGACCGGCGGCGCATCGGCGATGGCCGGCGCTCCTGCCGGCAGGTTGATGATGACGTTGTTCCCATCGGCCGACGCTTCGATCGAAGCGGACTGTGTCAGACGGACATTGATCCGGGTGAGACGCGCGCCCATCTCCGTCACCTCATCGACGGAGATCGAGCCGACGGATGGCGGCAACGCGGACGGAATCACGAGAGAGGATGCCTTCGCCGTTCCGGTCAGATCGATCACGAAAAGATCGGGCATCGGGCTGTAGGACGTGTAGACGGGGCTGGCCGTGGTGCGCAGGATGAGGCGTGGCGACGGAGTGGTCTCGACCTCGACGGCGGTGAGTGCCATGCCTGCAGGAGTGGCAGCGGAAGCAGCGCTCTGCGCCGGAGCCTTGGCCGCTCCCCGCTTCCAGAACGCCGCGTGCGCGCTGGTGACGCCCGCCACCAGCATGCCTGTGATCAGCAGGATCAGCTTGGCTCTTGTCTTACTTCTTACGTTCACCATCTCACAGCCCTCCACACACATGGCTTGGCACGCTACAGCTATTTCTTCTGCGTTTCGGTGGAAAGATCCTTCGTCACTTCGCGGAATCGCTCGATCCGGGTGGGGTCGTTGACCTCCTGCCGGAAGACGATCGACGTCGGCGTAATACGAACGACTTCACCGTCGAGGACCTTGTCCCCGACCTTCACGAGATAACCTTTGTTGTCCGGCCCGTTGATCATGGCAACGAGTCCCTGCATCCGTGTTTTCACGACGCCCTGAAGCTTGATCTCATCAATCAGGAATCCGGGCGGTCCGGGCGGACGCTGGCCCGGCTGCAGCCGCGGCGCGGGACCGATCAGCGACTGGAACGGATCGCGGCGGCCCTGCGGATCGTAGTGATAGGCATCGGGAGCGCTCGGCTCCTCCAGGATCTCCTGCAGGCTTTGCTGCATGGTCTGTTCGGCGCTTTGCGTCACGGTCGTATCGGTCTTCGTCGGAGGCGGTCCGCCCTTCTTCGCCGGAGACTGCGCGAAAAGCGTAGCCATCGCCGCGACGACGATCAGGAGCGACAGCGCGAATCGGCTCAGTCTCATGGTTTCTTGCCGCCCTTCGGCTCCGGCTCCGGTTCCTTCGGCTCGACATAGACGAAGGTCTTGGCCACGAAATCCGCCGTGATGGTGCGATCCGTCTGCTGCGGGAGCGCGCCGATCGAGATCTGCTCCACGTTGATGATGCGCGTGAAGTTGCTCAGGTGGTTAAAGAGAACGGCCAGGTTGTGGTAGCGGCCGTCGACGGAAACGGAGATCGGCCACTCGGCGTACGGATCGCTTCCCTGCGCGGCGGCCAGTTTCGGGAAGGTCAGCTTGCGCAGGACGAAGTTGCCGGCATCGACGAGGGCTTTGATCTTCTTGATGATCTCCTCGGTGTTGCGCGTCGAGGGCAGGATGCTGCGCAGTTTTTTCAGCTCGGTCTTGAGGCGATTCACTTCTTCGCGGAACTGAGGGAGCTTCCGTTGCGCGGAGCGGCCCTGCTCGATCTTCGTGTCGAGGTCTTTGAGCTGGGCGTCATAACCCTTGATCTGCTGATCCATGTCGCTGATGAACATGTAGTTCGTCACAAAGATCAGGATAGCGGCCAGCACCAGCCCGAAGATCAGGCCGACGTACCAAGGTTTCCCTTCGAGTGAAAGCCCTGCCATCCCGCCTCCTACCGCTTCCCTGCCGTGGAGGACGTTCCTGTCGTCCCCGTTGTCGTGCCGGCTGCAGTTCCTGTTGCCGCACCGCCTTCTCCAACTTCCGTCTTCGGCACATAGCTGAAGTGGAAGTTCATCGTGTAGCCGTAGACGAGCGGCACCGCGGAGATCTGCAGAACGCTGCTCAGGTCCGGCTCTTCGAACATCGGATCGTTCTTGATGTTCTCGACAAAATTTGCGATGGCGTTCGGATTCAAACCGCGGCCGTCGATCGTCACCAGGCCGCCGCTGACCGTCATCCTGTCCAGCCACACCAGGTCGGGCAGGTCCTGACTGACGCGATCCATCAGCCGCACCGGGCCCTTCTGGTTTTGTTTGAGCTGGTTGATGAGATCGATCCGCTTCTGAAGACTGTCCTTCTGCTTCTGATAGTCCTCGACGTCTTTGATGATCTGCTCGAGACGCTGGGCTTCGACCTGCTTCTGAGCCACCATCTCTTTCCGCTCGTTGAGCTTCCGGTTGACGAGGAACCACCAGCCGCCGGCGACGACGATGCCAAGAATGACGCCGGTGGCGAGAAGGATGTTGGTGGCACTGGTCGGCGCGGCGGCAGTAGCGGGCGCACCCGTAACCGCTCCGGCACCCCGGACCGCACGCCCTTCCCGCACTAAGTTGATCTTAATCAAGCATCCCCCAGCTTCCGGATGGCCAGACCGACGGCGATCGCCATGCTCGGTCCAATCTCGGCCAGTTCCTCGGGGTTGAATTCTTTTTCGTCGACGGTGATCTTCTGGAACGGATCCATGATCGCCACCGGGATCCCGAACTTGTCGCGGAGGATGGCGTCGAGGTTCAGAACGCCCGAGCCGCCGCCGGCCAGGACGATCTCATCGACGCGATCGGCTCCCGAGGTAGCGGTGAAAAAGTCGAGCGTCTTCCGCAACTCGCCGGCGAAGTCTTCGCTCACCGAGTTGAGGATCGGGATGACCTGCTGAATGCTGTAGTCGCCGGTCTGGTGACCCTTCTTCAGCTCCTCGGCCTGTTCGAAGGAAAGGCTGAGCTCGCGCTGGATGGCATCCGTGTACTGGTTCCCGCCGAAGGTGATGTCGCGCCAGAAGAGCGACGTGGCACCGGAGAGAACGTTCACGTTCGTCACCGAGGCGCCGATGTTGACCAGGGCCAGCACCTTCCCCTCGTCGACCGAGTAGTTCATCTCGTACGCGTTCTGGAGAGCGAAGGCATCGACGTCGACGAGCACCGGAACCTTGCCGGTCTGGCTGATCACCGAGGTGTAGTCGTTGATCTTTTCCTTCTTCACGGCGACGAGGATGACGTCGATGTTGTCGCCGGAACCGGGGGTGTTGAGGGGGACGTAGTCGAGGTTTACGTCGTTGATGTCGAAGGGGATGTACTGCTCGGCTTCCCACTGGATCGACTCGGCCAGCTCCTCGGGCGACATCGCAGGCAGGGTGATCTTCTTGATGATCACGGAGTGGCCGGACAGAGAGGTAGCGTAATTGGAATTCTTGACGTTTTTGCCCGTGTTGAGCCGCGAGATCGTCTCCACAACCAGCGACGAGTCCATGATCGACCCGTCGACGATCGCCTCCGGAGAAAGCTGCTCGATTCCGAGCTTTACAAGCTGGAACGCGCCGCCCTTTTTCTCCTTCAGCTCAACCAGTTTTACGGCTGAGGAGCCGATATCGAGACCGACGACATTTTTGCTCTTTGAGAAGAACACCGCTCACCCCGTCCATCTCACACACTCACTTCTCGCTGG
>Ga0307511_10002729_pt1 | contig 18370 bp, 12 predicted proteins | sample 13_EM_MG_FD_200266 | JGI IMG/M metagenome (GOLD analysis project Ga0307511, IMG submission 200266) | Populus trichocarpa ectomycorrhiza microbial communities from riparian zone in the Pacific Northwest, United States - 13_EM | ecosystem: Host-associated > Plants > Roots > Unclassified | place... | reverse complement strand
AAGCTCTCTCTTCATTAATCGCTCCTAGCCGACCCATTCTCACCACGACAAACTCATTTCCCCATCCCTGACTCCTGCGATCCCCATTTACCCCCTCCACACCTGCAGCACTCTGATGATTGTTATCAACTGCTTCTCTTCGCATATCGTGCCGCCTCGTATTTTTATATTGCAAATCTTCTGCGGCGATGTTACGGATGGTGCCGATATCCCCAAGCATTATCTGGTCTATTAGCTCACGTGTGCTGGGATGCATGTCTGTTGGAGTATCCCGCTGCCCCTGCCTACTCGCTGGAGTTTCGGTGGCTGGTATTGTCTCTTTGCCGGGGAGTAAGAGGGGGGTGTTGTAATGGGAAGATTTAAGCGTAGTCGATAGTCTGGCGGGTTGGGCGGGGGGCTGTGTGCCGGAGGACTCACCCCCTCCGCGGCAACCCCCGGCCCTTGACCTCGTATCCCTCACCTTCTCAACCTCATCATCATATGGCACAATATACTCCACCTCATCCGCCCACCTCACTCTCCTTTCCCCTCCTCTATCCACCTCATCCGCCCAGCGCACCCTCCTTTCACTTGCTACACTCAACTCCCCCTGCCCCTCCCACTCTACCTCCCCCTCTCCCTCTCCCTCCTGTAGAACGGGGGGTACATGCGTATGCGAGTCCTCGAGCCTACAGCTCTGGCGCTTATTCTCCTGGGTGTTCAACCTCGTCAGCTCTGCGTGCGGGTTACCCTGCTCCAGTTCTTTTTCCTCAGATATCATCTCCCGGTACCGGAGTCTTCGCCCAGAGAGTGTATGCCCGTATTCTGATTCTGGTGGGGGACCTTCGTAACTTACTTCTTGTTGTGGGTCGGTTGGATCTTCCGAAGCTTGAATAGAATTATCTTCTCCATCGTCGGTGAGATCAATGATGAGATCCGCCTCTATTGACATTCCCCAGGGTAGCTCCTGCCCTATCTCCCTCCCCTCCTGTGCATCTACTCCTTCTACCTTCACTCCCCCTGCATCCACTCCTCCCTCCGCACCCACTCCCTCTGCACCCACTCCCTCCGCCACCACTGCCTCCGCACTCACTCCTTCCGCATCCACTCCCTCCGCACTCACACCCTCCGCACCCACTCTCCCCGTATTATCTCCCTCCTTCCCCGACAGTAAATTACTCCACCCCCTTACCCCGGCTAGGCCAGCTTCCCCCAATCCCTCTTCATGCCTACCCCTCGCTGGCTGAGGATCTCTAATTATCGGCTCTCCAAACTCTGCCCTCCACCTCATCCTCTCCACCCCCTGCTCAAACATCGCTACAGTCCCCACCTTCTCAACCATCCCATACCACTCCGGGACCCTCGGGCACGGCGCACCTGTCTTTCGCAGCTGTGCTGCGTCCTTGTACAGTGCGGCCTCGGATGCCGTGGACTCGGGGGACACGCCAACACCCAGTGCCTCCGGAGTCGGCGAGGATGCAGCACCCCCCCGTCCACTCCCAAGCCACATGCATCCTGTGCGCGAGCGAGTTCCCGCGGACGGGGAGGTGTTCGTCTGGTGGTCCTCCCGACTGGTGGATCTGGATTTAGTTTGCCGGGGTTTCCGAGGGGGAGAGGTAGGTGATGGGCTAACTGCGTGTACAGGTGGAGGAGGTGAGGGGGAAGGAGGAAGTGGGGAAAGAGGAGACATGGGGCTTGATCCCTCCTCCTCCTGCTCCTCGGCATGGAGGGGGGCGGGTTGTGAGATTGCTATCTCCAAAAATTCTACATGCACTTCTGTAGGTGCAAGAGCAGTGGCATTTACATCCGCCCAAGGCTTCACCGGCGCAAAGGTAGGAATATAATCCTCCAGGCCAGATGGTTCCGGTGACAGCGGACTCATTGGCGGTGAATATGAGTCCGGGTCCAGCTCCATAAACACTGGCCATTGAACCGTTGCACCTTGCGCCACCAGCCGTCCATTCGCTTCTCTATCCTCTTGCCCCGTTTTACCTCTACCCTCTTCTGGCTGCTGAGCGGTACCCCCGCCCGGTACCCTAGGCTTGACCACAATAACGTCAAGTATCCCCCCCGTATCCTCCTCCGCTTCCGTATCCCCACGCTTCACGGCTGCGTCATGCTCTTCGGGGTCCGGAACCGGTTTCCACTGGGATCGGGGTTGGGGTGGTGGTAGAGGTGGTGGTGGGACAGAGGAGCTGGTAGCCCTGGTGCGGGTGGCGGGTAGTGAATACGTGTCGGGAAGAGGGATGGGCGCCATGTTGTGTTGTGTGTACACGTGATTTTTTGTTTCGAGATGTTGATGCAAGTAGATGAGTGAACCAAGTACGTTGCTTAGTTCTGGCCAGGGGCGGTTTATTTGTTAGCTCTACAGGATCAACAGAAATGGAGGAGGAGGATACAGGTAAGGAGCAGCTACCAACCTGCACGGAATGCTGTTTGTTTTGTATTGTGTGATTTTATCGTAGTAGTGACTAGGTAGTGCTGTATATCTTTCTGTTGTCTGAGTTGCAGGCGTTGCAGGCGCAAGACTGGGGCAGTATCTGATGAGTCGTGGAGGCTGTTGGATTGTTTCGAACTTTATGTTTGTGGATGAAGACCAAAAGATCAATCTGTTGGCAGTATGATGTGTTACCCCACCCCACCAGCAGCTACCCCTCTTGACTAGAATCCACTCGGCGCATGTATCCACAGCTGATCAGTCAAGTTGAATTTGGATGACTTTTCCCCCTGCGGTGTTTGCTTCAGCCGCTGACCCTGCTTCGTCTAGGCCCAGGCCCGGTTACCAGTGCTCTTGGTCAAATACTGTCTGGTGTTCCCTGCAAAGCTGTCACAGGGCTTCTCGTCCTAAATGTTAACCCAGTACCGGCACTTTGTTATGTGATGTGCTGTCTCACCACACCTCCTCTCCGGCTTCCCGGCTCGTAAAGCTTGCTGCTTGTCTGTTTCTAGATTGTTGAAGTTATAGAACTGCAGGTCAACCGATAATATCCGCAGCCTGTATCAGTATAGTTGTCGTTCAGTCAAATACAGACACACACACACACACACATACGTGTTATATACGTAACGTATACCGACCGCTACTGTATAAGCGTCAGCATGAACAGGCCAAACTTGCCAAGGATGAATAGGTTGGATTATGTCATCTGAGGCAGTGTTTGTAATTTCGTGGCTTTATATTATAGGTGCGTACAGTCCCTACTTGCCGAGGTCACCCCCGTGCTCTATCGTTGTGTCTAGTGACTCCCATTTTGCAGCAAGTGTGAAGGTTCCAAGGGGTCATGAGCTTCACCGAGTCTTCTCCACCGAGAATAACTAAATTCCTTGCGTACACACCAAACACAATAGTCGACACACCACACTGCACCCAAGGAAAATTAATGATAATATTAACGACAGTTTTACCGAAACACCTCATGACCAACAAACAAACTTGACAGAACTTTAACTGTATCCTGTAGGCCACCTATATAACATATTATATTGACTTCCGGGGCGAACTAGAATTTCTGCTTTATTCTGCTTTTCCTGAGGCCCGATGGAGATAGATATCCGTGCATGCGCAGCAGACGGTATGCGAGCTGTGCCTCCCCGCTACTTGGGAGGCCTGTTTGCCGGAGAAGGGCTTAGTGAAATCTACATGGACAGCTGTCAAGTCAAGCAAGCCTGTGCGGTGGTGTCTTGCTGATGTATGGGTATGATTTGCAATTGAACCACGGTTTGCGAGCTTACGTGCGAAAGTAAGGTTCATCTCGTGCTAGTACAGAACGTGGGTAATAAGCTATAGTTAGTCTGGTTGGCACAGCTATAATCAGGGTGCCCCTTCACCATGATAGGTCAGTACGGTATCCAATCCCACGTCATAAGTGTCCATTCAGAGGCGCTTCTACACTAAAAAAAACACCCCAAAATATAAACACTCATCACCTCTATCAGCCGACATAAAGTCTCTAGGCAATCATACTTATCAAGGTCAGTCATCCTACATTCTTGAACTTTTCGGGTAATGCTAATCTGCGGCTGGTGGAAATTCAGGAAGTGTGCACGCTGGTTGATCCATCCAGAGTCGTATGACAATCCCTCGTACAAATCCCCCCCCCCAAGCCTCTCAACTGCAACACGATACAACTCATACTCTAGAGCACGGTATCGAAACCAGTCTCAGTTTATAGGCATGCAGGTTTTGATCGTGGTGAATACCATCAGACATGTGTGTGTATAGGAGGACATTCATTGTGTTAGTGGATTTTTTAGGACATCTTCGGAATAGGGCAAAAAAGAGTACTAATGGCGTTGGTCGGATACTTTTGTCCAAGAACTATCGCAACGAGCTCGAGCATGCGCCGCATAGCCTTAGGCTTATTAGGCTTATATAATCCAAAAAAAAAAAAAAAAAAAAACGAGCTCGAGCATGGCTTGGGATTTGCAGGGATCGAGTCACGGTAGGCGATTCAAGGTAGGCTCCATGGTACTTGGACCATAGGTATGCTAGGGGACAACTCACCCTGGTGATCACCCTATCCCTGAACGCTAGGTAACTTCACAATGGCAGTACGAATAGACCTACTAATGTAGTTATGCTCACACAAACTATCTGGCGGCATGCCTAGGGAACAATCGTTTTTGTCAGGTGGGTATCAGAAGAAAGACTATTCCTCGCACGCTCGGTTTTGACCTACGGAGGTATTTTCTCAAGCTGAACCTGATACTGCGCTGCTAGTTTAGCTACTAATCGAGACTCAAAGCGTTTCATATACAATGACAATGGCGGTGGTTACAAATTCATCTAGCTCATTTACTCGCAAACCGGGAATGGCGATTCACACCAAGACGGAGTTCCGGTCATTCGACGTACAGCAACTGAGCACCACCTAGCTAGATATCATGGGGTATGTATTCATGTTGGTACTCCATACCCTCTTTTGTACTTTTAGGCTGAATAGTCGGAGTATCGATCTCTGCAGGACTGAAGGCAGCTATTATACCCAAGTACCAGCAAAGTCAAGACCCCGTATAGTCTACATAGTCTGGAGGCATAGAAAAGTATCAAACCTTTAAAAGTTTCCTTCGTCTAATGATAGACCCACCCTTCCACAGGCTGAATGACCTAATGGTCCCGGCCAGGGGTGATTTGCTTCCTAGGTTTATCAAAGTATGCAGGAATTATACTCGGCTCGATCACCTACCGACTCAATAAGTAGGTCGACATTCATTCAAACATGCAAGGGATTCTGACAGCTAACCGCGCCTAGTTATTGTGGAATTCATGGGACCTGTATTGGACGGCTGCCTGCCACAAACTCGGGAATGCTAGTCGAAGAGGAGCAAATACATTTTGCATAGCTATCTACACTGCCTTCCTCACTGCCATAGCATACCTACAGGGGCACCGAAACCCACCTCCGGTCTTGGCGGTATAATCCAACTGAGATCAATAAGGCACCCAGGGATCGCGATACTCCGAGCTTAACATTGCGACGTTTATCCGCCCAAGACCCCCTTGCCCACCGAAGAAGTTCATGCCGGTACTTCACACCACCTACACATCTTGCTCGAGCTGAGTACATGGGAAATCTGTTTCATGTCGAATCTCACCCCTTATCCAAGTACCGTTGCCCCTATTTTCCTCTCGCACATGTAAGGGAGACTGGCTCGATAGTTCTGTCCCGGTGAGACTCGAGTTGAGGATGAGGCGGCTCGTAAGGCTGCTGGTGACATTGATACTTGATCCAGGTACGGTACAGCTCCTGCACGACGGCCATGTGCAGTTGGTGGTGAATGAAACGGGTGTTTCGTTGCATTTCAGTTCTTATTCATGTGAGGTACCTTGGTGTAAGTCTGTCCTAGGTGGCTTGATAGTATTCAGAGTTGACCCCCCCCTACTTCCATTGCCCCCGCAACCCCTACCTGATTAGCAGCTGTACGAATAAATATTAATATATGGCTCAGTCCACCCGGAAATCATTCTCAGGGCATACTTCCGCTGCCCTGGCTCCCCGTTCCACCTCCGGTATTCCACTTACAAAATAGTATAGGATTTCCCCGTCTATGACGGTCTTCTGCTCCAACATTTAAACCCCATGCAAGGGATGTGAGTATTGAGAAAAGAAAAAACGTTTTTCGTACAGCTGGAATACTACTGTACCCCCGGAGTAGCAACTCCAGGCTGGATAAATCTTAAAATCAAGTATACTTACAAAGAACCAGTGTAAACACCAATGTCCTGGTTTACCCCCTTCTAGGGCACATTTCTAGGGAATTAGCAATGATTCCGAACAAGAACTGGAAGGGAAACGGAGAAAGGCGCTGCTAGACATCTAGTACCGTTGCCTCTACGAGAGAGAGCAAACCAAAGTATGAGACCCCTCAAGCTAGAATAACTACCAACACCTAACCTGGTGCCCTGTAAGGGGAGGGTGACAGTGGTGGAGGAAATGGGCGGAGGGGATATAGAAGGAGAGTGGGGTAGGGTATAACATGAGAAGCAACTGGAGATCTGTGGAAGTTGCGTGGTACATGTGGGCTTTGTGGATCAGGAGAAATAAGGGGGGTAGTGTGCGCGCACACATCACATGTGTTTATGGCGCTAGGGGAAGTCTTTGGAAGAGGTGCCAGGAGTTATGTAGAAGGGAGGTTGAAGGCCTGGAGGATTTGAAATTTGTTGAAGGAGCAGGGATCGGAACATTGCAGCAATGGAGAAGAGAGATTTTTTGTAGAAAAGTACAAGTGGGATTGGAATGAGTATTGATTATACAGTTGCGTGTGAAAAGGCGCAATCAGGATTCAGCTCTTGCCCATGGTGGCAGCTTTGACCCAGATTTCCAACCACCAAGCTACAGTGTTGGGAGGGCCGAGGAATAGGACGAGGCACAGGTGCAGGAAAAGCTAACAGAGGAAGCTACGGAGTTGGTTGCCAGGGCTAATACTGAGTGTGACAGACTTCTGAAGGAACCCACCCCCACACACTGATAATGGTCTTGAGCGTCGGAGTGAGATGGCGCAGGAATTGGAGGAGATTCGTCATAGTAGCGGATGGCGGTCTTGCAATCTCTATCTACAGGGTTACTTCAACGCACAGTCAAAAAGCAGGGTTGAAGGAGAGAAGAAGAAAGGCGGAAGCGAGTGAAACACCTACAAGAAGCCTCGCGCAAGGCCCATTGAGAATTACGAAAGACTGGTGGCTGGTGATGGAAAGGGGGAGATGAAGAAGGGGAAGAGAAAAGAGATAAAATAGTTGAAGGAGAATGTGAATGTGAAAAGGACCGAGGCGGCAAGGGTGATAATTTGAATTGAAGGGTTAGAGAGAGATTTCAATGGAGAAAAGAGGAAAAAGGGAAAGGGTGGGAAACGGTCAAGGTCAATGAAAGTTGACGTAATGAAAGATCCGTCACGCCTGTCCGGATGTGCGGATGAGGACGCAGCCTGCAACACCAGCTGCTAGCAAGTAATTCCAACTATCTAACCCCCCCCTATGACACCAGCCAACACGAGCTTGACGAAGGAAAGCGTGGTGCATAGAGTCCCTCACAGCGACCCATAGTACATTAGAGGGTATATGGAGACTAGTGAAAGAAGTTTGCACTCGGGACCCGTGTGAAGTTGAAAGGCTACTGACTCTCAATTGAGGCATACGGCTTTGACAGAAGTAGGTAAAGAGGTAAAGTAAGTTCATTGGGACCGGGATAACTAATCTCGGGTCTATACAGCTTGTACGTCGCTGTGCAATATCCGGTACCATAGAGGGGTCGACCCGCTTCTAATCAACGTTCGAGGGCTTACCTCGGGCTGAATTGCAACACAGATTTTAAAAATACAGGGGAGCCCCCAGGAACTCCGACTAGGTTGACCTTGCCTAGGCTCCACCGGCTCAGCTACCATCTGAGCGTATAACGTTTCGCACACGGGTGGACACTTTATTTGTACCCACAATAATATAGATATTCCAAGAGACTCCTTGCCTATCTCCCCCACCACGAAAACCTATTCTAGGACAACAGACGTGGGGAAGACAGAAGGTGTGCAGCGGGCAAAACAGGCATTTTCCACTGCTGTGTGACCGAGTTTTCGGCACATTTCCATGGGGGTCATCCAAACAGATTTGGTAAATGTGAATCGAACAAAACATTCCGCTACATTCAAAACTCCCTACGAAATTATTTTTGACCGACCCTATCCACATCACGTACCCTTCCTTTTAGTCAGAGGGAGGCGGCAGGCATAGCATAAGAGGAGAACTCCAGGAAAATTGCCTCAAATCCTTCGAATGAAGAACATGCTGATGTCGGTAACAACTCATCATCTTCATCTCTTACGAGGTATGGAATGGAGAGGGGGATGCTGAGTTCATTGCTATTGTAGAAACCTACAACATTTCATAGGTATGTAATAGGCATTTGAAATTAATTTCTCATCCACGTGGGGTTTGGATGCATCGAGATTCTTATACATGACATCCTTATGGCTCGGCAATCAGTTCTGGCCATCTTGTGCTGAATATTAATGCGCTGTATGGAATTCAGTGCAGTTTAGAGAAAGGATAATATCTTTTGTCTACATCTTATAGCACCATTTCTTTTTACATTAGAAAAAATCCTAGTGTTTCCTACTTATAGGATCAGGGTAAGGTGCAAGCCTTCATCGCATGTGCTTTCTTATTTGTGGATTTCTACGGTACCGACAATTCCACAATGCTAAACCAAATCGAAGTAGGTTCTAGACTTATGCAACAGCTAGATGCTGTTTTACGGTATCGTAGACAGGCGAATCAGGACCAAATGGCAAAATGCTTTGAGGGATATTATATTTTTGAAGTTGTGATATTTTTCTTTCTGCTTTTTTAAAATACTCAGATACTTATATGCCGTCCCTATGGGCGGCATTATGAGCCAGCCGGAAACCTTACCAGAGGGGGAAGACAGCAAAAACCATAGCCTGAACTCCATCAATTGTTAACCAAGGCTGGCATATGTAACCTTTATCCAAGTAAAGACCTCTCAGCAGCTACCGACCTTATGAGCCTGATGAATGACATTCCAGATTCTCCGACTACTAGGCCAACCACAGATACATTAGCCAATACTGCTTGCCAGGGCATCTACATTCAACTACTCGTATTTCTCGCGATGCTTTAAGAACGACCAATTTATTGAATGCAAAAAGTGACAACCGATCATGACGGCGGTAACCACTTAGTTCTAGCTGAATAAACACAAATTGGACTGTGCGAGGAGAAATCGACTTGGAAATATATGGATCTATTGCAGAGCTCCAGCTAGGTATACCCTTATTAATTCTTTTTTTTTTTTTTTTTTTTTTTTTGTAAATCAGTTACTTGTAAAGCTTTATCAATTCTAGTAAGTTTATACACCAAATCGAGGAATTGTTTAAATTGCCCGTGAGCGGCAAAGTCAGTATGCCGCCGAGAAAATACAACAGTGTAGGACGAACTGGGAGTACATTATAAAAACGAAAGGGGATTGAGCGAGATGAAACTTCTTTTATTCGGGAAACCTGTACAAAAACTCATATAATACCAGTAGAATGCCGGGATTGCCTCGGAACGGAGATAAACGGAAAATGCAGAATTGAACCGGAACTTGGTACATGATATTAGAACTTGAGATTCTTCATTTGCTTGTCCAAAGTGCATCACACTCTCCTTCCATAGAAAAGCAGCACAAATGAGTTCATTTCCCCCGAAGAAGTATGTGGCCTTTATTGGCTTTAACGAAAGGGCAGAAGACTCAGCAGAAGGTAAATAAGTATGTATAAATTTTTTTTAAATAGATTGTATCTTAGGACGATGCTGCCTTCCATACTGCGCTCCTAATTGCCTTTGCTTCTAGACCACACAACATCTCTCGTACCTCTCAATATCCTAACGGTTAAAGAAGTCATCCCAGACCCTTAGTACCCCACAATTCCCTGCACTCCTGCCAATGTTAGTTCCAACCTTATAAGTTTATAATTGTACAAGTGATTTCATATTCGGTGATAAGTCGAAGGCTGTTTCTTCATGTCTTTGATATACGTGCAATGTGTCTCGAATCCGTATACTCCGAAAGGCAAGCCCAAGGCATTACCCGCACTTGCCCCATCTATGAAAAAAAAAATTGTGAAATGCCCAACTTTTATGCACGTAAGTTAGAGCTCCCAACTGAACTACCTTGTAGATCGCCAATGCCAGTCTGAATCGCCAGATCCTGATAGTAGGTATTACAATGAACCCCGGATCATCTTCAGACTCACTTTCCGTCCTGAGCGGACATGTAGGTTTGTTTTGTCAATGCTACAACGAGTGTAGAGTTAATATATTAAAGTGTCCCTTTAGATGTATACCCAGGCCGCATTTTACGTATTGGGCACCGATGTTTTGTTCCTAATACTAGCTGCGTACATTCGATCCAAACAGCCCTTTCAGATAAGTTAGTGCGGAGTATACTGATCCTTTGTTTGCACCAAATCCTTTCATAGCTTGTAATGCTTTGCTAGGCATCAGCCAGAGCGTTTGTAACCCAATAAGGTGCCTGGGCTTTTTGCCCTGTTCTTAGCCAGACCACATTGTTGTTGCAAGTGCTTTGTTTCCCAGTCCGGCTAAGCCCCTTTCCCCCGGGCATCCATCTACCAACCAGATAGGCTCCTACTATTGAATACTGTCTTACCTTTAAGCCTCTGACTATCAAAGTTCTACAGTTACTAGAATAAAGAGCGTATGATACGCATGTAGAGAAGCAGAGGCACATCTCGTCATATGTATTGGAATTATGGTACAGTGGAATGGATACATCTCACAACGCGGGATCTCGGCTCGGCTTTTAAACTGGGAATGTGTATGTTCAGCTTTAACTGTCTACCGCAATCTCACGTCAGATCGTATTTTATCTCACGTTAGATCCATAGCTTCATGAAATAAGCCCAAAAATCTCACATCAGATTAAATACTATAATCGCTTATTTCATTCGCTAAGGCAACACTGAACAAACTGTAAAATTGTAAAGCATGAACCAAAAGAAAAAGGGTAAGGTTATCGATACCAAATTCCCCGCAATTTCTTGTACCCTGCATGTGTGTATATATTGCCTCTAAATGTAACAATATATTGGTTACAAGGATACCTCACGCGGTCCCAAGGTTATTTGGATCGACCCCTACTAGATGGATGTCAAATCTTACAACGTGCTTCTATTAAGCTGAAATTTGAAATAGGCCTATTATTCAAGGAGGTGATTGAGCTAGAAAAGTATAATGCGCAATATAATGTGGAGACCAAAAATCATCCATTAGAATAGTGATATTCGTACCAGAATGCATGCGTACCAGGAACATTGGTTGCAGGCGATGATGATCCAGGAGCACAGTGTCCAGGAGGAGCGCAAGAGCATTGTGGAAACGGCCGATGCTTGATACGTAAAGATTACGAGGTTATTGAGCGGAGGAATCTTGAGAGAGAGAGAGAAGTAGATATATTCGTCAAAGCTATGTAGAGATCGCTATAGTATGAATGCTATGGTTCTACTGCCTTGCCCCCTTTTCATTATTCTTATTTCCGGGCGAATTCCAGCTCTTTTATCCCTTCCGACCTTATTCCAATTGCCCTGATTAGGGATCCCGGTTCTATTCCGCATATCCCAATTATCCTACTTAGGTTTCCTGCATTCCCTGTGATATCGCCGCACGTGAGAGTAATTCCTACATGATAGCCTGATTGACGGTTTATACATGGCTCAGAAGTATCTTCTATAATATTCCGAGGCAACGGAAGATGCTCATCATCAGAAACAGTCGCAAAGCATTTTTTAGTGAGTTACATATTACAGTACGGACGATTTTTGCTTGAGACCATGTCGAGGTTATAGAAGTTGGTACCTTCCATTACTTTTTGAGAAGGAACAGTTGCTAGGTCTCTGGATCTGCAGTCGCTCCACCCCTGTGATTACCCTGCCAATACCCTACAGCCATGAAACGTCAACCGTCTCATATTGTTCTAGTACTTTGGACTACGTTTATCACTTGCAACCAGGAATCTTAGGGTATCAGTTTTCAAATATCTTTTTGGTTTCTGTTTTTTTTTTCTTTTTTTTTTCTTAAGTCTATACGCCCAGTGATCTCTGAGATAACCCTGTTGATATTCCACTCTAAATCTTTGGCCTTCAATTAGATACGAATGAAATAGCTTTCTCTATGTATTACTTGGCCTCCCTCTTTCAAATCTCAGCTCAATTCAAGGACTTTGGAATATTTCTGCGTGGCGTGCATGTCTCATGCACGGTGCGGCAATCTATATAGTGCAGCCGCTCCATCCCGGAATTAAATTACTTACTGGTCTATATATCTGTACAGTACTACCAATAAAGCTAGGTCTTAGTATTTAGCTATCCTATCTTCACATTTGCAACTTTACGGCTTGACTTGTTTAACTTACGCCACCCAGATTACTTCACACCTGCATACTCACTGCTTGTTTATTGAAGTATACGTTACATGGAGTTCTTTGTACAGAACCTACATTGTCTGGTAGCGCAGCTACGTAGTGTACTGATTTGAAGGTAAATACGAATGGCGTTATACACACTTGAATTTACCTATTTCTGAACAAGCTCTTAATCCTGGTCCGGTGGTTAGATGACCATAGCTCTTTCTATGCTCTTGTTTCATTATTATAGCCAGTAATAGCCAATAGACCGTTGGTATATAATCCGCCCTAAAACTCTCAATTTCCTGGCATTTAGGACATCATCAGTATCTTCATCACTGTGATTGATAACAGAACCCCTAATATAACCAAAAGCCAATCCACAACAATACACTTCATACTCTTCCACACCATCGACATGGCAATTCCCACTATTTCCCCACCTCCGGCGGTGACATCCTCAGCAGAATCCACTCTTACACTACCGCTCCGAGTCCTGCACCTCACGGAAGCCGATCTCATCGACCTTGACCCTCCTACCTCCGAGGCTCGGGGCGCACAGGATGATCATACCCACACCGGCGCCGGAGAGTCGGACTGTGATGAGCCTGATACCGCAGACTCGGGTACCAATACTGATTCTGAACAATCACAGTGTGCGGGCTCTGACGAGATAGACCCCGAAACACTATCATCGGCCCCAGAAATCACCTCCACATTACCACTCCGCATACTGCACCTCACTGAAGCCGATATCATCGATGACGATGCTGCCATGGCCATCCTCGAGCCTCGAATCGCAGAGGATGAGCTTATCAATAGCGTACGAGGCGGCCCCTGACTTTAACTCAGTAACAAGATCCGGAAATGGTCGGACTCGGAAGAGTTTCGGGAGGTGTACCCCAAATTTCAAGTCGCAAGCCGGATATGGTCCCATTGCTCTCAATTCCCCTAATTCTTATTGTCACCGGGAACAACCTGAACGATGTACGGATGTTGAGGTATTTCCTTGGGTGTCTGTAGAGTTTGTGCCAGTTCATTGTGTAATGTTCTCTTAAATTTTCCACTGTTCTCACTAATGAACTTACTCCGTTGCTTTCCCGCGTGGTTCGTTGGTTTTGCGCTGCAAAAGGCCACTGGGTACAAGGGTGGTATTATGATGCACACAAACTAGTGAGATAAACAATAAAACCTTACCCTCCATTCTATTTGGGGATAGAAGTAACGGATTTCCCTTTCTCTGAAAACAGAATATTCCTCAACTTCCCAATAACGGAGATAGTTCAATAGCATATTCTGACGAAGCATAGTATAAATGCTTCATGATATTCTCTGACCGACAATATCCGGGCCGGTTCCAAGCCGTAATACTTTTGCGTGGCGGTCGTGGTCCAAAACGGTGCACCTATGCATGTTGTCAAGGTTTCAATAATTAGCTGTTGGTCTTGAATCTGGTAAGAAACCCAAATCTCATGAGTATCCCAGCAGAGATATGTGTATATGGAGCAATCGTAACGCTTTACTGGCAGTGACCTGCCGCAGTCAATATAAGACGCTGTGTTCACTTCACTTCCGTCCTCCTTTGTTTCTACTGTTATCGATGTACATAGGCGCCAGTGCAACCGGGTTAACTTTGGCGCACTTCAATCCAGCCGAGCTTTCGGCTGGCTCATCATAGCCCCACAATACAGGCTACATATGGGCATCTGAGTATATGGAAGAAAAAGGCCCCCACCTTGCAATTGGCCAATCCGTGGTTCCAATGGTGCAGCTATATGACGATGACGCGTCACGCCAAGGCCTAATTCCCTTCTCACATTTCCCCATTGGCTGCACCAAACCCCGCAATCTGTTAAGATTTGCGCCTAAACCATGAGCTGGCAATTTCACCCACACCATAACCGGACTGGTCTCGGATCGGTATGGACTGGGGTTTACATTTACAACATCGGAAATCCACCGGCTCCAAAAAGATATTACAGCTCTTTGCATGCTATCCGATTTACACATCCCTCAGGCAGCATGTCAATCATATAGATCTCAAACACCTCGCCATAGCCGCACTTGGACCATGTGGAGCTACCATTGTGTGTACGCAGGATGAGCCAAGTGCCTTGTGTTTTGTGTGTAAGCTGAGGATATGCAGCGTGCGTTGTACCTGACTCCATGGGGTATCACTGCTGCTAATGTCACTTTTGTAGGTTTGTTCTACAAAGGGTACGCTGAGCTATTTGCCCCCGGCAATCCAAGCTTTCACACTAGAGTGCATAAGCTGCGGGGTCAAGCGGTGTGAGACATGGGCAGATAAGCTCCGGCATTCCCGGGTGTGTTTACGTTGTTGCCTTGGTGCGTTACAGTGGGAGAAGGAGTATAGGTTGTGGCATGGAGTTTGCAACCAGTGTTGGACGGAAGAACCCTACCTCGGGATGCTGTAGAGTAAATTTTCTTGTTACTTTGACTTGGAAGAGTTTCGATTGCGGAGTTTAAGTGGATGATAAGTTGGGTCAATTTTCTTACTCTTCTCACTATTCTTTACTTTTTATTTCAGGAAATATGCTGCAAACAACACAGGCCCGTCACATAAATCTATAAAGTAGTTCGGCAAGAGAAATGCTCGTAGTTAGGCTAGTGGATGAGAGGTATATATTTGTTTTTGAGTGGCTACTACTATTATGGTAGTTACCCGTGTTCGAGCGATATCAGGTCCTTTCGTTCCTGATATTCATAACGCCAAAACAATTAGTGAATTAAGGGTGAAATTGTTCACATGACATGGTCTGCTGCAGGTAATGCGGAATATCCTTTGGTCGGGGCTAACCCAAAGGTACAAGGATGCCCAGACCGATGTCAGAAATGGCTGGCATCATTGTTAGCATCGTATAAGGCTAGGTAGCCTTGGCTCAGATTTTGTCATAACCTTATATGCACTCCTGTAGGAAGTCATAATTCTAATATGATTATTTGCCATACACTATCCTGGCAGATAGTCTTTAAGCCGAGGGACAGATTTTTCAAATGGTACGTTGCTTGGGGTAAATTTTTAGAATTGAATCTCCTTGAGGCCTCCACTAGGAACAGCCCACGCAAAATGAAGATTTTATTGACTGAAAAAAAATGAACGGTCGAACAATCCAGGTTCAAGACTATAAACAAAACACCAGCCAAGCTCTGTCCACCGGGAACTCAAGCTATGAGGCCCAAGAACAACATGTATAGTAAATGAAAACCCATCCTCTATGGTCTAAGTACCGGATTTCAATGTCTTATACCTATACCCAATGTAACAAAGCCCTACTAGCACCATCCTATCCAACGTGCATCCCATCGCCAACACCCTCAGTCTATTCCGTTGCTCCAAGTAGACCCCAAGTTCCCGGATCTACCCTTCTAGCTCATATCCCTATAGCCTATCAGTCCGAGCACCACAGTACCCCAGAATCCCACTACTGTACAAAATCCACGCAAGATGTATAGGTTTTGTTGGCACTATTGCCTTGGGATTAGCATGTTGATCCGCCACAACTTAATTTGGATGTGTCCCACTTACTCGTCAGAGTGCCACCAGAACTGCAACACACAGTCCCCTGGGGTCGAACACTGCTTCCCGGTGTCGCTCATCATAAAGCTCCAGTCCAGCTCGTCTGGATTGTCAGTAGTCTCACCAAACTTGTCGAAGACTTTAAGTGGGACACCAATGGGCTTGTTGGTCTTGGTGTCGACAACGCTCAAGTTTGCGTGACCAGGCTGAGGAGTTGTGATGTTATATTGGAAGGATAGCTGCGCGTTAGCGCTGAACGTCTTGACTGGGTGTTGGTTGTCCTTGAATGGGATTCCGTTGCAGAGGGAGAAGTTGCAGCTTTCTTGCTTGTGAGGTGGATTCCCGGGGGTGTGGGTTGAGTTCCATGGGGGGTGGGTTGAATTCCCTGGGGGGTAGGTTGGATGCCCTGGGGGGTGGGTTGAATTCCCTGGGGGGTAGGTTGGATGCTCTGGGGGGTAGGTTGAATTCCCTGGGGGGTAGGTTGAGTTCCCTGGCCTGTGGGTTGAATGCCCTGGTATGTGCGTTGAATTACCGGGTGCGTGTGTTGGATCCCCAGGGCCTGCGGTCATCTGTGATTTGTCAATTGGGATTCGGTATGGATTTGGGGCCCGCTGGCGGCTCATGTAGGGCGGAGCATACCAAGTTTTGCTGAGGCAGATTCGGGTCAGCTTTGAGGAGGTCGAAAGCAGTTTGACCACAGCTCGCCTTGAAGCCATCCCCAGGCTAGATAGATATGTCAATTACTACACTTCCTTCAATCTAGATAGAATGGAGCCCTATGTCTTACCTCACGAATACCAGGAGCGACAATGCTGCCATTAGCAGCAACAGCAGCAGCGAGAGCTGAGAGCGCGACGAATGATTGAAGAAGCATCGTGGGGTATGGGTGCAGTGAAAAGTAGGTAAATGAGTGCTATGTAGATGTTGATAATGAATGACGGGTGGATGGTACTGTAGTGCCTTTTGATATCTATAGGGTGGATTTTGGTGGAATATATATATCCGCTTCACCGCTGCTTAAGGGGGTCAAATTAGAGCCCTCAACAACAAGGTAGTATGGTTCAACGTAGTACGCCTTGACTATCCCCTGACAGCTCGGAAACAGGTTTCATTCCCCTCTTGGCTTACTCTTGGCTGCCTGTTATTCATAATATTCATATTAGGAGGGAACGTTGTATGATTATCACAATGTAACCACTATACACAGTGGTAGGTGTACGTATCAACCCCACATCATATTCGATTTCCAGATTGTCCCTTCCCTGATCAGGGCTTGCGGGAACCCTAGATCTATCCGAAATCTTTCTACACTACGAGTATGTCCGACTTTGCCTACTATACCTGCGTGGAACTCGATGCGTGTCGACGTTGTGCTTGCGTTCCAATCCACATAATCCTAGGGGGCCAAGCCTTGAAAACCATATATATGGTGCTAACGTAATTTCCAATCATCTCTTAAAGAATGAGGTACACCGAGTTTGAGCCGCGAAACGGTGTAATTTTATTTCCATACTCGCAGTTCTGCAACCTCCGTTAGCTATATATTGCTGCGAGGTGCACGTATGCCAATGGATCCTGCGCCCCACTCATTTCCGCTGACGCGGTTGCTGACGACTCCGTAGGTGGATCTTTTCTGTCGCTACCAACCCGGCATGCCGGTGGCCGGGATCGGATATGAGCAGGGACACGGAGGTACCAGGGTTTCAGGGATGCCGATGCGAGATCTTCAAACCGACCTACATTAATACCGTGGAGCATAACCAATACAATACTATAGCCTACAGATGTGTTACATGGCTTGCGGGGTTCATCGATAGGTACCTAGCCACCCACGAAATCCAGTTGCCCCTCACATAGCTTGCAAGAATTGGAACATATCCTGGTGAATTGATAGACGTGGGTATGATTAGGCACCGACCGATTTATTCGACATCATTCCGGTATCATTCCGGTGGGGTATTAATTCAGTATGATACTACAAGTACTGCTATACGGTGAAAAATGCATCTGAGCTTGTGGTTGTTGATGGAGTCCACTGCCCTAGAATAGATTTACCCCTCCACGAACGAAGGAAGTACAATAACTATTAACGGAAGTTGAGCCAGTGGCACACTTGCAGCTAAGGTTCTAGGAGGCAGTTCTTTGGGTCCTGACTGGAGATACTCGGTAGGGCGATTTAGTCAACCTTCCTGGGTGGTGTGAATGTGCGCTTGGTCGGGCTTTGCAGGGTATGTCTGGGCGCAGTATTTTCCTTCTGTAACCCGAGGTCAGGCTTTTGCGAAGGGGCCTATTTTAGCAACTGCAGGCAGCTTACTCGTTAGACAACTACCTTCCCCTTTGGGCAAGGGTATCACATGACCCGTTCTCCCGTGTACTCATAAAATTGTATTTTTTCTTTCTTTTTGTCCCGAATCAGTACTCATATTGATACTACGTGAGT
>Ga0307511_10002728_pt1 | contig 18370 bp, 19 predicted proteins | sample 13_EM_MG_FD_200266 | JGI IMG/M metagenome (GOLD analysis project Ga0307511, IMG submission 200266) | Populus trichocarpa ectomycorrhiza microbial communities from riparian zone in the Pacific Northwest, United States - 13_EM | ecosystem: Host-associated > Plants > Roots > Unclassified | place... | reverse complement strand
CAGCCGGTGTACTTCGTGGCCGCTGATCTTCGAGCCGGAGTGGCGCGGCCGCAGAACGGCTTAGCTGCCACCCTGCTTCCGGCGGGGATTCGTATGCAGGCATTCATGGTGCACAGAGACGCGGTCGGCGAGGTGGAGATGCACGCGAACGCCGAACATTTTTACATAGCCCAGGCGGGCGAGGCCGATGTTCTGCTGGGCCGCAGCGTCGAGGGGAGCCATTTGATCGCGCCCGGCGAGTGGCGCGGCGGGAAAATCCTGGACGGAAAACCCTACCGGATGAAGCCGGGGGATGTGTTGTGGATTCCCCCTGGAACTGCCCATCAAGTTGTCGTTCCGGTGAATGGCTCCTTTCAATACATCGGGCTGAATGCCGACACGAAACCGACCCCATGAACAAGCGTTGAGACCTCGGGGATTACTTCGATATGCCATGTTGGGTCTTCGGGTTTTCGTGGCGCTGATCGAGCCGAGACTCCCAACCCTCCCAGCGACGAGTACGCCGGACCTGAGAAGCCCGGCGTTCAGATAGGCAGGGTGGGCGGGGGTAGTTCCTTGCGGCCGTCCAGACTGTACACCGTAATATTCTGATCGAGAGGGAAGTGCAAACTGTATACAGCCATTCCTGTTCGCTCCCTCGCAGGCAGATGACAGAGTGCGAGCGTGGTTTCCGCCAAGTACTCAACCGGCTCGTGGGGCCAGTTGGGATCGCTTAATCGATCCGCACCGGGAGTCTTGATGTTTGAACTCGGGATAGCCATGTTCACCGCAATATTGTCGGACTCCAGTTCCGCAGCCAAGCCTACAGTAAAGCGGTGCAAGGCGAGCTTGATCGCACCGTACACGGATATCCCTAACTTACTGGCAAACTCCGGGAAGGGTCTCGTAGGCATATATTCGGTGCCAGAGCCGATGTTCACAATCCAGCCGTCTCCGCAGGCTCGCATGACTGGGATCGCAGCCTTGCACAAGACGAACGGCACCCGAAAATAATGGTCCACCGTCAGCTCGAAGATCTCGAGTGGCATCGTCTCCACCAGACCGAAGTGGGTAAACCCGGCCACGTTGACGAGGATTTGCAGACTGCCTGTCATTTCCGCAGCCCGGGCCACTAAACTGTCACGCTCCTTCGGATTTTCGAGATCCGCGGCAAGCGCGATGGCTTTGCCACCGGCACTCTCAATCAATCCGACCGTTTCCATCAACGAACCCGGAAGTACCAGTGGCTTATCCATGCTACGCGCCGTCACCACGACAGTAGCTCCGGCTGCCGCCAAGCGTTGCGCGACAGCGCGACCAATGCCTCGGCTGGCGCCAGTCACCAAAGCGATCTTCCCGGTGAGATCGGGGGCTGTCGTGGCCATGGACGCTCTCCTTGCTTGGTGGATCCTACATCCCAATGCCTCTCCATGATTCGGCATAGTTCCGCGTGCGGCATGGGTCAAAGCGGTCGCGGGCGGAACAATTTGGGTGCCGCCACGGCGGCTCGCACACCGGCTGGGCAAAACACGCCTGCGGTGCGCGAGTCCTGGGCACCACCTCGAAACTCGATGTACAACCTCTCTCGATCTGGACCAGATACGTGTTCCGTAGACTCCGCACAGTTCACCGAACCGAAGAACGCAACGCGAGAATGATGTTGTGCTCTTTCCTTGTCTAATCGCAACAACTCTCACTGTCAACAGAACGGTCTAGAGCGGGCATTCAGGATCGCGGCAATGCCTCTTTGGCGCATGGAGACTGTGCGTGTCGGGGCTTGATGCTGCACCAAGTAATGCTTTCGCGCGGCAGTACAACACTAGGCGTGGAGCGTAAATGGAGCCGATGTGATAAGCCTGACTGTCCGAAAAGATGAATGTGGTCGGACGTGGGAAACAGGGAGAACGGGAACATGCATGTCAGTGGCGACGGCAGAAGGCCGAGCGACATCATTCCCCTGCGTCAGCTAGACAGACGAGTTTGGAAGAGTTAACTTGGGTATCTGCCCTTTTACGGAAACCAACCACTGGCTTTGGTGATCGGTAGGAAGCAGCGCAAAGGATTGCCCCATGAATACCCCGGTTTCCCTGATGGAACCCGAGCAGGTGGATGCAGGCGTGGCTGCTCTGTTGCTCAGAGCCGCGAGCCAATATCCCAAGTCGGGGGTGTATGTAGCAACGGGGGAAAGCAATGCGGAATTCCTGTCGTATCCTGCGTTGCTGAGCGAGGCCCAGCAGATATCGGCCGGGCTGCAGGCACGCATTGTTAGTCGCGACACCAAAGTCGCATTGTTGCTGGACCGCGCCAGGGATTTCATCCCGGCTTTTTGGGCCTGCATTTTGGGGGGGGATATGTCCCTTGCCCGTTAGCCCCCATTCGTAACGATCCGGAGCGGTCCGCGAGGCATTTTGCTCACGTCGATGCCTTGCTGGACCGTCCGCTCTTCATTAGCACCGAACACCTGCTGTGCGAACTGCCGCAGTCTGTCGCAGCGATGCACTTAGATGCGCTGCGCACCCGCGTTGCAGAGCCGACCGTTCACCAAGCAGCGCTGTGGGATGCTGCCGTTCTCATGCTCACCTCGGGATCGACCGGCAACTCAAAGGCAGTTGAGCTCACCCACGGCAACGTACTGGCTTCCATGGCAGGGCGTGCAGAACGGCTAGAGTTGACTTGCGCCGATATTACGCTCAACTGGATCGCCTTCGATCACGTTGCGGCCCTGATGGAGTCGCACATGATCGCGGTCTACGTCGGTGCCAACCAGGTGCATGCTGACCCCATCGCGATGGTCGCCGACCCGCTGCAATTCCTCCGGCTGATCGACCGCCATCGAGTTTCACTCGCCTTCGCACCGAACTTTTTCCTGGCGCAGATAAACGGAGCCTTACAGACGTCCGAAATGTCCGATCGGATCGATCTGTCCTGCCTGCGACGTATCGTCACCGGCGGCGAGGCCAACGTCGTCGAGACAGGCAAGCGCTTTCTTGACCTTCTCGCTCAAAACGTACTCTGGCCTGCGTTTGGAATGACCGAAACGTGTGCTGCTTCAGTGTATTCTCAGGAGTTTCCTGACCGAGATCTGAACCGCGAGTTTGGCGCGGTCGGACTCCCAATCAATGGTCTTGAAGTACGCATCGTGGACGATCATGGAGCGTTGCAGGTTGGCGAGCCGGGGGAATTGCAGTTGCGCGGCCCAGTCATATTCCGCCGCTACTACAATAATGAAGAGGCGACGCGTGCGGCATTCACGTCTGATGGCTGGTTCCGAACCGGAGACGTGGGTCGAATGGACGATGGCAGACTCATTCTCGTCGCACGCATCAAGGACAGCATTATCGTCAACGGTATCAACTACTTCAGTCATGAGATTGAAACTCAACTGGAGCAACTAAATGGAATTGAGCGGTCGTTCGTTGCAGCCTTTGCCACGCGACCGAAAGGTGCTGATACTGAGCAGCTCATTGTCGCATTTTCACCGGCATTTCAGTCCGATGAGGAGCAACTGTACAGGCTCGTAGTGGCAGTTCGTAACGCAGTGGTCATGTTATGGGGTTTCAGCCCGACGCTGGTTCTTCCGCTTCGCAAGGTGGCCTTTCCCAGAACGAGTCTCGGAAAGATTCAGCGATCACTCATGCGGAAGCGATTCGAGGCCGGAGACTTCGCCGCCAGTGTGGACCACATTACTGGCGTCATCAGCCGGCAACTCGGACCACACATCCCGCCTGCGGACTCCCTCGAGGTTGAAATCGCGCAGGTCTGCTGTGAGATATTGGGAATCGATCTGACCAGCTTGAGTGCAACGGCAAACTTCTTCGACCTCGACGCCACGTCAATCAAAATCCTCAGGCTTACACATGCACTTGAACAGCGGTTCGGGCTTGAGGGCGCACTGCCCATCGTTCTTCGGAATCCTTCCGTCCGAGGGTTGGCTCAGCGCATTTCTGCAAAAAAGCGAGGTGAGGTCGGGGAATATGATCCAGTGGTTTCTTTGCAAGCTACCGGGAAAAAGACACCACCGCTGTTTTGCGTACATCCCGGAGAGGGCGACATTCTGGTTTGGGTCAATCTCGCCCGATGCTTCCTGAACGACCGTCCCATCTATGCACTGCTCGCGCCGGGATTCAGCGCGGGCGAAGAGCGCTTCAAGAGCTTCGATGAGATCGTTAGCACTCATGTTAGCGCCATATTGAGGTGCCAACCGCGCGGCCCATACCTGCTCGCTGGCTATGCCACTGGTGTCAATATAGTCTTTGAAATCGCCAAAGAACTCGAGGCGCGGGGATATCGCGTTGCGTTCTTCGGTTGCGTCGATTGGATGCCGACCGAGCAGGCTTCTCCGGGGGCACCCTATGGTTTTCTCGCCACCGGTCTTGCCTTTGCGTTGGGATTTATTAGTCTCGCTCAATGGAACGCCCTGTGTGGTAACGGGGTGCGGTGCCGCCGCTGGGCCCCGAAGTTAGGCGATAGTTACCCAAGGCAAGGAGCCAAAAAATGTGCGGCATCTGTGGATGGGTTGATTTCGATCGACATGACGGCCACCATGGCCCACCGCGGTCCGGACGACGAGGGGAGTTGGATCGACGGGCCAGTGGCGCTGGGACACCGCCGCCTGGCAATCATCGACATCGAGGGCGGTCGTCAGCCAATGACGCTTCAGGAGGACGGCCGACCCGCGCTGGTGCTCGTCTACACCGGCGAGACCTACAACTACCGCGAGCTGCGTCAACGGCTCGCCGCCGCGGGCCATCGGTTCGACACGAGCAGTGACACCGAGGTGGTGCTGCACGCCCACCGCGAGTGGGGCCGCCGCGACCCCCGCACCGCCGTGAGCGAACTCAACGGGATGTTCGCCTACGCACTCTGGGACACCGCCAAGCGCGAACTGACGCTCGTCCGCGACCGGCTTGGCATCAAGCCGCTCTACTACTACGCCACCGAGCACGGAGTGCTGTTCGGCTCCGAGCCAAAGGCGATCCTCGCCAACGGTCTTGCGGAACGGGTCGTCGACGCCGACGGGCTTCGTCGCGCCTTGTCCTTCGTCGCCAACCCGCATAACGCTGTGTTCCGCGGCATGCGTGAGGTGCCTCCCGGCCACGTCGTCCGCGTGACCCGCGACGGCGTCCAGCAGCTGACCTACTGGCAGCTCACCGATAGCGGGCACACCGACGACGTGCCTACCACCGTCCTGCACGTCTGCGAGCTGCTCGAGGACACGACCCAGCGGCAGCTCATCTCCGACGTGCCGCTGTGCACGCTCTTGTCGGGCGGGCTCGACTCCTCGGCCCTGACCGCACTGGCCGCGCGCTTCAGCCACGAACGGATCCGGTCCTTCGCCCTCGACTTCGTCGGCTACACCGACAACTTCACCCCCGGCCCGATGCGCGACACACCCGACGGGCCGTACGTGCAGGAGGTCGCGAAGTTCGTCGGTACCGACCACACGGACATCACGTTGTCCGCGGGCGAGCTCATGGACCCGGACGTGCGGGTCGCCATCCACCACGCTTACGACCTGCCGATCACGTGGGGCGATCTCGACAGCTCGCTCTATCTCCTGTTCCGGGCTATCCGGCAACACTCGACGGTGGTCCTGTCCGGGGAGTCGGCCGACGAGGTTTTCGGCGGCTATCCGGGGTTCCACGATCCCGCGCACGTTCAGGCCGACACGTTCCCCTGGTTCGGCGGCAGGGAGAACATCAATACCGGCCCGCAGTACATGGACCCCGGCCTAGTCGGGAAACTCGACCTTCTGGGCTACCTCGATGACCAGTATCGCAGGGCACTTGCGGAAGTACCCGCCCTGACCGGGCCGGCCTCGGCCGATCCGCACGAGCGTCGCATGCGGGAGGTCTGCTACCTCTTTCTCACGCGCCATCTGCCCATGCTGCTCGACCGCAAGGACCGGGTGAGCATGGCTTTGGGTCTCGAGGTGCGGGTCCCCTACTGCGACCACCGCCTCGTCGCGTACGTGTTCGGCACCCCATGGGCCCACAAGACTTTCGACGGGCGCGAGAAGAGCCTGCTGCGGGCCGCCACCGCGGACCTGCTGCCGCAGTCGGTGGTGCAGCGAGTCAAGAGCGCGTACCCGTCTATCCAGGATCCGACCTACGACAGAATGCTGCGCACTCGATTCACCGCGCTGCTGACTGACCGCAACGCGGCAGGAGCACCACTGCTGTCCATCGACGGCTCCCACGCGTTGCTCAACGCCACCGACAACGTCAGGTGGGTGGAGCACATCCTAACGCTCGAGGATTTCCTGACCGACTACAACGTGACCCTCATGGTCTGACAGCGGAACACCCATAGGCCAGCAAGCGAACCCCGGCGCCCGATACGGCGTTGGGTTTCATGGCGAGGTCTCTCAGGGCCGGCGCTCACAATGCGGCTGTTGGACAAGGTGTTGTGAATGATAGTCAGCAGCTCCGAGACCACACGCCACCGAGCGCGTATGGCAGTATGGGGGCGATACAGCTTACTGTGATTGCGCTTACTCTCAACGGCCCTCCCGGCGGACGTGCCAAAGTGAAGCGGCAGATCGACGCCGTACTTGGCGGAGTCAGGCGGCGGTTGATGGCGCGACGGCGCGAGTGTGCACGTTGCGCGACAGCGCGAAAATCGCTGAGCTGTATCAGCTAGCCGCCACCATATCCAAAATCACCGGGCATGCACACCACGTGGCGCACCACGTGCCGCTCGTCCACAGTCGAGTGTGCGGTTTACATATCCCGTGCAATCTTGGCGTGGTCCTCGGGGAAATCAACGTCGCCGCCGGAAACCGATTTGAGATTTAGCCGCGTGGCAAACGACCGGCTACAGCACATCTGATCTCAATCCTTTCTCTAAACAGTACATCGCTGCAATGACAGCTCGCCCCTAGTCCATGTGTAACGGGCAGACACTTACCCCACATCCAGACCTCGCGTGCCGAGTTCTCCCGGCCGGGCCTCCGTATCCACTTCGCTCGCCGGCAGTCAAGCAGCGTTACCGGAAGGACACGATCTGCTGAATGCGCCCGGCATGCATGGGCTCGTAGTAGAGGGCATAGCGAAAGAACGAGCGAAGTGCACTCAAACGCTGATTGCGGCTGCGTGCGCTGATCCCTCTTCTCTTTTCTAAGTCCGCCAGGAATGCCTCAACCAACTCGACCCCGATATCCGGGAACGCCAAGTCGGAGGGCGCTTTATTGGTTTGCTTACGCGCGTATTGAAGAAAAAGCCGGAACGTGTCCCGGTATGAGGCGATCGTGTGCGGACTGACCTGTTTTTGCGTAATCAACCGCTGCGTAAAGAAACGTTCCAGCAGTGGCGCAAAGCTTGGCTGGGGTGTCATGGCGACTTCCCCCATCGGCTCTCCAACCGCCGCATTGCCTGCCCCATCAACTCCGGATGGCACGACAAGTACCAGTAGGTCGAGGAAATGCAAACATGACCCAGGAACGTGGACAGCACCGGCAGCCGGTGCTCAACATCGTCACCAGCACGATACCATCGCAACAGTGACTCTGTCGCGAATCGATGTCTGAAGTGATGCAGCTTGGGCTCGTCCCAACGCTGGGAAGCATGTAGTCCGACGCGACGGCGCAGACGTCGGAATACCTTCATCACGTTCCCGGCGATCAGCGGGCGCCCGTGAGAGGACACAAAGAAGTAGGCTGTGGACCCAGGACCCACGAGCGCATGGCGTTGCTGGGCGTATTGTGTCAGAGCGCGCCGTGAAGAAGCATGCAGCGGAACAACCCTCGTTTTTCCAAACTTGGTCTGCGAATCGTCAGAAGACCCTCCTGTAAATCGACATCCTTCTTCGTGAGGGCCAGCGCCTCACTAATCCGCAGACCTGTGACGGACAGCAAACCCAACAGGACCGCGTATGTGACGCCTCGCAAGCCACCCGCAGGACGCAATCCCTTGGCGGCGACCAGCAGCCGCTCAATATCCTGCTCAGAATACAAATAGGGGCGGGCTCGCCGGGGACGATTGGGCAGAAGATCGGACGGGGGAATCTGCGTTCGGGGGTCCGACGCACAGTGGTGACGCGCAAAACAACGCACTGCCATAAGCCGGTGAGCCCAGTATGAAGGATGGGCACGTGTGGTCGCAGAGCCCACTGCAGCGCGCGCTCGGTCGTTATGAACGTCGCTCCCTGCTCTTCCATGAAAGAGGCAAACTCACGTAGCCAACGTTGTGGCTCATGCAGTTTGAAGCCCAGACAGCGACGCAACGCAATGTACTCTTCGATGGCATCCCGTAAGGTGTTCATGGAGCACCTCCGGGCCAAGGCATCGCTAAGTCTCGCAACGCCACCAGATCGAACTTCGCGTAGATCCGTGTTGTGTCAGGCCGTTGATGACGCAGAAGAATGCCGATCTGCGACAGAGACGCCCCCTGGCGGAGCATCTCGGTCGCCAATGCGTGGCGAAATATGTGCCCAGCCGCACGCGGAAGATTGATCCCAGCGCGCGTGAAGCGATTACGGAGATCTGGTTCGCACCACGAAACCCCCTCCGAGGCGCTTTAACGCGGACGAAGAAGTGGCGGTCAGTGCAGGACGGCCGGCCATTTTCCAGATAGTCCACAAGCGCTTCGCCGACATCCCGTGGGAGCGGCATCTGTGCCCATCGTCCGTCTTTACCGCGTAGCGTGAAAACACCGTCATGCCAGTTGAACTCATCAAGCGTCAACGCTGCCACTTCGCCGACACGCAGCCCGAGCCGCGCGAGCAAAAGGAGCATCGCATAGTCACGCCGACCGATGGTGGATCTACGGTCGCACAGCTTGAGCACACGGTTAACCTGATCAGGATGCAGAAATGCCGGCAATTTAACCAGGGACCAATGCGCTACCTTCGGCACGCAGGCTGTGAGATCAATGTCAATCAAACCTCGGAGACGAAGATATCTCAGGAAGGCGCGCAGCGCCGTCACTACCTGCTGAGCGCGGCTGTGGCTATATCGGCGGCTGTGGCGCCGAATGAATCCAGTGATATCTGCGCAGACCAGTTGATCAAACCGTACGGAACCCGTCTCCAAAGCGTTCTTCCAGGGTCAATCCAAGGTCTTGCAGCAAGTGCCTGCAGAAGTCCTCCTCCACGCGTTCGCGCTCACTGAGCACGGATGATCGAGCGGCCGTCTCGGTGACATGCTCCAGGCGTAGCAGATCGGCCATCTGTCGCAACGCTGCCGCGTCCCCCAACATGCTGCGGGCAGTTCGTTTGCGATGTGCAACGAAGCGTTGCACGACTTCCGCATCAACGGAACCTGCGCCCAAGTGGCGTTTATCAAGCCAGCGACTGAAATCAGCGATGACACGAATCTTGCATCGGATCGAATGTCTCGCATAATCCTGTCCTTGAAACTGACCGATGATCTGGTCGATATACGGGCCCAGCGGGCCCGCGTACATACGACGACGTGTTCCCGCAAATGCAAAGAATATTGCCCTGCTCATGCTTGCCTCTCCGTTCAAGGCTGAAGGGAGAAGGCAGGAAACTATGCCGAGGGCGTTGGTTGCAAATCAGCCTGTGGAACGGGAAAACTCCGCGCCACTCGGTATAATTTCTGGCGCGGCATGGAGGTGGAAGCAGGTCCATTTGGCCGGGCCCTTCAACTTTGTTATATCCCAGGACCAAACCTCGTTGGGTCGGGTCGCCAGGAGTTCCGGCTTCGTATAGATCGGTTGGATTCTCTGATTCCGTCGTTCGCCGGTTTGGTCCTGGCTGGCCAGGAGCCGGTACATGGTGCGAATCGAGCCAAAATAACGGCCTTCATCCAGCAGTGTTGCGAACACCGTCGCCGGCGCGATGTCTGCGAAGCGCTCGCTATTGAGCTCGCCGAGCAGCCGATCTTGCTCAGCACTCGAGAGTGCCAGCGGGGGCCGAGGTCGCGCTCGCGGTATGTACTGCCGGACTGTTGCGCGGTGTCGGGCTCGATCGCGATACACAAACCCACGGTTCAACGCGAAGGCCCGACACGCGCTCTTCATCCCAATGTGTGCGGCGAGATCGGCCACAGCGAGCATTACTCCTCCTCGGTCCGATCGTCCGAAGTTGGAAGTCCCAGCGCCACACATGGTTTTTTTGGGCGTCGATGATCAGGTCGGCTCGCTCGAGTTTGCGGCGCAGCCGAACGATGTCACGCGTGAGCAGCAGCACCTGTCGAGCGGAAGCGTCCGGTTTCGGTCCGCGCTGCTTCGGGGCAAGTGCCACACGATCGGCGGCGCCGAGCTGCTTGCGCCAGCTCGAGAGCATCGAGGAGTAGATGTGCCTGCGACGCAGAAACACCCCCAGCGTACCGGCCTCCTTGCAGCGGTCCGCCTCGGCCAGCAGCAATCGCTTCTCGCTTCCGGAGAACTGGCGCCGCCGCCCGATCGCGAACACCTCCGGGTCTGGTCGCGCTGCCGCCGAGGCCGTCTCTCCCGTCGCCCTACGGGCTCCCTCCAAGACGGCCTCGAAGGAGGAATCCAAAGATCCATTCATAGAACTCTTCAGCAATGCGGTCATGTGTGGACTACCTGTACCTTAAATTGCCCCAGACAGGTGTTCCATCTCACATTGGCACGGAGGGCACTCGCAACAGCATCTCGAACAACTTGACCGTCTGATCGAGCGCTGGATCAAGGACTATCAACGCAAGCGCCCCAAGCGGTGATCATCGCCGAGAACTCGGTATTCTCGAGTTAGTTTAGCATTATTTGTTAAAGTGGTATCTCGATCAGGAGGGGATCGAATGCCGCCACTGACGTTGAAGTTGAAACCGTTGGAACTGGAAGAGATTCGCTAGCGTGTGGCAGTCGAAGAGCCGCGGGTGATTCGACGGGCGAACATCTTGAATTGCCTGCATCTGGGTTATGCGTCTTCGGCCATTGCGCAAATCCTGAATATTGACCCGAAGACGGTGACCAACGTCGGCAACGCTTACCTGGAAGGCGGCTTGGACAGCGCGCTCTACGACGAGGAGCGTTCCGGGCGACCGATTGATTTTGATGACCGTGAGCGTTCGCGGATCGTGGCGATGGTGTGTTCGAAGCCACCGCGAGGGTTTTATCGCTGGACGTTGGATCTGATCGTGGAGGAAGCGCAGAAACTGCAGCTCGTGGATGGACAGATCAGCCGCGAGACGGAGCGCGTCATTCTGCAGGAGCACGATCTCTGTGCGGTGGATCCCAATGCGGGTCTCTATATCAACAAGGTGACCGAGTGCCGTGACGGTCCGGAATTTCCTATCTTTATGACGGAGGTGGCCGGACGGTATGAATTGGCGAGGAAGATCGTTCTGCTGATGGACAACCTTTCCACCCGCAGCTGCGAGATTCTCAAAGCGCATATGGGAGAAGACCTGGCGCGCAAGCTGTCAAATCGATTTGAGATTCACTACACGCCGAAACACGCCAGTTGGCTCAATCAGACGGAAATCGCGATCGGAGTGTACTCGAGGCAATGTCTGGGAGATGGCCGAGTGGGTGATATCCAGTCTCTGAAGAAGCAAACCGCCGCATGGAACAAGGTGGCCAACAAGAAGCGCCCGGCCGCCCTGACCTCCCGAGCTCATGGAGACCTGTTGAGAGCGGTTAAACCTAAGCAACACTCCAGGGATGGGCTACGCCGTCGACGAGGCTCGGCCTGCGAAGACACTCATCGGATAAGAACGGAATCTGCGATCGAGGCCATCACTGCAGCCAGGATGACACACTAAGTGTTGACTTAAGCAAAGTTGAACTGTAGGAATGCAACGGCTCCTGCACGATTTACGTGCGGAGAAAATTTCTCCAGCACTGGTTGCGTGCGGTGCCATTCTTTCACCTTCTTGCGATTTAGATTGAACCCCGACGTAATACTGAGGTAATTCTTGACGCACGGAATCTGTTATAGTAGTCGTCTGCACGGCGGCCTCCTTCAGTCTTCGATCTGGCGGACGAATCGATTCAACGATGGATACGAAGTCTCAATGATCGAGACTCCAAAGCTAGAGACGCCAGCTGGCGCGCGCGGGCCTATCTCGAGATCCCGGGAACGGCTAGACCTGCAAGGGCCTCGCATAGTTTGTTGCGGGCAGGAGGTCAGGTAGTGACTGCGAGGCAATGGCTTTCACTGGAGCGCACAAGACGACTGGTCGTACCCAGCGCAGTCGGTTACGTGACGGGGCACCGTGCCTTTAAGGACCGACGGCGACACCTGCCGTAGGTACCCGATATTCCTTCGAACTTCGATCCTTGTCGCGCCAACACGGATCTTTGCCCGTAGCTCAGTCTGCGGTGGACGTCGCAGAGGCTCCGGAAATCATGCAGACGTCTGGCCTGATTTACGCAAAAGTAACCTACAGGGTGCTGCACGGGCAGTCGAGTCTACGGATTGTCGAGGAGTTAAAGATGGAGATTCGAAGATCTGCCCAACGGCGAGAGACCGTCACAATCGACGTGGCCGCCCCGGTCTACGCCCAGTCAGCGGTGGAAGAGAACGGCCGGGCTGATCGCTGCCGCTGTTCGGCGTCGTCGCGCCGTAGTTCACGTTGCTGATCGGATACTCCTGATAGCCTGCGCGCTCGTTGCCTATGCAGCGTTTCCGTTCGCTTACCGAAGGCTCGATCACGCGCGAACTGTTCCGATTCGCGCTCCCGATCCTTCTCGCGAACGTTCTGCAATCTCTGAATGGCTCGGTCAACTCCATATGGGTTGGCCGCTACCTCGGCGAGGCAGCGCTCGCTGCGACCTCGAACGCTAACGCCGTAATGTTCCTGCTGATCGGAGCGGCGTTCGGAGTCGCAATGGCCGCGACGATCCTGATCGGGCAGTGCATTGGAGCAAGCAACATCTGCGCGGCCAAGCGCGTCGTCGGCACGAGTGCGACGTTCTTTGCAACCATCTCGGTCGGTATCAGCGTCGCGGGCCTGACGCTCTCCGAGCCACTGTTGGCGTCGATGAAGACGCCCCCCGACTCGTTTCCGCTGGCGGTGGCATACATGCGCGTTTTCTTTCTCGCGCTGCCGAGCCTCTATATGTACGCCTTCGTGATGTCGGTCCTGCGCGGCACAGGGGACTCCAAGACGCCTTTCTATTTCATGCTGCTGTCTGTTGTGATCGACATCGCGTTGAACCCAGCGTTCATCTTCGGCTTCGGACCCATCCCGAGACTGGGTATCGCGGGCTCCGCGCTCGCCACCGTCGTAGCCCAGACGGTCAGTCTTATCGCGCTCGTCATTTACCTTTACCAGCATCGGCACCTGCTGTGCCTACACAAGGACGAAGTCTCGATGCTGCGCGTGGATTGGGCCATCGTCGGCACCCTTGTCCGCAAGGGCATCCCGATGAGCGGGCACATCCTCGTACTGTCTCTGAGCAGCGTGCTCATGATCACGCTCGTGAACCGCTTCGGCGTGGATACGACGGCCGCGTTCGGAGCCTCGATTCAGCTCTGGAACTACGCCTTGATGCCGGCAGTAGCCGTCGGCGTGGCGGCGTCCACGATGGCCAGTCAGAACGTCGGCGCACAAAAATGGGATCGCGTCAAATCGATTGCCCGAGTCGGCGTCGTCTACAGCATTCTAGCCACTGGCTGCATTGTGGTGATGATCGGGATTCTGGATACGCACGCGCTCGAATTGTTCGTGCCAGCCGGCTCGCAGGCGCTGCCCATTGCTAGTCATATCAACAGAATGGTTACATGGTCGTGGGTGTTTTCTGGCGTATCCGTGGTGTTGCTGGGGGTCACGCGCGCGACCGGCGCAGTGATGGCGCCGCTCCTCATCGCGACACTATCGGTACTCGTCGTGCGGTTCCCGCTGGCCGAGACGCTGCTCGATAGATGGCAGGCGGATGGCATCTGGTGGAGTTTTCCGATTTCCTCGGCGCTCGACGTTGTGCTCGCCGGACTGTACTACCAGTACGGCGGCTGGCGAACGGCGCAGCTAGAGATCCCCGTCCCCGTGAAAGCTCTGGGCAAGCACCCCACGGAAGACTTGTGATCAGGGCGACACGACGAAGTGGTCCTCGGCTTTGCCCCGTCCGGGGCTGCCATGGCGTAAAACGGAACCTGCGGCGGCCTTCTTTTTGTCAGCGAGGCTGTTATAGGTCAGAACGCAGACGATTGGCGGTGAAATGGATTTTCCACAACTGCGGCATCAGCTCTCGATGCCCGTGGCCCGGATGCTTGCCAACGCGATGAGAGGACATGGCAGCAAGGCTTCGGAGATGCAGAAGCTGCTCGCCGAGCGGGCGCGGGGACGCGAGCGAACTAGGGAGAGTATTCCATGAGCTGTATGAGTTCATGGCGGGGACTACCGGGCCAGGTGTACGGCTCGATTCGGTGTATCCCTCGGTTGGCGAATCCGGCGCCCGGCTGGACATGCGGTGTCCACCTGTATGCAAGTGTTGTGTCCGCTTTGAGCCGGGCTCGATATACACGAGGATACTCTGGGCTCCCACATCTGCTTTGTTTCTGAGCCGCCGCACGATGAGATGCGGAGACTTTTTATCCTTACGTCAGGGTGTCAAACAAGCCAGTCACACCAAGCGCGAAGAGAAAAACACCCACGGCGATCGCCGCCGCACGTCGCGGCACGTGGCATGTCACCCACGCGGCCAGCGGAGCCGCGGCGGCCCCGCCGATCAACAGCGCAAGTACCAAGTCATAGCGCGTCTGGCCGAGCTGGAACCACAGCGCTATGCTGGTAGCGAGTGCCACAAAAAAGACCACGGCATTGGCTGTCCCAATGGCATATCGAGGCATTACGCCACGCGCAATCATCGTCGACGTAACGATCGTGCCCCAGCCGCCCCCACCAATTGCATCTAGGAATCCAGCAACGGCCCCAAGCCCTGGTCCCTGCGCTTTTACCGTGATCGGAGTGCGCAATAATATCACGCGGAACAACACGACTAGGGAGGTCACTAACAGGTAGGCCCAAACAAAGGGTTGGACAATCCGAGTGGGTACGTGCGCGAGAACGCTTGCACCGACAATTCCACCGATCACACCGGGTATGAGCAGCGAGAAGAATATTCCCCGGTCGATGTTCCGGAACCATGCGTGCGATACACTGGAGACCCCGGAGGTCACCACTTCCGCAGCGTGTACAGTCGAACTCGTCACGGCCGGCGGAATACCGAGGGTTGCAAGAATGGTGCTGGAGCAGATTCCATAGCCCATGCCAACGGATCCGTCGATCAACTGGGCCAGGAACCCGACGGCGATTAACCAGGGGAATGCCGGCGAAATAGTCATACTGCCCCTCCGATAAAATGCCCCTTGATCTCATCGCTGCCCCACGCAACGAGCGACCGCTGGCATCCTGCATTCTCCGCCCAGCTCCGCGGCATCACGACGACTGCCCGAATGAAGCGTCAAGGCCGGCCGCTTTGTCCGCGAGTCTTTCCGCGATCCGTTGATGACCATGTCAGTGTTGCCGACGTCGATCCGCTGCCCGATCGCGTCTTTCGGTCGTGTTTCAGGATTACTGACCGCGTCTACCATTGCCCAAGCCAGATATGCGGCGCTGTTACGCAAACATAACCCGCGTTCGACTGACTTTTTCACCACGAAAGCCGCATGCTTTGTCCACGCGGCTGGCGCCCGAGAACGGCGGGTCCCCGTCCAAGGAGGATTTAACGTGGCTACATTCGTGTCACAATTGCACAACGGATTCGGCAACGCGGACCTCGCATTAACCTCACCATCGCTTCGGACGTGGCTGTGCGAATGGTGGGCAATCATCTTCTCCCATCCAGAGGATTTCGTTCCGTGCGACTTGGAAATGGATCGTTGGCTGGTCGTGGTACGACGGGCGTTTGCGCAGCGTGGAATCCACGCATTTGGACTGGCCTCTCGAGCTCTAGACTTAAATCGCGGCTGGGTTACCCTACTGAGGGGGGATCCCTGCGCCTTGATGCTGGAAGATACGGTCCAACAAAATTCGTCGACCATTGCTCTGCAAGCACGACTCCTCCCCGAAGATGTTGCCTCATCTGGGAAGCGGTTCGTCATGATCATCGACGGGGCGTTACGCAAGCACAGGACGTTTACGTACAGCACCCGTTCAGGCTTGCCCTCGCCACTGGAATTTCTCGGCTGGGCTGATGCACTTCGGGCAAAGCACGCCACGGCAGTGGCGTCGAAAATGCATACGGCCGTTGAGACCCGATCAAGTGATAACACGGTCGCGGCATCGACCAGCAGCTTCGCCACACTGACCGGCCCCGGAGCGACCATAGCGGTTGTGGTTCCTCATTAAGGTCTCTCATCCGTGGAAGAATCAATCGCGTTGGTTGGGTGCCGAAGTTGAACGAGCTATACCCAAACGCATTTAGTTGGTCAAGACGGGCATCTTGAAACCTGTCGATAGCCGGAACGTAACATAGCGTTAGCGCACACTAGTCGTGCGGGCCTAGTGTTCTAGATACGGAAAGCGTGCGAGAAGAAATCTTGGTCAATGGCAGCGTGAGTGGAAACCAGACTGCCGGTACGGAAAAGGCGTAAAGCGGTTCAGGCGCACCGAAAGCGTGCCAAACGGGGCTCTCCCCTTCGAGCATTGTGCGTGAAGCAGTCCGAGTCTTATTGCCAGCTGCAAATGCTGGTTGAACCTAAGCAACGCCCCCGGGATGGGATATGCCATCGACGAGGACCGGCTTGCGAAGACGCCCATCGGATAAAAACGGAATCGCGATCGCTGCCACCACCGCAGCCAGCATGACGTACCAAGGCGGAGCAAACACAGACCCGCCCGGCCGATGCGTAAACCAAGTAAGAATGGCCGGCGCGAAGCCGCCAAAAATAGTGAACGCGCCGTTGTAAACGATGGAGGTCCCAGTCGAACGTACCCCAGTGGGAAAGATCTCCGAGATTCCCGCCGGCACGACCCCCACGAAGCTAGCCACCAACACGCAGAACGCCGTCAGCACACCCACCAAAGTGCCAGTCGTCGGATAGGCCTGCAGAAGCAGGAACAATGGCAGCACGCAGACGAACAGCATCGACGCGCTGATAAACAACATCGTCCGCCGCCCAATCCGATCCGATACCACAGAAACGGTATGCGCCACCCCCACCCCAAAACCTGCTCGGCGCTAAGCAACGACGTCACCGAAAACGCAGCCAGCGCCCCAAGGATGTTAGCCATCCCCATGCTCGCCTCAAGCCACGAAGTCACGACCCCACGCCGTTCCAGCGGAGCGTTTTCCGCAAGAAAGGCGGTCGCACCACCCACCTCCCCACCAGCCGAAAACCCCTGCAGCACCCTACCAATCAACAACAGCAACGGCGCTCCAAGCCCAATCGCAGCGTAGGTCGGCGCAAACGCGATCGTCCCGGTACCCACAGCCATCAACAGGATCGTCAACGTCAACGAGGCCTTCCGCCCAGCCAGATCTCCGTAGTTCCCGATGAGCACCGCCCCCAGCGGCCGCACAACAAACCCCAGCCCAAAAGCCAGGAACGCCTTCAGCAGATTAGCAGCCGCATCCTCCCCCGGCGGAAAGAAGTTCCGAGCGACATACGCTGCAAACAGCGCATACACCGTAAAATCATACCACTCGAGCATGTTGCCGACCGACGCGGCAACAATCGCACGGCTTCGGCTATTCATCAAAGCGTTGGATGCACTGGATTGAACACAGGCCACACCAGGTACTTCCGCGCCAGCACCCAGTACCCGCTGAACACAAATTGTCCATTGCCCTGAAGCAGCTCATCTCTGTTCTCGCGGTAGTAGCGGGGATGTCGTACCACGGCATCGCCGGCATGCGGTGGTGGACGACGTGCAGATTGTTATACAGGAACAACATCCCGAACACTAAGTTCGATTCGACCGAAGCGGTGCGCTGCGCGGAGTCCACCGCGGCCCGATGCTCGTAGAAGGCTCGCAGGAGACCAAGGCTCATGCCCGGATAGGCCACCACGAGAACGTACTGCCACCACACGAATCCACACACGCCAGAAATGATCCAGAACAGCAGCCCGACAGCGACTACGTGCACACCCCAATGCGGCAAATGGCTCCGATCGCCCCGCCGCACCCGCTGAATCTCGCGAACCACCAATATGCGCAGCCGCAGGAGCGGACCCAGGGTCAACCGCCCCACCAGTGTCTGGTTGAACAACAACAGCCCGCGTTGAATCCGCCCCATCCCTTCCCAATCCTCCCGGCGGACGTAGTACGACTCGGTATCGATACCCGGCACGGCAAGATCCTCATCGCGATGATGAGTCCGATGGCTCTTCCGGTACAGCGGGAAGGGAAACCACAACCCGAGCGGCGGAAAGACGACTGCAAACCGCAGCCACTTCGGCACGCCTCGAAACGAGTGAATAGCCTCGTGTTGAAGAGAGAAATGCCAGGCGGTCAGGTAGGCGCCCACAGGCATCAATACGTACCAGGGCAACAGCGCGTGACACCAGACCAACA
>Ga0307511_10002727_pt1 | contig 18371 bp, 15 predicted proteins | sample 13_EM_MG_FD_200266 | JGI IMG/M metagenome (GOLD analysis project Ga0307511, IMG submission 200266) | Populus trichocarpa ectomycorrhiza microbial communities from riparian zone in the Pacific Northwest, United States - 13_EM | ecosystem: Host-associated > Plants > Roots > Unclassified | place... | reverse complement strand
TGAAAAAGGATTTCGACAGGGCATATCTGATAGGGCTAAGGTTATATGTCAACGTCGGGAACGTGGTATGACTGGCAAGATGGCTACTGATGGTACAAGAGAGTTAATTACTGTGGTAGAGACTATTTCTGGAGATGGAACTGTTCTTTCTCCACTTATTATTTATAAAGGTGTCGTACATTATATGGGGTGGTATCAGCATTTGGATTCATTGATTGATATCTGTAAAGATTGGAAGTTTACTTATAGCAAGACTGGGTGGAATAATAGCTTTTTGAGTGTTGCATGGTTGAAGCATTTCAATAATATTACCAAAGGGCGCTTAGTGTCACCAGCCTAAGAACAATACCGATTTCTTATTCTTGATGGTTGTGAGATTCATACTCATATTGATTTCGTTGAATATTGTATTTCTCATCGCATTGTTGCTTATTGTCTTCCCTCTCATACAACTCATCTCCTTCAACCGTTGGATATTGGTATATTTTCGCGGTTGCAGAAGGCATATGGGAAGGAGGTCGATCGCCTAACCCGTTTTGGTAATGTGGCGATCACCAAGGGAAATTTTCTACCACTCTTGGTAAAGGCTCGAGCTCAAGCTTATACGAAGGATAATATTCTGGGAGCATGGAGGGGTAGTGGACTAATTCCATCTAATCCACGAAAGGTTCTAACCAAATTACCAACCTATCGAGATCCGGAAAAGAAATCAAAACCAGCATCCCCACCACCAGTGCCTCCCACACCTCGAAATTCTGCTGCAATGCTACGCAAAGCCAGACAAGCCAAGCTATTGCTACAACAGAAGAATCAGGACATTGATCGAGTGGAATTGGCAGGGTTGATTGACTCTTTAGAGAGGTTCGCTCTCAATACCGATAAAGACTTACAACTTGAACGAGATACCCTCAGAAAGTGGCAGCAAACGCAAAAATTAGCAGCTCCAATTAACAGGAAGGAACTATCAACTGAGGAGGGTACTGTTCTTAATGGCACCGTACTGCATCAGCTCTATTTACAAAGAGATCGTGCTGAGAAGAAGAAAGAAGCTGCTCGGGAGGCCCGTGCGCAACGCATGTCTCAGCCACTGTCTCGGAAGAATAAAGGCAAAGCAACGCAACCACACAAGGTATCTGTCCACTTTGAAGAGTCTGATGGATCTAGTGCCGCTGAGGCATCGCTAGATGGGTCCGGATTTGAGATGGAAGACTGGGAGTCTGATTTGGAGACTCCACTCGATCAGGACTCCTCAGTTGAGTCGGTTATTATGGTGGCTACCCCCCTACCCTTGAGGCGTCAAGCACCCCCACTATCCCAAACTCCTGTCAGGCCTCGCCATGTATCTCCTATTGTTGTTGGAAGAAGCGTTGGATCTCCTGTGCATCGTGTAACTAGGTCTCGGGCTGCTAGAAATTGAGTGCGAGAATTGATGCATTTCCCTGCGATGATGCACTACCCGGTGATGTATGGTAGTTATCTGTAGAGACAAACGCTCTCAGCTAAGTAACTGGGGGATGTTGATGGGACTCAGTTATCCAGACGGAAAATACTGATATTGTAGCGTAATGAATGCCATTTAAGTCTAGATTTAAATGCAGCTTCTAGAAACAAGGAAGCTACTTGTTACTAGATAGTCCGGTAAATGAAGATATGTCCCCAGAGTAAGTTCGGTAGACTGGTAATTGGTTTAACTGGTAACTCAGTGTAAAACGTGGTCATTACACTTATGGATAGCCAATCCCCGTCATTGATATTACCTGTAGTCGCTAATCGAATATATTATCTAAGTTTCTATCAATTGACTAAGTCAGTGAGAATTAGGCGTATTCATGTGACTGGGTTCTAACTCTGTCGCTTCGAACATATATAACTACCTTAATGTACTAGCGCTCAGCAAGCTGAGGATATATAACGTAGAAAACACCCAACTTGACATCGCTGGACACATTAACATTAACAGCTCACAGGTCCTTTGAACCTCCTATCACCACTGTCTGCTACCCGCCAGCCTGTTTCCACTATCCGCCATTCACAGGTGTCTGTTACCCACCACTCACTGATATCTACTACTACTCACCTTCATTTTCTCCTGACATGCAATCTATTTTTGTTCCCTGGCACCTATTCCGCGCGGTGAGACACCGTCGCCCGCCCCTACCGTCAGCCATGAGGTTTGTCGAAGAAGCCGGAGATCCCGAGGCCCCAGTCCCCACCTGTTCACCTGTTGGTGTCCTGGCCCCAGACCCGCTTCCTACGGTGCCGCAAGCTAGGAGCCCAAGTATACAGGATGAGGACAGCGAGGACGATCTAGAGTTCCGCACCCTGAGTACTCTGCTCCATGTTTTGACCACCTGTCGACATCCTAACACAAGCTCACATCGTTCGAATGTCCGACAACTTGACGAAATAGCGAGTCACCTGGGTTTTCTGGACCAGGAGATCAAATCTACATTAAGACAGCTCCGGGACCTGACAGGGGCGTTGGTCAGGAATCATGAGATTGTAGCAATGCTGCCGAAGATACTAAATGGTGGCAAAATTATTGGGTACTTTTCTGTCGAGGGGCCAGGACTTCAAGAGACTGCTGGCATCGATACTATCAACTTGGCTCTAAATCAGTCTACTAGGTCAGGAATTACGCTTCCTATACCGCTACTACGGCGTGAGATTTCGGATGTTCTGTAGCTAATGCTGTTGGAAAATAGGGAACCATTACCTGGACAGTATGAGATAGTTAAGCTAGGGATAACTGCAATACCCGAGAAGATCCTCCAGCATGTGCATCAGAATAGGTACGCTTTATGCTATCCCGTTGGAACGCACACCCGAGTTCCACATTCAAGAGGGTTACCCTGAATCGCTCATAATTTCCTGATGACCGTTGCCCGTAATCTTTCGCTCTAGATTGCTTGGTTATATTTCCTATCATAATATTATCTTGTTCTCTCCGATTCCATCACGGCCTTGGTTCTGCAGTCACATTACCTTGGGTCCGATTTCCCCTTGTTTATTTTTCCAGCGTGCTCATAGACCATTAATTTACATCGTTGATCACTGTTACCCTCAAACCCTCGTGCATTTAGACCCCTTATTCCGTTTTCATACAATCGCAAACCTCGCACCGCATCGTCCACACGCGTGCAAATTCTGCTATGTACACCTCTATCTTATTGCGCTCCGATCCTCACATTGCCTATTACACTATTACTCTAACAAGTATTCTCAAATTATTTGTTAATCGCGTTTGGCTAACCCATACTGACTCCGACATAAATAGAGATGCACCATTTAGAGAGCACTGTATGCTCGTTGGTACACTCCTGAATGCAATCATTTGCGGGGCACCAGGAAGCGATCCAGTAAAAGCAGGCACCACGATGTTGCGATATACAACTGCAACTTGTATCCGAAAGTTCAAGCGAAGATTTACAAGATGTAGCGCCGGAGATGCCGAACCACATTTCTTGGCTATCTTACGAGGGTTGACTAAGGAAGACTTCGAATCAATCCCCTTCGATGCAATCATTGATGTTAGTGGCTACCGTGATATTCAAGAGGAGGCTGAAGTCTGGTCGCAATTCGGTCACCTTACAGGATCGGAGAGGTCTATCTTGAAGAATCCCTTCGATTTCAGCAGTTGGCCACCGGAGTTAGTCGTGAAGATTGTCAAGGCGATGGCTCAGTTACAGATGATTGTTTCTAATGGAGTGCGAGACCGGAATCAGGTGATTAACCTCTTCTGGTACTATCACTCCTTCGTAGTGGAGCTTCTCGGGATATTTCATTACCATATTATCCAAATTGAGGCCATATTGTTCCCACAGGATCGAAAGAGGAACGTGTTACCAGCTGGGGACTACAAGGAATACCGAACGCATGTCAACATGCTTTCAAATATCTCTGAGATGGTTGCAAGGGTTGCCTGGGGCTCACCGTTATGGAGGAGGATACTTATTTACTCCAACCGGAGTCTCGATTTAAGTCGACAAAAGATCATAATCAGGGGAAAAGAGGCGGGAAAGTTAGGTCGCCCACCCAAAACGCGAGTTCTTGCCGATAACACAATTGGAAATAAGGCGACGCCATGTTCTACCTTGATGCAAGAGGCTACCACTTCAACCAATGCAGCACCGGAGGATGATGATTATCAATCCGACGATGACTTTCAGGAGGAGCTGGACGCTGAAGATCAGGACATGGAGGGCGAAGATGACCCAGACCCTATACAAGGGCTCCGGCACCCAGTGTTCTCTAATGGTGAGCTGGCTCAGAGAATTCAGCTTTGGCTCAGGATTTGCACTAGTCACATCAAGGCCATAATGGAGTGGATAGCCCTTGGCCAGGCAAACAGGGTACGCGAAAGTCCCGTGAGGAAGGCGACGATAGTGAGATCATTGCAATTGACCATGATCTCGGGCCCTACTCCAGCACCGTCTACCAATGGACCTTGCTGGCGTCATTATCTGAGGACCCAGATCACAAAGCGGGAGGATGCAGCTGATATTATCTACCAGGCGCTTTCTCGCGTAGGGCGGATAAAGATTGATGGTCCCTTTACTGGTGCAGTGCACTCGGAAACATTTCTGAAGACCTTGGAGTTCAAGGCAAACGAACACAAGTGGCTATGGGACGGGGGAAACACGAACCCCTCACCAACCCCGGCTAGGACTACGCCCTTCATGCCCACGGTACCACCTCGAGCAATTTGCCCAAGGCTAAGTGGCCCCGATATTACAGTTTGTTCTCACCCCCTGGTACGGCGTCCTCCAGGTAGCCAGGATCTGCCAACGGACTCGCTGCTAACCTCCCACCCAGCCCTCGAGCTGGCCTACCACACCACTACGCGGCGATTCCTTGGTACAGATGCCCCGCCCATGCGCAGCCCACCAACGGGCTCTACTGGAACACTACCGGTACCGGCCAACCACAACTCCCGCATGGAGCCCGGGCTGGACGAGGTCTTAAATGCGCTAAGGGGAATTAACCCCATTATCGGTACAAGTAAGCGCTGCTGCCATGTGTGCGCTGCAATAATTACGGCACTATCTAGTGCCCAATCAAAAACTAGTACTTGGTGTCTAGCACCTGTGCTAGATGCCCACCGGACGGTTTACCCATATGTCCTTCCCCCGCTCCTTCCCCGCCCCATTAGTCAGAGGATCCTAGGGCATTATCGAGGTGAGCTGAGGAGGATTGTGGGTGAAATAATTGAGGTGGCGGATCAGGAAACCAGGAGACAGGTGGAGGTAGCTACCACTACACGGGAGGCGGATGCCCTAAGTCAGACGAGCAGCCGCACGAGATCGCTAGATAGCAGAGCATATTCGTCTGAACATTCAGATGGAAGTGGGGATAATGGTGGGCGGAGAAGGAGAGCTCTGTGGGCGAAGGGGATGATGATGCCAATAATGGAAGAAGAGAATTGAGCTGTAATACTATTAGGATATTCGATTTATAGCTAGATTATACTTCAATCATGGGCTATGTACTGGTTCCTACATTACCAGGAGCATAACATACTCAAATGATACAACCAACCACCCTGAGCGTGGATAACAGATAAATCATCTCATGATTGTTAGAACAGAAGCATCTGAGGTTTACTGGGTTTTGGGGGCGTCCTATGTATTTGTGGTTGCAGAACTTAAATCGGTCCCGGAATGGCCCTAAGGCTGACGCAATGCGTATGGGAATCGTGTGTTACTAGGTACAAACTGTCTAGACTGAACTTTAGTAAGATAATCTTGAGCCTGACATATAAGTTAGATCATGATGATGCCAACCCAATCTAGGAAATAACAACTCGATTCCTCCCTTCTGCGTAGTTATCGTAGAAGTGTAGCTTCTAGCACCTATGCCCTAGTCAGTATCTGAAGGGGAGGGAGAGTGTGTTTCTGTATTGCGTAAATTGTCGTACGGGTTATGGAAAGCTCCCCAAGCCTGCCTGCCAAAGCGGGCACTGTGGAAATCAAGATATACGTGAAAGACGTATATAGGTACACTTTTTTAATTTTTATCAACTCATTACTCGCATTCATACTTCTAGTATATGGCAAGACCGCGCATCTTCGGGTGGTGACGCGGCTAGATGATCAGCCGCGATACCCGCGCATCTACGCACAAGACCAGATACCCCCCAAAAAAGGAAAAGACGAAAAGCAAAAGAGCACTCCGTGCAGGTAGGCAAAAAGTATAGAACGTCCACCAAATCTCCGAAAGAAAAAATCAGCGCGAGTAGACAACGTTATTCTCGAAAAACACGGGTGGAAAATGTTTTCCCCCTCCCAACAACATATCAATGAACCGTCCATACCCCCATCACGCGGGTGTCAAATTCCAGGCCCTCATCTGTTCCAGTCGTGTTCTATATATAGGTACATATCTCGGTACATTCATCAATGACGGTCAAAAATCCAGACAATCTTACTTGTACCCTAAGGGAAATTGAAGGCATGTGTACAAATACACAGTATTTCATCAATGCGCGGGTAAGACTGCATACCTACCTTATCTGGTTGGGATGAGTCCATCATCGTTGCATATTCAGTGAAGTCGCGTTATGAGCAACTTGCTGGGATCGGCACTGGAGTTGCTTATAACGCGAGATTTCTTATCCGGCCAGATATATACAAAAACTTGGAAATGTCCGAGCACAGCATAAAAAACCCATGATGGCAGATTGATGTCGTGTCCTTCGAGCCATGTCCTGTAAGCTCTCAATGCCCTACTTTTCTCCATATAGCAGCGCTTTCAGTTGCTCACCTTTCTGTGAATTGACATAGGGATTCTAAAGACTAGAGGGACGTAGGTTTTCATGCTTTCAAGTGCAGCCCTATAGGAAATATTAGGTACATCATCTGAATCAGGATCGGATTTCTGAGGTGTAGCAGGCTCGTAGGTATCCATAATACGTTGCTCCTCCTGTTCCACCAAATTCAAAACAACTTTATCGACAGAATCAAGAAACTTAGAGAGTTTAGGTCATTGAAAACCATGGAGAATTTGAACGACATAATAACTTGCTTCCAACTGAGTATTTTCACCAACAAATTGTGAGATCTTAACATACCAGGCGAATCGAATAATAACATATCTTAGCAGAGTAGTGCAAATACTTAAGAACCGACAAGCCTACCCCCTCTTCAGACGAGAACCCCACATGAAATGGAACAGAACGGAGCTCCGGGGGTTGAGCTACTTACATACAGACAGGGGACCGATGAAGGCGTGGTTACACAAGATAGGGAGAGCGGAGGATCCCTTCTGTGCATGCGGTCAAACACAGAATGCGGCACACTTACTGGAGTCGGGCTGTGTCGGGGGCAAACGAAGGAAGCGGGAGGATATTTGGACGGGCAGAGAATTTTGTGCGGAGGTAGTGAGATTTTTGGAGGAAGGGTAGCGGAGAGGGGTCATACGGAGGAAGCGGGGAATATTGTTAAATAGTAAGAAATCGTGAGATGGAGGGTTGGGGTGGCCCAGAGGTTGAACAATCCAGCCGAGTTTCCACTCGGGGATGCACCCCCTCGTCATGTACCTTAGTATAAATACGAGTAATGATTCACAAAAAAAAAAAAAAATACTTAAGAAACTTGCCTATGACGCGAGTTTCTTGTTTTCCCATACGAATTCTGACGGGAACGGAGCCTAGTTGCTTATATCGCGAGATTTCTTATATCGGAGGTTGCTTATAACGCGAGATTACTGATTCACCTGGGCACAAGGAATATGGTCAACAGAACAAATACCTAACTATATTTAGGCCTGGGCATAAGCCGGCTCGGAATTTACAGGCGAGCTCGAGCCTTCATACTCGCAACAATGGGTGGGAACTGCGCTCCTATTGCTTGTTAGCCTCTAAAGCCTAACGCCGGGTAAGGCTTTCGGGTGTATCCCTTAGGATATTTTTCTTTTAACATAATCTGCTATGTAGTTTACTACTTCTGTTCACATGATAGGCCGTTGGTCCTGATACGGAGTCCACATGTACTATACATCAGGATATTGAGCCCCACATGTCCTTTGAGACCGTAATTCAATCACATCAATTTTTAGTCCATACATACTTCAATTCCTACCTTCCATTCTTCACCATCTCATATATCGATGCTCACCCCAGGGCGGCACTTGCAGATGGCTACTACATATACATTATAACTCCGGTTTTAATTTAACTCTATTTGCATTATAATTCGATTTTTTAACAATTAAATACATGCCTCCCGGAAGTGCGCCAGGTCCCGCTAGTGCGCCGGATCCCCGGCATAAAATGATAGAGAATATAGAGGCTGTAGGGTCGAAACTGTAGAATGTAGGTTGTAGAGCGGAGGTTGTTAAGCAGGGGCCGTAGAGTGAAGGTTGTTAGCTTGGTATAATTATGGATGACACAATGGGCTTCCCGCATTAGGAAATTCAACATGAAACCGACCGTCATAGCATCGGCTGGGTTACTACACTCATAGGTTATCCTGACGCACGACAACCCTGACCTAGAGCCAGCAACCGAGAAATATGTCTGGGCTCATGTTGTCGCCGTCCGCAATCCGAACCATTTCCCTATTACCGTAGTCCTCTCGACCCCTCTACAGCTGCCCTAAGCGTATTCAAGTACTATCACAAAGAGCAGACCAAGAAGTAGACATTGTGAGCGTTAAGTATAACGGCCGCATGCCTGACGACTACCGGGAAACTGGGAAATAAGACTCTTGTCGAAAATCTTGATCTTGCCCTTTCGTGGTAGCCACGTTACTACTTGTGGGCAGATTGACGACCTTGGCTCGGATTCTGACTAATTCTACGCGTCTTAAAAACCGACGTCTTATTTCCCAGTTTTCCCGGTATTGTGAGGATAATATTGAAATCCCGTAAAACGGTGAAATCAGCATGGAACACGATATCGTATGGGATTTCCTAATAGCGGACCTGGAGGACGGTAGGTATATAATTAGGTTAGAAGGCCTTTGGAGGGGACCTTGATCGTGTTGGGTAAATGACCAGGGAGATGGTGAAAAAGTCCGGGGGTAGAGGGATAGATAGCATAGCTTTCAGGAGTGAGGATATGGAAGTTACTGCATGTTCTTCGCAGTCTGGTAGCAATTGGCCTCTGTTCTTGGGAAGTGTTGCCCCGCGGTAGTTTAATATTACAATCTACTAAATTAGGTAAGTAATTCTACCTACAGCCACATTTCTCATAAGGCCCGCATGGCGCTTCGCTCGAAACTTAAAAAAAACAAAGAAACATCGGAGTCCTGTGGGTTGCATTTCTCCTTAATTTACGTTTTTACACCGTCCCCTAGCCAGGCTTCTACGTTTTTGTAAAAAGTAAAAGATTTTACAAATTTGAAATTCTGTTTCCTTTATTCATCATTTTATCGTCCGGCTAGGGGGTAATGTTTTTTAATTGAATATATTGTCGTTTTGTATAGACGTGCCTCCGCCGCGCCCCCCCTATATGCTAATATCGAGCGCATGACTAGAGTATACTCTAAAATGCCATCGAGTAGTACATCCTACGTTCAAACGTACACAGGAGTTGGGGATGTGCCCTTACACCACCGCCCGGCACCCACCACAAGCAGATGGCATACAAATTGACTCAAGATGGCTCAACCGGGGGCAATAGGAGCGGTAATATCGACTTGATTCTACACTTCAAGGAGGATGGATGGGGTATTGAGGAGATTCGGAGTTGCTTTCACAAGCGTATTCTACCTGTCTTCTGTATTTGTAATCCCGGGGAAGGAAGCGTGCTGCAGACGATTCCTGTATTGAAGTCGACAAACGGAGAGTACGTCAGACAAGAAACCTATCGCTCCTTTCATTCACAAACGTACTCTTCCTGTCGTCAGTGTTTGCGACCCAGGGCAGAGTGTCGGTGCTGTATTGGCAGTGAGCGCACTTGAATAATAGCCAACACTGCTATAAGTGATTGTAAGGTCGGCCTAAACGGCCTGTGCACAACTAATGATCGAACTACAAATAGCGCTCGACCGAGTTCTAACTATGCAATCTCTTAGCTTTTACTATACAGTAAAATCTTGGTATAAGACACCTTGATCTAGTATATCTAATTTATTGTTGTCCTTGCTGATAGTTTTTGGTGGAGTCAAGTTGAGATTTACTGATAGGTATTAGCCCAGATCTTTTAGGAATCATTTTCGGTGTCCTTTTCGAAAGGACAGCCAAAAAAAGGACGTTGAACGCAGCAATGTGATCCGCTATGCTAGCGCAATAATCGTGAGCTCTCTAGTAATAGGCTAATTTACCCTTGTTGTTCTACTATTAGTCTCACTTGCCGATACAGAGTTTGACAATACAAGTAAACTGTAAACAGTGTTCTATTACTCGAAATTATCTCATTTTTTAAATCCGTGCCTTGCGAATGCTTGGTGCAAGGTATCGTTTGAATCGGACCGTGTCGGCTGTATCAATCAATTCCGATGTCGGTACACGGGATAATTGTATCGGTTTGATCAAATTCAAAACTTGCGATCATGGGCAAATTTCTCATCTTCAACTGACCATATCGCAATTGACTTAGATTCTTTTTTTTTTTGGTAAAATCAGTACTCGTATTCATACTATAGTATATGACGAGTGACTTAGATTCTGGTTAGCGTTGTGCTCATTGGAAACGACCCACTTCGAAAGGAACAACGATGTTCATTTTGAAAAGAACGTCGAAAAGGACACCGAAAGAGCCGCGAAAGGACAACCGTGAACTGGCCAATAGTCTGGCAACTGCCCCTGAAAGAGTTGAAATTGCATGCAACTATCTCGATGGGGTTGACATTTAAGAGTGTAGTCTCGTGCCTACGAGTGTAGCAATGTTTCCCATCCTGGTTTTCAGTAATCTAACCACTGATCCTCAATGGATCATTCCTGCAATGGGAGGTATGCAGCAGGCATCGGTAGTCTGGCTGGCCTACGAGAGGCCTGGTAGGTACGACTGCTCATGTGCCATATCGGTTAGTCTGGCGAGCAGACTCACACATCTTTAGCAGAGGCTGCGAAATTGTCTTGGCGTAAGCCCCTTAGGTTTCTGGCTCGAGCCAAGCGTCGATCATGAATACTGATAGGTATACTCATGGCAGGATAACCGTCCTAACGGCCAAACCAGCCTACTTAACGGCGTGCTGTACCGCGGCTGTGTCTCATCACAAACTCCTCTACAACAGGTCCAAACTCTACCCAACCCCGACCTGACAAACATGCTCACACACTGTGCACAGCGTCCGCCACCTGCGTTTGTAATGCCAACCTCCTCCCTTCCCAACAATGCCCAATCATCCCGCCCCGACCTGTGGATCCGCTATAAAGCAACCCAAGACGAATTACTCGCACTGCAATTGGAATGTGGCAAATGGCACACAACGATCCGGAACTTGGAGCAGAAAGTAGCAAAGATGGTCCGGACGCGACACAATGGGCTACCCACAGCCGACTGCGACTCAGTCGTAATCGATCTACTCGAAGGTGAACGCGTTATTTATCGGTGGGCTGTGGGGTTGGTGAAGTGGCAGCGGCTGAAGGTTGAGGAAGAACAGGCTACGATCCACCGTGAGTGGACGGAGTGGGAGACAGTGAACGGGGAGAGGGTCACTGTAGATGATGAGGCAGGATCGGAGTAACCCAGGATTGGAGTAACCTTCATAGGGTGGTACCCTGAAATCGCATGGAAAAGGTTACCTCTTCAATTGCTATATCATACATCTCCTCTGGAGGTTGGATTATTTTTCTTTCCTTCTTTCCTTCTTTCCTTTTGTCATACATATCTGTGACAAGCAATAAGTAACTGGTGGCGCCCTGCTCAATCTTCCCTGGGCGGCCCCTTGATTGCAACCCGCAAGACATTTAAATGTGAGTGTGATACCAAGATTATAAGTTGGCTGCCTGTGGAATATCTCTTTTGCATGCCAGCTTGCCAGTACCTGTGCATACATATCTTGGTGTTCGGGAGGCAGCAGACCTGGGCGAACGGTTAACTACTTATAGTGACTTTTCAGTAGTTGAGCAGGTATACAGTACCAACGCAGTTGCCGATGAAGAACTGGAATCATGGAACCTTGGTACTGAATATGGTAATTAATGTGTTCGTTCCATCCCTCACCACCCCCATGGCGGGCCCCCTTTACTCAAAAGCGCACAACCAGGCGAGTGATAATTGTCTTCGAAAACGAGAAAGAGACGCGACCACCACCATCTAACGTTTTCCCCATTATGATCCCTCAAATCCTTTCGTGATGGATAGAGTCGGCTAAGACGAACACCTCTCGCACATACCCCACCACGAGTTCCACAAGAATAGCAGACCAAATGGATTACTTGAAACCAATATGCATTAATTGATGGTCCATACCAGTTACAATCCTAAAGACGATCTTAGATCGGAAGCTTACTTTTCATCGCGCGCTTGAATTCGAAATCGGCAATTGATATTAGAGCATGAAGTTTGACTTGTCCGACTCAGTAGATGGCGATATTGGGCTTTCCCCCCGCAGAGTGTTTGGATGAGTACGAGTATTTAGTTCTGTATTAATTCACGCATCTCTCGTATTATCAGCTCACTGTAAAATATCGAGCCGAGCCCTAGTGTAAATTCACGAGCCGGCTCGTGCACAGGCATATCCACAGTTTAGAGGCTAGAATAGCACGGATTTCTAGATGTGTCACTAGAAAGCTCAGCGCTCTGGGACACGGGACACGACACATCTCCGGAGGGTAGGTTTTAAATTATTAAAAATCCAACCATCTTGCCAATAGAACTCAACGTAGAACCAGGATATATATTGGATACATAGAACTAGTCTGCAACTGCCAGTCCACGCAAATCCTACATTAACATTCCCTCACATCCAAAGTCGGATAATGTTTGCTCTGCTGCATGAGGGGGGTTGCTCGATGCCGAAGGGATCAACCTTGCTTATATATTTTTCCCAGCCCGCAAGGTTACTTTTATAAATAGATTAGGTGCAGCTTTAGATGGGCCCTTCACTGCCGCTATGTTCACCACCCAAAATATTCTCCGGTATATCCGAGTAAAGTGCTCCCCTATGTCCACCGCAAACGTTCGCAACTCGTAACGACGAGTTTGGCCCAGCCTACTTCCCTACCATAAACGAATCACTAATTACCACTATTGCGCTTGCAAGTCATGTCGGATCACCTTAGTTCAGAAAGACCAAGTAGCCTCCCTTAGCCTACAACCCGACAATTTTGCTATTGACTTTCGACAGGCATCGCTTCCCTCCGGCACAATGACTACGACCTTCACTCCAGCTACATTCCTCACCACCCGCCCAGATCTATACTGGCGCTACCAAGCTGCCGAGGAAGGTTTGATCCAAGTACGAACAGATTGTGCCACATGGCAAAGCAGGATAAGTTCCTGCGAGAGGTCGCTTGGGGTCCAGGGAAATGGGTTCCCCATTACACCGCGGATGCCAGATAGGATGGAAGCTATCATCGCGCGGTACCGGGGTGTGCTTGAGGGTGTGAGGCTACGGCGGCTGGCGTTCGAGGAGGAGCAGGAAGGGGTCCGCCGGGAGTGGAGGGAGTGGGTTGCGGCTAGTCGCAACATGGGGAATCCTATTTCCTGAGCACTGATCGGGGTGGGTTGGGCGTGGAGAAGATTTCTGATTACTATTCCTTATTGTCATGCTTTCCTCAAAGTGTTTGGGTTATGGACTGTGTTGGTTATTGCTTTTGATATTTTGCCCCCGCTGTCCAATTTCTCCTGTTATATCCTTTCACAAAACAGAGGAGCAATGTTTTGTTAGTTGTTGAAAATAGTCCCTTGTTTGCGAACCAGTTATTCCATGATAGTCCTACCACGTATTGCAGTGGCGATTTCCTGTCCTTCACGGCTGTATACCTCCTTGCCCTATCGGTGCATTTACCCACCTAGATATCCCCGGAGAAATCAGTACTATACACCATACGAAGTAAGTCGATACCAATGTGATCTGCACCCTGCCCAAGCTGACCTATTAGGAGACATAGGAAAAGCCGATTCCCTCCTCGTCAGGCAAGATAGCAAGGGCCCTCTAACTAGGCAGAGACTCACTTGAGGCCCAGTATACACGGCCATGCCAAATGATTTCCAGATGTCTAGCCAAAGTATGTGGAGTCGATAGCGTTCTCTCGTGGAGAATATATACCATTGGTTACAGATTTGATCAGCAAGTTTCATGCTATAGAGATTCAGGTCCAGAGGGGCAAGTGCAATTAACCTTGAATTGTTAATGGTTTAATGGAATGATAGCGTGCAGCTAACTATCACACAGACCCGGGTGAAGGACAAAGGATTCTGCTAAGGTTCATGTCTAAACGTGGGTTCTAGCTTTCTGGGGTAACTGGGTAGGATTGAGTCTACTCCTGTTGACAACTTCCCCCCCCCCCTCTGCGGTGGGGGTGCTGATATGGGACCAGTTTGCAGTTCAGTTGAGGTGTGGGGAATGCGTCTCGTGACTGGCCGGCTCTGCTGAGTCCTAAAACTAGTCACGACGGTGCCGAGTGGGGTCAAGGTGGTCCTGTTAACACTGGCCGAGAAAGCCAGATTAGCTAAATATTAATTTCCACTGTTTGCTTTCATCATCTTCTCTATGAGCATGAGATACAGATATTCCCCTGTTCCACCCTCCTGCCAGCAAACCTCCGTTTGAAGCTAAGCAGGCAGTCATCCTGCTGCCTCCACCATGTCAGACAAGGCCCTCACTGGCTCACCGTCTACCAATTCCCTCAATGTGAATGAAGGGCGCTTGATCATGCTTTACAACAAGGACAGGAAACCTGCCGGTAAAGTCCCAGTCCCGAGCATGTCCTGGCCCCCTATCCCCCCACTCGTCCAGCCTAGCCTAATCCTCGGGGACCCCTACTACTATTTACAAAGTCAATTGCTCAGCCTCTACCTTACCGCAGAGACCGCTCACGCCAAAGCTATCTCCCAGCGCACTTCCTGGATGAATGATATGGCCCCCCTCATAACTCCGCAGAAAGAACCAGGGCCCAGGGCACAGCAGTATTATACGATTCTGGAGGGGCTGGAGGACTCAATCGATGTGAGCCTGCGGCAGATGGAGGACCGGGCTTCGAGGTTTAGGGCTGTTACGATGTCGAGACAGTCGAGGAATGCCAAGACCCAGGAGTACCTTGATGAGGAGGAACTGGAGAGGAAGCAGCGGAAGCGAGCCCCGGGCCGCGGGCGGCGATCAGAATCCAAAATGCCATCGAACAGTAACGTGGTAGATGGACATATTTTGGAGGAAAAGCAGGAGCTGGTGATTTTTCCGGATCCGCAGTGTTCGGATTTCGATGAGGTGAAGGGGGAGTGGGAACAGCTTATGCAGACCTGGAAGCCAGCCTTGAGGAAGTCGAAGGGTGCAGTTGAGGATATAACTGATTCGTTTTGAGCCATGAGCCTGGTTTACCAACACCATCCTCCCGAGTTCGAATAAGTCAATTGGAAAGAACAACCTCACATTTCGCAATTCCGTGTCCAATAAAGTGACAGCCATCGGCACACTTCACCAAGGATCACTAGTAGTCACCAAGGGCCGCAAAGCGAGGTTGATTTCATCTTGTTGCAATTTCCATGTTATATCACGTCAAGAATTGTGTTGCCACATAGGATTGGGAATTTCTGGGTAGCTATGTTTTTACGGACTGAATTTCCTTCAATATATCTCTAGCTTGATCTTTTTCCATTCCCCTCCAATGATATCCTCACCCCTGGGTTGGGGACTGTCGTACCTGCAAACCTGATCACAAGAAGTCCTTCAGTGAGGAAAGTCAGAAGATAATCCTTGCGGAGGAATTTATGACATTTTGAGTTTAAGTGTGGGGATTTGAGATTAGTGCGTTGGTTAACTAGGTACAGACTTGTCGCCCAACCCGCTCTTTGGTGAAGAATTTAGCAACAAGTAAATGAAATGCACATCGATACTACTATTCTGTTCCAAAAATTAACTACCTCAAAGAGCCAAAGTGCGTGGACAAGAAACCACAATCACAACCACAACATGGGACTGCGGCCGGATATTCCATTGCTATTAGCTCGTCTGATTGACCTTGAATCTCTTCACTGGATCATTAGAAACGAGGTCATAGGTATGGACTCTGTCCAGCCGGAGGAACATAATCCACGGTGTGTAGGCGGGCAGCTATGGAGTAATACGGTAGAGTAACTAATAGTCAACTTTAAAATATGGATCTCAGTGGCATGGGAGATGGGGGGGTACGCGAGGAGGGTTGGAAGTCATATACGAGGACCTGGAGCGGTGGCGGAAGAGTAAATCTTTTCGCGGGAGTTTCTGTATGTAAAGGGAGAGTGGGGCAGGGGGTTGGATAATGCCGCCGTATATTGATCCCGGAGATGTGCTCTGTCGCTCACCAGCTAGAATAGTGTAAATATGAAGTACTGATTGGTTGAAAAAGAGTATTACATAAATAGCGTTTGCTCAAACAATATAATGCCTGCATAATTTTAGTCTCATCAACCTATACGACAGGAAGCATGCCCACGAAGTCCCCCATGGCCTGGGCCAGCCTACCTCCACAACTTGCCAATTTCTTACACAACTTCTTGCAGTGCTCACAGCCCCCGTACATTCACCAGTCATGCTGGATCAGCTATCGACCTACAGTGAACTCGCGTTATACGCAACACCCTCGGGTCCGGCAGAAAGTTTCTTATAACGCGAGGTTTCAGATATCAACGGATACTGTCCCACACAAATTGTCTGGGACCGTGACAAAGTTTCTTATAGCAGGAGGTTTCTTATGCTACGCACTTCCTACTAGCGTTCTCTACGCCATCAGGGATAACTTACAAACTGGTATCCCTTGCCTCCTCACCCTCGAGGCAATTATTCTCCCCTTGACATCTGGGATTTTAATCACAGTGGCAGGAGCTATCATACGTTTGGCCTGCAGGATTGTATGTATCATAACCCCTGCCCATCACAGAAGCTGATCAAAGATAATTATAGTCAACCCGGGGTTACGACAGATCTACAGTACTCTTGATTTTAAATTGGATAACCCCGACGTCCCATGAAGGCTTGGAGAATATGGTCAAGCGTACGGATAGACTGAGTGACGGGGATCAGTCAGGTGATCAAGAAGAGGATTGGGAAGAGGAGTTCGCAGTCTACGACGCATTATTTCTTGCGTATGGTGGGAAGCCACTGAAGGGACCACGGGAGCGAGGGAGTGAGGACATGGGAAGCGTAGCCAGACTAAGGTATGGCGCTGGAGCTTGCAAAACTGTTCAGCTACTAAGCATAATTGGTACGTGGCACCGGCCAGGAAGCTTAATTCCAAGTGAATATAGGGCTAACGATTCTCAAAGGGTTTCAGAACTTCTGCGCGTATTCCCTTCTCACATTATAATGATGGTTTTTATATACCACATCTATCACTACCACTTCCTGATAGTGGCCCTGGTACTCCTATATAACTGCCTTCACTTCTGTGTGGGATCACATGCCGGCCAAGAAAAAAAAACGCAGATCGCTATATACAATGATGTGTGGTGTCTAAATTTTACAGCTAAATTTGGGAAAGCTGGCGAGACAGCTATGGTGTACAAAAACCCGTTTCATACATCCCAGGGCTCGTGGACTATCGGAATCCAAATGCTAGTCCGTTCGGGGTGGCTATGCGAAGTACACGGCCATGGTCAGCGTGTATATATACATGGAACAGTGACGAGTGCCTCTCTGCTCGTTGTGTGCATTTTACTATGAAGTTTTATTTGAGCTTATATCTGATAGAGGAACCAATGTAGAGCCAAAATACCCCTAGGTAGTCATGTACAGTAGTTCTTCAGTTCTGGGGGGTGAAGTATATCAAGAATAATATATTTTTCTTTAAGCCTCCTATTATTATATTATTTTATCTACGCGGGACCCATGCTAATCCAGAATATTCTCCCCTAACCCGCTTAACCGAACCCAGTAGAGTCCAAGCTAGTTCAGTTTCAGGGTAAACTTCCAGACATCCAGCAGACCCCAAGAGCAGCTGCATTATCTCAGCCCAAGGGAGCATGCTATTCTAACTAGCATTGAGTCATCTTAGACAGAGGTACATCTCTTCCCCCCCCACGTAAATGCTCTTTGTGGATCCAATCCATCGTCAGGGTAAATAGATAGTTCCAAGGTTAATGTCAATAATAATAATAATGATAAAACAAGAATCCAGTAAGTCTACTAAGTACAAGTGCTGCTGATTTTACCCATGTTGGAAATTCGGACAATTGGCTAACTACTACTATCTATCTTATCTACGAGGTAGTTCCCTCTTGAACCAACTCATGTTGGAAATTGCAACTTGATTTAAAAAAGAAAAATGAAAAGAAAATGGAAGTCTTG
>Ga0307511_10002726_pt1 | contig 18374 bp, 20 predicted proteins | sample 13_EM_MG_FD_200266 | JGI IMG/M metagenome (GOLD analysis project Ga0307511, IMG submission 200266) | Populus trichocarpa ectomycorrhiza microbial communities from riparian zone in the Pacific Northwest, United States - 13_EM | ecosystem: Host-associated > Plants > Roots > Unclassified | place... | reverse complement strand
GCGGCAATTTTGAGCCCTTGCGGCTCATCCAACGAGCCCGCCGCAATCGAGACCCGATTGCCGCCCTCTTCTTCGAAAAACAAGCTCGATCCACATTCACAGCAAAAGCCACGCCGAAATCCGGGGACGCAGCTGTACCATTTGAGACTCTGCGCCTTAACAAGGGTGAAGGTTTCCCGCCGGCATGCAGTGGCGGCTACAAAGTGACCGCTCGTTCGCCGGCACTGCACGCAATGGCAAGCGATCACCTCGCGAAGCCTGCCCCGTACCTCATATCGAACGCCACCGCACTGACATCCCCCGGTGATTGCTCGAGTCATGACATGGGCCTCACGGGTAAGTGCTTAGAGCGGCTCCGCACTGGCCTGCTCGGGCGCAGGCGCGCGCCAGTTATTTTGGAATGTCCTTCGCAGCTTCCTTGGCGGCCTTCGCATGATGGTGGGCCTTCGCCTTGTGGACTTTCGCTTTCGCCTTGTCCACCGACTTGTCAGGCTGCGAGGACACAGCCGCTTTGGCCTCATCTCCCGCTTCCTTCGCCTTTTCGGCCGTGGCTTTGGCACCTTCTTTGACTGTCGTGCCCACCTGAGCCACGGATAAGTTACAGATCGCCAAGGTCGCTAGAGCCAACAGGATCTTTCTCATGAGTTATCTCCCAATCCGGTAGCGCAAGCTCGGCAATGAACGCCGAGCGGACCTGATGGAGCCGCATGCGGCGGCGCGTCACGATCCGGCTCCACAATGCGCGATGCCAACTGCCACGTCAAACATCTAGGCACAAAGGCTTACCGCCGCTTGTCAACGCCAGCCGCTTTCGTGACACTGATCGTAGCGAAGCCGCCTCCACGTTTTGCATCATCACCTGGGGAAATGGACCCCCATTCGACCAGGCAGCCCATTTCCGTCAACCGGCGCTTCGACTTCAAAGGCTTACACCCGTGAAACCCACGCTCGCTGAAAACAGCCATTCACCCGTTGAGACGGCACCCAACACAACGGCGGCCCCGGCACCGCATGTCACAGTGTATACGTTTGTGGTCTGGGACCATGATAAGGGAGCCACCGCTATTTATCCCCGAATGGCAACGCGCGAAGCCATCGCGAACATGCGAGGCAAAGTCAACGAGGACACGGCGTGGGTCGTCGATGCATCCGCAATCGACATCGAAGGCTTCTATTCCGGTGTTCGTCAGGACGGTCGATAGGCCCGAGTCAGCCCTGACGCAGGACCGCGATGTGTTCCGGTCCGATACCGCAGCAACCACCCACTATGCTGGCGCCGGTCTGTAGCCAGGCCTTGGCGAAAGCGAGGTAAGCGTGTGGTGTTAGATCGCTGCGAATCTCGCTGAGACCGGCATTTGCGGTGGCGTCCTTGGGCTGAGGCGGGAATGCATTTGCGTAGACGCCAATCCTCAAGGCCGCTCCAGAGCCTTCGATAACCTTCCGCGCCTCGGACACCGCATCGCCCATTACCTCCGGCTGACTGCAGTTAAAGAGCACAGCCTCAGCGCCCAGCCGAATCGCTGCGGTTACCGCATCGGCAGCCGCTTGACCCGAGCGCAGGCGTGGCCGGCCGCCGGGGTTGGCCTCGTCTTCGAGTGTGAAGGACAGCCACAGGGGCCGTACCGGACCGCCCGTTGAGTCAATGACCTCGCGCACCAACTCGGCCTCCTCGATGGCGCTCAGTGTTTCGGCCTGCCAATGATCTACGTGGGGCGCCAAGCCCCGAACCAGGGTTTGCAGGATCGGCCGCGCCTCATCTGGCCGAAACAGATCGGCGCGGTAAGAGCCGCACGCCGGCGGCAGAGAGCCGGCCACTTTGACAAGTCGGCCAGCATCCAGCGCCGCCTGACGCGCCAGTCGCCCGGCCAAGTCTGCCAACTCCTCGCCCTGAATAGCGAAGCGCGCCGCGCCTATGTGAAATGGCACGACAGCGTAGCTGTTGGTGGTGATCACGTCGGCGCCAGCCGCTATATAACGCTCGTGCATCCTGAGGACGAAGTCGGGCCCCTCCATGAGGGCGAGGGCCGACCACTCCGGCTGCCGGAATGGCGCCCCCATGCGCGCCAACTCCCGTCCGGCCCCGCCATCCAGCACGATCAATTCAAACACGGTTGTAACCTCACTCGAGCGCCTCGAGCCGCGCGACTTCCCGACCATACGGCTTGATACCAAGCGAGATGATCAACGTGGCGAGCGGCATCAGAATGGCCGCCGTCAATACGAGGCTCTTCCACAAGTCTGCGTCGGAGTGGAAGACGCGCTGGGTGACGGATCCGATCAGCTGGCCCCCCAGTGCGCCAAAGCCGATATACATGAACAGATAAACGGCCGTAACCTGGCCACGAAGCTCATTCGGCGTGATGCGTTGGATGGCGGCGTTTTGCGGTACTGCCGATGCAAGACCGCACACCAGGGCACCGCCGAGACAAACCAGAGAGAGCGCGGCTGACGGCATCAGCGGCGCGATGATCTCGAGCGGCCCAGCGATGGAGAACATGATCGCGGCGGCGCGGAGGTTTGCATCCTTGTAACGCTTCGCAAGCCACTCGACGAACAGAGTACCGAACACAGCGCCGCTCAGCGAGGAAACCAGGAACACGAGACTCATCCAGCGGCCGATCTGACCCTCCGTCCAACCGTACGTTCTGATCAGGAACGGCGCACGCCACGCCTGCAGACCAACAGACTGCGTGGCGCTGAGAGCGAGGCCGATGAACATCGGCAGGTAGATCCGCCTGCGTGATTGCAGCTCCCTGAACACCGCACGCATGGATAGCGACTGTCCGTGCGCCGCCGTCCCCCGCCTCGGTGGCTCCTTCGCGACGAGCAACAGGCCGGAGATCAACAGCCCCGGCGCACCCACCATCATGAGAACCCACTGCCAGCCGTAGGTCGTCAAGCCCATCCAATGCATGACGGGCCATGCAGCGACCAGGCTGATCAACTGCCCGCCCAGAAAGATGCCCAGCGTATTGCCGCCGATGAAGCCCAGCTGCAGAAAGCCGATCGCTCGCGGCAACTTCTGCGGAGGGAAGTAGTCCGCCAGCATCGAGTACGACCCGGGCGCATGCGCCGATCCGCCGGCCCCGACCAGCATCCGGCTGAGGAACAATTGAGTGAAGCTCTGCGCAAGCCCGCCGAGGGCGGTGATACCACCGATCAGCGCAATACCGCAGGCGAGCACGATCTTCCGCGGGTAGATGTCCACCAGGCGTGCCATCGGGATGCCGACCAGGACGTAGAAAATGATGTTGGCCGGGCCGATCAGAAAGCCAACCTGCTCGTCGGTCAGATGTAAGTCGACCTTGATGCGCTGGGCCATCATACCGAACACCTGCGCATCGAAGAAATTCAGCGCGGTGGCGAGAATGATCACGGTCAGCCCGTAATAAGCGACACCTCGCGCAGGCCACGGTTGTGCGGCAGGAGCCGGGTGCATGACAGGCGTGATCCCTGCAGTTAGGTCCCTCACTGTCGTTGCCCCCTGGTTCCAGTTTACAAGGGGCGGTGCGGCATGCCTGTCATCGGACATGTCCCGTCCAGGTCCGCAGACCCGGGGCCGTGCGGTCCTCGCCCGCGAGGGCCCGCGCCACCGCTGGGCGTGCCGTCATCTTTTCGCGCCATTCGACCAGACGCGGACAGCGCTTGCCGATCTCCAGTTCCGGAAACATCCGCTCGACCATCATCCCGCAATGTGAGTAGAAGTTGATGTCCGCGAGCGTGTAGTTGTCACCCGCGATCCACGCAGTCTGGGCGAGTTGCCTCTCCACCTTGTCCACAGCGTAGATGATCTTCTCCGTTGCATTGGCGAGATCGGCCTCCGTGAAGCCCGAACGCGCTGTCCGCCACTTCTTGCGCTGATCGGGCAGTGGGATACGTTCCATCAGCCGGTCAAACTCACCGCTTTGTATATTGCGCGCGAGTACGCCGATCATCCGGTGCCAGCCATGCATCGACACATGGTTCATCACGTGCTCGTCGATGAACTTGTTCCAATAGCGCATGCGCGCGGCGCCAACCGGGTCCCGGGGACGCAGAGGAGTATCGGGAAAAGCGTCCTCGAGATACTCGTTGATGACGGTCGTGTGCGTGATGATGATGCCGTCATGGTCGAGTACCGGAACCTGCCCCTCCGGATTGATCGCGACGAACCAGTCCGAGTGTTGCTCGAACTTGTGCAGATCAACGTACACACTGCGGTAGGGCAGACCCTTCTCGATGAGAGGAATCATCGACTTCAGCGAGTTCGCCACCGGCTCGGCGTGATAGTACTGGAGAGTCATGCAAGCCCCAGCAGACGCGCCGCGTTGTCCTTCATGATGCCCGGCAACACCTCGTCCTTGAAACCTACCTGCCGCGCCGCTTCCAGCCATTTATCCGGGCGGATGAGCGGAAAGTCCGAGCCGAACAGCATCTTCTTGCGCAACTGCGTGTTGGCGTACTGGATGATCTGTGGCTGGAAATACTTCGGGCTCCAGCCGGACAGGTCCATGTAGACATTGTCCTTGTGCAGGGCCATCGACAGGCTCTCATCCACCCAGGGCCAGCTGGGATGCGCGAGAATGACTTTCATGTCGGGAAAGTCCACCGCGACATCGTCGATCAGCATGGGCTGGCCCCATTTGAGGCGCACACCGCCTCCTCCGCGCATGCCGGTTCCCATGCCTGAATGACCCGTGTGGAAGATTGCCGGCAGCTTGTGACCGGCAATCACTTCGTAGATTGGATAGGCCACGCGGTCAGCCGGATGGATGTCCTGCATGATCCCATGGAATTTGAAGCCTCGAACCCCGTGATTCTCGATGAGGTCACGCGCTTCCCGTGCGCCCATCCTGCCTTTGCGCGGATCGATTGAAGCGAAGGGAATGACGATGTCGTCGTTCTTCGCGGCGAATTCCGCGATCTCGTAGTTGCTGACGCGCTTGGCGCCGATGCTGCTCTCGCAGTCGACGGTAAACAGGCAGAACGCAATCTGCTGCTCGCGATACAGGCTGATGATCTCGGGAATTTTGGGCCGCTCGCGCGGCGCCTTGAAATAAGCGGACGCCGCGTCGAAGTAACGGCCCATGACCGGATCCTCGGGGTCGTGGCACGACACCTCGGCGTGCACGTGTACGTCGATCGCGCGAACCTTGGTCAGATCAATCATTCGTCGCCTGATACCAGGCTACGCCCGCATCGTCCATCCTGCGCATGACCTGGCCGCGTTGGATCAAACAGTTCAGATGCGCCACACTTTCGCCGGTGGCCATCTGCAGCATTCCGCTGGCTATGGGCCTGCGGAACAGCAGGCCAAACACTTCGGTGGCGGTGTGCGGCTGTGCGAGCGCCTCGAGCAACCGTTCCAACGCCTTTTCGTGTCCTTCAATGAGATCCTCGATTCGCTTGTGCAGTCCGTAAAACGGCTCGTTGTGCGCGGGCAGGACCAGAACCTCATCCGGCACGGCCGCTCGAATCATCGCCAGGGAGTCGAGCCACTCCTTCAGCGGATTGGCCTCGGGCTCGGTTGGAAACACGGACACGTTGGATGTGATCCTCGGCAGCACCTGGTCTCCCGAAATCAACAACCCCTGTTGTGGACAGTACAGACACAAATGTTCGGGCGAATGGCCCCGGCCGATGACAGCGTGCCAGATGCGGCCGCCGATGAGGAGTTGATCGCCGTGTGACACGCGGTGGTAACTGTCCGGCAGAGCGTAGACCATCTTGCCGAAACCGCCGAAGCGGGCTTTGTAGTTCTCCAGGTCGGAGGAGTTCCAACCGGATGCCTTGTAGAAGCGAAGCGCATCCGCGGGCGCCTCACGGCCGGTGTCAGCCACCAGCATCCTGCAGCTGACATACTCCAGCCGAGTCATCCAGAACGGGCAGTCGAATCGACGGGTCAACCATCCCGCCATGCCAACATGGTCCGGATGCATGTGCGTGCACACCACACGCTTCACGGGCCGCCCGGCCATCGGCCCAGCTATCACAGTCTCCCAGGCCGCAGCGATTTCCGTCGTCTGCATACCCGTGTCCACGAGCGTCCAGCCATCGCCATCCTCGAGAGCCCACAGGTTGATGTGATTGAGGGCCATCGGCAGGGGCATCCGCAGCCAATGAACGCCCGGGGCGACTTCGATGGCCTGACCCGGTTCTGGCCGGTCTTTCAGGGGGTACTCCAAACCGCCTTTGGAGGTCACCGGGGCGAGCGATTGGTCGTTCATAGCCCATCTTGGCGTAACCCAAGTCGGCTTAGCAACCGGAGCTCGTGCCACCCGCGGCCGCATCCTCAGCAGGCCAGGCTTCAACGGCCTTTCAACGCTCGATAATCGCCCGTTTACTCAAGGGGTCTTGTTGGTCCGCGATTCGAACATGCGCGCCCGGGTCGCCGCATCGAGCGGCGCCGTGCCCGGCTCGAGCTGCGTGGCGAAGCTGTTGATGGCCATCGCCAGAACTTCGTAGCAGCCGATCAGGAACACCAGGTCCATCATCTGCGGGGTATCGAAGCGGCCTGTAAGTCGTTTCCAGGTCGTTTGCCCAATGCGGGCATGCGCGTGCAACTCGTCCGTGGCACGCAGTAAATCAGCATCGACAGCATCCCAGCCAGGAGCGTCGGGCCCCAGCTGGATGCGTTTCATCTCATCCTCGGTGAGGCCCGCTCTCAGACCCAGAATCACATGCTGCACGAATTCGTACTCTGACTTGCGCAACCAGCTGATCCGCAGAATGACCAGTTCGCGCACCCGCACCGACAGTGTGCTCGCGCCGGCGACGTGCGCGTTGAAGGTCATAAATGCCTTCGCGAGCGGAGGATGGCACGCCATGGTGCCGAGCACATGCATGCCTCGGACATCGACGCCACCGTCTTTCCAACGTGACAGCACGAAATCGAGGCTTCGCGGAAAAGCACCGAGTGCATCAAGGGCGACTTCGTCCCATTCGGGGGGCAGGAGCGGCGTAATGCGGGGCTCGGGCTCGTTCTGCATGCGTATTCCTCTGGCTGCCCGGTCACGGACACCCTATACCCACCATTCAAGCGCGTGCTGGCCAATCTGTTGATACTATTTTCCGATTAATGCATGAGTCACGGCGGCGCGCTGCTCATGCTGAGGACTTCGCCCCTGAGGTAAAGGACACCATGCTACGGTTCATTCGGCTTGCCACCCTTCTCGCCTTCGTCACTGTGACCCTCCCGGCGCTCAGTCTCGGATCGCAGCCGAACGCCCAGGAGCCATATCGGGTCGTGCACGGCTGGCCCCAGCTCCCGCCCAGCTTCGTGCTGGGCCAGGTCGCAGGTGTCGGCGTGGATTCCCACGGCCAGATCTTCGTCTTTCACCGCGCCGAGAACTCATGGGCCACCGACAAGTCGCAGCTCATCAGCTCACCGACGGTGCTGTGTTTCGACGGTTCCACCGGCAAACTGCAGCTGTCCTGGGGAGCGAATCGTTTCGTGGCGCCTCACGGTCTGCGAGTAGATCCTCACGATAACGTGTGGGTCACCGATACCGCCCTGCACCAGGTATTCAAGTTTTCCCACACTGGAGAATTGCTCCTCACACTGGGCACCGAGCGCAGCGCAGGTGTCGATGCCACCCACTTCAATAGGCCGACCGACATCGCTTTCGCCTCCGACGGCAGCATTTATGTCAGCGACGGGTATGGCAACAGTCGGATAGCAAAATTCTCGGGCGAGGGCCGGTTTCTGCTCGACTGGGGCCACAAGGGCTCCGGGCCCGGCGAATTCGATACGCCCCACAGCGTTGTCGTGGATTCGCACGGGCTGGTGTATGTCGCGGACCGCGGCAACTCCCGCATCCAGGTATTCGATGCGAACGGTCAGTTCCTGAAGAGCTGGAATTCGGATGAATTGGGCAGGCCGTGGAGCCTGGCCATGGGCACGGACAACCTGCTCTACGTGGTTGACGGAGGCGACGGACGGGCAGACCACCCGGAACAGGGCCGCGAACAGGTTCTCAAGCTCGATCTAACCGGCAAGATCCTCGCCACGTGGAGCCGTTTCGGCAACTACGACGGCCAGATCTACTGGGGCCATGATATTGCTGTTGGCAAGGACGGCGCCGTGTTCGTCGGGGACGTCTCGCACGGCATGCGCGTACAGAAATTCATCCGGTCCCACGGGCGGGACTAGACTAGTTATTTGTCGATTTTGAGCCCGAGCTGTGGGGTGTCACTGTCCTGAGCGGCCGGCCGCTCCGGTTCCGAGGACTCCCCCATCTCCAACAGCGGCAGGTCCTGTTGGGCAAGGCCCTGGATGTCCCCGGCAACTCCCACGAGCTCCGCGATCCCGCTCTGCAGTTGCTTCTCGCGTCGCGCCCAGCGCTGCAGCGTCTGGCTCTTCTCGGATTCGAGCTCCTGGCGCATGCGGTAAAAGGATCCGTAAACCGCCTTGAGTTTGTGCGCGAATTGCGATGAGGTCAGGTAGTCATAGACAGCCTCCATCTTCTCGCCCTTGCCCGCGGAGACCAGCCGTTGTTTGTGCAGATCCAGGAGTCCCGCGCGCAGCACCGCGGCTAGCTGCAGGGCCGTCGTCCACGAAGTTATCCAGATCTCCTCATGCAGGCCGAACAACTGCGCCGCATCCCAATCCTTGGGGAGCGCTGTTCCGGTGATGACCAGCACTCCGACATCGGCGCCGCACCCGCGCATATCTTCCTTTAGCTTGGTGACCCACTGCGCGCTCCAGTCGCGGGCGCGCTTGGCTTCCCACAGAAGGATGCCGGCGCTCTGGCCGTTGCGTGTCATAACACGATGTATGACATCACCGCCGCGTGCGCCCTTCTTTACCTCTTCGATCGTATCGAGAGGGAAGGCGCGCTCGAGCGCCGACTCGAGTGTCAGTTCCAGCACCTCGCCTTGCAGCTGTTGAGAGCCCTGCTGACTCTTGCGCTGCGCGTCGACCAGCTGGGTGTTGACATCATCCAGGCGTTTCTGCAGATCCGCCTTCTCGAGATCGGCTCGCTCGCGCTCCTGGCTGCGAATTCGCGTCTCGATCTCGAGGCGGCCGGCGTCGAGCTTGCGTGCCACTTCGATCTCCAGCGCCGCGGCTCGATCTTCCAACACTGATTTTTCGGTGCGCAGCGAGAGCTCCATCGAGCGCAGCTCCGAGATCACCTGGCTCTTGTGCGCAAGTTGCTGCTCGAGCGACTGGCGGTCGGCTGCAAACAATGCCTGAGCCCGGGTCTGTGCTTCCTGGACGATGCGGGCCTCGAGGCCCTGCTCGCGCGCCGCGAGCTCGGCCTCGCGCTGAGTGGCTACATCGATCCTCGACTGGCTCTCGGCAAGTTGCGCACGCAGCGCCGCAACCTGTGGCGCCATGGACTGTTCGGTCAGCGCACGCACCTCCTGCAGGGCCTTGGCATGGCCTTGCGACTGGTCTTGCAGCAGTTGCTGCAGCTGCGCGTTCTCGTCGCGGAGGGTCTTGTCCCGTTGAGCGGCGATTTGCTGTGCCTGCTTGCGCGCCTCGGCCCGCTCGCCTTCCCGCACGGCTTCCAAGGCTCCTTGGGTGGACTGCTCCAGTCTCTCGAGTGACTGGCGTGCGAATCCTTCCTGCAGGCTGAACTTCGCCGTGCACTTGGGGCAGGTGACGCGCGTGTCAAGCGATAGGAATAGCTGCTGGACGAACTTCGATTCTGCCGACACGGGATGGCCCTCTGGGTGGCTCAACCGTCCACTTTACTTCATCCGGCCCCATGCGGCCCCATGAGCCGGGGACTCATATTGTCAAAACACTTGCAGCCGTTGGCGAGATGCCCTAGTTCTTGAAGGACCGGGGGACAGTCCGGGAAGGGGCGGACGTGGACTTTGCTCGTTCGCTCGTCAATATCACTAATACTAAGCTACCATAGGATGGTGCAGTTATATGGGGGAACTGGACAATGTCGACCAATAGCACGTCAGCTGCGTTTCCGAACACCGACCTGTCTCTTGCCGTAACGGCGGGTGTCTACCACGACATCCAGCACTTCCTGTTCCGCGAAGCCCTGCTCCTGGATCACCGGCGCTTCGATGAATGGATTGCGTTGCTCTCGAACGATGTGGTTTTCCGCATGCCGGCGAGGTTTGCTCGTGAGATCGGCATGGAGTTCCCCGCCGACGTCGATTGCTTTCACGATGATCGTCGCGCCATTGCCGCCAGGATCAAGCGGCTGCAGGAGAGAACCGACCCGCAGGCGGAGCAACACCTCGGCATACAGACCCGGCGCTTCATTGCCAATGTGATCGTCTGCCCTTGTGATCGGGACGAGTACAACGTGCTCAGCTATGTGTTGCTCAGTGTCTGCAGGTCCGGGGAAGCTCAAAACACGGTGTTCAGCGCCGAGCGCTACGATCGCCTGCGCAGGTCCTCACGCAGTTTCAAGATCGTGCGCAGGGAAATCGTTGTGGACCAGAGGAATGCGAAGGTCGATATAGACATGTATCTCTAGGCGCCCTGGGGCGGCGGGTCCTCGATCGCGTCGATCAAACCCCAGCGCGACGCTGTCGTGGCGTTGATGCGCCTGCCGGAGAGGATCATGAGACCCGCGCGCTGCCGACCGATCCGCCCCGGCAGCGAGACGCATCCACCCGCTCCGGGGATCAGCCCCATGGCCAGCTCTGGGAGCTGGAACCAGGCATCGGATGTGGCTGTCAGCCGGCCCGCGAATGCGGCGATCTCCACTCCCGCACCCACACACGCACCTTGTACGTGCACATCCAGAATTTCCGCGCGCGGAGCCAATGCCAACGCGGGCAGCGTACGTCCGCGGATCAGATGTGCGGTCGCCGGATCGCGAGTCGTACCAAACTCTTCCAAATCGCCGCCAATACTGAAAACAGGTCCGGCGGCGCGCAGCTTGATCGAGCGTACGTCTGAATCGAGCGCCGCGAGTGTAAAGGCTTCGAAGAGCTGATCACGCATCGGGCGATCGATAGCATTTCGGGCCTGCTCCCGTTCGAGCATCACGTGGAGCACCGAATCGTGTCGTTCGATGATTACCCTGCCTGCGGGAACAGGGTGTTGCACCGGGACACGCGCAGCGAGCCACGCTGCGTGCTCAGCACTGCCTTGAAGGAGCCCGTAGCAGATGGATTCAAGTTGGAGCGCGCGCTCGGATGGCAGGCCGACCAGGCTGCGCAGCAGTTGAACCGTCACCGCCGCAGCATTGGGTGCTCGCGTAATTTGCCGGATCAACGCATCGGCGCTGATCGGAGGCTCGACGATGGCATCGAGTGCAGCTGCCGCCGGGTGGGCTGGATCGCCCAGTCCAATCACAGGGAAAGGTGGCAAGGCGTCGAGTTGCGTGTCGTGGGGCCACGCCTCGAGATCAACGAACCCCAACGGCTGCCAGGAATCACTCGCGCCCAACCACCCCTGGGACGGGTCGATCAGAAGATCCTTCGGCTGCATGAGAACAGCTGCTCCACGAGTTGACCTAAGCGGGCGGAAGTTGATCCGCTGACAGCGTTGCCTCAAGATCCGGCGAAGTCAATGGGGAGCCGTACACCGACCGTGATCAACCCGCAGCAGTCAAAGACCCTCCCGGGATCAGGCATCCGGCTGGCCGCGGATGTTGTAGGCCCGGCGAACGCTCCAACGCTCCTGTTCCTGCACGGCAGCGGACAGACGCGGCAGAGTTGGGGCGGCGCTCTGGAATTAGCGGCTAAGCGCGGTTACCGAGCCATTTCCCTCGATCTACGGGGTCATGGCGACAGCGACTGGTCACCTGATGGTAAATACACTCTCGACAGCTTCGCTGCCGACGTGCGACAGGCCATCGAGTACCTGGGCGGTGCACCGATTGTGATAGGCGCTTCACTGGGTGGAATCATAGGTTTGTTGATTGCCGCCGCACCGCCACCGCCCCTGCGCGCATTGGTGCTCGTAGACATCACACCTCGCGTGGAGATGAGCGGAGCAAAGGAAGTGTCCGCGTTCATGGACAGCGCGCCCAATGGATTTGGCTCGGTGGAAGAAGCAGCAGACGCTGTGTCCGCCTATCTGCCTCACCGCCAACGACCCAAAGATACGAGCGGACTGAAACGCAACCTCCGATTACGCGAAGGCCGCTACTACTGGCATTGGGACCCCGCCATGCTACACATGGGTCGCGATGCCGAATCCAAATTCGACGGACCCAATCCTCTGGAGAGCGCCGCGCGCGCCGTCAAAATTCCTACCCTCCTCATCCGCGGCAGCCGTAGCCGGATCGTCAGCGAGGCGGGAGTGCGTGAGTTTCTCGAATTGGTCCCTCATGCCGAGTTCGTCGACATCTCCGGCGCACACCACATGGTTGCCGGAGATGCCAACGATGCGTTCAACGACGCGGTGTTCACCTTCGTTGACAAGCAAACGCCCGAGGATCAATGAAGCGCTAATACTTGACTCTTGGTCAGGCTGGTCGTCAGCTTGCCATCCACTGACGAGAGCGTATTCGCCGGAACGGCGACCATCCTTCCATCGATGATGAGTTGCGCGGACCCGTCGGGGCCGACGCGGTAGACGGCCCCCAAGCGCGCCCCGTTGGCAGCAACCAGCATTTTTCCCTTTTCGGCAACCGAGGCCGCTGCGGCTTCGGAAGGTCCCTGCGCGGCCGCAGGCAGGACAAATGCGCACATCACAACAACCAACCAGGACTTCTTCACGGGGTCTCCTTAAAAAGAAAAAGGGGCGCAGGCACACGCCTGCGTCCCCCATAACTACTAAGGAAGCTTAGTTTCTGCGGCGCCGCAATGTCAAGGCTAGTGCTGTGACACAGCACACGCTTGAGAGATCGCGTCTACCGAGGTTGCATCCGAATGGCCCCGTCCAAGCGGATGGTTTCGCCGTTGAGATAGCCGTTGCGGATTATTTCAAGTGCGAGACTGGCATATTCTTCCGCATGTCCCATCCGCGGTGGGAAAGGCACCATCGCGCTCAGCGCCTCGAGCATCTGCGCAGGCGCGCGAGAAAACGCAGGAGTCAGGAAGACACCCGGTTGTATCGTCATGACGCGGATACCCTCACGCGAGAGATCGCGAGCGATGGTCAACGTCATGCCTACAATGGCCGCCTTCGCCGCGGAATACGCCGCCTGCCCGATTTGTCCTTCGGTGGCAGCGGCGGAGGCGGTATTCACGAGCACCCCACGCTCTCCGTCGATCGGTTCCAGCGTCATCATCCCCGCGGAAGAGCGCGTGATGCAGCGGAATGTGCCGACGGTATTGAGGCGCAGAACCCACTCGAACTGGTCAGAGGGGAAGATTCGGATCTCGCCCGTAGCCTTGTCCCGCCGAGCCGTCGGAATCGCGTTGCCGCCGCCGGCGCAGCACACCAGCGCGCGCTCTTGGCCTTGTGCCACCCGCGCTTTGGCGAACGCTTGGTCTACGCTCTCGTCTGAGAGCACATCGCAGCGGCAGAAAATCGCCCCGGTTTCGGCCGCTGCCTTGGCACCGATCTCCTCATTAAGGTCAAAGATGGCGACCGCCGCACCCGCGGCCCGGAGGGCCTTCACGGTGGCCAATCCAAGCCCGGAAGCGCCGCCGGTCACCACGGCGGCAAGCGAAGTATCGATCTTCATTGGGCACTCCCCCTACTTTACAAACGCCAGGCACGGCGCATCTACCCAAGTGGCAAATACTAAGCTAGTTTAGTATTTTGGCCTACCGTCAGGGTACCGTGCCAGAGTCGGGCAAAGCGAAAAGGGGGTCGTGTGACGCAGGTAATGAAGGGCGTAAGAGTCCTGGAAGTGGCACAATTCACGTTCGTTCCCGCGGCGGGCGCGATCCTGGCCGACTGGGGGGCGGACGTCATCAAGGTCGAGCATCCGGTACGCGGAGATGCGCAACGGGGCTTCATCAACCTGGGCGGCATGAAGCTCGATCCGCGGCGCAATACGCTGATGGAGCACCCGAATCGCGGCAAGCGCAGTGTTGGCATCGACATCTCCACTCCCGGAGGTATCGAGTTGTTATACGAAATTGCAAAGACCGCCGATGTCTTTCTGACGAACTATCTGCCCGCCCAGCGCCAGAAGATGAAGTTCGACATCGAGCATATCCGCGCGGCCAATCCAAACATCATCTACGCGCGCGGCAGTGCCTATGGTGACAAGGGACCCGAACGGGACGTCGGCGGGTTCGACGGCACTGCTTTCTGGTCGCGCAGTGGGGTCGGCTATTCGATGTCTCCAGCGGAGCTGCCTGGGCCCCTTACACAGGGTATAGCCGCATTCGGTGACTCCATCGGTGGCATGAATATCGCGGGCGGCATTGCAGCCGCACTATTCCATCGCGCCACGACCGGCGAAGCGATCGAACTCGACGTTTCCTTGCTCAGCACAGCCTGGTGGGCTGCCGGAACAGCTGTCGATCAGTTCATAGAGAGCGGGACCGTGATCCGCAACCGTATGCCCACCTCGGGTGGCAATCCGGGAAATCCGTTCAGCGGGAATTTCAGAACCGCCGATGGGGGCACGATCAACTTGTGCATCCTCACGCCGGGTCCCCATATACGCGACACCTTCGCGCATCTTGGCATTGCTGAAGCGGCCGATGACCCGCGCTTCGCGGATGCGCCTTCGCTGATGCGTCACTGGAAAGAGGCCAGCGACCTCATGGTGGCCGCCTTCGCCAAGCAGCCCTTTGCCTATTGGCGCCAGCACCTGAAGACGCTGAAAGGCCAGTGGGCGCCGATCCAGAGTCTGCTGGATCTCGCCGGGGACGAGCAGGCCCTCGCCAACGACATGCTCTTCGAGGTGGAAACGACCGACGGCGGACCCCCTCTCAAGCTCGTTCGCGGCCCCGTACAATTCAATCACACACCGGTCAAAACGACGCGTGCGCCGCAAGCGGCGGAGCACACCGAGACTCTCCTGATGGAGCTCGGCCTGGAGTGGGAGCGCATCGAAAAATTGAAAGCCGCGGGTGCAATCGCCTGAGTCGGTAGGGGTCGCAAGTCATGAAACCGGGAACGAAACTCAAGAGCACGGTGTGTAGCACCGAAGTCATGGTGATCCGCGGCAGTGGCGTAGTCGTGGAGTGTGGCGGAGCACCGATGGCGGACGAACGCCCGGCAGAGCTGGGGACGATCAAGCCCGCCTTTGCGCAAGGCACCCAGATCGGTAAGCGCTATGTCGATGCGGCCGGTACTCTCGAATTGTTGTGCGTGAAGCACGGGCCAGGGTCGCTTTCAATCGGCGGGGTCGCGCTGCAGCTCAAGGACGCCAAGCCACTGCCCGCCTCAGACTGACGGCGCCTGATGAACATCTCGCTCATTCTGCAGATGGCGGCCGATAGCGACGCCGAACGGATTGGCCTCGTCTGCGAGACGAGACGCTGGTCCTACGGGGCCCTGTTGCGAGCGGCGCGGGGAGCGGCGCTCAAGATCTCGAAAAGCACCTGCTCGCATGTCGCTTTGCTGGATGAGAGCAGTGAGGCGGCCCCGATAGCGTTATTTGCCGCTGCGCTGGCCGGCGTACCCTACGTACCGCTCAACTATCGACTTCCCAACACCGATCTCACGGCTCTGCTCAGCCGCATTGCGCCCGCTTATATCATCGGCGATGCAGACCGAATCCGCGAGTTGAACCCTGAAGGTGGCCATATCGTACGTACGCGCGCCGCCTTCGTAGCCGAGGCCGAGCGATTGGCTGACGCCGCGATCAGCACGGACGAACCCGGCGATGGCATTGCGGTGCAACTGTTCACCAGCGGCACCACAGCAGCACCCAAGGCTGCGTTGTTACGCCATGGCAACCTGCTCTCCTACATCCTGGGCACTGTTGAGTTCGGCTCGGCATCCCCAGAGGAAGCGGCACTGGTCAGTGTGCCGCCCTATCACATCGCTGGAATCACGGCGCTGCTGAGTTCCATCTATTCGATGCGCCGGATCGTGTTGTTGCCGGCCTTCGATCCCGACGACTGGATTGCACTCGCCACCGCGGAACGTGCCACCAACGCGTTTCTCGTACCAACAATGCTGTCGCGGGTCATCGCTCGTGTAGACGCTGGTGCAGCCGCCGATCTGTCCGCACTGCGTGCCGTCGCTTACGGCGGTGGGCGGATGCCGGTCGAGCTCATCGAGCGAGCGTTGGAGCTCTTCCCTGAGACTGGTTTCACCAATGCCTACGGTCTTACAGAGACCAGTTCGACGGTCGCGCTGTTGGGCCCTGAAGAGCACCGCGCCGCGCATGCCTCGAGCGATCCTGTTATTCGCGCCCGCCTCGGGTCAGTGGGCCGCCCGCTACCGACTGTAGAGATCGAGATTCGGGACGAGGAAGGCAAGCCAGTGCCGCCTGGCGAGCGCGGCGAGATCTACGTACGTGGAGACCAGGTGTCGGGTGAGTATCGCGAGCGCTGTGCGCTCGACGCCAAGGGATGGTTTCCGACCCGCGACGCGGGTTGGATGGATCCGGAGGGCTACCTGTTCCTGGCGGGACGCGCAGATGATGTGATCGTGCGCGGGGGCGAAAATATCTCCCCGGGTGAAATCGAGGACGTGCTCCTGTCACACCCCGTCATCGCTGACGCGGCAGCCGTGGCAGTGCCCTCCACGGAATGGGGTGAAGCGGTCGGCATCGCAGTAGTCGCCAAGCCGAATCAGCCGCCGCCCAGTGAAGACGAGTTGCGCAACCTGATTCGCAATCGCCTGCGGTCCTCCCGGGTGCCCGAACGAATCGCCATCCTCGATGCGTTGCCCTACAACGAAATGGGCAAGCTGCTGCGGCGCGAAGTTCGCAAGTTGTTCCAAAGCTGACACCGATGTCCGCGATCGGCTTCCCGCTCGCTCCCTGGGCCGATCAAACGATAGCCAGCCTCGCCACGGCAACGGGCTCGCAGGCCATCGCCAAGTTAGATGGCGCGACGCTGTTAGGCGAGCGGGCCATGTTGGGGGGCATGACGATACCGGGGCGAACGTCGGCGGGCGGTGGCTGTCACCTGTTTGACGCCGTCGGTGACACTATCGCGCTCAACCTTTCCCGACCCACCGATCGCCAGTTACTGCCAGCATTGTTCGAAACTGGCGACCTGAACACGGACGATCATGAGGCCATCGCCGCCCGGATCGCGCGAAGTGATGCCGCGGCGCTGGTCACGCGCGGCCGCTCAATGGGTTTAGCGATTGCCGCCGAGCACGAGACGCCAAGTCCCGCCACAGGCGCCTGCGTTCAGCTCGTAGCCGGTACCGCCGCAGCCACCTCGGTGCGACATGCGCCGCGCGTCCTCGATCTGTCCGCACTCTGGGCCGGCCCACTTGCAGCCCACCTCCTATGGCTTGCAGGCGCCGATGTTGTGAAAGTGGAAAGCCGCACGCGGCCGGATGCGATGCGGGAGGGGAACAACACGTTCTATGCCCTGCTCAATCAGGGCAAGGCGAGCGTGGCCCTTGATTTCAGGGACGCCAACGACCGGCAGGCACTGTTGTCTCTAATTGCCAGCTCAGACATTGTTATCGAGGCGGCACGCCCTCGCGCCCTCGCGCAGCTGGGCATCGATGCCGCTCAGATCGTCCGCAGAACGCCGGGGTTGGTCTGGGTGACTATTACCGGACATGGCGCCCTAGGGGAAGCAGCCAGTTGGGTTGGGTTTGGAGACGACTGCGGAGTTTCGGGCGGCCTGAGTGCCGCTCTTCGCGCTGCAAGCGGCCAAACCGGCTTTGTCGGCGATGCCATGGCGGATCCCCTCACCGGTATGTTGGCCGCACTCGTGGCATGGGAGGCCTGGACGTCGCGCCAGGGCGGTCGGTTCGGACTGGCAATGAGTCGCGTAGTCGCGCGTGGCCTCGCCATCGCGCGAGATCGGGATCCGCTGGCATTGGAGCGCAGCCTGACAGCCTGGAGCGCCGCTGCGGGAAAACCCTTTCCAACTGTCAGCCGGCGGACCATTGGCGCACTCCCCTCATTCGGGGAGAACACGGGGTCGTACCTGGCTGAGTCGAGAGCGATGTAGTCAGCAATCTCCTCTAGGTCTAGTTCGGCCTGAGCCGTGAACAATGCGCCCATCTACTTCCCACGGTCCTTGGCCATCTGTGTGTATTTCCGTTCAAGGCGGTCGAAGACTTCCTCCGCAGGCTTCGGGCTGCCGCTTCGACGACCCTTTTCGATTTCGCGCTTCAGACCCTCGATTTCGGCGTCGTGCCGCTCGGCCCGCGCGGAGTCTGATCCCGAGGTCAGCGTACCCAACCAGCTCTTCAATGTGTCAACCGCCAATGCATCGAGCTGGTCTCGACCGCACTCCCGGTCCAGCTTGCAACACGCTGAGCCGCCCGTTGTGGTTCCATTAACCATTATCCTCTCATTGTATCTGCAGACGCTGCGGACTCAGTTTAAGCAAACCCCGCATCGAGCGGGTTCGGGCGCCGATCCTCTTAGGTATTCCACGCTTGGTGTGAACCCGGTTACGGGCGGGCAGAAGTC